>Ga0208185_1000219_pt1 | contig 34233 bp, 29 predicted proteins | sample EasRivMeERMLT700_FD_187532 | JGI IMG/M metagenome (GOLD analysis project Ga0208185, IMG submission 187532) | Soil microbial communities from meander-bound floodplain in the East River, Colorado, USA - East River MetaG ERMLT700 (SPAdes) (version 2) | ecosystem: Environmental > Terrestrial > Soil... | reverse complement strand
GCTCGAGCTCGGTCTCGAGCTCGTGAGCCTTGTCGAAATGGTCCTCGATCGCGCGCTTGTTGCGGCCGGTGACGAAGATCATCTCGGTGATGCCGGCCGCCGCCGCCTCCTCCACCGCGTACTGGATGAGCGGCTTGTCGACGATCGGCAGCATTTCCTTGGGGCTCGCCTTGGTCACCGGGAGGAAGCGGCTGCCGTGGCCGGCGACCGGGAATACGGCTTTTCTGAGCTTGGCGTGCATTGGGGGTTAGAGATTCTGCAGCATTTCGATGAATTCTTTTTGTTTCAGGATAGTTACACCGAGGGCACGCGCCCGCTCGAGCTTGGCTCCGGCGTCCTCGCCGGCGACGACGAAATCGGTCTTCTTGGACACCGAACCGGCCACTTTATGCCCTTTCGCCTCGATCGCCGCGCGCGCCTCGTCGCGGCTCATGCCCGAGAGCGTTCCGGTCAGCACGAACGTCTTCGCCGGGGTCGACGGCCGGGGTGCGGGGGCGGCTTTCGGCCAGCGCACCCCTTTCTTGACCAGGTCCCGGATGACCTGGCGGTTATGCGGCTCGTCGAAGAACTGCCGGATCGAGCGCGCGACCACGGGGCCGACGTCGAGCACCCGCAGCAATTCTTCCTCGCTGGCCTTGGCGAGCGGCTCGAGATCGCCGAAGTGGCGCGCGAGGTCGCGCGCCGTGGTTTCGCCGACGTTGCGGATGCCGAGCGCGTAGATCAGGCGCTCGAGGCTCGTGTGCCGCGAGCGCTCGAGCTCGGCGACCAGGTTGGCGGCCGACTTCTCTCCCATGCGTTCCAAGTCTTCGAGTTCCTTGGAAGTGAGCTTGTAGAGGTCGGCCGGCGTGTGGACGATATCCCGGTCCACGAGCTGATCGACCAGGCGCTCGCCGAGGCCCTCGATGTTCATCGCGCGCCGGCTGGCAAAGTGGAGCAGCGCCTGCTTGCGCTGCGCCGGGCAATAGAGGCCGCCGCTGCAGCGATGCACGGCTTCGTCCTCGTTCTTCACCACTGCCGAGCCGCAGGCCGGGCAACGCGCGGGAAACTGGAACACCTTTGCATCCGCAGGGCGCACCTCGGCCCGGACCGAAACCACCTCCGGAATGACGTCGCCGGCGCGGCGCACCACGACCGTGTCGCCGACCCGCACATCCTTGCGCCGCAGCTCGCCTTCGTTGTGCAGGGTGGCGTTGGTCACGGTGACGCCGCCCACGAAGACCGGCTTCAGCCGCGCCACCGGAGTCAGGGCGCCGGTGCGCCCGACCTGGACCTCGATGCCCAGCACCTGCGTGGCCTGCTCCTCCGCCGGATACTTGTGCGCGAGCGCGAAGCGCGGCGCGCGCGAGACGAAGCCCAGGCGTTCCTGCCAGTCGAGCCGGTTCACCTTGTACACCACGCCGTCGATGGCATAGGGCAGCTTCTCGCGCATGCGACCGATGCGCGCGTAGTACTCGAGCAGCCCATCGACGCCTTGCGCTACGTCGCGCTCCCCGCACACCGGGAATCCGAGCTTCTCCAGCCGGTCGAGCGCCTGCGACTGCGTTTTTGCACCGGTTTGCGAGATCAGAGCGTAGGCGAAAAAGCGTAGCCGGCGCGACGCGGTGATCCGCGAATCGAGCTGGCGGATCGCGCCGGCCGCCGCGTTGCGCGGGTTCACGTACTCCTTTTGCCCGGCCTGGCGCTGGCGCTCGTTCAAGGCGTCGAAGTCGCGGCGGTACATGAGGACTTCGCCCCGCACCTCGAGGTCTTCCTTCCCCGAAATCTTCAGCGGAATGGACCCGAGGGTGCGCAGGTTGGGCGTAACGTCCTCGCCGAGCGTCCCGTCGCCGCGGGTCGCGCCCTGGACGAGAATTCCGTCCCGGTAGGCGAGGCTCACCGCGAGGCCGTCGAACTTGGGCTCGGCGGCATACTCGATTTCCGGAACATCGAGGGCCTCGCGCATCCGCTTGTCGAAGGCTCGAACCTCCTCTTCGTCGAAGGCGTTGGCGATGGAGAGCATCGGCGTGCGATGTCGCACCTCGCCGAACTCGGCGAGCGGCGCCGAGCCCACGCGCTGGGTCGGGGAGTCGGCGCGGCGCAGCGCCGGATGCTCGGCCTCGAGCGCCAGCAGCTCGCGGAACAGGCGGTCGTATTCCGCGTCGGTGATTTCCGGCGCGTCCTCGACGTAGTACAGGCGGTTGTGGCGCTCGATCGTTTCGCGGAGTTTGTCGATCTTCTTCTCGATCGTCATGAAAAGAGCCGCAGCGCGAGCGGGCTCCCGGTCTCGATGCCCCGCCCGGCGAGCGCCTGGCGCACCGCTTCGAGCTGCACGCCGATGGCGGCGAGCGCGCGCTCGTCGAGCGCGTTGCCGCGATCGTCGACCAGGCGGCCGCCGTGCGACGCGGCGAGGCCGCGGCCGGCGCGCGCCATCGCCTCGTAGCTCGCGCCGAGGTCGGGCGTCAGGGCGACATCCAGCACCAGCGTGACGCCGTCCTCGCGCCGCACGACCTGGAACGGCTGCTCGCCGAGCTCGGGATCGATGCTTTGCCCGATCACGTGCAAGGCGACCTGGATATCGCTGTCGGCGCAAGTGCGATCGAGCTCGCGCGCGGCCTCGAGGGCGTGCCGAATCTCGGGCGCCGACACCGTCGCCCCCAGCCTTGCGCCGAGCGTCTCGACCGCGGAGCGGAACTCGATCAGCTCGGCCTCGCTCACCATGCCGGCGCGGCTGACGAGCTGCAGGGCGGCGCGCCAGACGCCGGCTTCGGACATGGCGAGCAGCGCCCGACGGGCGAAACGCAGCTCGATGGGGCGCCAGGCTTCGAGCACTGCGCGCGGCACGAGCGGCTGCACGGCCTTCAGCTCGATGACATAGTCGACGCGCTCGTCAGGCGGGCTCGGCGGTTTGAAAACCGGTTCGCGCCGCTGCGGTGTCTCGTCGAGCAGCGAATCCGCATGGCGCGAGAGGAACGCGCGCTGCGCGGCGCGCTGCGCCGAGCGTTCCTGCACGCGGTTGTAGACGAGCACGGCCGCGAAGAGGCAGCCGCCGAGCACGAGCAGACCGAGTACGAGGTCGCTCATCAGGCCCTAGGCAGCGAGCTCCTCCCGGATGCGCAGCGCCTCCTCGATGTCCACTGCGACCACGCGCGAGACGCCCGACTCGGGCATGGTGACGCCCACGAGCTGTGACGCCATCTCCATCGAGATCTTGTTGTGGCTGATGAACAGGAACTGGATATGCGCCGACATGCGCTTCACCAGGTCGCAGAAGCGCAGCGTGTTGGAGTCGTCGAGCGGCGCGTCGACCTCGTCGAGCAGGCAGAACGGCGCCGGGTTGAGCTGGAACAGGGAGAACACCAGCGCGATCGCGGTGAGCGCTTTCTCGCCGCCCGACAGCAGGTGGATCGTGGTGTTGCGCTTGCCCGGCGGATGCGCCATCACCTGCACGCCGGCATCGAGGATCTCCTCGCCAGTCATCGTCAGCTTGGCGTCGCCGCCGCCGAACAGCGTCGGGAAGAGCTTGCCGAGATGGCCGTTCACCGTGTCGAAGGTCTCGCGCAGCAGCTCGCGGCTCTCGCGGTCGATCCTGCGGATCGCGTCCTCGAGCGTGGTCACTGCCTCTTCGAGGTCGCTCGATTGCGAATCTAGGAAGAGCTTGCGCTCCCGGCTGGTGCGCAGCTCCTCCAGCGCAGCGAGGTTGACGGCACCGAGCTCGCTGATCGCCTGGGTGATGCGGGTGATCTCTCCCTGCAGCGACGAGGCGCGCGGCGCGCTCTCGGCCTCGGCGGCGAGCAGCGCCTCGTCCGCGCCCGCCTCGGCGAGCTGGGTGGCGAACTGGTCGAAATTGATCTGCGCAGCCTGCTCCTTGAGGCGCAGCTCGTTCACCCTTTCGCGCAGCGGAGCGGCGCGAGCTTCGGCCTGGAGCCTGGCCTCCTCGAGCTCGCGCAGCGCCCCGGCCGCGGCCTCGACCGCGTTGCGCGCCTCGCCGAGGTTTTTCTCGCAGGAGATCCTTGCTTCAACTGCAGAAGCCAAAGATTCCCGCACCGCGGGGATCGGATCGGCGGCGAGCTCCTCGTTGAGGCGCGCCACCTCGGCGTCGGCACGCGTGATCTGCTGATCGATCACGCGCACCGCGTTGTCGATCTCGGCGATCTTGGACGAGCATTCGCGCTCGCCGAAAAGCGCATCCTGCGCCTCGCGCTCGGCCTGCTGCAGCGCGCTGCGCTGGGCGGCGAGCGTGCTGTCCGCGCCGGCGAGCGCCTCGCGCGCCTGCTCGGCTCGTTCTCTCATCTCCACGATCTCTTTTGAGAGCCGCGCGGCAGCGCCTACACAGTCGGAGAGGGCCTGCCTGCCGCGCTCGGCCTCGCCGCGAACCTCGTCGAGCTCGGAGCGCACCTGGGCGCTGCGCTCGCGATAGTGCTCCTGGGCCTGCGAGACCTTCACGTTCTCGATCTGCGCGTCGTGCAGCGCTTTCTGGCGGTCCGAGATCCCGACCCTCGCCTGCTCGAGGGAATCAAGATGGGAATTGACTTCTTCCTCGTGGCGGCGCTGCCAGGCTTCCGCGTTCGACAAGCCGGCAGCGAGCGCGCGGCAGCGCTTCTCGAGCGCCTCGATCTCCACCTGGCGCTCGAGCAGGCCGGCGTCCTCGGGGTCTGGCGCATGGAAGCTCACCGTGTGGCGGGTGAACTGGTGGCCGTCGCGGTTCACCATCACGACCCCGGGCGGCAGCGCCTCACGGATCCGCGCGTCGGGCGTGCCTTCCACGGCCACCACGCCGGCCAGCCAGTCGGCGAGCGCACCGGCGACTGCCGGGTCCGTGGCGTGGATCTTGGTGAGGAGTGGAAGTCCGGCGGCCGGCGCCGAGGTGGGTCGCGCCCCATGGTCGAAGATGCTCGCCTTGACCGGAGGGCGATCGGCCAGCGCAGCCGCCAGCCTGGAGGCGTCGGTGAGCTCCAGCGCATGCAGGCGCTCGCGCAGCACGGACTCGACCGCGGTCTCCCAGCCGTGGTCGATGCGCAGCTTCTGCCACAGCCGCGCGGCGTGGGCGAGGCCATGGCGTTCGAGCCATTCGTTCAATGGCGCGTTGTCTTCGGTGTCCGCCTGGATCTGGCGCAGGGTCTCGAGCTGCGCCTGCGCCGCGGCATGGTCGCGCTGCGCAGCGCCGAGTGCCTCGGCTGCTTTGGCACGCAGCTCTTCCGCCGCGGCGTGCTCCGACTGCAACCGCGCGAATGCCTGCTCGGCCGTGGCGAGCGCCTGCTGCAGGTCATCGAGATTCTGAACGCTGCCCGCCTGCGGCTCCCCGAGGGTCTGCAGCTCGGCTTCGAGCCGCTCGCGGCGTTGCTCGAGCGCGTGCTGGCCGCGCTCGAGGTGCGCGCCGTTCGCCTGCTCGAGCTGCTGGCGGTTCTCGGCCTGCGACAGCGCGCTGCGCGCCGCCTCCAACTCCTCCTGGGCCGTGCGGAATCCCTGCTCGACCTGGGGCAGCGAATGGTTTTCTCGATCCAGTCTCTCTCTGGTCTCGGCGGCGCGCTGCTTCGCTTCCCCGGCGCGCACCGCCCAGCTGTGCAGGGACTCGGTAAGATCAGCGCGCTGCGTCCGCCAGGACGCAAGCTGCGCGCGGCGCTCCGTGTGCTGGCTGTCGAGACGGCTGCGCGTCTCTTCGGCGTGCCTGAGCTCCGACTCGAAGCGCGCTACCTCGGCGTTGGCCGCATACAGCGTGCCCTGCGACGTGTTGAGGTTGTCGCCCGCGGCGTAGTGCGCGGCGCGCGCGCTCTCCACGCGCGACTCGACGCTTCGCAGCTCCGCGGTCTGCGATTCCAATTCATTCGTAATCCGCGAGAGCTCCTGCCGGTGGCGGTCGCGCTCGGCGGCGGCGTCGCGCCGGCGCAGGTACCAGAGGAGATGCTGCTTGAGCTGCAGGTCGGAGTGGTACTCGTTGTAGCGCGTCGCGACCTTGGCCTGCGCCTCGAGCTTCTCGAGCTGCGCGCCGAGCTCGAGGCGAATGTCGGTGACGCGCGCCAGGTTCTCGCGCGTGTCGGCGAGCCGGCTCTCGGTCTCGCGCCGGCGCTCCTTGTAGCGCGAGATGCCCGCGGCTTCCTCGAGGAACACGCGCAGCTCCTCGGGCTTCGCCTCGATCACGCGCGAGATCATGCCCTGCTCGATGATGGCGTAGGCGCGCGGGCCGAGGCCGGTGCCGAGGAACATGTCGGTGATGTCGCGCCGGCGCACGTGCGTGCCGTTGATGAAGTAGCTCGACTCGCCGTCGCGCTGCACCGTGCGCTTCACCGAGATCTCCGCGTACTGCGACCACTGCCCGGCGGCGCGGCCCTGCGCGTTGTCGAAGATCAGCTCGACCGAGGCGCGCGCGATCGGCTTGCGGTTCACCGAGCCGTTGAAGATCACGTCCTGCATCGAGTCGCCGCGCAATGCCGACGCCCGGGATTCGCCGAGCACCCAGCGCACGGCGTCGATCACGTTCGACTTGCCGCAGCCGTTCGGTCCGACCACGCCGACCAGCGCGCCGGGGATGTGGATCGAGGTTGGATCGACGAAGGACTTGAATCCGGATAGTTTTATTTGAGTGAGTCGCACGGAAAAAATGATAACATCGCCGCGCTTTCTTTCCGGCAGTTTTTCCGTGCCTTCGCGACCCAGCAAGCGGCTAGAAACTTTCGCCAATCCGACGCCGCAGCGCGACTACCGGATCCACATGGAGATCCCGGAGTTCACCTGCCTTTGCCCGAAGACCGGTCAGCCGGACTTCGCCACCCTGGTGCTCGACTACGTTCCCGATCGCCTGTGTGTCGAGCTGAAATCGCTCAAGCTCTACCTCTGGTCCTACCGCGACGAAGGCGCGTTCCACGAAGCGGTGACCAATCGCATCCTGGATGACCTGGTGCGGGCGATGAAGCCGCGCTACGCGAAGCTCGAGGCGCGCTTCAATGTGCGCGGCGGGATCACCACCACGGTGGTAGCGGAGCATCGCAAGCGCGGTTGGGCTGGCAAGGCTTGAACCCGCTACTCGAGAAGCTCAAGCCGTACCCGTTCGACAAGCTCCGCGCCCTGACCGGCGGCAGGCCGGCGGAGATCAATCTCTCCATCGGCGAGCCGAAGCACGCCACGCCGCGCCTGGTGAAGGACGCCCTCGCCGGCGCGCTCGACGGCCTCGCCTCCTATCCGTTGACGGCCGGGACGCCGGAGCTGCGCGAAGCGATCGCCGGATGGCTCGCGAGGCGCTACGCTATCCCGGCGCCCGACCCCGCGACCGAGGTGCTCCCGGTTAACGGCTCGCGCGAGGCGCTGTTTGCCTTTGCGCAGACGGTCATCGACCCAACCCGCGAGGCGCGGGTCGTCTGCCCCAACCCCTTCTATCAAATCTATGAAGGCGCAGCCCTGCTCGGCGGCGCAACGCCGGTGTACGGACCTCCGGAAAGCTGGGATGGCGTCCAGCTTCTCTATGCCTGCTCGCCCGCGAACCCGAGCGGCAAGGTCATGAGCCTGGATGACTGGAAACGGCTGTTCGAGCTCTCCGACCGCCACGGCTTCGTCATCGCTTCGGACGAGTGCTATTCGGAGATCTATTTCGACAGAGCCCCGCTCGGCGCGCTGGAAGCAGCATTTCAACTGAAGAGAAAAGACTTTCGGCGACTAGTAGTGTTCTCCAGCCTGTCCAAGCGCTCCAACGCGCCCGGGATGCGTTCGGGCTTCGTCGCTGGCGATGCCGCGCTGCTCGAGAAATTCCGGCTCTACCGTACCTATCACGGCTCTGCCATGAGCCTCGCGGTGCAGAAGGCCTCGATCGCGGCCTGGAGCGACGAGGAGCACGTTCGCGAAAACCGACGTCTGTATGCCGAGAAGTTCAACGCGGTCCTGCCTTTGCTGAAGGCCGAGCGGCCTGACGGCGGGTTCTACGTCTGGCTGCGCACGCGCATCGACGACACCGAGTTCGTGCGGCGTTTGCACCATGAATACAATGTGCTGGTGCTGCCCGGAAGCTTTCTCGGACGCGAGGTGAACGGGAGAAATCCCGGCGCCGGCCATGTCCGCATCGCGCTGGTCGCGCCGCTGAAGGACTGCGTCGCCGCGGCCGAGCGCATCAGTCAACTCCTGCGCAAACTATGAACGCCAAGGAAGTCATCGAAGCTGCCTGGGAAGAACGCGCCACGCTAAAGCCGACGAAGGCGTTACGCGAGGCCGTGGAAGAGGCGATCACCGGCCTGGATTCGGGGAAGCTGCGCGTCGCCGAGAAGTCCGGCGGCGAATGGGTGACGCACCAGTGGCTGAAGAAGGCAGTCCTGCTCTCGTTCCGGCTGCAGGACAACCGGGTAATGGAGAAGCGCTACTACGACAAGGTTCCCTCGAAGTTCGAATCGTTCAACTTCGAAAAAGCAGGGTTTCGCGTCGTTCCACCGGCCGCGGCCAGGCGCGGCGCCTACATTGCGAAGAACGTGGTCCTGATGCCCTCCTTCGTCAACATCGGCGCCTATGTCGACGAGGGCACCATGGTCGATACCTGGGCCACGGTCGGGTCCTGCGCCCAGATCGGCAAGAACGTCCATCTTTCCGGCGGCGTCGGCATCGGCGGCGTTCTGGAGCCGGTGCAGGCGAATCCGGTGATCATCGAGGACAACTGCTTCATCGGCGCGCGCTCGGAGGTGGTCGAGGGCGTGATCGTCGAGGAAAACAGCGTTCTGTCGATGGGGGTGTACCTCGGCCAGAGCACCCGGATACTCGACCGCGCCAGCGGCCGCATCCTGTATGGCCGGGTGCCGGCCGGATCGGTGGTGGTTTCCGGTAATTTGCCCTCTCCGGACGGCAAATACAGCCTGTACTGTGCAGTGATTGTCAAAACTGTTGATGCCAAGACCCGCGCCAAGACCAGCCTGAACGAACTGCTCAGGGGGGATTAAACTAGCGGGACAGAAAAGGGCGGGAACGCCTCAGGGAGAGCTCCATGTCCGCGATGAAAAAGCTGTTCCAGATCATGGCCGACAAGAAGGCCTCGGACATCTTCGTCTCGATCGGCGCGCCGATCAACATCAAGATCAACGGCGTCGCGATCCCGGTCAACCAGGCCACGATGACCTCCGAGACCGTGCAGCAGCTCCTCTACGAAGTGCTGAACGAGCGCCAGATCAAGGAGTTCGAGGAAGAGATGGAGCTCAACACCGCGTACAACCTCGCTGGCGTAGGCACCTTCCGGATCAGCGCGTTCCGCCAGAAGGGGTCGCCCTCGGTCGTGGTGCGCTATATCCCGGGCACGATCCCCTCCATCGACTCGCTCGGTGTGCCCGCGGTGCTGAAGGAAGTCATCATGGGCAAGCGCGGCCTGATCCTGATGGTCGGCGCCACCGGCTCGGGCAAGTCGACCTCGCTCGCGGCGATGCTCGACTTCCGCAACGAGCGCAAGTCGGGCCACATCCTGACACTGGAAGACCCGGTCGAGTACGTGTTTCAGAACAAGAAGTCGATCGTGAACCAGCGCGAGGTCGGCACCGACACCAAGGCGTTCGAGATCGCGCTTAAGAACGCGCTGCGCCAGGCGCCGGACTGCATCCTGATCGGCGAGATCCGCGACAAGCAGACCATGTCGATGGCCCTCGCCTACGCGCAGTCGGGGCATCTGTGCCTCGCCACGCTGCACGCGAACAACAGCTACCACGCGATGAACCGGATCATCAATTTCTATCCGCTCGAGAACCGGCCTGCGCTGCTGCTCGACCTGTCGGCGGCGCTGTCGGCGGTGATCTCGCAGCGCCTGGTGCGCACCAAGACCGGCGCCCGCGTGGCGGCGGTCGAGGTCCTGCTGAATACCCGCCACATCTCGGAGCTGATCGTGAAGGGTGACATCAGCGAGATCAAGGAAGCGCTCGAGAAGAGCATGTCGCCCGGCTCGCAGACCTTCGAGCAGGCGCTGTTCAAGCTGTTCATGGACGGCAGGATCACCCAGGACGAGGCGATGGCGAACGCCGACTCGGCGACCAACATGCTCTGGCTGATCAACCAGGCCACCGCCGGCGAGATCACCGGCCAGTCGATGCCGGGCACCGTCAAGCCCGCGACCGAGGAAGACAAGAAGGAGGGCCTGCTCTCCGCGGGCGGCGCGTCCTTCGGCAACTTCAAGATCGATGTGAATGCCTGATGGGGAAACGGGCGGGAGAAGCCCCGCTCAAGGCAGCGCTCTCGCTCTCGCGAAGGAGCTGATCGCCCGCAAGTCCGTCACCCCGGAAGACGGGGGATGCCAGGAAGTCATCGCGAAGCGGCTGGCGCGCGCAGGCTTCAAGTGCGAGCCGATGAAGTTCGGAGACGTCACCAACCTCTGGGCGCGGCGCGGAAGCGAGCATCCGGTGGTCTGCTTCGCCGGGCACACCGACGTCGTGCCCACCGGCCCCCTCGCCGAGTGGCATTCCGATCCCTTCGTCCCGACCATCCGCGACGGCAAGCTCTACGGGCGCGGCGCGGCGGACATGAAGTCCTCCATCGCCGCCTTTGTCGTAGCCGCTGAAAATTTCGCGAAGGAGCGCCCCGGCCACTCCGGCTCGATTGCGCTCCTCATCACCTCGGACGAGGAAGGCCCGGCCGTGGATGGCACGGTGCGCGTTGTCGAGAAGCTCAGGAGCCGCAACGAGCTGATCGACTACTGCATCGTCGGCGAGCCCACCTCCGTGGACTGGCTCGGAGACATGCTGAAGAACGGGCGCCGCGGCTCCCTCTCCGGCAAGCTGGTCGTGCGCGGCGTCCAGGGCCACGTCGCCTACCCGCACCTCGTGAAGAACCCCGTGCACCTGCTCGCGCCTGCGCTTGCCGAAATGGCGAAGACCCCGTGGGACAAGGGCAACGAAAGCTTTCCGCCGACCAGCTTCCAGGTCTCGAGCATCCACGCGGGAACGGGAGCGGCCAACGTGGTCCCCGGAACGGTGGAAGTCGACTTCAACTTCCGCTTCTCCACCGAGAGCAGCGACGCTTCGCTCAGGAAAAGAATTTCTGCAATTCTGGACAAGCACGGCCTCGAGTACGCGGTCGACTGGACGCTCGGCGCAAAGCCGTTCCTCAGCAAGCGCGGCCGCCTCGCGCAGACCGTGATGGAGGCCGGCAAGAAGCACACCGGGCGCTCGGCGGAGCTTTCCACCACCGGCGGCACCTCGGACGCGCGCTTCATCATCGAGATCTGCCCCGAGGTGATCGAGCTCGGCCCGGTGAACGCCAGCATCCACAAGCTGAACGAGCACATCGAGCTCTCGCAGCTCGAGATGCTGCCGCGCATCTACCTCGATACCCTGCGCGCGCTGCTTCCTTGACTCTAGAGAAGTTAATAGAAAAAACAGCAGCGCGATTCAGGGCAGCCCGCCTCCACTACGGTCACGGCACCGACAACGCCCGCGACGAAGCCGCGTTCCTCGTGCTGCGCGGCTTTGGCTTGCCCTTTGATACCGACCTCGACCGGCCCGGGGATCCGGGACGGATCGAGAAGCTGATTGAGAAGAGAATAAAGCAGCGCATTCCGGCAGCGTATCTGCTCAACGAAGCGTGGCTCGACGGCCTGCCCTTCTATGTCGATCGCCGCGTGATCATTCCGCGGTCTCACATCGCGTTGCTCCTTAGGGACCTGCGCGTCGCGCCGCGGCGCATCCTCGATCTGTGCACCGGCTCGGGCTGCCTCGCGATCCTGGCGGCGCGCGCCTTTCCAAAGGCGCGGGTCGACGCGAGCGACATCTCCGCCGCCGCCCTCTCGGTCGCGAGGCGCAACCTGCGTAAACACCGCAAGAGCATCCGCCTGGTGCGCTCGGATCTGTTTGCCGAGCTGGAAGGCCGCTACGACCTCATCGTGGCGAACCCGCCTTATGTCAGCACCCCGTCGATGCGCAAGCTGCCGCCCGAGTATCGCTACGAACCGGGACTCGCGCTCGCCGGCGGCGGCGACGGGCTGGAATTCGCATCGCGCATCATCGCCGGTGCACCGGGCTTTCTGAATCCGGCAGGCCTGCTGGTGTGCGAGGTCGGCGAGAACAGGAAGGCGCTCGAGCGCGCCTATCCGCGCACGCCCTTCGTGTGGCCGGTGCCGCAGGTATTCATGCTCGCGCCTTCCAGAACGGCCGGCGCTTCTCGAACGCGGCCCACGCGGCCTGGAGCGAGATGACCAGCATGCGCTCGCGGACCGCGAGCGCATGCCGGGTGTATCCGGCGGGGGCTGCAAGCTCAGGCGGGCAGCCGCGTGGAGCAATCTCAGCGAGCAGGCGTCGCGCCACCGCGATGTCGTTCAGATCTCCGAGAATGTCCTGGAGCGCCGCCAGACGCTTGATGTAGGGCCGCGCGGCGGCGCCGGCGAAGGACGCCGCGAAGAAGTCGCAGGCGTAGCGCAACCGCTTCATGCGAATGCGCAGACGGTGGCGGCGCTCGGGATCGCCCCAGTCGATCTCCTGCGCCTGCTCGAGCGCCCTGCGGTGCAGCCGCTCCAGCGCCGCTGCAGCGAACACGCCGAGCGAGCCTTCAGCTTTTTGCGCCCTTCCCTTCCACGGACCGTCGTTGACCCAGCGCAGCGCGCGCAGCAGGAAAGCCTGCAGCCGGGGCGACGCCGCGGTCAGGCGGGCGCGCCGCCGCGTGCTCGAACGCTTGCCGCGGGCGCGCGCGAGGAGCGGGGCCAGTACCGGCGACCGCTCCGGCTCCTGCGTTCCCTGGCGCACCAGGCCCTCGCAGAACACGTCCCAGTCGCGCGCCGCGCCTAGCGGAGGCATCAGGCCGCGCAGGCGCTCGACGATCGGCTTCGCCGCCTTCTTGGGCACGAGATCGCGGAAGGCGAGCAGTGCGGAGCGCAACCGCCGCAGCCCGACGCGCATCTGGTGCAGGTATTCCGGATCGCTGCCCTGCGCCACGCCGCGCGCGTTCGCTCCGGCCTGGGTCAGCGCGGCGGCGAAGATGGCGTTGAAGGCCTCGCTCGGCGTGGCGAGCTCACCGAGCCGCGGCCGCCGCCATTTGCGCGGCGGCGGAAACGCTTCGCCCGCAACCAGGCGGTAGCCGCGCTCGGCCTTGCTTTCGAACTCGAGCGCGAGGCCGAGCGGTTTCGCGATCTCGGCGGCGTAGCGCAGCAACGACGCGGTGTCGCCCGCCTTGAGCTCGAGCTCGATCTCGCTGATCGGCTCGCGCCGCTCGCCGGCGGCCACGTAGCCGCGGTCGACCGAGATCTCGGCCCGCGTCGCGCCGTCGACGATCACCGGGGCAGACCTGCGGGCGAAGCGCGTCTCGAACCACGGCCGCAGGCGGGTCGCCAGCCGCGCGACATCGAGGCCGGTCGCCGCCAGGATCTCCTCGCGTGGAAACGCGGCGACATCGAGCCGGCCGCGCGGCGCGGGCATCTCCCACTCCGCGCGCGCGCTGAGACCGGCCGCGGCCGATTCGATTTTCAGCGTCTGCAGCCGGCGCGTGCCGTCGCGCCGCAGCCTGAGCGCGACGCCGGCACGCCGCAGCCGCTCGTTCGCGGTGTCGTAATACGCGTTGAAGACCATGCGCCGCCGCCACGGCCCTGCGGATCGGACCTGGCGCCCGACGCGCCGCGCCGCCTCGGGCGTCAGGCTGAACTTGATCTCGCGCTCGATCTGCATCGCGGCCGCCCGGGGCGCTTGTGAGTGGGGTGACCGAGGGGACTCGAACCCCCAACAACCGGAATCACAATCCGGGACTCTACCTTTGAGCTACGGTCACCGTCGCTTGCAAAAAATTGTTCTGGCCTGCCCGGCGGGACTCGAACCCACAACCCCCAGCTTAGAAGGCTGGTGCTCTATCCGGTTGAGCTACGGGCAGTCCCGTGGTCGGGGTGAGAGGATTTGAACCTCCGACATCTTGCTCCCAAAGCAAGCGCGCTACCAGGCTGCGCCACACCCCGAAAAAGGCGTCAAATGATACTCTTAGCGCATGGCAGTCGCAATCAAAGTTGCTTGCTACAGGGGTTCTTTAGTGCTACAAAGCGCTTTCGTTTTTTGAGCCCGAGTTAGCCCGAAGAAATGGCCGTCGAACTTTCCCGCAAAGGTTTCACGCCGTACGCCGCGAAGAAGGGCGAGGAGTACATGAACGCGCGTCAGCGCTCGCACTTTCGCAAGATCCTCGAGTCGCTCAAGGCGGAGCTGTCGCAGGAGATCGACCGCACGGTGCACACCATGCAGGACGAGGCGACGGTGTTCGCCGATCCGAACGACCGCGCCAGCCAGGAGTCCGACATGGCGCTCGAGCTGCGCAACCGCGACCGCGAGAGAAAGCTGATCAAGAAGATCGACGAGACGATCGCGCGCATCGACGCGAACGAGTACGGCTACTGCGAAAGCTGCGGCGTCGAGATCGGACTCAAGCGGCTGGAAGCGCGCCCGACGGCGACGCTGTGCATCGACTGCAAGACGCTCGACGAGCTGCGCGAGCGCCAGGTCGCGAAGTAAAGCCCCGCAGTAAAGCCCCGCAGTAAAGCCCCGCAGTAAAGCCCCGCAGTAAAGCCCCGCAGTAAAGCCCCGAGACTAGCTGTTCTGCTTCGCGGGCTGCTCCTCGCCCTTGACGGCTTTCATCGACAGCCGCACGCGACCCTTGTCGTCGGCCTCGAGCACCTTGACCTTCACCATCTGGCCTTCCTTGAGGTGATCTGACACGGCGTTGACGCGCTCGTTGCTGATCTGCGAGATGTGCAGCAGGCCGTCGCGGCCCGGCAGCAGCTGGATGATGGCGCCGAAGTCGAGCAGGCGCAGCACCGGCCCCTCGTAGATTTTGCCGACCTCGACGTCCGCGGTCAGTTCCTGGATGCGCTTGCGCGCCGCCTCGCCACCCTCCGCCGACACGCAGGCGATCGCGATCGTCCCGTCGTCCTCGATCTCGATGGTGGTGCCGGTCTCCTCCTGGATGCCGCGGATCACGACGCCGCCCTTGCCGATGACGTCGCGGATCTTGTCCGGATTGATCTTGATCTTGATGATGCGCGGTGCGTAGGTGGAGAGCTCGGTGCGCGAGCCTTCGATCGCCTGCTTCATGATGTCGAGGATCTGCAGCCGGGCCTCGCGCGCCTGGTCGAGCGCGACTTTCATGATGCTCTTGTTGATCGACTCGATCTTCAGGTCCATCTGCAGCGCCGTGACGCCCTTGTCGGTGCCGGCGACCTTGAAGTCCATGTCGCCGAGGTGGTCCTCGTCGCCCAGGATGTCGGACAGCACCGCGAAGCGGTTGCCTTCCTTGATCAGGCCCATGGCGATGCCGGCGACGTGCGCCTTGACCGGCACGCCCGCGTCCATCAGCGCCAGGCTGCCGCCGCACACCGACGCCATGGAAGATGAGCCGTTCGACTCGGTGATCTCGGACACGACCCGGATCGAGTAGCCGAACTCCTCCTGCGTCGGCAGCAGGCCGACGATCGCGCGCTTGGCGAGGCGGCCGTGGCCGATCTCGCGGCGCTTCGACGGTCCCATGCGGCCGGTCTCGCCGGTGGCGTAGGGCGGCATGTTGTAGTGCATCATGAAGCGCTCGCGGTACTCGCCCGCGAGCGCGTCGATGATCTGCTCGTCGCGACCCGTGCCGAGCGTCACGGTCACCAGTGCCTGGGTCTCGCCGCGCGTGAAAAGCGCGGAGCCGTGCGTGCGCGGCAATACGCCCACCCGCACGGTGACCGGCCTCACGGTGCGCGTATCGCGTCCATCGATGCGCGGCTCGCCGTCGAGAATCTGGCTGCGCACGATCTTCGATTCGGCGTTGAAGAAGATTTCCTTGACCTCGTTGACATTGAGCACGGCACCGGTCGCGGCGGCCTCGGCGGCCAGCTTCTCGAGCGCGGCCTTGCGGATGTCGGAGAGACGCGCGTTGCGCGTCTGTTTCTGCTTGACGGCGAAGGCCTCGCGCAGGTCGCGCTCGACCAGCTCGGCGACGCGCGCCTGCAGCGCCTCGTTCTTCACCGGCTGCTGCCATTCCCAGGCCGGCTTGCCGGCCTGCTCGGCGAGCTCGTGGATCGCCTGGATCGCGGCCTGCATCTGCTCGTGCCCGTACATCACGCCGCCGAGCATCGCGTCCTCGGGCAGCTCGAGCGCCTCGGACTCGACCATCATCACGCCCTGCTCGGTGCCCGCGACCACCAGGTTGAGGCGCGACTCCTTCAGCTGCGTCGCGGTCGGATTGAGGACGTACTCGCCGCCGAGGTGCCCGACACGGCAGGCGCCGATGGGGCCGTTGAACGGGATTCCGGAGATCGTGAGCGCCGCGGAAACCGCCAGCATTGCCGGGATGTCGGAATCGACTTCCGGATTGAGCGACATCACCGTGGCCACGACCTGGACTTCGTTGAAGAAGCCGTCCGGAAACAGCGGCCGGATCGGGCGGTCGATGAGGCGCGAGGTCAGCGTCTCCTTTTCCGTCGGGCGGCCTTCGCGCTTGAAGAACCCGCCCGGGATCTTGCCCGCGGCGTAGGTCTTCTCGACGTAGTCGACCGTCAGGGGGAACCAGTCCTGGCCGAGCTTGGGAGTCCTGGCGGCGACCACGGTGGCGAGCACGACCGTATCGTCCATGGTGCAGACGACCGCGCCGTGCGCCTGGCGCGCGATCTCGCCGGTCTCGAGGGTGACTTGGCTGCTACCGTATGAAAAGGTCTTCTTGATGGGGTTCACGGGGATCCTTGAAAGCAAAAAGCGCTCATCCAGCGATGAGCGCTCGGCCTGACGGCATGGAGCGAGGGTCTATTTGCGGAGGCTCAGCCGCTCGATGAGGTCGCGGTACTTGTCCGCGTCCTTGCGCTTCAGATAATCGAGCAGCTTGCGTCGCTGGCTCACCATCTTGAGGAGCCCGCGGCGCGAATGGAAGTCCTTGACGTGCGTCTTGAAGTGCTCGGTGAGGCTGTTGATGCGCTCCGTGAGGAGCGCGATCTGCACTTCGGGTGACCCGGTGTCCTTTCCTGAACGCTGGTACTGCTTCACCACCTGCTCTTTCTGCACAACCTGTAAAGCCATCTCTCTACTCTCTCTTGATGTGAGCCGCGGATTTTAAATGTTTTTCAGCCGCTTGGGTGAGCCTGAGCGGCTTTAAACCGCCTTCGCCGTCAGCGCTGCCGAGGCCGATCACCGCGCCGTCGGGGCGCACCACCGCGCACAGCCCGGCGTGCAGCCCGCTGATTTTCAATGCCTGCCCTTGCCGCAGGCGCGCCTCCTCGGCGGCGCCGAGCTCGGCGCGCGGCAAGCCCTCGAGCAGCGCCGGCAGAGGAAGCAGGCGCTGCCTGCGCTCGTCCATCGCCATCCTCTCCAGGGCCTCGAGGGTCACGCCATCGTCGACTCGAAAACGCCCGGAAGCGCTGCGCCGCAGGCCCGACAGGTGCGCGCCGCAGCCGAGCGCCTGGCCGATATCCTCGGCGAGCACGCGGATGTAGGTGCCCTTGCTGCAGACCACGCGCAGAACCAGTGCCGTCTCTTCCTGCTTTATGAGTTGCAAGTCTGCAATCCGTACGCGGCGCGGCGCCCGTGCGACCTGCTCCCCCCGGCGGGCCAGCCGATAGAGGGGCGTGCCCTTGTGCTTCAAGGCAGAATGCATCGGCGGCACCTGCTCGGTCTCGCCGCGGAAACGCCCGAGAGTGCGCAGGACGGATTCTTCGGTCACTTGCACGGGCCTCTTGTCCAGCACTTCGCCTTCCGCGTCCCCGGTGCTCGTACGCTCCCCGAGCTTGAGCGTGGCGAGGTATTCCTTGTCCGCGTCGAGCAGCGGCCCAGCGAACTTGGTGGCCTCTCCGAGCAGCACCAGCAGCAAACCCGACGCCAGCGGGTCCAGGGTCCCGGCATGCCCGGCCTTTGCGGCGCCGAGCAGCCTTTTCGCCTTCTGCAACGCCGCGTTCGAGCTCAGGCCGAGCGGCTTGTCCAGCAGCAGCGCGCCGTCGAGCGTCATCTCTTCGCGCGGCGGGCGGCAGGCGCCTTGCGGCGCGGGTCTGGCGGGGCCGGCCGTAGGGCCTCGTCGATCAGGCGCGACAAGCGGTCGCCGCGCTCCACGGATTCGTCGTACTCGAAACGCAGCTCGGGCGTGGTGTACATCGTGATGCGCCGGGCGAGCTGCGAGCGAAGGAAACCGGCGGAGCGCTTGAGGCCGTGCAGCGTGTCCTCGAGCTTGTCCTTCTCGAGCATGGTGAAGAACAGTCTGGCGTGCGACAGGTCGGGCGACACGTCGACCGAAGTGATGGTGATCATGCCGACTCTCGGGTCGCGCAGCTCCAGCCGGATCAGGTCGGAGACTTCCCGCTGGATCAGATCGCCCAGCTTCTGCGGACGCCCGCTGGATCTTTTCACTACAGCGTTCGCGCGACTTCGAGGATCTCGAAGACCTCGAACTGATCCTTTTCCTTGATATCGGAGAAGTTCTTGAGCGACATGCCGCACTCGAAGCCGGCCTTCACCTCGCGCACGTCGTCCTTGAAGCGCTTGAGCGAGTCGATTTCGCCGGTATGAATGACCACGTTGTCGCGCAGCACGCGGACCTGGGCGCTGCGCTTCACCAGGCCTTCCTGCACGTAGCAGCCCGCCACCGTGCCGATCTTCGAGATGCGGAACACCTGGCGCACCTCCACCATGCCGAGCACGGACTCCTTGCGCTCCGGTGCGAGCATTCCGGACAGCGCGGCCTTGATCTCCTCGACCGCGTCGTAAATGATGTTGTAGTAGCGGACCTGGACGCCCGCGGACTCGATCAGCTTGCGCGCGGTGGCGTCGGCGCGGGTGTTGAAGCCGATGATCACCGCGCGCGCGGCCATCGCGAGGTTCACGTCCGACTCGGTGATGGCGCCGACGCCGGCGTGCACCACCGTGACTTTCACCTCTTCGGTGCCGAGGCGCGTCAGCGCGTGCACCAGCGCCTCCTGCGAGCCCTGCACGTCGGACTTGATCACCAGGGTGAGCACCTTCTTCTCGCCCTCGGCCATGTGCCCGAACATGTTCTCGAGCTTGGTGGCGTGCTGCTTCGCGAACTTGACGTCGCGGAACTTGCCCTGGCGGAAGTTGGCGATCTCGCGCGCTTTGCGCTCGTCGGCAACGACCATCATGTCTTCGCCCGCTTGCGGCACTTCGGACAGCCCCTGGACCTCCACCGGGATGGACGGGCCTGCCTCCTGCACCGGCTTGCCGTTTTCGTCGAGCATGGCGCGCACGCGCCCGTACACCGCACCGATGAGGACGATATCGCCGCGCCGCAGCGTGCCCGATTGCACCAGCAGCGTCGCGACCGGGCCGCGGCCCTTGTCGAGGCGCGCCTCGATGACTACGCCCTTGGCCGGCACATCGGGCGACGCCCTGAGCTCCAGCACCTCGGCCTGCAGCAGCACCTGCTCGAGAAGCGCGTCCACGCCCTGACCGGTCTTTGCCGATACCGGGACCACGGGGGAGTCGCCGCCGTACTCCTCGGGGACCACGCCGTGCGTGAGGAGCTCCTGCTTCACCTTGTCGGGATTGGCTTCGTGCTTGTCGATCTTGTTCAGCGCCACGACCAGCGGCACCTCGGCCGCCTTGGCGTGGTTGATCGCCTCGATGGTCTGGGGCATGACGCCGTCGTCGGCCGCCACGACGAGAATCACAATGTCGGTGGCCTGCGCCCCGCGCGCCCGCATGGCGGTGAAGGCCTCATGGCCCGGGGTATCCAGGAAGGTGACCACACCGCGCGGCGTCTCGACGTGATAGGCGCCGATGTGCTGCGTAATTCCGCCCGCCTCGCCCGCCGCTACCTTGGTGCGGCGGATGAAGTCGAGCAGCGAAGTCTTGCCGTGGTCGACGTGGCCCATCACCGTGACCACCGGCGGACGCGGCTTGAGCTCGGCGGGGGCTTGCTCCTCGGTCTCGGCCAGGTAGGACTCGGGATCGTCGAGCTTGGCCGCCTTGGCCTTGTGGCCCATTTCCTGGACCACGATGATCGCGGTCTCCTGGTCCAGCACCTGGTTGATGGTCGCCATGGTGCCCAATTTCATGAGCGCTTTGATGACCTCGGCCGCCTTGACCGACATGCGGTGGGCGAGCTCTCCGACCGAGATGGTCTCCGGCACCGCCACTTCGCGCACCAGCGGCTCGGTCGGCTGGGCGAACGTCGTCTGCTCGCCCCCGCCGGATGCCGGCCGGTGGCGGCCGCCGCCGCGCGCATGCCAGCCGCCGACGCCGCCCCCCGAGTCGCCGCGGGTCTTGATCTGGCGCCGGCGCACCGAGTCGTCGCGCAGCACCGTCGTGGGCTTGGCCTTCTTCGGCTTTTTGTCGGTCTTCGCTTCGCCGGTCTTCGGGGCGTGCAGGGTGGTCGCGGCGGGCGCGGCCGTCGCCGGCGCTGCGGCGGCCGCTTCGGCCGCCTTCTGCTCGGCCTCCTTGCGCTCGCGCTCCTGTTTTTCGCGCAGCTCGGCGGCTTGCAGCTCGGCGAGCTGCTGCTGCCGGCGCGCTTCTTCCTCTCTTAGCTCGATCTCTTTCGGGTCGACCGTCGGGACCGGCGGCGGAGGCGGCGGGGCTTCGGCGGCCACCGCCTGGGCCGCAACCTCGGCCGGGTCGCGCTTGACGAAGACGCGCTTCTTCCGCACCTCGACCTGGACCGTGCGGTACTTGCCGCTGGCGTCGGTCTTCTTGATCTCGCTGGTGTGCTTGCGGGTGAGCGTGATCTTGTTCTTGGCGTCGGTCGAGCCGTGCGCCTTGCGCAGGTATTCGAGCAACCGGGACTTGTCCTGCTCGGAGAGCGCGTCGTCCGGCTGCTTCTTATCGACGCCGGCAGCGCGCAGCTGCTCGAGCAGCACCGACGGCGGAACTTTCAGCTCGCTCGCGAACTGGGCAACGCTCGTCTGCGCCACGTTACGCGGCCTCCTTGCTCTGATCGTCGCCGAACCAGTGGGCGCGCGCCGCCATGATCAACTTCTTCGCGGCTTCGCTCTCCATCCCGGTGAGCTCGGAAAGCTCGTCCACGGCCAGGTCGGCGAGGTCGTCGCGCGTCTTGATCCCGCCCTCGGCCAGCTTGGCAGCGAGCTGCGTGGTCATGCCCTCGAGCTTGAGGAGCTCCGGATCGACGCCTTCGACCTTCTCCTCGTTGGCGATCGCCGCCACGAGGAGCGCGTTGCGCGCGCGGTTGCGCAGCTCGTTCACCGTCTCCTCGTCGAACGCCTCGATCTCGTTCAGCTCGTTGATCGGCACGTAGGCGACCTCTTCCAGCGTGCTGAACCCCTCCTCGATCAGGATGTTGGCGACTTCCTCGTCGACGTCGAGCTTCTCCATGAAATGCTGCTTGATGCGGCCGCTTTCCTCCTGCTGCTTCTTGGTCGATTCTTCCTCGGTCATCAGGTTGATCTGCCAGCCGGTCAGCTCGGAGGCGAGGCGCACGTTCTGCCCGCTGCGGCCGATGGCGACCGCGAGGTTCTCCTCGTCGACCACCACGTCCATTGCATGTTTTTCTTCATCCACCACGATGGAAGAAACCTCGGCGGGTGCCAGTGCTCCGATCACGAACTGCGCCGGGTCGGCCGACCAGAGCACGATGTCCACGCGCTCGCCGGCGAGCTCCTGGGTCACCGCCTGGACGCGGGAACCCCGCATCCCGACGCACGTGCCGATCGGGTCGATGCGCTTGTCGCTGGTGAACACGGCGATCTTGGCGCGCACCCCCGGGTCGCGCGCCGCCGACTTGATCTCGAGCAGCTTCTCCTCGATCTCGGGCACCTCGAGCTCGAACAGCTTCATGATGAACTGCGGCGCGGTGCGCGAGAGAATCAGCTGCGGGCCGCGCGCCTGGCGGTCGATCTTCATGACCCACGCGCGCACCCGGTCGCCGACGCGCAGGTTTTCCTTCGGGATCATGTGCTCGCGCGGCAGCAGAGATTCCAGCCTGCCGGACTCGATGACGGCATTGCCGCGCTCCATTCGCTTGACCGTGCCGGTCACCAGCTCGTCGCCGCGCGACAGGAAGTCCTGCAGGATCTGCTCGCGCTCGGCATCGCGGATTCGCTGCAGCAGGACCTGCTTCGCGGTCTGGGCGCCGATGCGGCGCGGGTCGATCGGCTCGATCGACTCCTCGATGAACTCTTCGGGCTTGGCCTCGGGGTTCTTCTTGGCCGCTTCGGACACCGGGATCTGCTGTGCGGCGAGCTCCACCGTGCCGTCGGGAACGATCTTCCAGCGCCGGAACGCGTTGTAGTTGCCGGTGTTGCGATCGATGGCGACGCGCACGTCGACGTCCTCGAGATAGCGCTTCTTCAGCGCCGAGGCGAGCGCCATCTCGAGCGCCGAGAACACGATGTCGCGCGTGACGTTCTTCTCGCGCGCCAGCGCGTCCGCCTGCAGCAGCAGCTCTCTACCGAAATTCATTCCGCTCTCTCACAGTTCCGGCACCAGCCGCGCCCGCTCGATGCCCTCGAGCTCCAGCGCAACCGTTTGCCCATCCAATTCCATCTCTACGCGACTCGCGTCGGCGCCGCGTAGTACTCCTACAAAGCGCCGTCGCCCCGTTGCATCCGGCGTGCGCATCCGCACCTCCGCCTTGTGGCCGGCGAAGCGCGCGAAGTCCGCGCCCTTGCGCAGCGGCCGGTCGAGGCCCGGCGAGGACACTTCCAGCCGCTCGTAATCGATTCCCTCGACCTCGAAGACCCGGGACAGCTGCCGGCTGACCGCGGCGCAGTCCTCTAAGCCCACCCCGCCCGGCTTGTCGATAAAGAGGCGCAACAGCCGTCCGCCGTTCGAAGCCTGCACATCGACCAGCTCGTATCCCATGCCGGTCACCACCGGCTGCACCACGTTCTCTAAGCTCAAACAAAAAATGGGCCGAAGCCCATCTGTGCATTCACCCGCTGATTTCACAGCACCAAAGCCTTTGGATTTTAGCAGTATCTTACTGACGGAACAAGCCGTTTACCGCTTTTCCGGCGAGCTCGCGCCACTGCCCGGCGGCAAGATCCGGCGGCAACTCGACCGGGCCGTAGCGCACGCGGGAGAGGCGGCTGACCGGGTGGCCGAGCGCTTCGAAGAGACGCCGCACTTCCCGGTTACGCCCCTCCTGCAGCACGACGCGATACCAGCGATTGCGGCGTTCGCTTTCCCGGTGGCTTTCGATGCGCTCGAAGCGGGCTGGAATGCCATCCAAAAGAATGCCTTCCCGCAGGCGCGTCAGCTCTTCGGGTTTCAACTCACCCCTGACGCGCGCAAGGTATTCACGCTCAAGCCCATAGCGCGGGTGCATCAGCCGGTTCGCAAGCTCGCCCGAATCGGTCAGGAGGAGCAGGCCAGAGCTATTGAGATCGAGCCGCCCCACTGCAATCCAGCGGCCTGGCGGGAGCTGGGAGAAAACCGTGCGCCGGCCTTCCGGGTCGCTACGCGTGACGAGCTCGCCGACCGGCTTGTGGTACAGCAGGACGCGCGGCGGGCTTTTCTCGGGTTGCCTTACAGGCTTGCCGTCCACGGCGACGACGTCGCCAGGGCCAGCCCGGTCGCCGAGCTTGGCGACCTGGCCGTTTACCGTGATCCGCCCGGCAGCGATCCAGCCCTCAATCTCGCGCCGCGAGCCAAAGCCCGCGGCGGCAAGCAGCTTCTGCAGCCGAATCAGGGAATTCGCCGCGCGCGGCTCAGCCGTCGGTGCCGGTGGCGCGTTCTTGGTCTTGGGCTTGGGGTTCTGCGTCTGGGGCGCGGACGGCCGCTTCGGCAGTGGGGACCACCTCTAGCTGGAGCGTCTTGGCGATTTCCTCGAGCGGCGGCAGCTCCTCCAGGGAGCGCAGCCCGAGGTCGTCCAGGAACTTCGTGGTGGTGGCGTAAAGTGCCGGCCGGCCTGGAGTTTCCCGGTGGCCGACGACATCGATCCAGCCCCGCGTCTCGAGCGCCTGGATGATCTGCGTCGACACGCCTACGCCGCGCACGTCCTCGATGTCGCCGCGGGTAACCGGCTGGCGGTAGGCGATGATCGCGAGCGTCTCCATCACCGCGCGCGAGTAGCGCGGCGGCTTCTCCGGGAACAGGCGCTCGAGGTACGGCTGGAACTCGGCGCGAGTCTGGAAACGCCAGCCGCTGGAAAGGCTTACGAGCTCGACCGCGCGCCCTTTCCACTCGTCGGCCAGCTCGGCGAGGAGGCGCCGGATGGCGTCGACGCCCAGCTCGCCGTCGAACAAACGTTTGAGCTCGGTCGCGCTGATCGGCTCCTGCGAGGCAAGGAGCGCCGCCTCCAGAATGCGCTTCACATCAGGCGGATTGAGCATGCGCCAATTTTACGTAAATCGGACCGAAACCAGCAGACTGCGTGATTTCGACCAGCAGCTCGCGCGCGAGCTCGAGCAGCGCGAGGAATGTCACGACCAGCACCGCGACCCCGCGTTGCGGCTCGAACAGCTCGGCGAACTCGACGACTCTTCTTTCTTTCAAAGCCCGGAGAATTGAGCTCATGTGAGCGCGTACGGACAGCTCCTCACGGCTCACGCGGTGGTGCGCTGAGAGCCGCGCGCGGTGCAGCAGCGTTCGCCAGGCTTCCGCCAGGTCTCCCGAGTTCACCTCGGGCAGGCGCTGCGAGATCGTCTTCTCGATCCACACCGAGATCGCGATCACGTCGCGGCCGACCTGCGGCATCTCGTCCAGCCCCTGCGCCGCCTTCTTCATGCGCTCGTACTCGAGCAGGCGCCGCACCAGCTCGGCGCGCGGGTCGTCCTCCACCACCTCGGCGGCCGGCGGCCGCGGGAGGAGCAGCCGCGACTTGATCTCTATCAGCATCGCCGCCATCACGAGGTACTCGGCCGCGAGCTCGAGGTTGGTCTTGCGCATCTCTTCGACGTACTCGAGGTACTGGCGTGTGAGCGGCGCCATCGGGATATCGAGGATGTCGAGGTTTTCCTTGCGGATCAGGTACAGGAGCAGGTCGAGCGGCCCCTCGAAGGCTTCGAGCACGATCTCGAGCGCATCGGGCGGGATGTACAGATCGTGCGGCAGCTCGAACACCGGCTTGCCGTAGAGCTTGGCCATCATCATCCGTAGGAGAGTCCCATGGCCTCTCGCACATCCCGCATGGTTTCACCGGCGAGCCGCCGCGCCTTTTCGCAACCGTCGGCGACGATGTTTTTCACCAGAGTGGGGTCGTCGATGTACGGCTGCGCGCGGCCGCGCATCGGCGCGAGCTCCAGGTTGATGGCGTCGATGACCGGCTGCTTGCATTCCAGGCAGCCGATGCCCGCGGTGGTGCAGCCTTTCACGACCCACGCCTTGCGCTCGTCGTTCGAATAGATCTTGTGGAGGTCCCAGACCGGGCACTTCTCGGGGTTGCCGGGATCGCTGCGCTTCACCCGCGCCGGATCGGTCGGCATGGTCTTGATCTTCTTCGCCACGACCTCGGGCTCCTCGCGCAGCGAGATCGTATTACCGTAGGACTTGGACATCTTCTGCCCATCGAGGCCGGGCATCTTCGACGCCTCGGTAAGCAGCGCCTCCGGCTCCACCAGGATTTTCTTGCCGGTGCCCTCGAGCCAGCCGTAGACGCGCTCGCGATCGCCGCGCGAGAGGCTCTGCTGCTCGTCGAGCACCGCCTGCCCCCGCGCCAGCGCATTGGCGTCGCCCTGCTCCAGGAACTTGGTGCGCACTTCGTTCAGGAGCCGCGCCTTCTTGGTGCCCATCTTCTTCACCGCGGCCTTCGCCTTGTCCTCGAAGCCGGGCTCGCGGCCGTAGAGATGATTGAAGCGCCGCGCCACTTCGCGGGTGAACTCGACATGCGGCACCTGGTCCTCGCCGACCGGCACGTACTTCGCGCGGTAGATCAGGATGTCGGCCGACTGCAGCAGCGGGTAGCCGAGGAAGCCGTAGGTCGTGAGGTCCTTGTCGGTGAGCTTTTCCTGCTGGTCCTTGTAGGTCGGCACCCGCTCCAACCAGCCGAGCGGCGCCATCATCGAAAGCAGCAGGTGCAGCTCGGCGTGATCCGGCACCTGCGACTGCACGAACAGCATCGCCTGGGCCGGATCGACGCCGGCGGCGAGCCAGTCGATCACCATGTCGAGGCCGGTCTGCTGCAAGTCGCCCGGCTTCTCGTAGTCGGTGGTGAGCGCGTGCCAGTCGGCGACGAAGAACAGGCACGGGTACTCGGCCTGCAGGCGGATCCAGTTCTTCAGCACGCCGTGGTAGTGGCCGAGATGCAGGCTGCCTGTGGGCCGCATGCCGGACAGCACCCGGGTTTCGTACATCGTCAGAGCACGATCGCGCGGATCAGCGCGTCCGAGACCCCGACCAGGGGTTCAAGCACCACGTTCAGTACATTGGTCAGCAGCAGGATCACCAGCAGCGGCAAGCCGAGCGGCTCGAGCCTGGCGTATTGCCACGCGGCGCGGCTCGGCAGCAGGCTCGCCAGGATCCGCCCGCCGTCGAGCGGCAGGATCGGCAGCAGGTTGAGGAACATGAATATGAGGTTCACCAGGATTCCCGCCTGCGCCATGAGCGCCAGGTACTCCGAGAACCTGGCCGCCGGCAGCAGCACGGCAACCTTGAGCAGCACCGCCCAGGCGAGCGCCATGGCGAGGTTGGCGCCCGGGCCGGCGGCCGCGACCAACGCCATGTGCGGGCGCGGCTTGCGCAGCGCCGAGTAGTTCACCGGCACCGGCTTCGCCCATCCGAACAGGAACTTGTAGCCGGACAGAAACAGGATCACGAGCGGGACCACGATGGTGCCGATGAGATCGATATGGCGTCCCGGGTTGAGGCTGATGCGGCCCTGCGCGTGCGCCGTCATGTCGCCGAAATGGCGCGCCACGTAGCCATGTGCCGCCTCGTGGAGCGTAATGGCAAAGAGCACTGGGATCGCGTAGATGGCCAGCGTTTGTGCGAGCTGGCTGATATTGACGTCCATCTTGCGGCTGCGATTTTATCAGACGCGCTCTACGGCGAAGGGCGCGAGCGAGCCCTTCCCTTCACGTAACACGCGCGGCGTTCCTTCGGTCAGATCGATCACCGTGCTCGGCTCGACGCCGCAGGATCCGCCGTCGATCACCAGGTCGAGCTCGCGTTCGAGCTTTTCTCTGATGTCCTGAGGATCGGATAGCGGTGTCGCCTTGCCGGGGAGTAACAATGTTGCAGAAAGCATCGGCTGGTCGAGCTCGGCGAGGAGCGCATGCGCCACCGGATGCCCTGGAACCCGGACGCCGATGGTCTTCTTCTTCGTCAAGCGGCGCGGCACTTCGCGGCGCGCGCGCAGGATGAAGGTGTAGCTGCCCGGCGTCACGCTCTTCAGCAGCTTGAACTGGGCGTCATCCACGATCGCATAGCGCGCCATCTCGGAGAAGTCGCGGCACATCAGCGTGAGGGGGTGGCGCTCGTCGATGCCGCGGAGGCGCCGCAGGCGCTCGGCGCCCTTTGCGTTGCCGCGGTCGCAGCCGAGCGCATAGCAGGAATCGGTCGGGTAGGCGATCAGGCCGCCGCGGCGCACGATGTCCGCCGCTTGGCGGATCAGCCGCTTCTGCGGATGCGTCGGATGGATCGAGAAGTACTGGGCCATCAGCGCGCCAGGAATTCTTCCAGCAGGCCTGCCACGGCCTGCGGCTGGTCGTGGTGCAGCATGTGGCCGGAGTCCGCCACGGTGGCGTGGCGCAGCGCCCGGAACGACGCTCTGCGCTCGGCGTGCGCGGCCGCGTCCAGGCCAACGCGCTTGAGCGCGTCGGAGTCGGCGGCCTCGACCCACAGGACGGGCGCCGTCGCCTGTTGCCAGCACGCGCGCACTTCGTCGTGGCGATAGAGCACGGGGTTTACGATCTTGTGCGCGGGATCGCCGCGCAGCGTCACGCCCTTCCCTTTCGCCTCCTGGCCCCAGTGCCGCGCAAGGAACTCCGCCTTTTCCTTGGAGAGCCGCTGGTTGTTGTTCTGCAGTCGCTCGGCCAGCGCGGCAAAACTCTCGTAAGGCCGGAACCGCGGCGGCACGCGCAGCTCGTCGAGCCAGCGCGCGTAGCGCTTCGGCGCCTGGTCGGGGCGCGTCGCCGCAAGCCCGAATCCCTCGAGGTTCACGAATCTCGCGACCCGCCCGGGCCGCACGCCGGCGTACAGCCCGGCGACGTGGCCGCCCATGCTGTGACCGACGAGGTTCGCGGGCCTTTCGGCGTCGATCGTCTCGAGAAGGAAGTCCAGATCCGCGAGGTAGTCGGGAAACCAGTAGCTGTCCGTCTTCGCCCAGTCGGTCAGCCCGTAGCCGCGCCAATCCGGCGCATACACGTCCCAGTCGCGCTCGAGCGCATCGACCACGAACTGGAAAGAGGCCGAGACGTCCATCCAGCCGTGGAGCAGCACCATCTTCGGCGCGCCGCGCGCGGGCCAGCGGCGGACGTGGTAGCGCAGGCCGCGGACCTGCAGGAACTGCGACTCGCTTTCCCTCATGTGAACGGAAACGCCACCTGCGGCCGCCGTCCGGAGATCAGATCCCCAAGCACGGCGCCGGAGCCGCAGGCGAGCGTCCAGCCGAGCGTGCCGTGGCCGGTATTCAGATAGAGATTCCTGAATCTTGTCTTTCCGATGACGGGAACGTTGTTGGGCGTAGCAGGCCGCAACCCCGTCCAGTTCTCCACCGTGGTCACGCCGCCGAGCGCCGGGAACAGATCGCGGATCCGCCGCGCGATCGCAGCGCAGCGCGTGGCGTTCACCGTGGTGTCGTAGCCGGTGAGCTCGGCGGTCCCCGCGGCGCGCAGGCGGTTGCCGAGCCGGGAGATGACGATCTTGAAGGCCTCGTCGGTCAGGCTCACCGTCGGCGCCGCGGCGAGCTCGGCGGGACCGAGCGGCAGGGTAATCGAGTACCCCTTGAGCGGATACACGGGGATGCGCACGCCAAGCGGCGCGAGCAGCAGCGGGCTGTAGCTGCCGATCGAGACGACGTACGCATCGGCCGTTGCGCGTTGCGCTCCGCGCAAGCGGATCGCGTCCACGGCGCCGCGCGCCGCCTCGATCGCCTCGATCGCGGCGCCAAAGCGAAACACCACGCCGCGCGCGGCCGCGACCCGGGCGAGCTCCTGCGTGAAGCGGTACGCGTCGCCGGACTCGTCGTTCGGGTTGTACACGCCGCCCACCACGGGATCGTTCGAATGCCGGAGCGCCGGTTCGATCGCGAGGCACTCGCTTGCAGACTTGATCTCCTGTTGAGTCGCCTCTGCGTGCCGCGCCATCGCGTCGAAATCGCGCTGGTTGGTGGCGAACTGCAGGATTCCGCGCTCGAGGTGGTCGTAGCGCAGCCCGAGCTCGGCGCGAAGCGCGCGCAGGCATTCGAGGCTGTAGCCGGCCAGACCGGCAAGCGTGCGGCTATGGCGCTCGAAATGGCCCGGCAGGCATTCGTACAGGAAGCGCAGGCCCCATGCCCACTGCGCCCAGCTTGCGCGCGGCCGGAAGAGCAGCGGTGCGTCTTCGCGCCCGAGCCAGCTCAGGATCTTCGGCACCACCGCAGGCTTCGCCCACGGCTCCGCATGCCCGGCGCAGATCTGGCCGCCGTTGGCGAACGAGGTCTCGAGCGCCGCCGCATCGCGCCTTTCGATCACCGTGACCTCGTGGCCGGCCGCGGCGAGATACCAGGCGCTGGCGACGCCGACCACGCCGGCGCCGAGAACGATGATTTTCACTGGATTATGATAGCCCCATGCCCCTTTTCTCGATCGGCGAGCGGCGCGTCGAGCTGCTCGGGGACCACCATTACGTGGCGCACGATGCAACGCTCGTGGGCGACATCACGCTTCACAATGAAGTCAGCGTCTGGTTCAAGGTCGTGATCCGCGCCGAGAACGACCGCATCACCATCGGCGAGGGATGCAACATCCAGGACGCCTCGGTGCTGCACGTCGACCCCGGCTACCCGATGAGGCTCGGAAGACAGGTGAGCGTGGGCCACAAGGTGATGCTGCATGGCTGCACCATCGGCGACGGCAGCCTGATCGGCATCAACAGCGTGATCATGAACGGCGCGCGCATCGGCCGCGGCACGCTCGTCGGCGCCAACACCCTGATCGCCGAGGGCAAGGAGATTCCCGAAGGGGTGCTGGTGCTGGGCTCGCCTGGCAAGATCGTCCGCGAGCTCAAGCAGGAGGAAAGGGACTACCTGCTCAAGGTTGCAACCGGGTACGTCGAGCGCTCGCGCTTCTACAAGAAGAACCTGAAACAGATCACTTAGGCGCCATCCGTATGGCGCCGTCGAGGCGGATCGTCTCGGCGTTCAGCATCTCGACCTCGACGATCGCTTTCACGAGCTGGGCGTACTCCGCTGGCCGGCCCAGGCGCGACGGAAACGGCACCTGCTTGCCGAGCGATTCCTGCGCGTCCTTGGGCAGGCCCATCAGCATCGGCGTCTCGAAGATCCCCGGGGCGATGGTGCAGACGCGGATACCGCTGCGCGAGAGATCGCGCGCGATCGGCAGCGTCATGCCGACCACGCCGCCCTTGGACGCCGAGTAGGCCGCCTGCCCGATCTGGCCGTCGAAGGCGGCGACCGAGGCCGTGTTCACAATCACCCCGCGCTCGCCCGACGCATTGGGCACCGCCTTCGCCATCGCGTCGGCGGCGAGCCGGATCATGTTGAACGTGCCGATGAGGTTCACGTTCAGGACGCGGATGAAGCGCTGCAGATCGTGCGGCGCTTCCTTCCCGAGGGTGCGTTCCGCGAGCGCGATGCCGGCGCAATTCACGAGCACGTGAAGCCCGCCGAATTCCTTGAGCGCCAGCGTTACCGCGGCCCGGCCGTCGGCCTCGCTCGTCACGTCGGTCTTGACGAAGCGTCCGCCGAGCTCCTTGGCGAGCTTCTCGCCGGCTTCGGCCTGCATGTCGGCGATGACCACCTTGCCGCCGTTCTCTGCCGCCATGCGCGCGCTCGCCGCGCCGAGGCCGGAAGCGCCGCCGGTCACGAGGAATATGCTATTTCGGATTTGCATCGCAAACTCCGCAGTGAATTCACCGATAATTCTAACTGCATGCAACTCGGTTTCGACATTCGTTTCAACGATTTATACGAGCGCGCAGGACTGCTGCGCGTCGACGCGGCGTTTCTCGGTTTCGTTCGTGAAGTCGACGCTGCGCTGCATGACAGGCTGATCGCGGCGCGCGCGAAACCGCCGCAGGGCAAGGACGAATCCGACCTGCTCGTCGCCCTGGCGCCGCACGTGGAAGACTTTCTCGCCAGGCTGTTCGGGATCGAAGCAGAGGCGCGCGCGTTGTCCGAGCGGCACAACGAGCTCGCCCCGCTCTATTCGGTGAAGCGCCTCTTTGTGCAGCGGCGCGCGCTGCACAAGGTCAAGCCCGAGGATGCGAAGCCGGACGGTTTTCATTTCACGACCGAGCTCGATTTCGCCCGCCAGATCACCGAATGGCTGAAAGACGAATCCTCCAACAGCGACAACCTTGAAAGGGCGGCCCGCTATGCCGCTTGGGCCACGCTCACTCCCGAGGGCAAGGAGAAGCACCGCCGCGGCGTGCTGTTCAAGGCGCCGAGGAAGCTCGACTACATGAAGCTGATTCCGCACACCGAGCTGCGGCACCGAGAGGGTTTCGCCCTCACCGACCCAGGCACGGACCTGGTCGGCGCGCTCGATGAAGCGAACTACTGCATCTGGTGCCATGAGCAGGGAAAAGACTCCTGCTCCAAGGGCCTTAAGGAAAAACCTCCGGCCGAAGAATTCAGGAAGACCGTGTTCGGCGTGCCGCTCGCCGGTTGCCCGCTCGAAGAAAAGATCTCCGAATTCCACATGGTGAAAGCGCGCGGCGAGCCGTTGGCCGCGCTCGGGATCATCGCGGTCGACAACCCGATGGTCGCCGGCACCGGCCACCGCATCTGCAACGACTGCATGAAGTCCTGCATCTACCAGAAGCAGGACCCGGTCGACATTCCGCAGGCCGAGACCCGCACGCTGAAGGATGTGCTCGAGCTGCCGTGGGGATTCGAGATCTACTCGCTCCTGACGCGCTGGAATCCCTTCGACGTGCGCAGGCCCTGCCCGAAAGAAGCCAGCGGCAAGAGGGTCCTCGTGGTCGGCCTCGGGCCTGCCGGATTCACCGTCGCGCACCACCTGATGAACGACGGCCACACCGTCGTCGGCATCGACGGATTGAAGATCGAGCCGCTCGATGCGGCGATCTCGGGAGTCGACGCTCTGGGCAATCGCAAGCAGTTCAAGCCCATTCGCGACGTGGCGGTGCTGCGGGAACCCCTGGACAAGCGCGTGATGGCGGGTTTCGGCGGCGTCGCCGAGTACGGCATCACCGTGCGCTGGGACAAGAACTTCCTCAAGATCATCCGCCTGCTCCTCGAGCGGCGCCGGCAGTTCGCGATGTTCGGCGGCGTGCGCTTCGGCGGCACGCTCACTATCGACGAGGCGTTCGCCGACGGCTTCGACCACATCGCGCTGTGCGCCGGCGCCGGCCGGCCGACGGTGCTCGACATCCCCAACGGATTTGCGCGAGGGGTTCGCGCCGCGTCCGACTTCCTCATGGCGCTGCAGCTCACCGGCGCGGCGAAGCGCGAGTCGATCGCCAACCTGCAGATCCGCCTGCCGATCGTGGTGATCGGCGGCGGGCTCACCGCGATCGATACGGCGACCGAGTCGCTCGCCTACTACGCGGTGCAGGTCGAGAAATTCCTGGCGCGCACCGAGGCGCTCGAACGCAAGCCCGAATGGACCGCCGAGGAGCGCGAAATCGCCGACGAGTTTGTTTCTCATGCGAAGGCTCTCCGGAACGCCCGGCCGGAAGACCGGCTAGCCCTTCTCAAATCCTGGGGCGGTGCGACCATCGCCTACCGCCGCCGCATGATCGACAGCCCCTCGTACACGCTGAACCACGAGGAAGTGGCCAAGGCGCTCGAGGAAGGGATCGTTTTCGCCGAGGGCCTTTCGCCGGTCCGTATCGGCATCGACGATTACGGCCACGCCAAGGCTGTGGCCTTCGAGAACGGCGCGGTCCTCCCCGCCCGCTCGGTGCTGATCGCGGCCGGCACGCAGCCCAATACGGTGCTGGCACGGGAGGAAGGCGTCAGCCTCGAGCTCGACGGCAAGTACTTCCTCGCCTGCGACGAGACCGGCGCGCCGGTCAGGCCCGAGCGTCACACCTCCAAGCCGAAGCGCGTGGAAGTGCTCCTGCACCGCTATCCCGACGGACGTTTCATGAGCTTCTTCGGCGACCTGCATCCGTCCTACTTCGGCAACGTGGTCAAGGCGATGGGCAGCGCGAAGCAGGGCTATCCCGTGGTCAGCAAGGTTCTTTCCGAAAAGCATCCCTCGGCTTCGCTGGACGACAGCGCCTTCCTCGCAAAGCTGAACCGCGACCTGCGCGCCGTGGTGAGCGAAGTGAGACGCCTGACGCCGACCATCGTCGAGGTGGTGCTGCGCGCGCCGGTGGCGGCAAGGCGCTTCGAGCCGGGCCAGTTCTACCGCATGCAGAACTTCGAGACCCTGGCGCTGCGCGTGCCCGGAACGACCCTGGCGATGGAAGGCCTCGCGCTCACGGGGGCCTGGGTTGACCGCCAGAAAGGCCTGATCTCCGTGATCGCCCTCGAGATGGGCGGCTCGGCAGACCTGCTCGCCTATTTGCAGCCGGGCGAGCCGGTGATCCTCATGGGCCCGACGGGGACGCCGACCGAGATCCCGCACGGCGAGCACGTGGTGCTTGCCGGCGGCGGCCTGGGCAACGCGGTGCTGTTTTCCATCGGGCGTGCGCTGCGCGCCGCGGGCTCGAAGGTGGTGTATTTCGCCGGCTACCGGCACATGGCCGACCGCTATCGGGTCGAAGACATCGAGGCCGCTTCGGATGTGGTGGTCTGGTGCTGCGATGAAGCCCCCGGCTTCACCCCGCGCCGGCCGCAGGACCGCGCGTTCGTCGGCAACATCGTCCAGGCGATGCAGGCCTACGCGTCGGGCACCCTGGGCAGGCAGGAAATTCCGCTTTCGAGCACCGACCGGATCATCGCCATCGGCTCCGACCGCATGATGGCCGCCGTGGCACAAGCCCGTCATGGAGTTTTGAAACGTTATCTAAAGACAAACCACGTGGCGATCGGCTCGATCAACAGCCCGATGCAGTGCATGATGAAAGAGATCTGCGCGCAGTGCCTGCAGCCGCACGTCGACCCGGCGAGCGGCAAGACGACCTACGTGTTCTCCTGCTTCAACCAGGACCAGCCGCTCGACCAGGTCGACTTCGGCGCCCTCGCCCAGCGCCTGGCGCAGAACGGCGTGCAGGAGAAACTGACGGCGCTCTGGATCGATCGTTGTCTCGAACTTCTCCCACCTCCCGCGGAGCGAAAGGCGGCTTGACGCTCTATACAAGTCTTATATAAGATTTGTATATGGTGAAGGGCAAGGCCAAGGTCACGACG
>Ga0208185_1000218_pt1 | contig 34299 bp, 36 predicted proteins | sample EasRivMeERMLT700_FD_187532 | JGI IMG/M metagenome (GOLD analysis project Ga0208185, IMG submission 187532) | Soil microbial communities from meander-bound floodplain in the East River, Colorado, USA - East River MetaG ERMLT700 (SPAdes) (version 2) | ecosystem: Environmental > Terrestrial > Soil... | reverse complement strand
CGAGCTCGCTGCCGGGGGAAAAGGGCAGCGGCGGCTTGAACTGGTACTTGTTCTGGATGATGAGCACGTCGGGAAAGTTGACGCTCGCCGCCTTCATCGATACCACCACCTCGCCCGGCCCGGCGCGTGGCGAGGCAATGTCCTCGACGACGAGCGAATCGGGCGGACCGAACTGTTTGCAGAGCACCGCTTTCATCGTAGGCTTGCATTATGCCTACCCTCGCCGCCGACGACGGCGTCAAGCTCTACTACGAGGAAGCCGGAACCGGCGTGCCGATCGTATTCGTGCACGAGTTCGGGGGCGACCATCGCAGCTGGGAGCCGCAGGTGCGCCATTTCTCGCGCCGCTACCGCTGCATCGCCTACAACGCGCGCGGCTATCCGCCGTCGGACGTGCCCGAAGATTTCGAGCGCTACTCGCAGGCGCGGGCGCGCGACGACATCCGCTGCGTGCTCGATGCGCTCGGAATCCAGCGCGCGCACGTCGTCGGCCTCTCGATGGGCGCCTTCGCCACGCTGCACTTCGGCATGGCCTACGGCTATCGCGCAACCTCGATCACGGTCGCCGGCGGCGGCTACGGCTCACACCCGGCGCAGTATCGCCAGTTCCAGGCCGATTCGAAGAAGAACGCGGAGCTGATCAGGCGCGAGGGCATGGCGAAATTCGTCTCGGCCTACGGCCACGGCCCGCAGCGCGTGCAGCTCGAGAGCAAGGACCCGCGCGGCTTCGCCGAGTACGTCCGGCAGTTCGAGGAGCACTCGCCGGTCGGCGCCGCCAACACGCTCCTCGGCGTGCAGAACCGGCGGCCGTCGTTCTACGACCTGACCGCGGAGCTGGCGCGCATCGATGTGCCGACGCTCATCATGTCCGGCGACGAGGAGGAGCCCTGCCTCGAGGTCAACCTGCTCATGAAGCGCGTCATCCCGACGGCGGGGCTCGCGATCCTGCCGCGCAGCGGGCACGCCATCAACCTCGAGGAGCCGGCGCTGTTCAACCGGCTGCTCGAGGACTTCTTCCACCAGGTCGAAGCCGGGCGCTGGGGTTCGCGCGACGCGCGCTCGACCGTGCCCTCGATCTACGGTCCGTCGGGGAAACCATGACTTTGCGCGTGGAAAAGCAGGGCGCCGTGGGCTGGATCGTTTTCGACCAGCCGGCGCGGCGCAACGCCATCAACGGCGCGATGTGGCGCGGCATCCCGCCGGCGATGGCGCGCTTCGATGCCGACCCCGAAGTGCGCTGCGTCGCGCTGCGTGGCGCGGGCACCGAGGCGTTCTCCGCGGGCGCCGATATTTCCGAGTTTGAAACCGCGAGGTCTGCAACCGAAGCCGTCGGCGAATACGACAACCTGCTCGATCAGGTGCTGCAGGCGATCCAGGGCTCGCTCAAGCCGTCGGTGGCGATGATCCACGGCTACTGCCTCGGCGGCGGGCTCGAGATCGCGCTCGCCTGCGACCTGCGCTATTGCGCCGCGCCGGCGCGGTTCGGCATCCCGGCGGCGAAGCTCGGGCTCGCCTACAACGTCGAGGGCCACAAGCGCCTGCTCGAGACCGTCGGCCATGCGCGGGCGCGCGAGATCATGTTCCTCGGCCGGCGCTACGACGCCGGGGAGGCATTGGCCATGGGGCTGGTGCACAAGGTCCTGCCGAGCGAAGAGTTGGAGAGCTTCGTCGGGCAAGTGCTGCAAACCCTGTGCGAAAACGCGCCGCTGTCGATCGCGAATACCAAGACCATCATCGAGGAATACGTGAAGTCCTCCGGCGCTCCCGACGCCGCGCGCATGCGCGCGGCGATCGAGCGTTGCGCGCGCAGCGAGGACTACCGGGAGGGGCGGCGCGCGTTCATGGAGAAGCGCAAGCCCCGCTTCCAGGGGCGATGAACATCCGCGGCATCCGGCTGCGCGCAGTCGCCGCGCCAATGAAGCGGCCGCTCGTCACGAGCATCGCTACGGTCAGCGTTGCGCCGCTGCTCCTCGTCGACCTGGAAACCGACGCCGGCATCGTCGGCCGCGCCTACCTCTTCGCCCTGGCGAAGCACCACCTCGCGCCGCTCGCGAAGCTCGTCGAGGCGATGGCCGAGATGGTGAAGGGCGATGAGGTCGCGCCCTTCGACCTCGAGCGGAAGCTCCGCGCCCGCTACGCGCTCCTCGGTGTGCACAACATGGTCCTGTTCGCGATGTCGGGGATCGACATGGCCGCCTGGGACGCGCTGGGACAGGCGCTGAAGCAGCCGCTCGCGAGGCTGCTGGGCGCAAGGCCACGGCCGATCCCTGCGTACAACTCGAAGGGCCTGGGAATCCTTCCGGAAAAGGAGCTGGTGAAGGAGGCGGGTGAGCTCGTCGACGAGGGCTTCCGCGCCGTGAAGTTGCGACTGGGGCGAGCGGAGGCGCGCGACGATCTGAGAGCTTTGCAAAGCGTAAAAAAGAGAATCGGCCCTGGCGTCACCCTGATGGTGGATTTCAACCAGGCGCTGAGCGTCGCCGAGGCGATCGCGCGCGGGCGCATGATCGACGACGAGGGCGGGGTGTACTGGATCGAGGAGCCGGTCAGGGCTGACGATTTCGGCGGAGCTGCCCGTGTGAGAAATGAAGTGAAAACCCCGATCCAGATCGGCGAGAACTTCATGGGCCCGCAGCAGATGGCGCAGGCGCTCGCCGCGGGCGCCTGCGACTACGTGATGCCCGATGCGGAGCGCATCGGCGGCGTCACCGGCTGGATGCGCGCCGCCGCGCTCGCTCATGCCGCGGGCGTCGAGATGTCGAGCCATCTCTTTCCCGAAGTGAGCTGCCACCTCCTCGCCGCCACACCGACCTGCCATTGGCTTGAATACGTCGACTGGGCCGACGCGGTGCTCGAGCGGCCCGTCGAGCTCAAGGATGGCCATGTCGTGGTGCCGGAGGCGCCCGGCACCGGCATCCGGTGGAACGAGAAGGCGGTCGAGCGTTACCTGCTGTGATGTTCACGCGGCATTTCGCTCACTGGCCGCCGGGGCAGCCCAAGACGCTGGAGCTTCCGAAGGCGAGCGTCTACGCAAACCTGGTCGCGAGCGCTGACCGGCACCCGCAGCGCGCGGCGATCGACTACTACGGAAGCAGCCTGAGCTATGCCGACCTCAAGCGCCAGGTCGATGCGCTCGCGGGATATCTCCAGCAGCGCTTGGGCGTCCGGCGCGGCGACCGCGTGCTTCTGTACGCGCAGAACAGCCCGCAGTTCATCATCGCCTACTACGCGATCCTGCGCGTCGACGCGGTGGTCGTGCCGGTCAACCCGATGAACCGCACCGAAGAGCTGCGCCACTATGTCGCGGACTCCGACGCCGCCGTGGCGATCGCCGGCAACGACGTGCTGCGCGAGCTCGAGCCGCTCGGCCTGGACCGCGTCCTTCCGATCGTGTACTCGGACTATTTGACCCGGCCCACCGAGCTGCCGATGCCCGATTTCGTGCGCGCCCCGGGTTCGGCGGCATGGAAGGAGATGCTGAGCGCAAACCTCGCTCCCGCGCCGCACCTCGCCGGGCCCGAGGACCTTGCGGTCATGCCGTATACCTCGGGCACGACGGGGAAGCCCAAGGGCTGCATGCACACCCACGCGAGCGTGCAGGCGACCACGGTGCCGTACCTGCATTGGCGCGGCGCGCAGGCGGAGAGCGTCGTGCTCTGCGCCATGCCGATGTTCCACGTCACCGGCATGCAGGCCGGCATGAACGCGCCGATCCATATCGCCGCGACGCTGGTGGTGCTGTCGCGCTGGGACCGCGACTGCGCCGCGATGCAGATCGAGCGCACGCGCGTCACCAACTGGTCGGCGATCACCACGATGCTGGTCGATTTCCTCTCGAATCCCCGATTGAAGGAGTTCGACCTTTCTTCGTTGCGCGTCCTCGGCGGCGGCGGCGCGGCGATGCCCGAGGCGCTCGCGCGGCAGCTCGAGGACGTGATCGGACTGCCGTTCGTCGAGGGCTACGGACTCTCGGAGACCATGGCGCCGACGCACATCAACCCGCCGCACCGGCCCAAGCGCCAGTGCGGCGGCATTCCCTTTTTCAACACCGATGCGCGCGTCCTCGACATCCAGGATTTCCATGAGTTGAAGCCTCATGAGGTGGGCGAGATCGTCGTGCACGGTCCCCAGGTCTTCAAAGGCTACTGGAAGCAGCCGGAGGCGACCGCGCAGGCGTTCCTCTCGCACGACGGGAAACGCTTCTTCCGCACCGGCGACCTCGGCTATTACGACGAGGAAGGCTACTTCTTCATCACCGACCGGCTGAAGCGCATGATCAACTGCTCGGGCTACAAGGTCTGGCCGGCCGAGGTCGAATCCATGCTCTACGCGCACCCGGCGATCCAGGAGGCGTGCGTCATCGCCGCGCGCGACGGCTACAGGGGTGAGACGGTCAAAGCGCTGGTGGTGTTGAAGCAAGACTTCAACCACAAGACGAGCTCGCAAGACATCATCGCCTGGGCGCGCGAGAAGATGGCGGCGTTCAAGGTGCCGCGCGCGGTGGAGTTCGTCGACGAGCTGCCCAAGACCTCGACCGGCAAGATCCTGTGGCGCAAGCTGCAGGAAGAGGAATATCGAAAATGAGCCTGCAGTGAAGTGGGTCGCTTTCGCGCTCGCGCTGATGTCGGCGCCGGCTGTTGCGCACAATCACGAGAAAGGCGACATCCAGGTGCGCCATCCGTGGTCGCGCGCGACGCCGCCCGGGGCGAAGGTCGCGGTGGCTTACATGGAAATCCGCAACGTCGGCTCGCAGCCCGATCGGCTGCTGTCGGCGACGACCGCGGTGGCGCAGCGCGTGGAAATGCACGTCACGCAGCGCGACGGCGAAGTCATGAAGATGCGGCAGGTGAAGGCGTTCGAGATCCCGGCGCGCGAACGCACCACGCTGCGCCCCGGCGGCTCGCACCTGATGCTGGTCGATCTTGCGCAGCCGCTCCGGAAGGGCGAGCGCTTCACCATGTTGCTTCGCTTCGAGCGCGCCGGCGAGCTCGAGATCGAGCTCGAGGTGCAGGAGCAGGGCTCGCGTCATCCGAGGCACTGAAGACCGCGCGACTTGAGCTTCTCGATTTCGGCGGGCGCAAACCCCCAATCCTCGAGCGCCTGGCGCCCGCCCTCGCCGCGCTCGGGCGGGGCGCGCCGCACCATGCCCGGCGTATGCGAGAAGCGCGGCGCGGGGGACGGTTGCTCCACGCCGCTCACTTCCACAAAAGTTTTTCTGAAAGTGTTGTGAGGATCGCGCCGCGCCTCGGACCATGAGAGCACCGGCGCAAAGCAAGCATCCGAGCCCTCGAAGACCTGACACCACTGGTCCCGTGTTTTCGACTTGAAGGTCTTTTCGAACAAGGCACGCATCTCGGGCCAGCGCGCGCGGTCGTGCTGCGGCGGCACGTTGCTCAACCCCAGGCGGGAAACAAGCTCGTCGAAAAAGCGAGTCTCGATCGAGCCGATCGACACGTATTTGCCGTCCTTGGTCTGGTAGACGTCGTACCAGGGCGCTCCGGTATCGAGGATGTTCTCGCCACGCTTTTCGCTCCAGGTGCCTGCTTTGAGAAACCCTGCGAACATCGCCGCCAGCAGCGATGCTCCGTCGACCATCGCCGCGTCGACCACCTGGCCGCGACCCGAGCGAGCGACCTGGAGCAGCGCGCAGGCGACGCCGAAGCCGAGCAGCATGCCGCCGCCGCCGAAGTCGCCGATCAGGTTGAGCGGCGGCACCGGCGCTTCGTCCTTGCGGCCGAACGCGTGCAGCACGCCGGCGAGCGCGATGTAGTTGATGTCGTGCCCGGCGCGCGGCGCGAGCGGGCCCTCCTGGCCCCAACCCGTCATGCGACCGTAAACCAACCTGGAATTTTTTCTGAACATCTCTTCAGGGCCCAGACCGAGCCGCTCCATGACCCCGGGCCGCATGCCTTCGATCAGGGCATCTGCTTTTGCGGCCAACGCAAGGGCAGCTTCCTTCGCATCCCTGGATTTCAAATCCAAGGTGACGGAGCGCTTGCCGCGCATCATGACGTCGTACCAGCGCTCGCGCTTGAGGCCGAGGTCGGTCGTTGCCGGCCGGTCGACGACCAGCACGTCGGCGCCCATGTCGGCGAGCAACATACCGGCGAAAGGCGCCGGTCCGATGGATTCGAACTCGAGGACGCGGATCCCGCTCAGTGGCCCTGCCACCGGAGCGCTCATCAGTCTAGCTTCACGCCGAGCTCGCGGATCACTGCGCCCCAGCGCTCCGACAGGTCGCGCGCCAGGCGGGCGAACTCCGCTGGCGACATGCCCGCCGCTTCGGCGCCGCCTTTGGCGAACAGCTCCGCGATCTCCGGATGCTGGATCGCCCTTGAAAGGGGCTGATAGACGGCCTGCACGGTCGCCGGCGACATGCCGGCGGGCCCCCAGAACCAGAGGTAACCCCACATGCCGACGTCGTAGCCCGCCTCACGCATCGTCGGCAGGTCCGGCAGCGCGCTCTTGCGCGTCTCCGCGGCAGTGGCGATGAGCTTTACTTTGCCGGTCTTCGCACTCGCGATCGCGGTCGTAGGACCGTCGAAGTACAGCTGCACCGTGCCGGCCAGCAGGTCTTTCATTGCGTCGGCAGCGCCTTTGTACGGCACGTGGACGATGTCGATGCCGGCGAGGCGTTTCAGGAGCTCGCCGTTGAGGTGCGACGTGGTGCCGGCGCCGAACGAAGCGTAGTTCAGCTTGCCGGGATTCGCCTTCGCGTACGCCACCAGTTCAGGCACGGTGTTGAACGGGAGCGCGGCATGAGCGGCAAGCACGGTCGCCGACCGGGCGCCCGCGGTGATCGGCGTGAAATCGCGGAACGCATCCCACGGCGGCGTCTGGTACAGGTGCGGCAACTGAACGTGGATCGCGATCGTATAGAGAAGCGTGTGACCGTCGGGCGGCGACTTCTGAACTTCGCGCGCGCCGATCAGGGTGGAAGCGCCGGGCTTGTTCTCGACGATCACGCTCAGACCCGAAGCCTCGCTCAGCTTCTGGGCGATGGCGCGGGCCTGGATGTCGGTCTGCCCGCCCGGCGGGAACGGCACCACGATGCGCACCGGCCTGCCAGCGATGGGAAACGCGTGTGCTTGCAGGGCGCAGAGCAGCAGAACCAACATGCCGCATCTCATGGCGGCTAGTTTATAGTTTCCGAGACCATGCCGGCGCGATACCCCGAGCGCATCGTCTGCCTGACCGAGGAGAGCACCGAGACGCTGTACCGCCTCGGCGAGGAGCGCCGCATCGTCGGCATCTCGGGCTACACCGTGCGGCCGCCGCGCGCGCGGCGCGAGAAGCCGCGGGTCTCGGCTTTTCTCTCCGCCCGCACGGACAAGATTCTCGAATTGAAGCCCGACCTGGTCATCGGCTTTTCCGACCTGCAGGCCGACATCGCGCGCGATCTCGCCAAGGCCGGCTTGAGCGTCCTGATCTTCAACCAGCGCTCGGTGCAGCAGATCCTGGACATGATCCTCGCGCTCGCCTCGCTCGTCGGGGCGACGGAAAAAGGACTCGTGCTGGTGAAACAGCTCGAGGACGGTCTCGCCGAGATCCGGCACGCCGGCCGGCTGTTGGCGAAAAAGCCCAAGGTGTACTTCGAGGAATGGGACGAGCCGATGATCAGCGGCATCCGCTGGGTGAGCGAGCTTGTCGAGATCGCCGGCGGCGAGGACGTGTTTTCCGGGCAATCGCACTCGCAGGCCGCCACCGGCCGAATCATTTCCGATGCAAATCTGGTGATCGAGAAAAATCCGGACGTGATCCTCGGCTCGTGGTGCGGGAAGAAATTCAGGCCCGAGCGCGTCGCCGCGCGTCCCGGCTGGCAGCAGATTTCCGCGGTTAGAGAGAATCAGCTATTCGAGGTGAAGTCGGCCGACATCCTGCAGCCCGGGCCCGCCGCGCTCACCGACGGGGTGAGGCGCATCCACGCGCTTTTAACCGACTATCTCAGGGCGTCTTTATCCCGCGGGCGATGAACGCCTCTTTGAGGCGGCGCAGGCACTCGCGCTTCACGTTCCATTGCTCGAGCGGAACGGTCTTGATCCTGGCTCGCACAGGCTTTGCGCGCCGAACGCGATGGCGATGCCGGCGACGCCGGCAGTGGCGAGGATCGGCGCGATCGAGATGCCGAGCTCGTTCATGTAGCCGCGGAAAGCGCGGATCAGCCGCCACGCCAGGGCTTGCAGCGCCCAGGCGACAACCAGTATTACGGCGATCCGTACCGCGGCGCGGGCCTCATCGGTCAGGCCCGCCAGAAAGGAGCCGAGATCTTTCAGCTAATGCAAGCCGAGCGATGCCTCGATGTTGCGGACCATTGCGACCAGGCGTGGGCCGAGATCGTCTTCGAGCTGGCCTTTCTTCACCATGAAGCCGGGAACGATGCAGTTGAACGACACGATCTCGCCGTCGACCGTGCGGCGCATCGGCGCGCCCACCGCGTACACCTCGCGCCGCAGCTCGCCGGTGCTGGCGCAGAAGCCGCGCGCGCGGATGTCGTCGAGCGCCTTGTCGATGGACGGCCGGAACTTGCGGTGCGCCTCGGGCTCCTTGACCTTCATCTGGTTGAGCACCGACTCGCGCTCCGGCGGCGTGCAGGCCGAGAGGAACGCGCGCCCGATCACCGACTGCGAAATCGGCACCGCGGTGCCGATGTCGGGCAGCGTGGTGATGCCGTTGCCGCTGCGGCAGGACTCGACGTAGACCATGTTCAGCCGGTCGCGCACGCCCATCGACACCGAGCCGTTGCAGTAGTCGGCGAGCTCCTTCATCAGCGGGCGCGCCAGCTGGCGCACGTTCATCGAAGCGAGCAGGGGGTAGCCGATCGACAGCACCGCGGAGCCGAGCTGGTACTTCCCGAGCCGCATGTTGTGCCGCAGGTAGCCGAGCTTGGTCAGCGTATAGGTGAGGCGCGACACCGTCGGCTTGGGCAGCCCCGTGCGCACCGAGATTTCCTTGTTGCCCAAGAGGGGCTCGAGCGGCGTGAAGCAGCGCAGCACCTCGAGCCCGCGCGCCAGTGTGGTGGCGAACTGGCGGTCGCCTTCGTGCTCGTAGCTGAACGTCGCCGGGCTCTGGGAAATCGGCGCCTGGGGTTCGGGTGCTCCCATGGAATAGCTCCTCGTTCGGGTTATTTCTGGGGTTTCTTGGGGTTTCTTGGGGAAAGCAGCAGAATGTTTCGCGTTTCGCTATTCTGTTTATCCCGCGCGGCCTGTCAACTTAGTTGTATTAGATTTCGCATAGCGGAACCATGCACAACCTCTTCGACTTGAAGGGAAAAGTGGCGCTCGTCACCGGCGCGACGCGCGGCATCGGCAAGTCGATCGCCGAGGAGCTGGCGCGCGCCGGCGCAAGCGTGGCGATCTGCAGCCGCAAAGCCGAGGCTTGCGAGCAGGTCAGAACCGAGTTCGAGCAAAACGGCTTTCACGTGCTTGCGCGGCCTTGCAACGTCTCCCGGAAGGAAGAGCTGCAGTCGCTGGTCGACGCCACGGCGAAAAAATGGGGCGGGATCGACATCGTGGTCGCCAACGCCGCCACCAACCCGTACTACGGGCCGCTCACCGGGATCACCGACGACGCGTTCGACAAGATCATCGCGAACAACGTGAAGAGCGTGCTGTGGCTCGCGGCCATGACGCTTCCCGGGATGGCAACCCGGGGCGGGGGGAGCTTCATCGTCGTGGGGTCGATCGGCGGCATCCTGGCGAACACGGTGATCGGGGCCTATGGCATCTCCAAGGCGGCCGACCATCACCTGGTGCGCAACCTTGCCGCCGAATGGGGCCCGAAGGGCGTCAGAGTGAACGCGATCGCGCCGGGTCTGATCAAGACCGAGTTCGCCCGCGCCCTGTGGGAGGACGAAAAGCGCCGCGCCGAGCGCATCGGGGCGACGCCGCTCAGGCGCCTGGGCGAGCCGCGCGACATCGGCGGCATCGCCGTGTTTCTCGCCTCGCCGGCGGCGGCGTTCATCACCGGGCAATGCATCGTGGCCGACGGCGGCGTGACGATCCTGTAGCGGCCTCGCTAGCGGCCGCCTACCGCCGGGCGGCTCGGGTCCCCTCCCGAGAGCACGAAGGCCCAGAGGTACGCGAGCTCCTGCTCGCTGAACTGGCCCTTCCATCCCGGCATGCCCGGAGGCCTGCCGTCGTTGATCGATTGCACGAACCGCGTCCTCGCATCCTTGGGAAAGCGGCGCAGGTCGTAGCTGCTGGCGCCGGGGCTCGCCGCCATTTCGTGCCCGTGGCAGATAAAGCAATACTGCTCGTAGAGCGCGCGGCCGCGCTCGACTTTCTCCTCCGCTCCGTGGGCATGCGCCAGAGCGGGACAGGCGCCCGCGACGCTGGCGCAGAGAATCAGTCGAAGAGCGCGAACGTCCAGACGGCACCGCCGGTCGGCACGTTGCGCAGCCGCGCGTCGCCGCCATGGATGTGGTAGACGCCGCCGATGCCCGAGGCGACGGTGACGTACTGCTTGCCGTCGCGCTCCCACGTGACCGGCTGGCCGATGATGCCCGACTGCGTCTGGAATTCCCACAGCTTGGCGCCGGTTTCGGCGTCGTAGGCGGTGAACTCGCCCGTCATGGCGCCGCTGAATACGAGCTTGCCTGCCGTGGTGAGCACGCCCGAGTAGCTCGGCACCGCGCGGGGCACGCGCCATTTCGCCTTGCCGGTCATCGGGTCGATCGCCTTGAGGATGCCGCGGTCGTCGCTCCACAGTCGCTTGGCTACCTTGACGCCGAAGAAGATCGCACGCGGCTTGTGCTCGATCGGCGCGGGCGCGACCAGCCAGCCGCCCTCGAGGGTGTTCGCGTAGAGGAGCCCGGTCTCCGGGTTGTACGCGGCCGGCTGCCAGTTTTTCCCGCCGCTCACCGCCGGCCACAGTTCAACCTCGTTGCCGGCGAGGTAGTCCTTCGTGGTCTGGCTCAGGATCGGCCGCCCGGTCTTCAGGTCCACGCCCGAAGCCCAGGTCATCTTGTCGACGAAAGCGTTGGCGGCAAGCAGCCGGCCGTTGGTGCGGTCGATCACGTAGAGAAAGCCGTTGCGATCCGCGTGCATCAGCACTCTTCGCGTCTGCCCGCCCTGTTTGAGGTCGGCAAGGATCATCTCGTTGTTGCCGTCGAAGTCGATCGGGTCGTTGGGCGTGAACTGGTAGTGCCAGGCCACCTGGCCTGTCTTCGGCCGGATGGCGAGCACCGAGCTGGTGTAGAGGTTGTCACCCGCGCGCACGGTCGGGTTCCAAGGCCCCGGGTTTCCGGTGCCCCAGTACACGAGGTCAAGCTCCGGGTCGTAGGAGCCCGTCAGCCAGGTCGAACCGCCGCCCACCTTCCACGCGTCGTTCTTCGGCCAGGTGTCGCTGCCCGGCTCGCCCGGCGCCGGCACCGTCCAAAGGCGCCAAAGCTTCTTGCCGCTCTCCGGGTCATAGCCCTCGAGGTAGCCGCGCACGCCGAACTCGGCGCCGGCGACGCCGGCGATCACCACGCCGTTCGCCACCAGCGGCGCGACAGTCATCGAGTAGCCGAGCTTGTAGTCGTCGGACTGCGTTTTCCATACCTCCTTGCCGGTCTTTACGTCGAGCGCGATCACGTGCATGTCGAGCGTCGTACGGAAGAGCTTGCCGTCGAGGATCGCGGCGCCGCGGTTCACCTGCCCGCAGCAGATCGTGCGCAAGGTATCCGGGTCGTACTCGATGTCGTGGCGCCACAGGCCCTTGCCGGTCGCCGCGTCGATGGCGAAGGTGCTGCGCGAGGTAGTGAAGTACATCACTCCGCCGTGCAGCAACGGCTGCGACTCGTCGCCGAGCGCGTTGCCGGTCGCGAAAGTCCAGACGGGCACCAGGCGCTTCACGTTGCCCCGGTTGATGTGCGCGAGCGGGCTGTAGCGCTGCTGGTTGTAGCCCATGCCGTAGGTCAGGACGTCTCCCGGCGTACGGTGATCGTTGATGAGATCGGCGCTGCTCTGCGCCAAGGCGGAGACGCCGCCCAGCAGGCCGGCGGCGAACGCGCCGGCGACGAAAAATGCGCGGATCATGGCTCCCCTCCGGGTTCGAAGCGCCCGGCCTCCCCGCCGGCGCGCGTCGGCTAATGTAGCACTGCTAAACTTCCAGGTCCTCAGGAGACCGCGATGGATCTGAACTATTCCCAGGAAGAGCTCGCTTTCCGGGATGAGGTGCGTTCCTGGCTTGCCGCGAACCTGCCGCAGGAACTGAAGGACAAGGCCCACCTCTCGAAGGACGAGCTGATGCGCTGGCACCGTATCCTCGCCAAGCAGGGCTGGGTTGCGCCGGCGTGGCCGAAAGAGTGGGGCGGCACCGGCTGGAACGTGGTGCAGCGCTACATCTTCGAGGAGGAGCTCGGCTATGCCGGCAGCCCGCCGATCATGCCGTTCGGCCTCTCGATGTGCGCGCCGGTGCTGCTCGCTTTCGGCACCGAGGCGCAGAAGAAGCGCTTCCTGCCGCGGATCTACCACGGCGACGATTTCTGGTGCCAGGGCTATTCGGAGCCGGGAGCCGGCTCCGATCTCGCTTCGCTCAAGACCAAGGCCCAGAAGCATCAGGATCACTACGTCGTCAACGGCCAGAAGATCTGGACGTCCTACGCCCATTACGCCGACTGGATGTTCTGCCTGGTGCGCACCGATGCGACGGTGGAGAAGCGCCAGGAAGGCATCTCGTTCCTGCTCATCGACATGAAAACTCCCGGCGTCACGGTGCGGCCGCTCCTCCTCATGGACGGCGGGCACTCGGTGAACGAGGTGTTCCTCGACGACGTGCGCGTTCCGGCCGAGAACTTGGTGCACAAGGAGAACCAGGGCTGGACGGTGGCCAAGTACCTGCTTGGCTACGAGCGCATGAATACCGGGCGCATCGGCGAGTCGAAGCGCGAGCTGCGCAAGCTGAAAGAATCGTTTTCTGAAAAGCAGAAAGACCTCCGGTGGCGCGATCGGCTGACGCGGGTCGAGGTCGAGCTGATGGCGCTGGAGATCACCAACCTGCGCTTCCTCGACCGCATGCGCCGCACCGGCCAGCCGCCCGGGGCCGACGTGTCGATGCTCAAGATCCGCGGCACCGAGATCCAGCAGGCGCTCACCGAGCTCGCCATGCAGGCGGCGGATCCCGCGGCGCCGGAGACCCAGGCGCTCGAGCGGCGCTACCTCGACATGCGCAAGACCACGATCTACGCCGGGTCGAACGAGATCCAGCGCAACATCATCGCGAAGATGACGTTGGGTTTATGAATTTCGATTACAACGAAGAGCAGCAACTGCTGGCCGACTCAGTTCGCCGCTTCCTGCAGAAGGATTACGATTTCGAGAAGCGTAAGGCAATTCTCCAGAACGGTTGGAGCGAGCGCGTCTGGGCGACCTTCGCCGAAATGGGTCTGACTGCGCTGCCGCTTCCCGCCGAGCACGGCGGCTTCGGCGGCGGCGCGGTCGACCTGATGAGCGTGATGGAGGCTTTCGGCGAAGCGCTGGTCGTCGAGCCTTACCTGCCCACCGTTCTTGCCGCCCAGGTCATCGCCAAGGCGGGCAGTGCACAGCAGAAGCAATCCATTCTGCCCCTGGTGGCGCAGGGCAAGATGCGCCTCGCGCTGGCGACCGGCGAGCGCGGGGTCATCGGCGCGCCGATGGCGGACAAGGTGGTTTTTCTGCGGGGAAACGAAATTTGGGTGATCGGGCGGAGCGAACTGCCGCTCAAGCCGCATCGCACCCTCGACGATCTCGCCGCAGCCGAGATTCGCTTTGACGGCAAGGGCGAGAAGCCGGGTCATGCCGACAGCGCGTTGCTCGAGGAAGTGCAGGACTTCGGCGCTGCGCTGAGCTGCGCCGAAGCGGTCGGCGCGATGAAGTTCGCCTGCGACACCACGCTCGAGTACCTGAAGGCGCGCCGGCAGTTCGGCGTGCCGATCGGCGCCTTCCAGGCGCTGCAGCACCGCATGGTCGACATGTTCATCTCCTACGAGCAGGCGAAATCGATGGCTTGCCTGGCCTGCTCGAAGGTCGATCAGTCGGAAAGCGCAAACGAGCGCTCGCGCGCCGTCTCGGCGGCAAAGATCAAGATCGCGGACAGCGCGCGCCACATCAGCCAGGAATCGGTGCAGCTGCACGGCGGCATGGGGATGAGCGAGGAGCTGAAGGTGAGCCATACCTTCCGCCGCCTGACCGTGCTCGCCCGGCGCTTCGGCGACGCCGACCAACACCTCGCGCGCTTTGCCTCGCTTTAAGGCTTGGGTGGTAATCCTGCTCGTCGGCTGCGCACAGCAGCAGCCGGCAAAGCAGGAGGAAAAGGAAGCTGCGCCGGAAGCGCTGCCGCCGTTGCCGGCCACCTACGTGAACGACGCCGATTGCCCCGGCTGCCTCGAGGTGACGCTCACGCTGCGCCCCGACGGCAGCTACCTCGTGCGCGACCAGCTCGGCGCTTCGGAGTTCTACGATTTCGGGCGCTGGCGCTACGCCGGCGGCGTTCTGGAGCTCGCCGGCGGACGCGATGCGCGCCGGTACCCGTTAAGAGATCTCAGGAAGACCCCGCAGGTGGAGGCGCTGCGCGGCCCCTTCCGCATGCTCGGCCTCTATGACGGAACCGGCTTCAAGGAATGCCGCACCGGGCTGACGTGGAGGCTGGCCGCCACGCGCGCGGCGGAAAACCTGAAGAGCGATTTCCTGAAGGGACAGGGGAGCACGGTCCTGGCCGCGATCGACGCCCAGTTCGAGGGCGCGCCTGAAATGCTGCGCGTACTCCGGCCGGCCTCGGTGCTCGATGCACGGACCTGTCCCAGCTAGACTTCGACGCCATGGAAAACCAGCGCATCGTGCTCGCCAGCCGCCCGGAAGGATGGGTGACCGAACAGAATTTCCGGCTCGAAAAGACCGCTCTGCCGAAGCCGGGCGACGGCGAAGTCCTGGTGAAGAACCTCTGGCTCTCGCTCGATCCGTACATGCGCGGCCGCATGAGCGACACGAAGAGCTATGTGAAGGGCGTGGAACTCGGCGAGGTCATGGTCGGGCAGACCGCGGGCGAGGTGCTCGAATCGAAACACCCTGCGTTCAAGAAAGGCGACCAGGTCCTGACTCAGCTCGGCTGGCAGCTTTATGGGGCCACGAAGGAAGTCATGAAAGTGGATGGGTCGCGAGCCCCGCTCAGCTACTACCTCGGGATGCTCGGAATGCCCGGCATGACCGCGTACTTCGGCCTGAAGGAGATCGGGCAGCCCAAGGCAGGCGAAACCGTGGTGGTGTCGGCCGCCTCCGGCGCCGTGGGCAGCGTGGTCGGGCAGCTCGCCAAGCTCTGGGGTTGCCGTGCCGTGGGCATCGCGGGCGGGCGCGAAAAGTGCGACTACGTGACGCGCGAGCTCGGTTTTGACGCGTGCCTTGATTACAAGGCGGGCAGCCTGCGCGATCAGCTGAAAGAACTGAAGGGAATAGATGTTTACTTCGACAACGTGGGCGGCGAAATTTTCGACCTCGCTCTCGCGCGCATGAACCTGTTCGGCCGCGTCGTGGTCTGCGGCACGATCTCGGACTACAACGCGACCGAGCCGTACCGCGTAAGAAACCTGCGTGCGGTGCTGGTGAACCGGCTCAAGGTGCAAGGCATGATCGTGTTCGACTGGAAGGATCGCTACGGCGAGGCGCTGAAGGCGCTCGGCGGCTATTACGCCGCGGGCAAGCTCAAGACGCGCGAGTCGGTGGTCGAGGGCCTGGCAAGCGCGCCGCAAGGCTTGATCGCGCTCCTGAAGGGCGGAAATTTTGGCAAGCAGCTGGTCAAGCTCGCCTGACTACGCAGGGTTCTGGGCGCGCGCCGCGGCGTTCCTGATCGACTGGCTGATCGCGATCGTGATCGTGGTGCCGGTCATGGTGGTGGGCTTCGGCCTGCGCCAGGTGTCGCTCGACCCGGCCGAGCACTCGTGGGACCTGCTCGGGTTCCTCGCTATTGCCGTGGTCGTGATCGGCTTCTGGCGTTACTGCGGCGCGACGCCGGGCAAGCTCGCGGTGGGGGTGAAGATCGTCGACGCGGCCACCGGCCAGCCGCCGAGCACCGGGCGCCTCGTGGTGCGCTTCCTCGCTTATTTCATTTCCGCGTTCCCCTTGTATCTCGGTTTCCTGTGGATCGCGATCGACCGCCGCAAGCAGGGCTGGCACGATAAGATCGCGCGCACCGTCGTGATCAATTCAGAGGAGTAGAAGACATGATTGATTTGTATACGTGGCCGACCCCGAACGGCCACAAGGTCCACATCCTGCTCGAGGAGACCGGCACGCCGTACCGCGTGATCCCGATCGATATCGGCGCCGGCGACCAGTTCAAGCCCGAGTTCCTCAAGATATCGCCGAACAACAAGATGCCGGCGATGGTCGATCCCGAGGGCCCGGACGGCAAGCCGTTCGCGCTCGCGGAATCGGGCGCGATGCTCTTCTACCTCGCGTCGAAGACCGGCAAGTTCCTGCCCAAGGATCTGCGCAAGCGCTGGCAGGTGATGCAGTGGACCATGTTCCAGATGGGCCACATCGGCCCGATGCTCGGCCAGGCGCACCACTTCCTCGGCTACGCGCCGGAGAAGATCGAGTACGCGATGAACCGCTACAAGAACGAGGCGAATCGACTTTACGGGGTGGTTGAAAAAAGATTGCACGAAAGCAAATACGTGGCGTGCAACGAGTACACCATTGCGGACATGGCCATCGTGCCGTGGCTGCGCGCGCCCGAGCGCCAGGGCGTGAACATCGACGACTATCCGGCGCTCAAGCGCTGGCGCGACGCGATCCTCGAGCGCCCGGCGGTGAAGAAGGCGCTGCAGGTGCTCGCCGACCGCCGCCGCACGCAGATCACCGACGAACAACGCGAGAATCTCTTCGGTGCCAAGCAGTACGCTCAGCGATAGCCTGAAAAATAAGGTTGCCTGGATCACGGGCGGCGGCTCGGGGATCGGGCTTGCCGGCGGGATCGAGCTCGCGCGCGCCGGCGCGCATGTGGTGATCTCGGGCCGCAGCGCCGAGACGCTCAAGAAGGCTGAAAAGGAAATCAAGGCGGCGGGCAGCGGCGAGGCGATCTCGCTCGACGTGGCTGACCAGAAGGAGGTGTCGCGGTCGGCGCAGGCGATCTTCAAGCGCCTCGGCCGCGTCGACATCCTGGTGAACAGCGCCGGCATCAACCTGCCGAAGCGTCATTTCAGGAACGTGTCGCTGGAAGGCTGGGACCAGATCGTCGCCGTCAACCTCTCCGGGATGTTCTACTGCTGCCACGCGGTGCTGCCCGGTATGCGCGAGCGCAAGGACGGCCTGATCATCAACATCTCGTCCTGGTTCGGGCGCTACGCCAATCCGCTCGCCGGCCCGGGCTACAGCGCGACCAAGCACGCGGTGAACGCGCTCACCGAGCAGCTCAACATCGAGGAGTGCGCGAACGGCATCCGCGCCACCTCGATCCTGCCCGGCGAGGTGGCCACGCCCATTCTTGAAAAGCGCCCGGTCCCCCCGCCGCCCGAGGAGCGCGCGCGCATGCTGCAGGCGCAGGATCTCGGCAGGGCGATCCTGTTCATCGCCACGCTGCCGCCGCGCGCGTGCGTCAACGAGCTCATCATCAGCCCGACCTGGAACCGGTTCTACCTCGGCGGGCTCGAGACACCGAAGAACTGAAGGAGAACTGAGCAGCCTTTTTCTCCGGGTCTCGGCCCCGTTCCTCGCGGGGTATTTCGTCTCGTACGTGTACCGCATGGTCAACGCGGTGCTCGCCCCGACGCTGGCCGCCGAGTTCGGCCTGTCCGCCGGCGGCCTCGGGCTGCTGTCCAGCATGTACTTCCTGTCCTTCGCCGTCTGCCAGCTGCCGCTTGGCCTGGCGATGGATCGCTTCGGTCCCCGCAAGGTCAACGCCACGCTGCTGCTCGTCGCCGCCGCCGGCGGCGCGTGGTTCGTCCATGCGGACAGCGCCGCCGGAGCGATCGCCGCGCGCGCCCTGATCGGCGCCGGCGTCTCGGTCGCCCTCATGTCCTCGCTGACTGCTTTCGTGCTCTGGTATCCGGCCGACCGGCTCTCGACCATGAACGCCGTTGCCTTCTCGGTCGGCATGGTGGGCGCGATGGCGGTCACGGTGCCGCTCGAGCTGCTGCTGCGCGTCTGGCCCTGGCGCCATGCCTTCATGCTGATCGTCGCGGCCACGATCGCGGTGAGCCTCGTGCTCTGGCTCTGGGTCCCCGAGCGCACCGCGCGGCCGCGAAGCGAAACGTTCTCGCAGCAGATCGAGGATCTGAAAAAGCTGCTGACCGATGCCGCGTTCCTGCGCCTCGCGGTGTGCCTCGGTGCGAGCCAGTTCGCCGCGGTCTCGCTGCAGACGCTGTGGATCGCGACCTGGCTGCGCGACGTCGCCGGCTATACGCCGGCGGAGGTGGCGCGCGGCCTGCTCGCGGTCAGCGCGGCCATGATCGTGGGCTATCTCGCATTCGGCCGCGCCGCCGACGCGCTCCAGCGCCGCGGCCGCAGCGCGCTGCCGTTGCTGGCGGGTGGAGTCGCGGTTTCGTCGCTATGCCTCGCGCTCTTGATCGTCGGAATCAAAAGCATCCTTCCATGGTGTGTGTTCGTCGCCGCCGCCACCGCGGTCGTGCTCGGCTACTCGATCGTGTCGCGCCGCTACCCCAAGGAGATGGCCGGGCGCGCAAACACGGCGATCAACGTGTTCGGCTTCATCGGCATGTTCAGCGGGCAGTGGGGAATCGGCCTGGTGCTGGATTTGTGGCCGCAGAGCGCGAGAGGTTACGCCCCTGAGGCGTACCCCTGGGCGCTCGGCATGACCTGGGCGGTGCAGCTCGCCGGTCTCGCCTGGCTGTGGAGCGGGCGGAAGCTCCTGGAAGAGCGCGCTACGGGCGCTCCTCCGACTACGGGCTACGGCCGCGGCTTGAGGTAGATGTCGCGGTACGAGGCGTAGACCGACGCCGCGAACACCGGCCCGAGAACCAGCCAGCCGAGCATCAAGGGCAGGGTCGCGGCGATCGAGAACACGAACAGCACCACGCTGTAGACCAGGAAGGGCAGGATGTTCTTCAGGCATCCCATGAAGCTGCCCTTCATCGCCTCGACCGCGCCGTGGTCGTGGAATACGACGAGCGGCGCGGCAAGCCAGATCGCCATGACCGCCGGCAGCAGCAGCGCGAACATGATCAGCATGGCGAGCACCATGGTCATGCCCATCGCCGCCATGTCCTGCGGGTCGCCGGCGCCCATCATCGTCATCATGCCTACGCCCATGATCAGGCTGACGACCAGGATCACGACCAGGGTCGCCGCGAGATAAAGCGCGCCCACGCCGATCAGCGTGCCGGTGCGCTGGCGGAAGCCGGCGAACAGATGGCCGAGCTCGAGCTCGCCGCCGCTGTCGAGGGTCTTGCAGCCGACCATCACGCCCGCGGCGAACACCGGACCGAACAGCGTCGTGGCGAGCGGGCCGACGATGGGAATGAAGGCGGCGGCGACGAAGATCAGGAAGGCGAGCACCACGATGCCGATCCACAGGCCGGGCTGGCGCTTGAAGAGCTCCCAGCCCTCGGCGATCCAGGTCCAGCCATTGCCGGCCGGCCGCGACTGGCCGCCCGGCACGAAGTCGGCGTTCAGGACGACCGTTTCGTCGGCCACGGCGGCCTTGGGTGCTGCGTAAGGATTTGTCGTTGTCATGTTGCCCCCTTGTCTTTGAGTCGTACCCTCACCGTCGCGATTGCTTTCGCCACCAGCGATCCGTCCGCGTTCTTCGCTTCCGCCTCGACGAAGCTCATGCTGCGAGCGTCCTTGAGCACGCGCGCTTCGGCGGCGAGGCGCGCGCCGCTCGCGCCGCCGATGAAGGATACGCTCAGGTCGATCGTAATCACGCCGATCGAGTCCGGGTGCAGCGTGCGCGCCGCGGTGCACAGCGCCACGTCGAGCAGCGACATGATGACGCCGCCGTGCGCGGTGCCGAGGCTGTTCGTGAGGTGCCGCTCGATCGGAAGCGACAGGCGCGCGGTCCCTTCGCCGAGCTCGTCGGTCTGGATCTTGAGATGCTGCAGGTACGGGATCTTTTTCTGATATTCCCGCGCGAATTCGAGCTTCATACGATGGTGGCGCCGCCGTCGACCGCGATCGCCTGGCCGGTGATGTGCCGCCCCGCCTCGGACGCGAGCAGCACCGCCACGCCCTTCAGGTCCTCGTCATTTCCGAGCCGCCGGTTCGGGGTCCATTCCCGAATCCTTGCGCCCGTCGTCTCGAGGGTTGCCTTCGTCATCTTCGAGGGAAAGAAGCCCGGGCAGATCGCGTTGACCGTGATGCCGTAAACGCCCCACTCGGCGGCGAGCTGGCGCGTCAGGCCGACGAGTCCGTGCTTGGTCGCGGTATAGGCGGCGGTGGGCGCGAAGCGCGGATCCTGACCCATCAGCCCCGCGATGGAGGCGACGTTGATGACCCGGCCCCACTTCGCCGGGATCATCGATTTCTTCGCCACGATCTGCGTCAGCACGAAAGCGCCGCTGAGGTTCACGTTGACGAGCTTGTCCCAGGCCTCGAGCGGATGGTCCTCGGCGGGCGCGCCCCAGGTGGCGCCGGCGTTGTTCACCAGGATGTCGACCTTGCCCAGTTTCTTCAGGATCTGCTCGGCGACCGGCGCGATCGCCTCGCGCTTGCCGATGTCGCAGACGTAGGACGAGGCTTCGACCCCCAGCTTTTTCAGGCGGGAAACCGCTTCGTCGAGCTCGTCTTTCTTGCGGGCCGTAATCGCGAGCTTCGCGCCCATCTCTCCCAGCGCCTCTGCAATCTGGAGGCCCAGCCCGCGCGAGCCCCCGGTGACGAGCGCCACGCGGCCGGACAGATCGAGCAAGGATTTCACTCCCATTCAGGCGAATCCTAGTACAAGTGCTTCAAAGCTAGAATTCTCACATGACGACGCTGGTCATGTTCTCCGGCGGGCTCGACAGCACCGCGATGCTGGTGAAGCTGCTCGCCGGGAGCACGGATGATCTTCGCGTGCATCACATCCGCATGGTGAACCGGGAGGGCAGGGACCGCGCGGAGCAGCGTGCCGTCGAGGCGATCGTGGCGTACTGCCGCGCGCGCTACCGGGCATTCCGTTACTCCGAGTCCGCGCTCGACTTCAGCGCTCTGGAGGCGATCCCGATCGACTACCTGTCGATCGCGTTCGTCGCGTGCCAGGTCGCGATCGATACGCCGGGCTGCGACCGCGTCGCGGTCGGCGCGCTCGCCGCCGACACCGACATCGCGAACCGCTCGGCGCGCCAGAAGCGGGTTTTCGAGGAGATGTACGCGTGCTATCGGGCGCGGAAGCTCGGCGAGCCGCGGGTCGACTGGATCTTCCCCGTCTATGACACCCCCAAGGCCGAGCTCGCTGCGGCGCTGCCGCAGGAGCTGCTCGACCTGACATGGTCCTGTCGAAGTCCAATCGGTGGCTTTCGCCCCTGTCTTGCCTGTAAGGCTTGCCGTGTGCGGCAGGGCTTGCGCGGGGTGACCGCCCCAGCCCAGAATCAGGGCTAATAAGGGGAGGGGCGCCATGAAGTCCAGACGGAACGATGGCCGCATTCTCATTTACAGCCACGACACCTTCGGCCTCGGCCACCTGCGCCGCTGCCGGGCGATCGCGCATTCCCTCGTCGAGAGCTTCAAGCAGCTCTCGGTCCTGATCCTCTCCGGCTCGCCGATCATCGGCAGCTTCGACTTCCGCGCGCGCGTCGACTTCGTGCGCGTGCCGGGGGTGATCAAGCTGCGCAACGGCGATTACACGCCGCTCAACCTGCACCTCGACATCCGCGAGATGATGTCGATGCGCGCCTCGATCATCCAGCACACCGCCGAGCACTTCGAGCCCGACATGTTCATCGTCGACAAGGAGCCGGTCGGGCTGCGCGGCGAGCTCACCCAGACGCTGAAGATGCTCAAGCGCCGCGGCACGCGCATCGTCCTCGGCCTGCGCGACGTGATGGACGAGCCGCGCCTCCTCGAGCCGGAATGGCAGCGCAAGAAAGCGGTGCCGGCGCTGCGCGAGTTCTACGACGAGATCTGGGTCTACGGGCTGCCGCAGATCTGCGACCCGCTCGAAGGCATCGCGCTGCCGTCGCGCGTGCGCGAGAAGATGGTCTACACCGGCTACCTGCACCGCGAGGTGCCGACCCACGGCGCCCCGCCGCGCCTGCCCGAGATCGCCAACCGGCCGTTCCTGTTAGTGACCACAGGCGGCGGCGGCGACGGCGAGGGATTGATCGAGTGGGTGCTGCGCGCCTACGAGCACGATCCGCTGCTTCCCTATCCGGCGCTGCTCGTGCTCGGGCCCTTCATGCAGGCCGAGCGCCAGGCCGAGTTCATGGACCGCGCGGCGAAGCTCAAGCGCGTCGACGCGATCACCTTCCACGGCCAGCTCGAGGCGCTGGTGGCGCGCGCCGCCGGGGTGGTCGCGATGGGGGGCTACAACACCTTCTGCGAGGTGCTGTCGCTCGACAAGCGCGCGCTCATCGTGCCGCGCACCGAGCCGCGCCTCGAGCAGTGGATCCGTGCCTCGCGCGCCGCCGAGATCGGGCTCGTGAGCATGCTCAGCGACGACGGGACCTACGACCCGGCGGTGATGGCGGCCGCCCTGCGCGCGCTGCCGCGCCAGGGCCGTCCCTCGGAGATCATCGTGCCCGGCCTGCTCGAGGGCCTGAAGAACGTCTCGAGACTGGTCGCGCCCTGGATCGAGCCCGCCGAGGAGGAGGCCGACGCCGTAGCGCGCGCCATTCCGCGAGTGGTCTCGCGCATCGGCTAGGCCGCGGGTCGCTGCGGGTCGCCGTGCGGGTAGCCTTCATCCTCAAGGGGTATCCGCGCCTCTCCGAGACGTTCATTGCGCAGGAGATCGCGGCGCTCGAGCGCCGCGGCCTCGAGATTCAGATCGTTTCGCTGCGCCGTCCGACCGACTCGCGCCGGCACCCGGTGCACGACGAGATCCGCGCCGCGGTGCTCTATCTGCCCGAGTACCTGATTCTCGAGCCGTTGCGCGTGCTTCGGAGCTGGTGGAAGTCTCGAAAACTCGATACCTACAGGCAAACGCGCAGTCTCTGGATGAAAGACCTCCTGCGCGATCCCACGCCAAACCGCGTGCGCCGCTTCGGCCAGGCGCTGGTGCTCGCGGCCGAGCTTCCGGCCGGCGTCGGGCAGCTGCACGCGCATTTCCTCCATACGCCCGCTTCGGTGACGCGCTACGCCGCCGCGCTCCGCGGCCTGCCGTGGACCGGCTCGGCGCATGCCAAGGACATCTGGACCCTGCCCGAATGGGAGAAGCGCGAGAAGCTCGCGTCCTGCCAGTGGCTGGTCACCTGCACGCGGGCGAATCGCGACCACCTCGCCGCGCTCGCGCCGCCGGGCCGCGTGGCGCTGGTCTACCACGGCATCGATCTCACGAGGTTTTCACCAAAAGCTTCTACGAAACCAGCCATACGCGATGGCACTTCTGCCGCCGACCCGGTGGTGATTCTCTCGGTGGCGCGGCTGGTGGAGAAGAAGGGCACCGAAGTGCTGCTCGAGGCGCTGGCGCGCATTTCGCCGAAACTGCACTGGCGATTCGTCCACGCCGGCGGCGGTCCGCTCAAGAGGCGCCTGGAGAACCGGGCTTCTTCTCTGGGTATTGCCGATCGCATCGCATGGCGCGGCGCGCTGACGCAGGATCAATTGCTGGCGGAATACCGCAACGCAGATCTGTTCGCCCTCGCGAGCCGCATCGCGCGCGACGGCGACCGCGACGGCCTGCCGAACGTGCTCGCCGAGGCGCAGAGCCAGGCGCTTGCCTGCGTGGCGACGCGCGTCTCTGCGATCCCGGAGCTCGTGCGCGACGGCCAGACCGGGCTCCTGGTCGAGGAAAACGATCCCGTCGCGCTGGCGCGAGCGCTGGAAGCGCTCATCACGAATCCGGCGCGGCGGCGCGCCCTCGGCCAGGCCGGGCAGTCGCGGGTGGTCGAAAGCTTCGCGCTCGACGCGAGCCTAGAGCCGCTCGCGCGCAAGTTCGGGCTCGGACCGTCCGGTGCGAATCGCGTTCTACGCACCGCTTAAGCCGCCGACGCACGTAACGCCTTCGGGCGATCGGCGCGTCGCCGGGCTGCTGATGGATGCGCTCGAGCGCGTCGCCGACCATATCGAGCTGGTGTCGACCTTCCGCAGCTTCGACGCCGACGGCGACGGCGCGCGCCAGGAAGCGCTGCGCGAGCAGGGCGCGGCGCTGGCGCAACGGCTCGTCGCGGGGTGGCGCGCTGCGCCAGCGGCGCTGCGGCCCGATCTCTGGTTCACCTATCACCTCTACTACAAGGCGCCGGACTGGCTCGGGCCGGCGGTGAGCGCCGCGCTCGGCATTCCGTACGTCATCGCGGAAGCCTCCTATGCGGAGAAGCGCGCCGGCGGCCCGTGGGCGATCGGCCACGAGGCAGCCGCCGAGGCGATCAACCGCGCGCGCCTGGTGCTTTCCCCGTCGCGCGACGATCTCGCCGGCCTGAAAGAGGTAGTCGCGCCGGAGCGGCTGGTGCACCTGCCGCCCTTTCTCGACCCGGCACCGTACCGCGCCGCGGCGAAGGAACGCAAGGCGCATCGCGCGCGGCTTGCGCGCGAGCACAGCCTCGACCCCGCGGTTCCGTGGATCTCGGTGGTGGCGATGATGCGCCCGGGCGACAAGCTCGCTTCGTACCACTGGCTTGCCGCCACCCTTGCCCGCCTCACCGATCTTCGCTGGCAGCTCGTGGTCGTGGGCGACGGCTCGGCGCGCGACGAGGTGCATGCCGCCTTCGAGCGGGCCGCGCCGGGGCGCGCCCGCTTTCTGGGAGGCCTGGAGAACCGGGAGGTCGCGGCGGTTTCCGTGGCTTGCGATCTCTACGCCTGGCCGGCGGTGAACGAGGCTTACGGCATGGCGATGCTCGAGGCACAGGCGGCCGGCCTTCCCGTGGCGTCGGTAGCCAAGCGCGGCGTGCCCGACGTCGTGATCCACGGCCGGACCGGGCTTCTCGCGAGCGACGAGACGGCTCTCGCCGAGCCGCTGCGCGAGCTTCTTGTCGATTCCGCACGCCGCGCCGCGCTCGGGCGTGAAGCGGCGGTGTTCATCCAGCGTGAACGAAGCCTCGAGGCCGCGGCCGAGCGGCTGAAGAGCCTCCTCGGCGCGCTGTGACCGTGCTCGCGCTGATGCGCCACGCCGACACGGCGTGGAGCGTCGAAGGACGCATCCAGGGGCGTGCCGATTTGCCCTTGCTGGAGAGTGTTTCCGTTTCCTTGCCCGACGCATGCCGCGGCATGCGCATCGTGACCAGCCCCCTGGGGCGCTGCGTCCAGACCGCGGCGCTGCTCGGCGCGCCGGATGCGCCGCGCGAGCCGCGCCTTGCCGAGATGGATTGGGGGCGCTGGGAGGGCCAAACCCTCGGCGCCTTGCGCGCGCGCCTCGGCGACGAGATGCGCGAGAACGAAGCACGCGGGCTCGACTTCACGCCGCTCGGCGGCGAAAGTCCCCGCATGCTGCTTTCCAGATTGCGGGGCTGGCTGGAGGACGTCGCGCGCAGCCGCACCCCTACGCTTGCCATCACGCACCGCGGCGTCATCCGCGTCATCCTCGCCGAGGCGAGCGGCTGGGACATGTGCGGCAAGCCGCCGGCGGAGCTCGACTGGAGAGCTGCGCACTTTTTCGTGCTCGATGAGCAAGGGATCCCCGAGGTCCGGCGACTGAACGTACGGTGAGAGTTTTCTTCTACGTTCAGCATCTGCTCGGCATTGGGCACTTGAAGCGCGCGGCGACGCTGGCGCAGGCGCTGAGGGCGGCGGGCTTCGAGGTCACGCTCGCCAGCGGCGGCGAGCCTGTCGAGGGAATTCCGGTGCTGCAATTGCCGCCCGCGCGAAGCGATTCTTCGTTCAAGACCCTGCTCGACGCGAACGGCAAGCCGGTCGACGACGCGTGGAAGACGCGGCGCCGCGACGCGCTCCTTAAGGCCTTTCAGCAGGACTCTTGCGGTGTATTGCTGATCGAGCTATTCCCCTTCGGCAGGCGGCAGATGCGCTTCGAGCTCCTGCCGCTGCTGGAGGCAGCCAGGGCCGCGCCGCGCCGGCCGCTCATCGTCTGCTCGGTGCGCGACCTGATCCAGCCCAATCCGGCGCGCGAAGACGAGATGCTCGAGCGCTTCGGGCGCTACTTCGACCGCCTGCTGGTCCACGGCGACCCGCGCGTCGCGACCTTCGAGCGCAGCTTCGGAAAGGCGGCGCGCCTCGCCGGCAAGCTGCACTACACCGGCTACGTCGTCGACGAGATGCCCTTGACAGGTGACGCAGGCAAGGACGAGGTCCTGGTCTCGGCGGGCGGCGGTGCGGTCGGGCGGCGCCTGCTCGAAACGGCGCTCCAGGCCCGCGCGCTCTCGTCGCTCCATAGCCGGACCTGGCGGATCCTCGCGGGTTTGAACTCTGACCAGTTCGAGCGGTTGGCTTCCCAAGCAGGTCAAAACGTGATCGTCGAGCGCGCGCGGAACGATTTCACGCTGCGCCTCAGAAACTGCGTGCTTTCGGTGAGCCAGGCCGGGTACAACACCGTCATGGAGACGCTGCAGGCGGGCGCCAGGGCGGTACTGGTGCCCTTCGCCGGCGGCGCCGAGTCCGAGCAGACGCTACGGGCGAGATTGCTTGCCGAGAGGGGGCTCGTGCACGTGGTCGAGGAGGATTTCCTGACAGCGACGACGCTCGCCGCGGCCGTCGATCGCGCCGCGGCGGGTGCGCGACCCGCGCCGGGGGCGGTCGACCTCGGCGGCGCGCGCCGCAGCGCCGAGCTGCTGCGCGAGTGGGTTGCGTGACCTGGAGCGAGTTCGAGGACGAGCTCGCGCGTCGGCGCAAGTCCGGTCGCCCGGCGCAGTTCTGGTGGCGCGATGACGATGCCGCGGCGGTCTCGCCTGCGTTGAATAGACTGATCGAGCTTTCAAGGAAAAGCGCAGTGCCGCTGTCGCTTGCGGTAGTGCCGGAAGCGGCCGAGCCCGGGCTCTTCAGGTTGCTGCACGACGGCGTCACCGTGCTGCAGCACGGCACCGATCATCGCAACCGCGCGGCCGCTGGCGAGAAGAAGACCGAGTATCCCGCCGGCGAGCCGATCGAAGCCGCGCTGGCGAGAATCTCCGACGGGCTTGCCCGGCTGCGCACGTTTGCGGGCAAGAGATTTTTCCCGGTGCTCGCTCCGCCCTGGAACCGCGTGCGCAAGGACCTGCTGAAGAAGCTGCCGGCGATCGGCATCTGCGGCGTGAGCGGGTACGGGCCGCGCGCGGGCGCCGATCCCGCGCCCGGCCTGCGGCAGGTGAACACGCACGTCGACATCGTCGCCTGGCAGCAAGGTAAGCGCTTCGTCGGCGAAGCAGAGGCTCTTATCCTGGCATCCAAGACTCTCTCGAGCGAAGAACCCGTGGGCTGGCTCACGCACCACGCGGTGCACGACGCCGCGGCGTGGAATTTCCTCGAACGACTTTTCACCCTGAAGGACGTCCGCTGGGTCTCGGCCAAAGAAGCGTTCTCGTGGGATTCATGAGCGGTTTCTTCGCGTACTTATATACTGCGCCGGCACATGGCTGACCTCCTCACGGTCCGGGACCTCAAGGTTTATCTCGATGTCGATGCCGGCACGGTGAAAGCGGTCGACGGCGTTTCGTTCCGCATCCCGGCGGGAGGCACGGTGGCCCTGGTCGGCGAATCGGGCTCCGGCAAGTCGGTGGTCGCGCAGTCGATCATGAGCATCCTGCCGCGCATCGCGCGCATCGAAAGCGGCGAAATCCTGTTTCGAGACCCCAATTCTTCATCTGAAATCGATATTTCGCGCCTCGACCCTGCGGGTCGCGCGATGCGCGACATCCGCGGCGGGCGCATCTCGATCATCTTCCAGGAGCCGATGACCGCGCTCTCGCCCCTGCACACCATCGGCAACCAGATCGGCGAGGCGCTCGCGCTGCACCAGGAGGGGCTCGGCAAGCGCGAGCGGCGCGAGGCGGTGATCGACATGCTGCGCCGGGTGGGCTTCCCCGATCCGGTCAAGGCCGAGCATACCTACCCGTTCGAGCTCTCCGGCGGTCTGCGCCAGCGCGCGATGATCGCGATGGCGCTGGTGTGCCGCCCGGCGCTGCTGGTCGCGGACGAGCCGACCACCGCGCTCGACGTCACCATCCAGGCGCAGATCCTGCAGCTCATCAAGGAACTGCAGCAGGAATTCCACATGGCGGTGCTGCTCATCACGCACGATCTCGGCGTGGTGGCAAACATGGCCGACGAGGTGGTGGTGATGCATCGCGGCCGCGTGATGGAATCGGGCAGCCTCAGCGACATCTTCCGCGAGGCGCGCCATCCGTACCTCAAGGCGCTGATGCGCGCGGTGCCGCGCTTCAACATGAAGCCGGGCGAGCGCCTGACGCCGATCCGCGAGGTGCAGATCACCCAGGACCATCTCCTCGCCACCGGGGCGCGCCCGCGCCCCAATCTGGACGGCGCCCTGCTGGAGGTCAGAAACCTCACCAAGCGCTACGCGACGCGCAAGCGCTCGTTTCTCGGCGGCAAGGCCGGCGGCGAGTTTCTCGCCGTCGACGACGTGAGCTTCGCGGTCGGGCCGGGCGAGTGCCTCGGCCTGGTCGGCGAGTCGGGCTGCGGCAAGACGACCACCGCGCGCATGATCCTGCGCTCGGTCACGCCGGACTCCGGGGAGGTTTTTTTCAAGAATGAAAAGGTACTGGCATTCAAGGGGGCGGAGCTCTTCGCCTACCGGCGCCGGGTGCAGTTCGTGTTCCAGGACCCGTTCAGCTCGCTCAATCCGCGCATGACCGCGTACGACATCGTGAGCGAGCCGCTCGTGATCCACGGCATCGGCGACGCGGACGAGCGCTTCGCGCGGGTGAAGGAGATGATGGGGCTCGTCGGCCTGGACGTGCGCCACCTGCGGCGCTACCCGCACAGCTTCTCGGGCGGGCAGCGCCAGCGCATCGGTATCGCGCGCGCGCTCGCGCTCGGTCCCGAGCTCCTCATCTGCGACGAGCCGGTCTCGGCGCTCGACGTCTCGGTGCAGGCGCAGGTCCTCAACCTGCTCGCCGACCTGCGCTCGGCCCTGGGCCTCGCCTACATCTTCATCTCGCACAACCTCGCGGTGGTGAACTATCTCGCCGACCGCATCGCGGTGATGTGCGCCGGGCGCATCGTCGAGCTCGCGCCCGCGGCGGAGCTGTTCCGCAACCCGGTACACCCCTACACGCGGGCGCTGCTCGCCGCGGTTCCGGAGCCCGATCTCGGCCGCAAGCTCGACTTCGACGCGCTGATGGAGGGCAAAGCCTCCGATCCCGCAGCCTGGCCGGCCGAGTTCCGCATCGCGGACGGCAATCGACTCGGCATGCAGGAAATCGGGCGCGGGCATCTGGTGAGGGCAGCGGCATGAGGGGGTTTGCTTTTGGATTGCTCTGGGCATTCTCGGGGGGAGTTTTTTCGCAGGCCATCGAACCCCCGATGCTCAGGCTCGATGTCTCCACCGGAAAGCTGCCGCCAGTCGAGAAGCGCCTGCCGCAGCCGCCGCTCGTGGTGCACGTCGAAAACCCCGGCCGGCACGGCGGCACGCTGAACAGCCTCGTCGGCCGCAGCCGCGACACGCGGCTGCTGGTCGTGTATGGCTACGCGCGCCTGGTCGGCTATGACCGCAACCTGGAGCTCGTGCCGGACCTGCTGGAATCCTTCGAAGTGCAGGAAGGGCGGGTGTTCACGCTCAGGCTGCGCAAGGGCCATCGCTGGTCCGACGGACATCCGTTCACGACCGAGGACTTCCGCTACTACTGGGAAGACGTGGCGAGCAACAAGGAGCTCTCGCCCGCCGGCCCGCCGAAGGATCTCCTGGTCGAGGGTCAGCAGCCGAAGTTCGAGGTGCTCTCCGAAACCGTGGTGCGCTACACCTGGCACAAGCCCAACCCGCATTTCCTGCCGCGCCAGGCGGGCGCGTCGCCGCTTTTCATCTACCGGCCGGCGCACTACCTCAAGCCGCTGCACAAGAAGTACTCGGAGAAGGTGCGCAAGGCGGACGCCGAGGGCACGGCGAAGCGGAAGTGGTCGGCGGTGCACAACCGCGCCGACAACCTCTACGAATCCGACAATCCGGACCTGCCGACGCTGCAGCCGTGGATGAACACGACCAGGCCGCCGGCCGACCGCTTCGTCGCCGTGCGCAACCCGTATTTCCACCGCGTCGATGCGCAAGGCCGCCAGCTGCCCTACATCGACCGCGTGATCCTCGCCGTCGCCGACCCCAAGCTGATCCCGACCAAGACCGGCGCCGGCGAGGCCGACCTTCAGGCGCGCGACGTGCACTTCAACAACTACACCTTTCTCAAGCAGGGCGAGAAGAAGAACGGCTACCGCACGCTGCTCTGGCGGCCAGGGAAAGGCGCGCATTTCGCGCTTTATCCCAACTTGAACGTGAACGACCCGGTGTGGCGCCAGGTGCTGCGCGACGTGCGCTTCCGCCGTGCGCTATCGCTCGCCATCGACCGCTCGCTCGTGAACCAGGTGCTCTATTTCGGGCTGGCGATCGAGTCGAACAACACCGTGCTGCCGCAGAGCCCGCTGTTCCGCGAGCAGTACCGCGATCGCTGGGCGCGCTACGACCGCAAGCAAGCTTCTCAATTGTTAGACCAAGTTGGGCTGCGGATGGGTAGGGATGGTGTTCGTAGGCTGCCCGACGGCCGGCCGCTCGAGATCATCGTCGAGACCGCGGGCGAGTCGACCGAGCATACCGACGTGCTCGAGCTCATCCGCGAGACCTGGCGCGAGGTCGGCATCAAGCTCTTCAGCAAGCCCTCGCAGCGCGAGGCCTGGCGCAACCGCATCTTTTCCGGCGAGACCGTGATGTCGGTGTGGAGCGGGATCGAGAACGGCCTCGCGACCCCCGACAACGCCCCGGACGAGCTCGCACCCACCAGCCAGTCGCAGCACCAGTGGCCGAAGTTCGGCCAGTTCCTCGAGACCGCCGGCAAGTCGGGCGAGGCGGTCGACATCCCCGAGGTGAAGGAGCTGCAGCGCCTCTACAAAGCGTGGCTGGAGAGCGCGACGCGCCAGGACCGGGAGCGCGCGTGGCACGCCATGCTCGAGCTGCACGCCGAGCAGCAGTTCACGATCGGCGTCGTGTCCGGCGTGCCGCAGCCGGTGGTCGCGCGCGAGACGCTGATGAACGTGCCGCAGCAGGGGTTGTACAACTGGGACCCCGGAGCCTTTTTCGGTATCTATCGTCCCGATACGTTCTGGTTCCGGTAGATGCTTAGATACACGCTGCGCCGGGCGCTGATCATGCTGCCGACGCTGCTGGTGATCAGCTTCGTCACCTTCATCATCATCCAGCTGCCGCCGGGCGACTTTCTCTCCAACCAGATCGCCGAGCTGCAGAGCCAGGGCGACAAGGCGGCGATGGAGAAGGCGGAGTTCCTGCGCAAGCAATACGGCCTCGACAAGCCGTTCCTCGAGCAGTACGGGATCTGGATCGGCGTCTGGCCGGGCGAGAACGGGTTCTCGGGCCTGCTGCAGGGCGACCTCGGCTGGTCGTTCGAGCACGACCTGCCGGTGAAGGACGTGGTCGGCGATCGCCTGCTCCTCTCTTTCATTTTGAACTTCTCGGTGATCCTGTTCACCTGGGCGGTCGCGTTCCCGATCGGCTTCTACGCCGCGACCCACCAGTACAGCTGGGGCGACCACGGCCTGACCTTCCTCGGTTACGTGGGTCTTGCCACGCCCAACTTCCTGCTCGCGCTGGTGCTCATGTACTTCGCCAACGTGCAGTTCGGCCTCTCGGTCGGCGGCATCATGGATCCGGAGTACCTCGGCCAGCCCTGGAGCGTGGGCAAGGCGATCTCGGTGATGGAGCACCTGTGGATCCCGGTGATCGTGATCGGCACCTCGGGCACCGCGGGCATGATCCGGCGGCTGCGCGCCAACCTGCTGGACGAGCTGCAGAAGCCCTACGTGGTGACCGCGCGCTCGAAGGGCATGGCCGAGTTCCCGATGCTGGTGAAGTACCCGCTGCGCATGTCGCTCAACCCGTTCATCGCCGACATCGGCAACCTGCTGCCCAGCGTCATTTCGGGTTCCGCGATCGTCGCCGTGGTGCTCTCGCTGCAGACCTCGGGGCCGATGCTGCTGGAAGCGCTGCGCAGCCAGGACCAGTACCTCGCCGGCTCGTTCCTCATGTTCCTGTCGTTCCTCACCGTGATCGGCATGTTCATCTCCGACTTGTTGCTGGCGGCGCTCGATCCGCGCATCCGGCTCACCGGCGGAGTCGCGAAATGAGGTTTGGGCTTTGCCGCCCTGATAAGGGGGGAAGCGAGCGGGCTTTTCGCGAGCGGGGGGTTTGCTTTTGAAGTTGGAACACTACGTCTCCCAGGCGCCGTTCGAGCCCCACGCGGCCGAAACGCTCACCCCCGAGCAGGAGCGCTTCTACCGCGCTTCGCAGTGGCAGATCATGTGGTGGAAGTTCCGCCGCCACCGCATCGCGGTGATCGCCGGCGCCATCCTGCTTCTTTTCTATTCCTCGACGCTGGTGAGCGAGTTCATCGCGCCCTACGACCTGCATACGCGCGACACCAACCACATCTACGCGCCGCCGCAGCGGCTGCATCTCTTCCACGACGGGAACTTCGTCGGCCCGTTCGTCTACGGCTACAGCATGCGGCTCAACATGCAGACCCTCAAGCGCGAGTACGCGGACGACCGCAGCGCGGTGTTCCGCCTGCGCTTCTTCTGCCTCGGCGACAGCTACGAATTCTGGGGCCTCGTCCCCGGGCGCTTCCATTTCGTCTGCCCGGCCGAGCGCGGCACGCTGTACCTGCTGGGCACCGACAGGCTCGGCAGGGATCTGTTCTCGCGCATCGTGTACGGCACGCGCATCTCGCTGACCGTGGGCCTGTTCGGCATCGCGGTGAGCTTCCTCATCGGCATCACCCTCGGCGGCATCTCGGGGTTCTACGGCGGCTGGATCGACAACGTGATCCAGCGCTTCATCGAGATGGTGCGCTCGTTTCCCGAGCTGCCGCTGTGGATGGCGCTGTCGGCCGCGCTGCCGGTGAACTGGAGCCCGATCCTCGTCTACTTCGGCATCACCATCATCCTCGGCCTGCTCGACTGGCCGGGCCTCGCGCGCGCGGTGCGCTCGAAGCTTCTGGCTCTAAGGGAAGAAGACTTCGCGACCGCGGCGGTGCTGATGGGCGCGAGCCCCGCGCGCGTCATCCGCCGGCACCTTCTGCCGAGCTTCACCAGCCACTTGATCGCGTCCGCCACGCTCTCGGTGCCGGCGATGATCCTGGGCGAGACCGCGTTGTCGTTCTTAGGTCTAGGTTTACGACCACCTGTAACAAGCTGGGGCGTATTGCTGAACGAAGCGCAGAACATCAACGTCGTCGCGCTCTACCCCTGGCTGATGCTGTCGGTCGTTCCGGTCTTCATCATCGTCCTCGCCTTCAACTTCTTCGGCGACGGCCTGCGCGACGCCGCCGATCCCTACAGCACCGCCGCCCGCACCTAGGTTTCCCTATTCGGGAATCAGGCAGGGAACCACCTGCCTGCTGTGGCGGCGATAGACGCGGAAGTCCGTGTCGAGAGTCAGGATGAGCGAATCGGACAGGGTTTCGGACATGCGCACCAAACACGCGTCGGCAAGGCTCATGGGCACATCGGAATACTTCTGCATGAGCTTGAGCACCGGCTCGAGCTGATCGCCGAGATCGAATGCCGGGCGGAGCGCCCCTCGCAGCAGGAGATTGCGCAGGGCCGGAGATCCGCGCGTGCCGAGCAGGTGGAAGACCTCCGTCAGCACTGGTTCGCACGTGCTCCACGGGGGAGGCAAGTTCGCGCTCTGTGTCGAAGCCCATGCGTGATGCGCTTCGCGGCGGCTGAGCAGGCCAACGAGATAGCTCGCGTCAACGAGGACGCTTGCGCCCAAAGCCGGTCGTCCGCAAGTAGTGCTTCTTCCGAGCGCCAAGATCGGCGGGCAGGCCGTCCACCGATCCGATCAAGTCGGCGATGGCGTAGGCGGGCGAGTTCGGCTCGTGCGCGGCAGAAGACGCGCGCTCCAGTCGTTCGCGAACGACGTCAGACTTCGAGAGCTTGCGCGCGCGGGATTCGGCTTCGATGGAGGCGGCGAGCGATTCCGGCAGGCGCACCGTGAGAATCTTCACGCCGGCAGTGTATTACACTGCCGGCAGATCTGCAATACAACTTATGCATTACCCGGTCGGCTTCTTCTTCTCGGCGTTCTGGGGATGGAGAAGCGGTTTGCGGCCCTCTTCGATCAGCACGTCGATCACCTTGAGGAAGATGCCGATACTCGGCT
>Ga0208185_1000217_pt1 | contig 34763 bp, 34 predicted proteins | sample EasRivMeERMLT700_FD_187532 | JGI IMG/M metagenome (GOLD analysis project Ga0208185, IMG submission 187532) | Soil microbial communities from meander-bound floodplain in the East River, Colorado, USA - East River MetaG ERMLT700 (SPAdes) (version 2) | ecosystem: Environmental > Terrestrial > Soil... | reverse complement strand
GTCCTCGATGTCGGGGTGGTCGCAGCGCAGGATCCCCATCTGGGCGCCGCGACCACCCCGACATCGAGGACTTCATCCACGCCAAGGATGAGGGGGAGCTCAAGAACTTCAACGTAAGCGTCGCGGTAACCGATGCTTTCGTGCACGCGGTCGAGGCTGACGGCGACTGGGAACTCGTCCACAAGCAGCCGCCGGCGCCCGATTTCGAAGGCGAGGCGCGCCAGCGGCCCGACGGCCTGTGGGTGTACCGCAGGGTGAAGGCGCGCGAGCTGTGGCATCAGGTCATGGAGTCCACCTACGACCACGCCGAGCCGGGCGTGTTCTTCCTCGACCATGCGAATAAAGATAACAACCTGTCGTACGTGGAAAGCATTGAATCGAGCAATCCTTGCGCCGAACAGCCGCTGCCCCCGTACGGCTGCTGCTGCCTCGGCTCGATCAACCTGACGCCGTTCGTGCGCGAGCCGTTCAGCGCGAGAGCGCGCTTCGACTTCGAGGCGTTCAGAAGGGTCGTGCACCCGGCCGTGCGCATGCTGGACAACGTGCTCGATGCGACCGTGTGGCCGTTGAGGCGCCAGCAGGACGAAGCGCGCGCCAAGCGCCGCGTGGGGCTCGGCTTCACCGGGCTCGGCGACGCCCTCATCATGCTGGGCCTGCGCTACGACACAGACGAGGCTCGGCGCATGGGCGCACGAATCGCCGAAGCGATGCGCGACGAGGCCTACGCGGCCTCGGTCGAGCTCGCGCGGGAAAAAGGCGCCTTCCCGCTGCTCGACGCGGAGCAATACCTCGCCGCGCCGCGCTTCGCCTCCCGGTTGCCGGACCCGCTGAAGCACGAGATCCGCGCTCATGGCATCCGTAACAGCCACCTGCTCTCGATCGCGCCTACCGGCACGATCTCGCTCGCCTTCGCCGACAACGCCTCGAACGGCATCGAGCCACCCTACGCCTGGACTTACCAGCGCAAGAAGCGCATGCCCGACAACTCGATGAAGAACTACGACGTCGAGGATCACGCCTGGCGCCTCTACCGGCACCTGGGCGGGGACACGGACCAGCTGCCGCTCGCATTCGTGACTGCGATGGATATCTCGGCGCTCGACCACATGCGCATGGTGGCGGCGGTCGCGCCCTACGTGGATTCCGCCATCAGCAAGACGGTCAACGTGCCCGAGGACTATCCCTACGAGCAGTTCAAGGACCTCTACCTCGAGGCCTGGCGGGCGGGGCTCAAGGGAATCACGACCTACCGCCCCAATAAGGTGCTGGGATCGGTACTCTCGGTCGCCCCCGAAGCCGAGCAGCCAAGCGATCTCGACACCACTGCCGACCGCCGCATCCGGCTGGATGCGGCACCGCAGCCCGCGCTTGCCAGTCTGCGCTGGCCGGGACGGCCGAAGCTCCCCGCCGGCAACTCGTCATGGACCTATATGGTGGAGTCACCGTTCGGACAGTTCGCGATCTTCGTCGGCCACGTCGAGAACGGCGATCCCCACCCCTTCGAGGTGTGGGTGAACGGCGCCGAGCAGCCGCGCGGGCTGGGCGCGGTCGCGAAGACGCTCTCGATGGACATGCGTGCGCAGGACAAGGCCTGGCTCAAGATGAAGCTCGAGATCCTCGCGCGCACGGCGGGCGATGACGCTTTCAACTGCCCGATGCCGCCCGACGGCGAGTTGCGGCGCGTTCCGAGCCTGGTGGCGGCGTTCGCAAGGATCGTGCGCTACCGCGTGGACGAGCTGGGCGCGTTCTCCAAGACGGACGGCCGTTCGCCGGTGCTCGAAGCGCTGTTCGCCAAGAAGGAACCCAAAACCGGCACCGACGGCACGATGTCGTGGACGGTGGACGTGCACAATCCGCGCGCCGGTGACGACTTCCTGCTGATCCTCAAGGAGCTGATGCTGCCGGGCGGCCATCGCCGCCCGTACTCGGTATGGATGGCGGGCGAGTACCCGCGCGCGCTCGACGGCCTGTGCAAGCTGCTCTCCCTCGACATGCGGGTCATCGACCCGGCGTGGATCGGCATGAAGCTGCGGAAGCTTCTCAACTACGCCGAGCCGCTCGGGGACTTCATGGCGCGGGTGCCCGGGGAGAGCCGCCAGCAGAATTTCCCGAGCACGATCGCCTACTGTGCGCGCCTCATCATCCACCGCTACGCGATGCTGGGCGTGCTCGACGAGCGTGGCTACCCCCTCTCCGAGATGGGCGTGCTCGAGATCCCCGAGGACGACCGGATGCCGGTGCGCGAGGGCGCCGCTTACCGCATGCTCCCCGGCAAGCGCTGCGGGGAATGCGGCAACGCGGCGGTGATCCACAAGGACGGCTGCGAGTTCTGCACCGCCTGTGGGGCGATCGGCGCCTGCGGGTAAACTTGGCTGTCAATCGGCAGTCCAATGGCGTTAATTCCCCCGGCATTCCGACCATTAGAGGAGGATAGATGCACGCTCGCCCTGGCTTGGTACGTACCCTGACCCTGCTCGCCCTCGTTGGCGGCGGCCTCGCGGCTGCGGTGCCGGCGAATACCTACGGCGACCCCCCGCCCTGGGCGCCGGCGCACGGCAAGCGCAAGCAGGGCGATCCCTACGCGGGTTACACCGGCAAGAAGTGGGATAAGCATTACGGCGTGATCAACGGGCGTTGCAACCGCGAAGCGGTGGGTGCAGCCATCGGGGCGGCCACGGGCGGCGCGGTCGGCGCACAGGTCGGGAGCAACGAGGCACGCCCGGTCGCCATACTCGTGGGCAGTGTCGCCGGCGCGATCATCGGCGCCAAGATCGGGCGCGACATGGATCAGGCCGATCGCGCCTGCATCGGTCACACGCTGGAGCTCGTCGGCGACAAGAAAGTGGTCACCTGGAAGAGCGCCGACGAGCGCAGGTCCTATCGGCTGACCCCCGTGCGCGGCTTCGAGCAGCAGGGCGTGCGATGCCGCGAATTCGACTTCAGGGTGACCACCGACGACGGCAAGAAGACGAACCGGGTGAAAGCCTGCCCGGGCGCCGATGGCACCTGGCGACTTCTGGGCTGACGCGCGACCGCCGGCCCGGTAACCGGTGAAGGGCGGCAATAAGCACAATCCGGCGCGGCGCCGGGCGCTCGGCGTCTCCCTCGCGCTCGGGACCGTGACTGCCGCTCTGCCGGTATCGCCGGCGGCTGCGCAACGCATGCGGACGCTGGAGCGCGCGCCGCTCGGCCAATCAACCGACGAGAAACGCGTGCTCGCGGTGCTGAACGAAGTCCACCGCAATCACCGCTATCTGAGCGTTCCCGAGGAAGACGGCCGGCTGCTGCGCATCCTCGCCGAATCCATCGGCGCCAAGCACGCGGTGGAAGTCGGCACCTCGACCGGCTACTCCGGGCTCTGGATCCTGCTCGCTCTGATGCGAACCGGCGGCCGGCTCACGACCTACGAGATCGACCGAGGGCGGCACGAATTGGCGCGAAGCAATTTCGAGCGCGCCGGGCTGCTCAAGCAGGCGACGCTGGTGCTGGGAGATGCGCACGTCGAGCTCGCGAAGCTCCGCGGCCCGATCGACCTCGTCTTCGTCGACGCCGACAAGGAAGGGTACCCCGATTACCTGCGCCAGCTCGCGCCCCTGGTGCGGCCCGGCGGCCTCATCGTCGCCCATAACATGGCGTCACCCCCGCCCGATCCCCGCTACATTGAGGCCGTCACCACCGACCCGGCCTACGACACGCTGTTTCTCAACATGCACGCGGCCGGAGTCGGCGTCACGCTCAAGAAGATCACCGCAGCGGCTTGATGTCCGCTGTCTGAACCACCTTCTTCCACGTCGCGATGTCGTTGCGGAGCCGCTCGCCGAGGCGCTGCGGCGGGCCGCCTTCGAGCTCCAGGCCATCGGCGGTGAAGCGCGTCCTGACGTCTGGCATTTGCAGAATGCGGTTGATCTCGCTGTTCCAGCGCGTGACGATGCTCGCGGGCACGCCCCTCGGAGCGAGAATGGCGGCCCAGCTCACGGCGACATAACCCGGGACGGTTTCGGCCGCGGTCGGGACATCGGGCAGGACGCTCGCGCGCTTGGCACTCGTCACCGCGATTCCGCGCAGCCGCTTCGACTTGACGTGCGGGACGAGCCCCGGCAGGCCGCCGACGATGAGCTGGATCTGGCCGCTCATCAGGTCGCTCGCCGCAGAGGTGGCGCCCTTATACGGCACATGCGTCATCTGGGTGCCGGTCATCTGGTTGAAGAGCTCGGTTGCGAGGTGGTTGCCGCTGCCGATGCCGCCTGAGCCGTAGTTGATCTTTCCCGGATTCGCCTTGGCGTAGGCAATCAGCTCCTTGACGTTCGTGAACGAGCTCGAAGGATTGACCGTCATCAGATTGGCAATCTCGCCGATCATCGCAACCGGCACCATATCCTTGAGGGGATCATAGGGCAGCTTGTAGAGCGCCGCGTTTGAGGCGTAACTGGTCGACACGGCAACGAAGGAGTAGCCGTCGGGGGTCGACCTCACCGCGATTTCGGCGCCGATGGTGCCGCCGCCGCCCGGGCGATTGTCCACCACCACCTGCTGCCCGAAGCTCTCGGTCAGCTTGTGTGCCAGCGTTCGCACCACGATGTCGGTCTGGCCGCCGGCCGGGAACGGTACGATCAGCCGGATTGGCCGTGTCGGGTATTTCTCCTGGGCCTGCGCGCCTCCCGCTGCAAGCAGCGCCCCCAGAATCGCCGTCATCAGCCGGTGCATTCGCATTGCGTCCTCCTTTGAAGTTATGGTTGCGATTGGGCTTCCAGTATTCTGCACGAACGCCGGATATCATACCCGCCCGGCACCGATCAAAGGCTCGCTTCCTGCACGCGCGGGCGGGCCAGGCGGCCAATTATGGTGCAACACGGTACAATTCCGCGCGTGCAGGAGAGCCGCCAGCCATTGAGCGAGACCCGCGTCGAGAGCGATCCCGTCGCGCAGTTCGCGCAATGGTACGAGCACGCGCAGGCGGCGGTGAAGCTGCTGCCCGACGCAGTCGCGCTCGCCACCGCGACGCGGGCCGGCCAGCCCTCGCTGCGCGTGGTGCTCCTGAAGAGCTTTGACGGGCACGGCTTCGTGTTCTTCACCAACTACCGCAGCCGCAAGGGCCGGGAGCTTGCGCGCAACCCGCCGGCGACGCTTCTCTTCCACTGGGGCGAGCTCGCACGCCAGGTGCGCATCGAGGGACGCGTGGAAAAGCTGCCAGTACGCGAATCGGACGCGTACTTTGCCACGCGCCCGCGTGGCAGCCAGCTCGCCGCCTGGGCTTCACCGCAAAGCGCCGTGATTGCGGGCCGCGGCCCGCTCGAGCGCCGCGTTGCGGCATTTGCGCGAAAGTACCCCGACGGCGTGCCGCGCCCGCCGCACTGGGGCGGCTACCGCCTGGTCCCCGAAGCATTCGAGTTCTGGCAGGGCGGCGAGGATCGGCTGCACGACCGCATCCTCTACCGCCGGGCGCGTGGCGGGCGCTGGCGGATCGAGCGGCTGGCGCCCTGATGCGCGCGCTGCTGCGGACATTCGCGCCGTTTGCCATTGCCGCCGCGTTGCTCGCGGCCGCTTTCGTCTTCGTCTCCTACAGTGCGGCCGTGCCGGCCTCGCTTTCCGGGGTCAAGGTTTACGGCCCCTACATCGTGTTCGCGCTAGCGGCCGCGCTCTCGACAGCATTCAACCGCGGTCGCGCGCTGTTCGCCCTCCTCGCCCTGGTAACCGCCTACGCCGCTCAGCAGGCCTGGCTGCAGCAGGGGTTGGACGCCTTCTCCTCCCGCGCGATCTATGCCGGGCTGACGGTACTGGTTCCGGCCTTCCTCGGGCTGCTCGCGGTCCTGCCCGAGCGCGGCACGTTCAACCGCCATGGCGTGGTGCGGCTCTGCGTCATCGCCGCGCTTATCGCGTTCACCGCCTGGGTCGCGGCGACGGGCCAGAGCGGCATCGCCGAGTGGGCGTACCGGAAGTTCTTCGACCCGGCGCCGTTCAGCGCCGGTCGCATCCCGCAGCTCGGAGTCGTGGTGTTCGCTGTGAGCGTGCTCGCCGCGACGGCGGCTGCATTCATCACGCGCTCGGCCGTCGCCGCGGGTCTTGCGGGCGCGATCATCGCGTTCGCAGTCGCGGCGCACGTGCCCACCGCGTCCGTCACTTTCTCGGTCTTCACGATGGCGGCGGAGCTGATGGTGGCGGTCGCGGTGCTGCAGGACACGTTCCGCATGGCGTTTCGCGACGAGCTCACGGGCATCCCCAGCCGGCGTTCGCTGAACGAGCAGCTGGCGGGGCTGGGCAACCGCTACACGATTGCGATGCTCGACGTCGACCACTTCAAGAAATTCAACGATACCCACGGGCACGACCTCGGCGACCAGGTCCTGAAGATGGTCGCCGCGCACATCGCCCGCGTGGGCGGCGGCGGCAAGACCTTCCGCTACGGGGGCGAGGAGTTCACCGTGCTGTTCCCGGGCAGGAACGTGGAGGACGCGATCCCGCACCTGGAAGCCGTGCGCGAGGACATCGAGGCCTACCGGATGGCGCTGCGCGGCGCGAGCCGCCCGGCGCGGACGCGGCGCGCAAAGCGCCAGCGCGGCGGGTGGCGCGGCCGCAATGCGGTCGCGGTGACGGTGAGCATCGGCGTGGCGGAGCGCAACGGGCGCTTCGATACGCCGCAGGAAGTGTTCGAGGCCGCCGACCGCGCGCTCTACCGGGCCAAGGAGAAAGGCCGCAACCGGCTGAGCCGGTAGTCCGCCGCACGTGGCCGCCACCATGCACGTCTCGCAATCCCCGCGCCTGGCCACATGACGCGACGCCTGGGTGAGACGCCCTGGTTCGACGCCGCGCTGGCGTGGTACTTCGTCACGGTCTGGGGCTCGGGGTTCCTCGCCACCAAGATCGGCCTGCAGCACGCGGCACCATTCACCTTCCTTACGCTGCGCTTCGCGTTCGGCCTCGTCTGCCTCATTCCGATCGTGCTCCTCATGCAGCCGCGGTTCCCCGCCGGGCGTGAGCTCGGGCACGTCGTCGTCGCCGGGCTGCTGATGCACGCGGTGCACCTCGGCGGGAGTCATTACACCCAGTATCTGGGGGTGTCCGCGGGCATCACCGCGCTGATCCTGTCGGCGCAGCCGCTCATCACGGCCCTGATCGCCGCGCGCTGGATGGGTGAAACCCTCGCGGCGCGCCAGTGGGCAGGCGTCGTCGTCGGCCTTGCCGGCGTCGCGCTCATCGTGTGGCACAAGGTGGATGTGCACGAAGCGTCGGCCGCCAGCCTCATCGCGGTGACGGTGTCGCTCGCGGGCGTCACCGCCGGAACACTCTACCAGCGGGTGTTCTGCCCGCTCGTGGACCTGCGCAGCGCGGCGGCCGTGCAGTTCGCCGTAACCATTGCCGCACTTGCACCCCTCGCCTGGGCGTTCGAGGACCTGCGCGTGGACTGGTCATGGGCGCTTGCGGGCTCGATCCTGTTTCTCGTGATCGGCGCGTCGCTGCTCGCGGTCAGCGCGCTGCACACGCTGATGCGCCGCGGCCAGGCGACGCGCGTAACGAGCCTGCTCTATCTCACCCCGATCTTCGCGGTCGCCCTCGAGCTCCCGATGTTCGGCGTGGTCCCCAGCGCGCTCTCCCTCGCGGGCATCGCCGTCACCTGCCTGGGCGTCGCGCTGGTAACGGTGCGGACCTTTCTGCCGGCGCGCGGTGCACCGTCTTGAGCGTCCCATTTCTTGTTGCGCTCACCGTCCTGGTGCACCTGTCGTTCGCCGGGTGCCGTTTCATCATCTCGCTCACCGCGATCCATCACGGCGCGACACCCCTCACGGTCGGCGTGGTGATGGCGCTGCTCACCGTGATCGCGATGCTGCTCGCGGTGCGCTGGGGGCGCTGGGTGGATCGCACCGGCGTGCGCGTGCCGATGCTCGCCGGCGCGGCCGCGATCCTCGCGGCGATGGTGCTGGCGTGGGCGGTGCCGCGGCTGGAGACGCTGTTCATCGCGAGCCCGCTCGCGGGATCGGGCTTCTTCCTGTTCCACATTGCTGCCGGCCAGGCCGCGGCCGTGATCGGGCGCCCGCAGGATCGCGTCAGGAATTTCGGCCTGCTCGCGCTCGCGTATTCGACCTCCGGCTTCCTGGGGCCGATCCTCGCCGGCCTGGCCATCGACGGTATCGGCCACCCGGGCGCCATGCTTGCACTCTCGGCCGGAGCCCTCGCCACGGTCATTGCGCTCGCGGCGAGATCCACCGACGTCCCGCGTCACGCCCCCGCCGCCACCCATCACGGGGAGCGCCGCATCGCCGATCTCCTGCGTATTCCGGGCTTCAGGCTGCTATTCATCGTGAGCGGCGCGCTGTCGATGGCCTGGGACCTCTTCGCCTTCGTCATTCCGATCCATGGCTCGCGGCTCGGGCTCTCCGCCACCACCATCGGCATCATCCTCGGCACCTTCGGCGCGGCCGTGTTCGCCGTCAGGCTCGCGCTGCCGATCATCGGGCACCGGCTGGACGAGTGGCGCGTGCTGATCGCGGCGATGCTGCTCTCGGGCGTAACGCTGCTCGTGTTCCCGCTGGTGGACGGCGTTCCGCTGCTGATGGCGCTCGCCTTCGTACTGGGCGTCGGGCTGGGCGGCACGCAGCCGCTCATCATGGCGCTGCTCTACGAAAAGGCACCAGCGGGGCGCGGGGCCGAAGTGCTGAGTGTCCGCACCTGGCTCATCAATTTCAGCCAGACCAGCGCGCCGCTCGCCTCCGGGGCGCTCGCCGCGGCGCTCGGCATGCTGCCGGTATTCTGGGCGATGGGCGCGACGCTGCTCGTCGCCGGTTTCATCGCCCTCCGCAAGACCGACCGGGAGCGATAAAAAAACGGGGCTGCGTTCCGCAGCCCCGCTTTCCGAGTGACGAGGTATTAGCGCAGGTGGTTGCTGACCAGCTTGGTCATGTCGAACATCGAGACCTGCGAGCGGCCGCCGAACACGGCGCGCAGCTTGTCGTCGCCGTTGATCATGCGCCGGTTGGCCTTGTCCTGCAGGCCGTTTCTCTTGATGTAGGCCCACAGCTTCTTGGTGACCTCGGTGCGCGGCATCGGGCTGCCGCCGATCACCGCGGCCAGCGTCGAACTCGGGGTCATGGGCTTCATGAACGCCGGATTCGCCTTGCGCCCGCTCTTCTTCGCCTTGCCCTTGGACTTCTTGCTGCTCTTCTTGCTCTTCGCCATAGTGTGGATCTCCCGTTGGGTGCGCTCAAAAAGCGCAAGTGAGTGGTTGGTAACGCCCGCTGTCGTCGAATTCAGCGCCTAGAGGATGCCAATGTCCGCGGCGGCTTGCAAGCGTTTTTTGCGGGTGTCGCCGTGCGCGGACACTCGCTGCGCCTGGTTCGACGCCGCGCCAATCCATGCGTGGGTGCCCATCTCGATCGCCGCGGCGCGCGCTCCCGGGACGCACGCGGGCTTCCCGCCACGGCATGAAGTCAATGACTTATCCGCGCAAGTTCAAGTGTGGAAGGGTTCGACGGACGCGCGAATCGGCCACGCGGCGGCCCGCTCGCGGGGCGGACTTCGGGGTGGATGCGCGCGAGCGCGGGCGGGCGCTCAGCGCGCGGCCTCGCGTTCGATGTCCTCGAACGTGGTGTGGCGGACGTCGGTGCCCTTGACGATGTAGATCACCTGCTCCGCCATGTTCTTGGAATGGTCGCCCATGCGCTCGAGCGCGCGCGCGACCCAGACGAGCTCGAACGCCGTGGAGATGGTGCGCGGATCCTCCATCATGTAGGTGATGAGCTGGCGCATCATGCCGCGGAACGCCTCGTCGATCGCGGCGTCGTCGCGTATCACCTCGGCAGCCGCAACCGCATCGAGGCGGGCGAAGGCGTCGAGCGTCTTGCGCAGCATGCCGACCACGATGCTGCCGGCGCGCCGAATGTCCGCGAGCCGCGGAATCTGCAGCCGTCCACTCTCGTGGATCTGCTTGCTCACCACCGCGATTTTCTTTGCCTCGTCGCCGACGCGCTCGAGGTCGGTCACCGCCTTGCTCACCCCCATGATCATGCGCAGGTCGCTCGCCGCGGGCTGCCGGCGCGCGATGATGTGGCTGCACTCGGTGTCGATGCTCACCTCGAAGCCGTTCACCCGGCGGTCGTTCTCGATCACCTGCTCCAGCGCCTGGATGTTGCCGCTGTAGAGGCCGTCGATGGCCGCGAGAATCTGCGATTCGATCAAGCCGCCCATCTGGAGGATGCGCGAGCGCAGCGTCTCGAGATCGACGTCGAACTGCTTGGAGAGATGCTCGGTAGTGGGCATGGACGGTTCCCGCGGACTCGTCAACCAAAGCGGCCGGTAATGTAATCCTCGGTCTGCTTGTTCTTCGGCTTGATGAAGATCGTGTCCGTGGCGTCGAACTCGATCAGCTCTCCGAGGTACATGTAGGCAGTATAGTCCGAGACGCGGGCCGCCTGCTGCATGTTGTGGGTGACGATCAGGATCGTGATTTTCGCCTTGAGCTCGGTGATCAACTGCTCGATGCTGGCGGTCGCGATCGGGTCGAGCGCGGAAGTCGGCTCGTCGAAGAGCAGCATCTCCGGGTCCGTGGCGAGCGCTCGCGCAATGCACAGCCGCTGCTGCTGGCCTCCGGAAAGGTTGAACGCCAGGTCGTTCAGGCGGTTCTTGACCTCGTCCCAAAGCGCCGCGCCGCGCAGCGCATCCTCCACCTTTTCGTCGAGCAGCGCGCGCTTGCGCTCGCCGCGTACCCGCAGGCCGTAGGCCACGTTCTCGTAGATCGACTTGGGGAATGGGTTCGGCTTCTGGAACACCATGCTGATGCGCATCCGCACTTCGATCGGATCCACGTCCGGATTCAGGACGTTAGTGTTGTCCGGGTAGAGCATGATCTGGCCCTCGTAGCGGTTGCCGGGATACAGATCGTGCATGCGATTGAAGCAGCGCAGGTAGGTGGACTTGCCGCAGCCCGAAGGGCCGATCAGCGCCGTCACCTTCTTCTCGTAGATCGGCATGCTGATGCTCTTCAACGCCTGGAAGCTCCCGTAGTGAAAGCTCAGGCTCCGCGACTCCGACTTCTTGACCTGGATGGGAGGTGCCGCGGCCGCAGTCACCTCGGATACCGTCGCGCTCACCATTTGATGCTCTTTCTCAGCCGGTAACGGATGTAGATCGCGAGCGCGTTCATCGAGAGCGTCATGATCAGCAATACTACGCCTGCTGCCGCGGCATTCAACTGAAACGCCGCCTCGGGCCGCGAAGTCCAATTGAACATCTGGATTGGCATGACCGTGAAGCCTGACATGAGCCATTCAAAGGAAACGAAAGGCGGCTCGGACGTGATCGGCGCCTCTGGCAGGAACGCGATGAAGGTCAGCGCGCCCACGGTAATGATCGGGGCGGTTTCCCCTATTGCCCGCGCCAGCCCGATGATGACCCCGGTCAATATCCCGGCCATCGAGTACGGGATGATGTGGTGTGCCGTGGTCTGCCATTTCGTCGCGCCGAGCGCATAGGCCCCTTCGCGGATCGCCGCGGGAATCGAGCGTATCGCCTCCCTTGTCGCCACGATGATGACCGGCAGTATCAACAGCGCCAGCGTCAGGCCCGCGGTGAGCACGCTCTGACCCAGTCCGAACTGGTAGACGAACAACCCCAGCGCCAGCAGGCCGTATACGATTGAAGGCACGCCGGCAAGATTGGTGACGTTGATCTCAATGAGGTCTGTCATCCAGTTCCTGGGTGCGTATTCCTCGAGATAGACCCCGGCACCCACCCCCAGCGGTATTGCGGTCACGGCAGTCACCAACATCACCATGGTGGAACCGACCCAGGCTGAAAGAATCCCCGCCTGGTCGGGCTTGCGCGATGGGAAGCTGGTGAGGAAATCCCATGTCAGCCGCGGCGCGCCATCAATCAACATGTCGAGAAACAGCGCTACGAAGGTCAGTACCCCGATCATCAGCGCCAGCACGCCGACGATGCCGAAGGCGACGTCCCAGCGCTTATGCCGGACGATCAGCTCGCGGATCTTCTGGATCTTGACTGCGGTCGCGTCGCTCATGATCAATAGGCCTGGCGGTAGCGCTTGCGCAACAAGTGACCGAGCACGTTGAACAGCAGTGTCATCAGCGCCAGCGTGAGCCCGGCGGCAAAGATCGTCTGATAACCGATGCTGCCGTGCGGCAGGTCGCCCAGCGCGACCTGCACGATGTAGGCGGTAATGGTCGCCGCCGGCTCCATCGGGTTCCACGTCAGATTCGGCTGCATGCCGGCAGCGACCGCGAGAATCATGGTTTCACCGACCGCGCGCGAGATGCCCAGAATGTACGCCGCCGCAATCCCCGAAAACGCCGCCGGCGTCACGACGCGGATTGCCGTTTGATAGCGGGTGGCGCCCATCGCATAGGAGCCCTCGCGCAAGGCCATCGGCACCGCGCGCATGGCGTCTTCGGAGACAGAACTCACGTACGGGATGATCATGATCCCCATCACGAGGCCCGCAGAAAGCAGGTTGAATCCAGGCAGCTCGGGAAAGATCAGCTGCAGCACCGGCGTCACGAACAGCAACGCGAAATAACCGTAGACGATGGTGGGTATGCCGCCGAGCAACTCGAGGAAAGGCTTGGCGATCTCGCGCACCGCGAACGGTGCGAATTCGGACAGGTAGATGGCAATGATGGTGCCCAGTGGAATCGCGACCAGCAACGCCACCGCGGAACTCACCAGGGTGCCCGACAGCAACGGCGCGATCCCGTAGTGCGCGTCTGAAAACAGCGGTGTCCACTGCGTGTCAGTCAGGAAATCCCACAGGGAAATCACCTGGAAAAAATCGAAGGACTCCTTGAGCAGGATCAGGACGATCCCGACTGTCGTCGCCACCGAAACCAGGGCGGCAAGAAACAGGATGAACTCGATGACTCGCTCTTGGACGTGGCGCAGTCTGCGCCGCGCAAGCCGGTCGCTGACGATGGTTTCCGGCAACGATGCTATCCTGTCGACCCGGGAAATCGAGGTCATTCTCGTTGTTGTCGCGCGATTATGTCAGGTTGGGCAGCGCACAACCAGAGGTTAAAAAAAGAGGAGGGGTGAATGACACCCCTCCCTCATCCTGACGCGTCGGAAAATTAGAGCTTGGCTTCGCGCCGCAGAAGGTCGTCCAGCTTGACGCCGACCTCCGCCTTACCGCCAAATCCGGTGCCCAGCTTCTTGCCTTTGAAGTTCTTCATGGCCAGCTCGTAGTGCTGCTTGCCTAGCGGCACGTAGCCGACTTCCCTGGACAATTTCGCACCATGGGAAAGATAATATGCGACGAACTCCCTCACTTCGGGCCGTGCCATCGCCTTTTCGCTGACGTAAATGAATATCGGGCGAGCCAGGGGCTGGTAGGTTCCGTCCATCACGGTCTCGATTCCGGGCGAAACGGCTCGCGTCGCACCCTTGTTGACGATGGGGACTGCCTTCAGCTTGTCCTTGTTCTCAACGTAGTAGGCAAGCCCGAAATAACCAATCGCGTTGACGTCGCGCGAAACGCCCTGCACGAGCACGTTGTCGTCCTCGCTCGCCGTATAGTCTCCGCGGCTCGCCTTCTCCTTGCCGTTGATCGCGTCGGTGAAATAATCGAACGTTCCCGAGTCCGAGCCCGCGCCGAAGAGCTTGAGCGGAGCGTCCGGCCATGCCGGGTTGACCTGGTTCCACCGGGTAATCTTGCCCTGCGCGCCCGGCTCCCACATCTTCTTGAGCTCTTCGACCTTGAATTCCTTGATCCAGGTGTTCTTCGGATTCACCACCACCGTCAGCGCGTCGTACGCCACCGGCAGCTCAACGTACTTGATGCCGGCATCCGCGCACGCTTTCATTTCCTTCTCCAGTATCGGGCGCGATGCGTCAGAAATATCGGTTTCGCCGCGGCAGAATTTCTTGAAGCCGCCGCCGGTGCCGGAGATGCCGACCGTCACCTTGATCTTGCCCTTCTTGGATTTCTGGAATTCCTCTGCCACGGCCTCCGAGATCGGGTAGACCGTGCTCGAGCCGTCGATCTTCACCGTCTGCGCGTTGGCAGCGGCAGCAAGGCCCAGCGCCGCCGCACTCGCCAGCGTGACGCTTAACAACTTGAATTTTCTGGATTTCTCCATTTCCATTCTCCTGTTCATCGAAAACCGTTTCGGTCAGTCAGGCGAATGGTAAAGGCATGGTGTTACGGTTTCATGACAATTGTGACAGGGGCTTCCAGGCCGCCGTCAGGCCACCGGTTCGTGGTGCCCGATGCGGCCGATCTCGTCCAGTTTAGACTGCAGGGCGAGACGGTCGAGGCCGGTGAGAGGCAGGTTCACGAAGATCGAGATGCGCTGGGCGAGCTGGCTGTAGGCGGTGAAGAAGGCATGCCGCCGGCCTTCGCTAGGAATCTCAGGCGCCGCCGGGTCCGGGATTCCCCAGTGCGCGGTCATGGGTTGGCCGGGCCACACCGGACACACCTCCGCCGCGGCGTGGTCGCATACTGTGAACACGAAATCCATGCGCGGCGCGCCGGGATTCGAGAACTCCGCCCAGTCCTTGCTGCACAGTCCTTCCGTCGGCAGGCGGTTCTTATGAATGAGTTCCAGCGCGAGCGGATGCACCTCGCCCTTCGGATGGCTGCCCGCGCTGAAGGCGTTGAAGCGGCCCTTGCCCATGGCATCGAGCAGGACCTCGGCCATGATGCTGCGCGCGGAATTACCGGTGCAGAGAAACAGGACGTTGAAGGTCTTCGGCATCGTGCGATCCCTCGGCGTCGCGGACGAGCTCACGCACACGCGTGCCAATGATTGCATTCAGGCTGCGTTGCGTTGCGTCGTGGTACAAGTCATCGATTTCATCGGCCCAGCTCTTTGACGGCGGAATCCGGTTGGCGCGCTCTGGCATTTTGACGGCTCCTCGTACGGCGGTGCTTGCAAAAGCATGACTCAAGAACCTACTCGCGGACAAGCCCGAAGTGAAACTGCCGGCGATACAAGTCTATTGCAGCGAAACTTGTGGAGCGTTGTTGAGAATGCTCCGGAACACGTTGAATCGCATATGCTGGGCATGCCGTCATATTCGTGTAACAATTCTGATGCAGGATTGCCCGTTTTTTGCCCGAGACGGCCCCGTCGGCGACTCCGCCGATGCGACATGCCCGACAACGGCCGGCACGACTCGAGAACGCGCAACGCGTGCAAGGCAAGCGTGATCGAGCAACACCACAACACGTTTATCGCAGTCTGCCAAATCGTTCACTTGGCGATCGGGCACGACTTACTTATACTTGTCGCATCGATCGCTTCTAACGAAGGTGGCCGTAATCACGCTGGCAGCCACGCCTCACAGGTCCGATAGAGCCCGCCGCGCGATACGCCTGCGGGCGGCGGCTCTCACACTTCCGGTCCGCATTCCACGGCGCCGGCGCAACCCTCGTCTCACCCCGTGGCGGTCCCGATGACCGTATACACGACGCTCGCCGCGGTCGATCTCGGGTCAAACAGCTTCCATTGCCAGGTGGCGCGCGTTGTCGGCGACCAGCTCTATCCCCTCGATTCCCTGCGCGAGCCGGTGCGGCTCGGCGAGGGGCTCACCGAAGACAAGCGCCTCGACGAGGCCGTGCAGGAGCGGGCGCTCGCCTGCCTCAAGCGCTTCGGCGAGCGGCTGCGTGGCTTCGAACGGCGCGCCGTGCGCGCCCTTGGCACCAACACGTTGCGAGTTGCAAAGGATGCGGCGGCCTTTCTCAGGAAGGCGGAGGCCGCGCTCGGCTTCCCGATCGAGGTCGTGGCGGGCCGCGAGGAAGCGCGCCTCATCTACCTCGGCGTCTCGCACAGCCTGCCCGCCTCGCGCGAGAAGCGGCTGGTGGTGGACATCGGCGGCGGCTCGACCGAGCTCATCATCGGCGCGGGTCACAGGCCACACAAGCTCGAGAGCCTGTTCATGGGCTGCGTTTCCTACAGCCTGCGCTTCTTTCCGGAAGGCCGGATCTCCAAGAGCGCGATGAAGGAAGCCGAGCTCGCCGCGCGCAATGAGCTGCAGCCCATCGTCGCGGGCTTCTCCCGGGGCAATTGGCAGCACGCGGTCGGCTCCTCAGGCACCGTGCGCTCGCTTGCCGCCATCCTGCAGCTCAATGGATTTGACGACGGGGATATCACCCCGGCGGGTCTCGACCGGTTGCGCTCGCGCCTGATCAAGGCGGGACGCATGGAAAAGGTGGGGCTCGCGGGCCTGAAGCCGGACCGGGCCGTGGTGCTTCCGGGTGGACTCGCGATCCTGAATGCCGTGCTCTCCGAGCTCGACATCAAGTCCATGGTGCCGGCGGAGGGCGCGATGCGCCAAGGCGTGCTCTACGACCTGCTCGGCCGGTTCCATCACAAGGACATGCGCGAGGCAACGGTTGCGCAGTTCATGCAGCGCTACCACGTGCACGCACTGCAGGCGCAGCGCGTCGGCGCGCTCGCCTTCACGCTGCTGCGCCGGCTCGCCGCTGACTCGGACGCGCCCGACGAGGCGTCCGCGCGCATCATCGCGTGGGCGACGAAGCTGCACGAGATCGGCATCTCGGTCGCCTACAGCGGCTACCACAAGCACTCCGCTTACATCATCAATCACGCCGACATGCCGGGCTTCTCGCGCGACGAGCAGGCGCAGCTTGCCCTGCTCGTGCAGTCGCATCGCCGCTCGCTCACCAAGGTCGCCGACGAGATCGAGGCGCACAATCTGGACTGGAACATGGTGTTCGCCCTGAGGATCGCCGCGCTGCTTTATCGCCGCCGCGCCGATATGCAATTGCCGCCGCTGCAGCCGCGGCGCCAGGGCCGCAAGTTCCGCCTCGCACTGGCGCCCGGGTGGCTCGCCCGGAATCCCCTTACCGCAACCGCGCTGCACGGCGAGATTCGCGAGTGGGAAAGAATCGGCTTCGAGCTGAAGATCCCCGAACTCGAGGAGATCGAGTCCGGCGCGGAGCTTGCGTTCGCCGGCTAGGCGCGCTGCGGCTTCACCAGAACTTTCCCGCTTCGCGGAAGGACATCCACGCGTCCTTCAGCTCGCCCCTCAACTGCGCCACCCGCGCGCGGTTCCAGCCCAACAGCATGCCTCTGGCTTCGACGATGTCCCCGGTCACCCGCCCGCGGTAAACCCGTACCACCAGATCGGCCGCCGTTGCCGCATCGCTCGTTGCGCCCAGGATGTCCTGCAGGCGCGACAGGCGCCGCAGCGTTTCGTGCACCGGTCTCCCCCGGTACAGGCCGGAGAAAAAATCGGCGGCGTAACGGAACTTCTTGATCGCGATGCGCAAGCGGTGCAGGCGGGCGGTCGATAGCGCGCCGAGGCCACGTCCGCGCTTGCGCACCCGTCGGTAACGCGCCTCCAGCACCTTCCGGGCATGATCGCCCACCGGGCTCAGCAGCCCGGCATGGGCAGCGCTGTTCGGGCGCGCGCGCCAGCCTTCGGCCGCAACCCATGCGGAAAGCCCGAGCGTGAGCCGCCGGTAACGCGCCGAGCGCACCGCGCGGCGCGCTCCCGCGCCGGCGCTGCGCCGCAACCTTCCGCAGCGCGTGCTGAAGGCCTTGAGCCCGCGCTGCGTGCCAAACTCGGCTTCGATCGGCGGCAGCGTCTCGGTCATGAGGACGTCCCAATCCCGCGCCGGCCCGAGCCGGGAAGCAAGCCATCCCAGCTCGCGTTCCACGGGTGCGACCACGGTTTCGGGCAGCGGGGGAGAAAAGACCTCCAGCGCAGAGCGCAGTCTCCTCAGCGCAACCCGCGCCTGGTGCAGATACTCCGGATCGGCGCTCTCGCGCAGTCCGCGTTCATTGGCGAGCAGGTGCACGACACCGGCCGCCAGCACCGCGCGGAACGCGTCGTTCACCGTCATGGAGGAGGCAAGCGGCGCGGGACGGGCCTTGACCGGACCGCTGCGCACGCCGCGCATCGCGGGCAATCCGGCAAGCCGCGTGAGCACCGGGGAGTCCAGCGGCCGGGATACGACGCGACGACCCGCCGGCACGGTCAGGCCGACGCGTTCGGAGCCAGGAGCTTGAGCAGGGTTTCCTGCGCCGCGACGCATTCCCCTTGCTGCGGGGATTCGACGTGATAGTCGCCGCCCGGGTCCATCTTCCAGGCCTGGCCGTTGTCCTCGAGATAGGGCTTCAGGCCCTCGTTGATGACGCGCTTCTTCAGCTGCGGATCGAGGATCGGGAAGCAGATTTCCACGCGGCGGAAGAAATTGCGCTCCATCCAGTCAGCGCTGGAAAGATAGACATCCTCGGCGCCGTCATTGTGGAAATAGAACACCCGGGAGTGCTCGAGGAACCGCCCGACGATGGAACGCACGCGGATGTTTTCCGATACCCCCGGTATGCCGGCTTTCAGCGCGCACATGCCGCGCACGATGAGATCGATCTGGACGCCCGCCCGCGAGGCGTCGTAGAGCGCGTCGATGGTCTCGGGATCGAGCAACGCATTCATCTTGGCGAGGATGCGGCCCTTCCTCCCGTCCTTTGCGTGCTGCGTTTCGCCGCGGATCGCCCGCAGCACCTGCTTGTGCAGGCTGAACGGCGCCAGCCACAGGTGCTTCAGCTTGGTCGCGCGCCCGAGCCCGGTCAGCTGGGTGAAGACGTCGTTGACATCGGCGCAGATCTCCTCGTTGGCGGTGAGCAGGCCGAAATCGGTGTAGAGGCTGACGGTGCGCGTGTGATAGTTGCCGGTGGACAGGTGCACGTAGCGCCGGAGCCCGTCCTCCTCGCGCCGCACCACCATCAACATCTTGGCATGGGTCTTGTGGCCCACTACCCCGTGGACGACGTGCGCGCCGACTTCCTCCAGACGCTGCGCCCAGTTGATGTTGGCCTCCTCGTCGAAGCGCGCCAGCAACTCGAGGACCACGGTGACTTCCTTCCCGCTCTTCGCCGCGTTGATGAGAATTTCCATCAGCTCGGATTCCACGCCGGTGCGATAGACCGTCATCTTGATGGCGACCACGGCCGGGTCGCTTGCCGCGCGCTCGAGAAACGCGACCACCGGCTGGAACGACTGATACGGATGATGGAACAGGAGATCGCGCTCGCGGATCGTTTCGAAGACATGGTTTCCGCGTTTGACCCGTTCGGGCAGCCCCGGGCGGAAGACCGGGAATTTGAGGTCGGGCCGGTCCACCCATCCCGGCACGCTCATCAGGCGCGCGAGGTTGACGGGGCCGTCCACGCGGTAGAGATCGTCCTGGCCGAGGCCGAACTGCGCGAGCAGGAACTCGGTAATCTGGACCGAGCAGTTCTGCGCAACCTCCAGACGGACTTCGTCGCCGAACTGGCGCGAGGGAAGCTCCCCGCGCAGCGCGCTGCGCAGGTCCTTCACCTCCTCCTCGTCGACGAAGAGGTCGCTGTTGCGCGTCACCCGGAACTGGTAGCACTCCGCCACCTTCATGCCCGCGAACAGCTCGGCCACGTGCGCGTGCAGGACCGACGACAGGAACACGAAATCGTAGTCCGTCTCCGCGACTTCCTTCGGCAGCCGGATAACGCGCGGCAGAACGCGCGGCGCCTGTACGATGGCGATTCCCGAATTGCGGCCGAACGCGTCCTTGCCCTCGAGTTCGACCGCGAAATTCAGGCTCTTGTTGAGCACGCGGGGAAACGGGTGTGCGGGATCAAGCCCGATAGGCGTCAGGACCGGCATCACCTCGCGGAAGAAATAGTTCTTGATCCATTCGGCCTGGCCGGGGATGAAATCCGACCGGCGCAGGAACCGGATGCCTTCATTGGCAAGCCCCGGCAGGATCTCCTGATTGAGCAGGCTGTACTGCGCTGCGACCAGCTCGTGCGCTTCCTTCGCCACCTGCCTGAATAGATGATCGGCGGGCATGCGCTCCGGTCCGACCGCGGGCGCACCGGCCTCGATCTCGGCCTTCAGGCCCGAAACGCGGATCTCGAAGAACTCGTCGAGGTTGCTGCTGACGATGCACAGGAACCGCAGCCGTTCGAGGAGCGGCGTCGCGCGATTTTCCGCCTGCGCCAGCACGCGCCGGTTGAACGCAAGCTGTCCCAGCTCCCGGTTCAGGTACAGCTCCGGAATGTCGCGTGGCTTGTTCATGGCACGATGGTTGCGCGGCCGCGCACGGTGCGCGGCGCCCACTGCTCGCTGGATAGATTCGATTGATTGGTGCAGCCACTCCCCGCAGAACAGGGCTCGATAAGCCCTGCTCAGTGGCGGTTGCGCGCTCCAGTATACGACAGCTTTGTTACGGGTTCGTTACAGAAACGGTGACTGCGAAGACCCGGGCGCCGTCGCCATCAAAGCGCATTTCCGACTGTGAATCAGCCCTCTCTGCTTATCTCATCAGGCGACTTCTGAAGAATCGCTGTTGCGTCAACTCAGGCGGTGGCCGCGTCCGGCGCCCGGGTCGCGGCGGGCAACCGCCGCCGCGCGGGAAAGCCCGCAGTGAACCGGCTGCCCTTGCCGAGCTCGCTCTCGATCTTGAGGGTCGCCTGGTGTCTGGCGAGCGCGTGCTTGACGATCGCCAGCCCGAGCCCGGTGCCGCCGGTCTCGCGCGAGCGCCCGCGGTCCACGCGGTAGAAGCGCTCGGTCAGCCGCGCGATGTGCTGCGGTTCGATCCCGATGCCCGTGTCCTCGACGATGAACTCGGCGCCGTCCCCCGATGTGCGCCAGGTGAGACTGATCGTGCCGCCCGCGGGCGTGTAGCGTACGGCGTTACTCGCAAGGTTACCGATCGCGCTCGCGATTTCGCTTTCGGCGCCGGCGATGTCGAGTCCCTCCACCGCGTCGAGCAGGATCTGGTGCCTGCCTCCGCTCAAGGCATCGGCGTCGGCCTTGACCCGGGCCAGCAGGCCGCGCATGTTCACGCGCTCCTCCAGCGAGGGCTCGGGCGAGGACTCCAGGGCGGATAGCGCAAGCAGGTCGTCAACGATGCGCTGCATGCGGCGCGCCTGCTCAGCCATGAGATTGACGTAGTCGCGCATGCGCCGTGGCTCGAGCTCGAGCTCCTGCACCGTTTCCAGGAATCCGGCCAGCACCGTGAGCGGCGTGCGCAGCTCGTGCGACACATTGGCCACGAAATCGCGGCGCATGGTTTCGACCCTCTGCAGCCGGGTGGTATCGCGCGAGAGCAGCAGCTTCTGCGCTTCCCCGTACGGGATGACCTGCACCGATAGGGTAAGCCCGCCGCCATGCTCCGAGTGCAGCGGAATTGCGTGCGCGTAATCTTCGGCCTCGAGGTAGGCAACGAACTCCGGCTGGCGCACGAGGTTGATCACGGGCCGGCCGATATCGGTGCCGAGGTCGAGCCCGAAATGCCGGCTCGCGCCCTCGTTGCACCATTCGATGCGGTGCTGCGCGTCGAGTATGACCACCCCGTCGGGCAGGGCCTCGCCGGCCTGGCGCCAGCGCAGCAGCGCGTGCGAAAGACGGTGCGCCTCCCGCGCCGCCGCCCGCTCGAAGCGGTGCAGCAGCGCGAACGCCTCGTCCCAGGCGCCGCGCGCCTCCGGCAGGCCGTAAGGCTGGGGCTGCCTCAACCAGCGGATGAGCGCCGCGAGCTTGAGGAGGTGATAGCCGAGCTGCGCGAGCGCACCCAGCGCGAGTACCGCCCATCCCGTCGCAGCGCCGAGCGCGAGCCCCACGAGCAGCGCCAGGACCGCGATCGCGGCCAGCGTCAAGGCGGCTCGCAACAGGGAACTATTCAAGCGCGCATGCCTCCCGAGGGGCTATGCGAATTATCCCACGGCGCGCGGCCCGGGGACTATGCGCCGCGCATCCGGTAGCCGCTGCTGCGCACCGTTTCCACCAGGCGGTCGTGCCCGCTCGATTCCAGCGCCTGCCGCAGCCTGCGGATGTGAACGTCGACCGTGCGTTCCTCGACGAACACGTGATCTCCCCACACCCGGTCGAGCAGCCGGGCGCGGCTGTGCACGCGTTCCGGATGCGTCATGAAAAAATGTAGCAGCCGGAACTCGGTCGGTCCGAGCGTGATCTCTTGCCCGTTGCCCATCACGCGCCGCGTTGCCGGGTCGAGCCGCAGGCCGGAAATTTCGACGGCGTCATCGGTGCGCTCGGGCGCGCGGCGCCGCAACACCGCCTTGATACGCGCAAGCAACTCCTTGGGGGAGAACGGTTTGGTCAGGTAATCGTCCGCCCCGCCCTCCAGGCCCTCGATCTTGTCGCGCTCCTCGGCGCGCGCGGTCAGCATGATCATTGGGATGCGGCGGGTGCGCTCCGTGGCGCGCAACCTGCGCGCGTAGGCGAGTCCCGATATTCCTGGCAGCATCAAGTCGAGCAGGATCAGGTCGGGCAGCGCGTCGCGCACCATCGCGTCGGCATCCTCCGCGCTCGCGGCGCGCCATACGCGATACCCCGCGTGCTCGAGATTGACCGAGACCAGTTCCTGGATGGCCGGCTCGTCTTCGACGACGAGAACGATGCTGTTCATGGCGGAGCGCAAGGTGCGTGACGGCGCCAAGTCTATGACAACCATGTGACGGAAATGTTACGCCGATCTCCTTTCCTTTTGACGGAGGAAAGAAAACCTCTCACGGATCAGGACTTCGTGAGCTTTTCGAGGAAATGCTTCCTGAGTTTGGCAACCTTGGGTGCGACTACGGCCTGGCAGTAGGGCTGATACGGATTGCGCGCGAAGTACTCCTGGTGGTAGCCCTCCGCCATGTAGAAGGTCGTGGCGGGCGTCAGCTCGGTGACGATGGGCCCGCTCCACAGCTTCGCGGTGTTGAGCCGCGCAATCACTTCCTCGGCGTCGGCCTTCTGTTGCGGCGTGTGGTAGAAGATCGCGGAGCGGTACTGGGTACCCGCGTCGTTGCCCTGGCGGTTCAGCGTGGTCGGATCGTGGATCACGAAGAACACCTCCAGCAGTTCCTTGAACGACACGATCGCGGGGTCGAAGGCGATGCGCACCACTTCAGCGTGCCCGGTATCCCCACCGCAGACTTGCTCATAGGTCGGGTTCGCACGGCTACCGCCCATGTAGCCCGACTCAACAGATGCAACGCCCTTCATGCCGTCGTACACCGCTTCCAGGCACCAGAAGCAGCCGCCGGCGAGCGTGGCGATTGACTTGCCGGCGGGAACCTCGGACTCCATATTCACGTAAGTCGCTCCGGTGGGTCGGGAGCCTCTTCTACGGAGCGAGCAGTGTAGCGGATTCAGTGCGCTATGCGGCGACCGGCCGCAGCGCGAGCGACGGCCGTTGCACCGGGCGATTCTCGGGCGACCGGGGTACGGGCAGAGAGCGCTCGCGCTCCAGCCAAGGCCGGAACAGCAGGCGTTCCGCACGCCCCAGCATGGCATGGCGCTCAATCAGCGAAATCATGCGCGCCCGGAACGCTCCGTAGTCGAGCTCGGGCACCGTGGGCGCACCGCGCCAATGGCGGCCGAGGGGTTCGAACGCCATGCGGACGTCAAGATCGCGCGCCGAGCGGCAAATGGCATGCACCGTACGCCAGGCCGTGACCATGCCCACACGCTCGTAGCGCTCGCAGCGCTCGAACAGCGCGCGCGCATAGTCGAAGAAGCTCACGCCGTGAAGGTCCGCGGCCTGGCGCGCCAACGTGCGCAGGGCCGGCTCGTCCGCGCTGCGGGCGAGCGCGCGATAGAACACCGCCGCCTGGGTCGACGTGACGCACAAGCCAAGCGCCGCCGGCGTGGCGCCCGGGGCGGCCAGTGCCGGACCGAGGCGATAGCGCTCGTAGAACTCCTCGTAGGCGGCGTTCCAGTCGAATTCGGGCCATGTCGCCTCGATGAAACCACGCAGCCGGCGCCCGAGTTCCGCGCGCCGCGGCCACCAGCCCTGCTCCAGCCAAACCCCGACATCGGGGCGCGCGGCGAAGGCCTGGCCCAGGCGATTGGCGTGCAACGGCACCGCCGTTTCAAGGAAGGACGCGGCGCCCAGACCGTAGAACAGCAGTCCGTTGAACCGCACGATGGCGCGCGCCCGTGCCCGTTCGTTCTTTTCTCGTTGAGCCGCTCGGTTTCCGATCGCTTGCATCTTGTCCTCCCTGTTGGTTTGCCGCAGGCGGCGCCCGCGCACAAGCCCAGTATTGGTGCGACGCAATATACGAGGCAAGAACTCGATGCGTCGTTGCCACCCGTTGACCCGCTAGTAGCCATTAGTGATACCTTGCGCGAGTGACCGGTGGCAGGGGCTGGGCAGAAGTCGGGAGGACCGCAATGACAACAAGCGCGGGGTTGGTCGAAGTACTCAAAAGGGAATTGCGATCGCGGGGCATTACCTACGCCCACGTCGCACGCGAGCTGCGCCTGAGCGAGGCAAGCGTGAAGCGCATGTTTTCACGCAGGAATTTTTCCCTCAAGCGGCTCGACCAGGTGTGCCAGCTGGCGAACAGCGAGTTTTCGGATATCGCGCGGGCGCTGCATCAGGAGGAAAGCCTGATCTCCCGGCTGAGCCACGAGCAGGAGCAGGAAATCGTCTCCAATCCCAGGCTCTTTCTCGTGGCCGTGTGCGCCCTGAACCACGTTGGATTCGACCAGATCGTCGCGACCTACGACATCTCCCGGCCGGAGTGCATCCAGCTCCTTGCCCGTCTCGACCGCCTGGGGTTCATCCGGTTGCTGCCCAACAACCGTATAAGGCTTCTGGTATCGCTCGATTTCTCGTGGCTCCCGGATGGACCGATCCAGCGCTTCTTCAAGCAACAGGCGCACAACGAGTACTTCCGCTCGCGCTTCGACCGCCCCGACGAATTCATGGTGGTCGTGAACGGCATGCTGTCGCGAGCCTCGAGCGCTGCGATACTGACGCGCCTCAAGCGGATCGCGCGTGAGTTCTCGGAGCTGAACAACCAGGACGCCCGGCTGCCGCTTGGTGAGCGCTCGGCGATGAGCCTGCTGGTTGCCATCCGCCACTGGGAGCTCGCGGCATTCGCCGACCTGAGGCGCAAAAGAGCCACTCATCCGACAGGAGCACGAACATGAACACCGATAGAATGCTGCCGCTGCTGTGGGCGGCGGCGCTCGCCCTCGCCGTGCCGGCGGGGACCTGGGCGCAGGCACAACCCGCTGCGGCAGCGAAACCCGCCACCGCAAAGGCGACTTTTGCCGGCGGCTGCTTCTGGTGCATGGAGGAAGCCTTCGACAAGGTGCCGGGCGTCATCTCGACCGTCTCCGGGTATATGGGCGGCCACGTCAAGAATCCGACCTACGAGCAGGTGAGCACTGCGCGCACCGGTCATACCGAAGTCGTACAGGTCGAGTACGACCCGTCGAAGGTGACGTACGCCAAGCTGCTCGAAGTGTTCTGGCGCAATATCGATCCCACACAGAAGGACGCCCAGTTCTGCGATTACGGATCGCAGTACCGCAGCGGCATCTTCTACCACGACCAGGAACAGAAGCGGCTTGCGGAAGCCTCCCGCGCCGCGCTCGTGAAGAACAAGCCGTTCAAGGGCGACATCGTCACCGAAATCACGAAATCATCCCAGTTCTATCCCGCCGAGGGCTATCACCAGGATTACTATGTGAAGAACCCCGCGCGCTACAAGTTCTACAAGAGCGGCTGCGGCCGAGAGTCGCGTCTGAAGCAGCTGTGGGGTTGAGAGCGCATTGAACCGGGAGGCGGCGTGTTCCTCGATTCGGCGGCGGAATCCGCCGTCAAGCAGCGCGTAGCCACCCTCGAGCGCGCAACCGGGGTCGAGGTGGTCGCCGCGGTCGTCGCGTGCTCCGACTCCTATCCCGAAATCCCGTGGAAGGCATTCGCGCTGGGGGCCTCGCTTGCCTTGCTCGCAGCGGCGGCGGCTGCGCTCATCGCGCCGGGGTGGGAGGCGGCAGAGGCGATTGTCGAAACCGCCGTGGCGGCGCTCGCGACGGGCGCCGTGGCTGCATTTGCCACGGTGTGGATCCCGCCGCTCGCCCGCCTGTTCCTCACCCGGGCGCGGCGCCAGGCTGAAGCGCTGCAATACGCGCAGGCGACGTTTCTCGAGATGGGCCTGCAGCGCACGCCCCGGCGCGACGGCATTCTCCTGCTGGTCAGCCTGTTCGAGCACCAAGTGGTGGTGCTCGCGGACCGCGGCGTTCACGACCGGCTCGGCGCCGCCGCGCTCGATGCTGCCGTCGCTGCCGTGACCGCGGCGCTCGCACGTGGCGGTCTCACGGAAGCGCTGCTCGAAGGGCTGGCACGGCTCGAGGAAGCGCTCCTCGCAAATGGCTTCCGGGGGCAGCCGGGTGAGCCGGATGAAATCGCTGAAGCACTGATCCAGCGGCGAGGGCCTTCGTGACGCGCGCTTCCGGCTGGCTCGCCGCCGCGCTCTGTGCGCTTCCCCTTACGGTCGGGGCACAGCTCGCCGAGGTGCCTTATCTCACCGGTTACGTAGTGGACAACGCGGAGATCATGAAGAGCGACACGCGGCGCCGGCTGACGGAGCTCCTCCGTGCGCACGAGCAGAAGACCACCAACCAGGTCGCCGTGCTAACCGTGCCGACGATACACGGCGAAAGCGTGGAGGAGTACGCCGTGCGCGTATTCGAGCAGTGGAAGCTCGGCCGCAAGGGTAATGACAATGGCGCGCTGGTGGTGGTCGTCCCGCAGGACCGCCGCATGCGAATCGAGGTTGGATACGGACTGGAAGGAACGCTGACCGACGCGGCCGCGGGCCGCGTCATCCGCGATGTGATGACACCCCGCTTCCGGCAGGGCGACTACGACGGCGGCATCCTCCAGGGCGTCGGCGCCGTTCTCGCTCAGCTCGAAGGCAGGGCGGCGGCCGGCGCGGACAGCCCACCGCAATCCCGGCCCCGGCAATCGGAATTTCTCAAGGCGCCCCGGATGGCGCTGCACGAGAAGATGCTGATGGGCGCGTTCATCTTCGGCATCATTGGCCTCTTCACGTTCATCGGCATCGTCACGCCCGGGATGGGATGGTTTCTCTATTTCTTCCTGATCCCGTTCTGGGCGATGTTTCCGGTCATGATCTTCGGCAGCGGCACTACGTTCTTCATCCTGCTCGCCTATCTCATCGGATTCCCGGTCGCCAAGCTCTTGGTGTCGCACACGCCGAGGTACCGGCAAGCGGCGGACGATCTCAAGAAGAAGGGCTATGCGACGATCGGGGGCTTCACCGTCGGCGGCGGTGGCGGCGGCTGGAACTCTAGGGGCGGTTCCTGGAGCTCGGGCGGCGGAGGATTCTCCGGCGGCGGCGGCCGCTCGGGAGGCGGCGGCGCATCGGGCAGCTGGTGACGAGCATCGCGGTTCGCGACGGCGACGCATCAATTCAGTGCGCCTCGGATTCTTTTGGTGCACCAGAGAAAATTCGTAAGTCCTCCGTAAGTTCTCAGTAAGCGCTGCGTAAGCCGGCGTAAGGCGCGCGAAAGTTGTGAAACAGTTTGTAAGACTTCGCGCGCGGCGTGAACCGTGAGGGTCCTCGAACGTTCGTATCGCAGTTGGCAATTTCGCCAACGTGCTTTTCAATCACGAACGGGAGACACTCATGAATCGCAAATTGGTATTGGCGCTTGCCCTGATGAGCGCACTCGGTATCGCAAGCTCTGGCGCGATCGCGCAGAGCGACGAAGAAAAGAAGGACGAGAAGAAGCCCGAGTATTCCCAGCTGATCCTCGTGCAGTCGGACGACAAGAAGGACGAGAAGAAGCCTGAGCTGATTACCCAGAGCGACGAGGAAAAGAAGGACGAAAAGAAACCCGAGTTGAACGCTTAAACCGGATTCGGCCGGTCCTCAGGTGGTGCGGGCGCGCGGGGTCGCGAGACCTCGGCGCCCTTTTTTTGATTCAGGCGATGGTGACGCGCGCGAACTTGCGTTTGCCGACCTGAATCACGACCTGTGCGCCGCTCGCGAGCTTTTGCGCCTTGTCGCTCACCTTCTCTCCGTCGATCTTCACGCCGCCCTGCTCGATCAAGCGCAAGGCTTCGGAAGCGCTGGAAGCAAGGCCCGCCTGTTTGAGCACCTGGGCAATCGCCATTCCCGCTCCGCCCGGCGTTCGAAGCGTGACCTCGGGAACATCCGATGGCGCGGCGTGATCACGGAACCGGGCGTTGAAGCCCTCCGCCGCCTGCCGGGCCGCGTCCCGGCCATGGAAGCGCTCGACGATCTCCCTGGCAAGATCGAACTTCACGTCCCGCGGATTGCCGCCTTGCTCCACGGCCTTTTTTCGCGCGGCGGCCTCCTGCGGCAACGCAAACGACAGCAACTCGATGTAACGCCACATCAGGTCATCCGAGATCGACATCAGCTTGCCGAAGATCTCGCCCGGGGCTTCGGTGATGCCGATGGTATTGCCGAGCGACTTCGACATCTTGTTGACGCCGTCCGTCCCTTCCAGCAACGGCAACGTGAGGATGCACTGCGGCGGCTGCCCGTGCTCCTTCTGCACCTCGCGGCCCATCAGCAGGTTGAATTTCTGGTCGGTGCCGCCGAGCTCAAGATCGCTCTTCAGCGCCACCGAGTCGTAGCCCTGGACCAGGGGATAGAGAAATTCGTGGATCGCGATCGGCTGCTGGGCCCAGTAGCGCTTGCCGAAGTCGTCGCGCTCGAGCATGCGTGCCACCGTGTGCTTCGCGGCAAGACGGATCAAGCCTGCGGCGTTCATCTCGTTCATCCACGTTGAGTTGAAGACCACCTCGGTGCGGCCGCGGTCGAGGATCCTGAATACCTGGTCGGTGTAGGTCTTCGCGTTCGCCTGCACCGCTTCGCGCGAGAGGGGCGGCCGCGTCGCGTTCCGGCCCGAAGGGTCGCCGATCATGCCGGTGAAATCCCCCACCAGGAACAGGATATGGTGTCCCAGGTCCTGCAGCTCACGCAGCTTGTTGATGAGCACGGTGTGCCCCAGGTGGAGGTCGGGCGCCGTGGGGTCGAATCCAGCCTTCACCCGCAGGGGCCGTCCCGCCGCGAGCTTTTCCCGCAACTCCGATTCGACCAGCAACTCGGCCGCGCCGCGCCGGATGACCTCGATTTGCCGTTCGATGGAAGTCATGGCGCTACACGGCCGGGACTATGCAGTATTTCACTATGCAAAATTGGGTTTGCCGCAGCGGGCGATTCTGCTAAGCTGCCCGCATCCCAAAAAACTCTGGGAAATCATGCAGCAAGAGAACGGCGAGATTGTAGCAGCCCGCGGCAGGTTTGTCGGAAGCAAGTCCGGCCGCCTGCTCGCACGGCGCATCGCGGCATCCCGGCTGTGCCGCGCAGCCGCGGCGCTGGCGCTGTCGTTCCTGGGCGTGGTGACCGCCTTTGGCATCTCGCCGGACACCGTCACCGAGCCCCTGAAGCAGACGCCGGTCATGGTGGAACTCGCGCTGCCAGGCTGACTTGCCCGTCGAGGGATATTGGCGCGAAGAGCGCATCCAGCGTCGCGACACGCTGGCGGCGGTGCTGGAACGGCTCGGCGCCCATGATGCGGACGCGCTTCAGCAACTGCGCAGCCAACGCGCGGCGCGGGCGCTCAACCAGCTCGTGCCCGGCAGGACGGTGCGTGCGCAGCTCACCGCCGAGGGGCGATTGCTCGAGCTGCACTACCGCAACGGCGGCAATGTGCTCACAGTGGAGCGCCAGGGCGGCGGCTTCCTCATCGCCGAGCATCCGGCCGATCTCGAGCGGCGCGTGCTGATGAAATCCGCCGAGATTCGCACCTCGCTCTTTTCGGCGAGCGACGCCGCCGGACTCTCCGACGCCATCGCCAGCCAGCTCGCGGACATTTTTTCCACCGACATCGATTTTCACCGCGACCTGCGGCGCGGCGACCACTTCTCGGTGGTCTACGAGATGTTCCACGACCGCGGCGAGCCGGTGCGTGCGGGCCGCGTGCTGGCGGCGGAATTCATCAACGTCGGCCGCCTCTACCGCGCGGTCTATTTCCAGTACGACGAGAAGCAGGGCGGCTACTACACACCCGACGGCCGGAACATCCGCAAGGCGTTTCTGCGCTCCCCGCTCGAGTACTCGCGCATCTCGTCCGGGTTCAGCAGTTCGCGTTTTCACCCGATCCTGGGCCAATGGCGCGCGCATCGGGGCATCGATTACGCCGCGCCTCACGGCACCCGGGTCCGCGCCACCGGCGACGGCGTGGTCGAGTTCGCGGGCCGGGATCATCGCGGTTACGGCAACCTGGTGGTGCTGCGCCATCAGTCAAAGTACACGACGTGGTACGGCCACCTGTCCGGGTTCGCCAAGGGCCTGCGCAAGGGCATGCGCATCAGCCAGAGCGAGGCGATCGGCTACGTCGGCGCGACCGGCCTCGCCACGGGCCCGCACCTGCACTACGAGTTCCGCATCAACGACGTGCACCAGAACCCGCTGCGCATCGTGATGCCTCCCGCGCCGCCGATCAGCGCCGAGCTGAAGCCCGTGTTCGAAGCGCAGATCGAGCCCGTGATGGCGCAGTTGAAGCTGTTGCGCAGCACCCATCTCGCCAAGCTGGACTAGCTTCCGATGCCCGATCATTACGTCGGGCTGATGTCGGGCACGAGCCTCGACGGCGTCGACGCGGTCCTGGCCGCCACGCGCGGCGGGCGCCTGCTGCAGCTGCGAAGCGTCCATCTGCCCTTTCCCGCGAAGCTGCGCTCGCGTCTGCTCGGCCTGCAGGAGAGCGGATTCGACGAGCTGCACCGCGCGGCGCTCCTGTCGAACGAGCTGTCCGATCTCTATGCCGGCGCGATACGCCGCCTGCTTGCCCGCGGCGGGGTGGCCGCGCGCGCCATTGCCGCGATCGGCTGCCACGGGCAGACCGTGCGGCATCGCCCCGCCGACGGCTACACGCTGCAGCTCGTCAACGGCGCGCGGCTGGCGGAGCGGTCCGGCATCCCCGTCGTCTGCGATTTCCGCAGCCGCGATGTCGCGGCCGGCGGCGAGGGCGCGCCGCTCGTGCCCGCGTTCCATCAAGCCGTGTTCCAGACGGCGCGCCGTTCCCGCGCCATCGTCAACCTTGGAGGCATCGCCAACGTCACCTCGCTCCCGGCGCGTGGCCACGTGACCGGCTTCGATTGCGGGCCGGGCAATTGCCTGCTCGATGCCTGGATTCGCGAGAAACGCCGCATACCTTATGACCCGGATGGAACATGGGCCGCGCGCGGCCGGGTCGTTCCTCGCCTGCTGGCGAAGCTCCTCGCGCATCCGTACTTCCGCCGCCGGCCGCCAAAAAGCACTGGACGCGAAGAGTTCAGCTTGAAGTGGCTGAAACGCAAGCTTGCGGGAAACGAACGGGCGGCCGATGTTCAGGCAACACTCACTGAGTTGACCGCGCTCACAATCGCCCGCGCCGTGCGGCGATACTGCGCGAATGCCCGCGAGGTTTTCGTTTGCGGCGGCGGCGCGCGCAATCGCGTCCTCCTTGCGCGCCTGGCCGCGCTGCTGCCGCGGACGCGGGTCGTGACGACCGCCGCGCTGGGCATCCAGCCGGAGCACGTCGAGGCGCTCGCCTTCGCCTGGCTCGCGCGCCAGGCGCTCAAGCACAGACCGTGCAATCTTCCTGCAGTGACCGGCGCGCGCGGACCGCGGGTGCTCGGCGCCATCTATCCGAGATGAGGCGTGATGAATGACGAGTGATGCGTGATGGTGATGGGTGACCGGCAATAAAAAAGGCGGCCAAGGCCGCCTTTGTCATCGAATGTAATCCGTCTCAAGCTGAGAAGGACGAGCCGCAGCCGCAGGTGGAAGTCGCGTTCGGGTTCTTGATCACGAACTGCTCGCCCTCGACGTTCTGCTGGTAGTCGATTTCCGCGCCCGCCAGGTACTGCAGGCTCATGGGGTCGATCAGCAGGATTACGCCGCCCTTCTCCATGCGGGTGTCGTCGTCGCCCGCTTCCTCGTCGAAGGTGAAGCCGTACTGGAAGCCGGAGCAGCCGCCGCCCTGCACGAACACGCGGAGCTTGAGGCTGGGATTGCCCTCCTCGTCGATCAGGCTCTTCACCTTGGCCGCTGCGGCATCCGTGAACACCAGCGGGTCGGGCAGTTTCTCGGTAACCGTATTCATTCCATGCTCCTGCATCAAAGCTTTGTGGCGGGGTCTATTCTACTCCGCCGCGGCCGGCTTCAGCTTGACCACGTTCTCGGCCTTGTCCTCGCTCTCGTAGACCAGCTTGCCCTGGACCACTGCACCGAGCTGGATCTCGAGCGTCTTGTAGTGCACATCCCCTGTGACATTCGCCTTGGGCTGCAGTTCCACGTATTCCGTGGCGTACACCGGCCCGATGACCGTGCCGTTTATCACAACGTGCGAGACCCGGATCTCGCCCTCGATCTGAGCGCGCTCGGAGAGCACCAGCGTGCCGGGCTTGCCTTCGGCGGCGACGACATCGCCACGCACGCGCCCGTCCACGCGCAAGCCGCCCGCGAAGACGATGTTGCCCTCGACGGTGGCGCCGGCGCCGATCAGGCACTCGATGTTGTTGTGCGGCTTGCTGCCGCCCTTGCCGCCGAACATCCCCGACTCCTCAGGACACGCTCACGGATTGCGATAGTTTAGGCGTAATGGAGCCGCTTTCAAAGACCCGCACCTGCAGGCTCTTGACGACGGTCCCGGGCGCGACCTTGAACGTTCCCTCCACGCGCTGAAAGAACTTGAAGCTGACCTGGTACTCCTTGGCGCTCTTTTGCTCTTCCAGCGGCAGCGTGACCACGAACTTGCGGTCGCCCTGCTCGAGGTTCACCACGAACTGCAGCGTTCCGTGGAACTCCTTCACGCGCTGGCCGCTCTGCACGAGCAGGAAGCGGTAGCGATACTCGCCGGGCAGCGAATCGGGCCGCACGCGGAAGCGGTTGATGCTGAGGCCTATCTCCTTCTCGCCGGATGCCATCAGCGACTGGAAGAGCGCGAGATCCTCCTTCAGCGCGGCGTTCTCCTCGGACAACAGCTTCACCTGCCGCGCGAGGTCGCCGTAGGTGGCGCGATCGATCTGGAGCTGCCGCTCTGCCGCGGCGACTTGCGAACGCAGCTCGCCGATCCGGGAATCCCGGCTCTGGATCTCCACGCTCATCTGGGCGATCACGCGCTGCGCCTCGCTCTGGCGGAATCCCGCGAGCTCCATGCCGTAATCGTAGGTGGTCCAGCCGACGGCAATGACGATTCCGCCGAGCGTTATGTAGCCGAGCCAGCGCCAGTACCACGGCATGTGCGCCCGCACCGCCACGCGCGGGGCGAAGATCCCGAATCTGCGCTTGATCGTGCGGAGGAGCTGGGCCATCAGCGGTCCACGTCATCTACGGCATCAGGGCCAGCTGCCCCAGGCCGGTCGTCTCGGGCAGCCCGAACATGATGTTCATGTTCTGCACCGCCTGACCCGAGGCGCCCTTCACCAGGTTGTCGATGACGGACAGCACCACTGCGATGTCGCCCCCGCGCGGCTGGTGCACGGCGATGCGGCACATGTTCGCGCCCCGCACCGAGCGCGTGTCGGGATGGCTGCCGGCCGGCATGACATCCACGAACGCCTCCCCGGCATAGCGCTTCTCATAAAGCGCCTGCAGATCGGCGGCGCCGGTGAGCCGCGCGTAGAGAGTCGCGTGGATGCCGCGGATCATCGGCACGAGGTGCGGCACGAACACGACGTTAACCGCGCGGCCCGCGGCGCGCCCGAGCCCCTGCGCGATCTCGGGTTGATGGCGATGCCCGGGCACGCCGTAGGCCTTGAAATTGTCGGAAGCCTCGGCAAGCAGCGTGTGTACCTCCGCCTTGCGCCCGGCGCCGGAGACACCGGATTTCGCGTCGGCGATGAGGTGATCGAGGTCGGCGATGCCGGCTTCGATGAGCGGCAGGAAGCCCAGCTGCACCGCCGTAGGATAGCACCCGGGATTGGCGATGATGCGCGCTTCCCGGATCCGCTCGCGGTTCACCTCCGGCAGCCCGTAGACCGCTTCCGCGACCAGCTCCGGGCAGGCGTGCTTGACGCCGTACCACTTCTCCCACACCGCGACATCCCGGATGCGGAAATCGGCGGCGATGTCGATCACGCGCACGCCTGCGTCCACCAGCGCCCGCGCCTGCTCCATGGCGACGCCGTTGGGCGTCGCGAAGAACACCAGGTCGCAGGCCGAAAGCGGCGCCCGCGCAGGGTCGGAGAACTTGAGCCCCACGCTTCCGCGCAGATTGGGGAACAGCTCCGCCACCCCCATCCCCGCTTCCTTGCGCGAGGTGATGGTCACGAGCTCGCAATGCGGGTGCTGGACGAGCAGACGCAGCAGCTCGACCCCGGTGTATCCGGTGCCGCCAACGATGCTCGTCCTGATGCCGTTCTTCGTCATCGATTCAAGGCCCACAGACAACAAAGCCGCCCGCAGGCGGCTTAGCTGCGAACAAATGATTCTAGCGCTTCGAGTACTGCTTGCGCCGGCGCGCCTTGTGCAGGCCCACCTTCTTGCGCTCGACCGCGCGCGCGTCGCGCGTGACGAGACCCGCCTTCTTGAGCGCGGGCTTGAGAGCCGCGTCGTACTCGATCAGCGCGCGCGTGATACCGTGGCGCACCGCACCGGCCTGTCCCGATTCGCCGCCCCCGTCCACGTTGACCATGATGTCGAAGCTCGTCGTGGTCTTCGTCAGTTCCAGGGGCTGGCGCACGACCATGCGGCCGGTTTCTCGCGAGAAGAACTCGTCGACCGGCCGCCCGTTTACGGTGATCGTTCCCTTGCCGGGCCGGATGTAAACCCGCGCCACCGCGGTCTTGCGGCGCCCGGTGCCATAGTGATGCTGTCGTTCCAGTGCCATGGTGCCCCTAGATCTTCAGTGGTTGCGGTTGCTGCGCCGAGTGCGGGTGGCTCGCCCCCGCGTACACCTTCATCTTCTTCAGCATCGCGTAGCCGAGCGGCCCCTTGGGCAGCATGCCCTTCACGGCGAGCTTCAACACGCGC
>Ga0208185_1000216_pt1 | contig 34796 bp, 25 predicted proteins | sample EasRivMeERMLT700_FD_187532 | JGI IMG/M metagenome (GOLD analysis project Ga0208185, IMG submission 187532) | Soil microbial communities from meander-bound floodplain in the East River, Colorado, USA - East River MetaG ERMLT700 (SPAdes) (version 2) | ecosystem: Environmental > Terrestrial > Soil... | reverse complement strand
GTGCTCCGTGTTGCTGCTCGATGAGGACGGCACCCACGTGCGGCATGGTGCCGCCGCGAGCCTTCCTGACAGTTATGTTCGCGCGATCGACGGGTTGGCCATCGGCCCGCGCAGCGGTTCGTGCGGAACGGCGATGTTTCTTGGCACCAGGATCATCGTGACGGACATCCTCAGCGATCCGCTCTGGGAGGACTACCGTGATGTGGCGCGGCAATACGGACTGCGGGCGTGCTGGTCGACGCCTATTTTTTCGCCGCAGCGGAGGGTCCTCGGTTCGTTTGCGATGTACTACGGCGAGCCTCGCAGCCCCAGTGACGAGGAACTGCGACTGATTGAATCCGCGGCCGATATCGCACGAATCGCGATCGAGCACCAGCGTGCACACGAGGCGCTGCAGCACAGCGAAGCACGCAACAGGGCCATTCTGCGGGCGATCCCCGACTGGATGTTCCTGCAGACGGTCGAGGGGGTCTTTCTCGACTATCACGCCCGGGACGCGTCGAGGCTGCTCGTCCCGCCGTCCGCATTCCTTGGCAGGAACGTCAGGGAGGTGCTGCCTCATCCCATTGGAGAGAGGCTCGGTCAAGCCTTCCTGCGCGTGGGGGCGTCAGACGAACCCGAGATGATCGAATACACGTTGGGGTCCGACGACAGCGAACGCTTCTACGAGGCATGCATCGTCCGTTGCGACGGCGACAAGATCCTCAGCATCGTCAGGGACATCACCGATCACAAGCGCGCTGAGCTGGAGGCCGCTGCGCAAAGGCGGGAACTGGCGCATCTGGGCCGGGTCGCCGTGCTCGGAGAGCTGACGGGTGCACTCGCACACGAATTGAGCCAGCCGCTGGCGGCTGTCCTCAGCAACGCGCAGGCGGCACGACACTTCGTGGATCGTCATCCGCTGGACGTTGCGGAGCTGCGGGCCGCGCTCGACGACATCATCAAGGACAACAAGCGGGCAGGCGCGGTCATCGATCGTTTGCGCGCCTTGCTGCGGAAGGATGGCATCGCGCTCCAGCCGGTCGACATGAACGACGTCGTTCGAGAGGTCGTCGATCTGGCACATAGCGAAGTCGTTTCGCGCCGCATCACCGTGACGAGCGCACTGACGCCCGAGATCCCACTGGTGCTTGGCGTTCGCGCTCAACTGCAGCAGGTGGTGCTCAATCTCGTCATGAATGCGTGCGATGCGATGAGCGGCACGCAGGCGGCAAAGCGACATCTGGCACTTGCGACGAAGAATGAGGCTGGCTTCGTCCAGCTCGTGGTGTCTGACCGTGGTGTTGGGATTCCGAAGGAGCAGCTCGAACAGGTGTTCGAGCCATTCGTGACGTTTCGCGATCAGGGCCTCGGCCTCGGCCTTGCGATCAGCCGCTCGATCGTGCGCGCGCATCGCGGGTCGATCACGGCCGAGAACAACATCGATGGCGGCGCAACGTTCCGGTGCCTTCTGCCGGTCGCCGACTCCGGAGCGGTTCAGCCGGCGGTTTAGAGTCGGGCACGAGAGACTGGTCCCCAGACTGAACGGTAGACAGCAGAAACCGAGACAGGCTGGCCTCAACTCTTGGGCAGCGTGAGCCCGCGGAACTGGCGGCTTGACCCAGGTTCGACATAGGACTCACAAGCTTTGCGGCCAGCCGAGAACAGCGGGCCAACACGCCTCTTCGCGCTGTGCATGGCACTTGGATTCGCCCCCTTGACAACCCCTCCGAGCACACGATAATCGGCGCCGAACGTAACGCGTGTTGTCCCGAGAGGAGGGCGAGATGAAACGAGCGACGGCCGTCCTGAGAGTGGCAGTGGTGGGCGTTGGGCTGGGCCTTGGTCTGCTCGTCGAGCCGGCGGCGGCGTGTCCCGCGGACTCCGTTCAGTCAGGGACGGTCTGCATGGACAAGTACGAGGCGAGCGTGTGGTATGTGCCGTCGACGCAGGGAATTCTCATCAACAAGATCCGGAAAGGCACTGTGAAGCTGGCTGACTTGACCTCTACGGGGGCGGTGGCCGCGGGCGTGGTCCAACTCGGGCTCGTGTTCCTCGACATTGAAGCGGCGGGCTGTCCCGACACCGGCAACGGCTGCATGGACTTCTACGCCGTGTCGATTCCGGATGTGAGGCCTGCTCGTTTTATTACCTGGTTTCAGGCCGCGGCGGCGGCTCGAAACTCATTCAAACGGCTGCCGACCAACCAGGAGTGGCAGGTGGCGGCCCTCGGAACCCCCGACGGCCCCCGCGTCGAGACTTGCAATGTGAACAGCGCGGACGTTGCGAACACGAGGAGCGCGCCCGACTGCATCTCCGACGTAGGAGCCTTCGACATGGTGGGGAACGTCTGGGAGTGGGTGGGCGACTGGGGCGACCGCGCCCAGGGTTGTCAGACCTGGCCGGCGGCCTTCGGCAGCGATGTCAGCTGCATAGGCGAGGGTGCGTCCGAGTCGCTGAAGCTTCCAGGCGCGTTCACGCGCGGCGGCCACTGGAGCGACGGCACGTTTGCCGGAGTCTTCGCCGTCAGTACGGCTCTCGGTATCCCGTCGCGCGCGGAGAGCGAACTCGGTTTCCGGTGTGCCCGCTAGCCACCGCGACCTGATAGGAGGTGGCCAAGATTGAACCTTCGCATGGCTTGCCAACTGTAGCTCACGCGCTCGTTGGCAAGCGTGAGCGAAGGCTGGTGATCCAAACGTTCGGCAGTCGGAACCAGATTGCGGGCTGGCTCGGACAACTCGAGCGATTTCGGCATGCTGCGTGACGCCAGCGGATGCTCCGAACTCACGGGCGCTCGCAGGACGTGGCGCATAACCACCTCCCGTTGTTGGAAGGCCACCATATCGTGTGACGCGATCCTGTTTATTGAGATCGGACTCGATACGGCGATGGCCTTGCCCTGTCACGCGGCCTGAATCGCGGGCCTGGCAATGTCATTGCACCGCCTCACGTGGAGAGGTGGAGTCATGCGTACGGTTCTCATCGCCTCGGCCGTCTGTCTTGCTGTTGCGGGGGTCGACGCGACGGTGAACACAAGCCCGAAGGCGCGGCTCGCCGCAGCGGCGCGCGTCATTCGCGACGTGCAGGCGGGGATTCCCGCAGGCTATTGGGACAAGGCGCGCTGCGTCGTTGTGTTTCCCGAGCTGCGGAGCTCCGAATTCGTCATCGGCGGCAAGTCTGGCAAAGGCGTGATGACGTGCCGGACGGGCGATCGCTGGGGCACGCCGGCGTTTCTCAAGATTGATAAAGGCAAGCGGATGTTCCAGCTGGGCGCCGTTCAATTGGCCGTCGTGCTTCTGGTGATGACCGAGAGCGCCGTGCAGACGCTGATGCGGCAGGAAGTCACGCTGGGCGCGGATGTGTCGTTGGCCCCTGGGCCGATCGACGACCAAGCGCACATCGATTTCAACACGATCGCCGCGGACGTCCTGACCTACACACCTGCGAAAGGGTTGTACATGAACCTCGCCGGTGGTGTGCTGGAGTCTGACGACGGCGCGAACGGGGATGTGTACGGCCGGGGTGCTTCATTGAGGGGGATACTCGCTGAGCGCGGCCTGCCCGCGCCAACCGAGGCGCACGGGTTTCTTGCCGAACTGAGCAACCAGCCGGCGGCGCCTGGCGTCGCCGTACAGTGGCGGAGCGCGCCGAGTGCAGGGTCGCCCGAATCGGTTCCAGCAGCCGTGCCGGCCGTAGCTGACAACAACCTTCGCGCACGTGTTGTGGAAATGCAGCAGAATCTCGACCGCCTTCTCGCGGATACGACGCCGAGACCCGTCGGCATGAGCGGCACCATCGGTCGGGCGCAGCCTGAAACGGTGCCGATCGATCGCGCGCGGCTCGAGCAGATACGGCTGCAACTGAATGCGATTCTGGCGGCGCTCAACAGGCCATAGCGGAACAGTCGATGCCCTGTGGAGGCCGTATTATCCGAAGAGCGTTCGAGCACTCAGCGAAGGAGCGTCAGAAGCTGAGCCTCCTCCACCTCCAAACCGAAAGACTCTGGAGGACAAATCAGTTGATCGCCCGCAAGTCGCTGTCATGCTCCGGGAGCGCTCCGCCCCCCGCACCTTCGCGTGGCTTGTCAACCGTAGCTCGCAGCGAGCGGTGAGGTCCGCGTCCGCCGAAGGCTACGGCGGACAGCCCCCGCTGGCTTGCCAACCGTAGCTCACGCGTACGATTGCAAGCGTGAGCGAAGGTTGGTGAAGCGCTGCTCGGCTGGCCTGCCAGCCGTAGCTCGCTCACGCGCGAGTCGAGCTGGTGAGCCGACTCGGAATCGTGCATGTTTGGCGAGCGCGAGGCGCGAAGCCAACTTGCCTGAAGGCGAGGCGACGAAACCAGCCTGAGCGAAGCGAAGGCTGGTGAGCCGACTCGGAATCGAACCGAGACCCCGCAGATTAAGAGTCGCCCCAGGCATCTGAAAACGTCAAAGAATTGAGCACATCTAGTCTTCAACTTTGCAGCGCGTGACATCAGGAGGTAATGCGGCGCAACCCAGACGCAACCAAATGGGCTCTAACGTCATACACCCGACAGCGACGTAGGCGACTTAGATGTGATGCCTGATGATCAGTGCTCGGCCGAAGACCCGCTCGAAGCGGGCCCGCGCGACTCGTTGCGCGGGCGGCAATTACTCGACGACATCCACTCTTCCGTGGCCTTGTCGATCCTGTTCCGCCGCCCTTACTCAATGAAGATCTCGAGTTCGGGCCTCTAGACCCTGCTCGACGCTACGCCCTGCCATACCGTCCATCGAGACTCTGCCTGAGGAAGCTGGTCGCGAAGAGCCGCGCGAGCACGCGCCCGCACGTCTCCTCGTCGAGTCCCCAGAACCGTGATGCTTCGATGACCGTGATCCGCAAACCCGGAGCTTCCTCGAATTCCTCCCGTATTCGCTGAGCGAGTTTGAGCAACGCCGCATCTACCGCCGGGCCTGCGTCCGACGTGATCATCAGAATCCCGCTCCCGCACCGGGCCGGAACACACCGCGCGGTGTCGGGGCTGGAAACAGGACGATGCTGGCGCCTCTCAGACCGACCGTGTCGCCGGTCGTGAGCGGGGGGGCCTGCTGTACCGCCTCGAAGTTGACGAGCGACGACTCGTAGTCGAGGGTCGTCTGGAGCAGATTCACTTGCGCCTGCAACAGATCCCGTTGCGCCTGTGTGACCAAAAAGGTGGTCGACAACCCCACATCGAAGCGCCGTTGCTCGGTATCGAAGCGCTGCTCGGCCAGCCTTGCGCCGGCGCGCGCAGCGTCCACGCGCTCGGCCGTGCTCTGAATCTGCCGACCGGCTTGTCGAATGGTCTCGGCGGCTTGAAGCCGGAGACTCGCGATCCGCTGCGTCGTCTGTTCCCGCTCGATCTGCGCTCGAGCCAGGCTCGCTTCTTCGGAGCTGCGTCCGAGCGGATAACTGACGGTGAGGCCAAAGCTCCACGTCGGGTAGTCGGGAGTGAATGCCTGCCCGAGCGCGGCGCCCAAGCTTCGGTCGCGGGTGCCGGTCACCACGCCCGGAAATCCGCCGGCGCGCAGGAATTGCGTGCCTCCGAGGCCGGTGCCGCGATAGGACGTCTCGAGCCGCACGTCAGGTAGCTTCTGATTGCCGAGAAACTCGACGTTCGTCCTCGCATTCTCGAGGTCATGGTTTGCCCGCGCGAGGTCGTACCGCTCGTTGAGCGCCTTCGCCACGGCGGCATCCACGTCGGGCACCGGCGCGCGACCCGTCGGCTCTTCGACCGGGTCGATGCGTGTCTGCCAGAAAGACACGTCCGCGGGGTCCATGATGAGGCGCCGGAGACTGTCGGCGGCGTCCTCCGCGGTGGTGTTGGCGCGAATCAGATTCTCGCGCCGCTGGGCGACTTCTGCCTCCGACTGGACGAGATCGAGCGGCGGCGTCTGCCCGGCATCGACACGAACTTTGTTCTGGCGCACGAGTTCCTCGGCGAGCTCGAGAGAGCGCTGTTGCACGGTCACATTCGCCAGGGTCGCCTTGAGCGTCCAGTACGCCTGCTTGACGGCGGCAACCGTTTGCACGACGGATTCGCGGAATCGGAGTTCTGAACTTTCCTGATTGCGCCTGGCAATGACGTACTGCTGTCGCGCCGGATCGATCGCGCGGTCCTTGAGCAGCGGCTGCGAGAATGCGACCTGGAAGCCGGACTGAAGGCTTGGATCGAAGCTGCTGAGCGGATTGTTCGTGGTCGTTCGCGACGTGTCCCAGGAGACGCTCCAGGTACCCGCTCCCCATGGCAATCGCTGGCGCACGCCTGTCGACGAGAACGAGTCGTTGACGTCGACGCCACGATCGCCGAGCAGGAAGTTCGATGGTGGCGTGACGTTGCTCGAGCGGCCGAACAGCGTCGAGAACACAGGCGCGAAAGCCCCCCGGCTTTCGCCCACCCGCGCGGCGCCGACTTCCGTGTCAAGCCGGACGACCGCCAAGTCGGGATTGTGCTCGACGGCGCGCTGAACGGCCTCGGCCAGCGTGAGACGAAGCGTCTCGGGCTGCCTCACTTGCGCTTCCGCAGCCGCTGATATCAGGAGCGCGCCCAGAGCGATTGCTGTCGCAATGGCGCGATGGACAGGTTTGCGATTCTTCATACCGCCTCCGCCAGTTCGGGAACTCGCGCCTCGAGCGTGCGGTCGACGTTCGACACCGTGACGCGCGTCCGGGCGACAAGCATGTAAATGGACGGCACCACGAACAGGGTGAACAGCGTGCCGATAATCATGCCGCTGACCAGCATGATGCCGATGCTGTTGCGCGCGCCTGCTCCAGGGCCAGTCGCGAGGACTAGAGGGAAGTGACCCACGACGGTCGCCGCCGTGGTCATCAGGATCGGCCGCAGTCGCGTGCCTGCCGCGTCGACGATCGCCGCGAGCTTGTCCCTGCCGGTCTCCTGAAGGTGATTGGCGAACTGCACGATGAGGATGCCGTTTTTCGAGACCAGGCCGACCAGCGTGATGAGTCCGACCTGACTGTAGATGTTGAGAGTCGTCAGCCCGAGGAACGAGAACAGCAGCGCCCCGGACACGGCGAGCGGCACCGAGCCCACGAGGACGATGAAGGGATCGCGGAAGCTCTCGAACTGCGCGGCCAGGACCAGGTAGATCAGGATTGCCGACAGCAGGAACGTCGTGAGAAACGTGCCTCCCTCCGTCCGAAGCTGTCGAGACTCACCGGCATAGTCAATCGTGAATCCCTGCGGCAGGATGGCCTTCGCTTCATTCTCGAGGAAGCTCAAGGCCTGATCGAGCGGCACCGGCGGCGGGATGACCCCCTGGATGCGCACGGCATTGAGCTGCTGGAACTTCTTCAGCTCCCGCGGCTCGGCGGACGTCCGAAGACTTGCGAATGTCGACAGCGGCACGAGCTTGTCGCCGGAGCCCGTGACGTAGATTTTCGAGAGTTGATCCGGCGTCAGGCGCTCGGCGCGCTCGATCTGGGGAATGACCTTGTAGCTCCTGCCCTGGATGCTGAAGCGGTTGACGTAGTCGCCGCCAAGCAGGATCGAGAGGTCACGCCCGGCCTGGCTCAAATCGACGCCCTGCGATCGAAGCTTGTCGCGATCGAAGACGACCTCGGCCTGCGGTTGATCGAACTTCAGGTCGGCGTCGGCAAAGATGAACAGCCCGCTGGTAAACGCTTTCTGTACGAGCTGGCCCGCGAGTTCGCCCAGCTGCCTCGGCTCCGCGGCCGATGCGATCACGAAGTCGACCGGAAAGTCTCCGCCGCCGGGTAGTGGGGGCGGGGTGAGCGGGATCGCGCGAATGCCCGGGACCTTTGACAGCGGCACCATCGATTCCATCAGGAGCTGCTGGGCCGTCTTTGTCCGCTGGCTCCACGGCTTGGTCACCATGCCGCCGAAACCGCCGTTCGGAAACGTCAGCTGAAAGGTGGCGCCGGTCTCAGGGAACGAGCGATAGACATCGTTGATCTGCGTCGTAAACAGCTTGGTCTGATCGATCGTCGAGTTTGGCGCGGCCTGGACGATCGAGAACACCACGCCCTGATCCTCGGCGGGCGCGAGCTCCCGCTGCGAAAACATGTAGAACGGCACGATCAGCGCCGCCACGATCAGCCACAGCGCGAGGACGACCGGCCGGTAGTGCAGCGTTGCGGCCAGGGTCTGCGTGTATCTGCGGCGGACGTTGTCAAAGCGCCGATTGATCCAACCCGCAAAGCCTCGTTCGCTGTCTGCCGAGCGCAGAAGCTTGGCGCCCATCATCGGTGAAAGCGTCAGCGCGACGACGCCGGACACGATCACTGCGCCGGCGAGCGTGAAGGCAAACTCGCGAAACAGCGCGCCCGTCAGACCGCCCTGGATTCCGACGGGCGTGTACACCGCGGCCAGCGTGATCGTCATCGCGATGATCGGGCCAACGAGCTCACGGGCCGCGTCGATGGCCGCGCGATGTGGAGGCTTGCCGGCATGGAGGTGCCGCTCGATGTTCTCCACCATGACGATCGCGTCGTCAACGACCAGCCCGACCGAGAGGACGATCGCGAGGAGCGTCAGCAGGTTGATTGTGAAGCCGGCGACGAGCATCAGAAAGACGGCGCCGACAAGCGAGATCGGGATCGCGACTACGGGGATGAGCACGGAGCGCAGCGAGCCAAGGAACAGGAAAATCACGACGATCACGATCAGCAAGGTCTCGGTGAGCGTCGTCAGTACCTCCTGAATTGCGTCCTTGATGTACTCTGTCGAATCGTAGGGAATACCCACCTTCATTCCCTGCGGGACCTGCGCCTCGATCCCCGGCAACGCGGCGCGAACCCTCCCGATCACGTCGAGCGAGTTGGCCGTCGGCAGCACCCAGATGCCCATGAATGTTGCCGTTTCGCCGTTGAAGCGGACGTCCTGCTCGTAGTTCTCCGCGCCAAGTACGACGTCGGCAACGTCGCCGAGGCGCACGACCACACCGTCTTGCTCCTTGACCACCAACTGCCGGAATTCTTCTGGCGTGCGCAAATCGGTGTTGGCGATCAGGTTCACCGACACCATCGAACCTTTCGTTCGTCCGAGTGCCGACAGGTAGTTGTTTCGCGCCAGTGCTTCTCTGAGCGCGGAAGGCGAGATTCCGTGTGCCGCCATCTCGTCCGGCTTGAGCCAGATCCGCATGGCGAACGTGCGGTCGCCGAGGATGTCTGCGCGCTGGACGCCGCTGATGGCGCTCAGCTTCGGCTGCACCACACGCTTCAAGTAGTCGGTGATCTGATTCTGATCGAGCTCGGCGGACGAGAAGCCGAGATACATCGCCGCGAACTGGTTGTCCGCCGTTTCCAGCTCGATGATCGGCGCCTCCGCCTCTGGCGGCAGATCGTTGCGGACCTGCGCCACCTTCGCCTGGATCTGTGTCAGTGCGGCGTTGGTGTCGAAATTGAGTTTCAGGTGCACCGTGATCGTGCTTATGGCCTGTCCGCTCGACGATTCCATGTAGTCGATGCCGTCAGCGCTGGCGATGACGCGCTCGAGCGGCGTCGTGATGAACCCGCGCACCAGGTCGGCGTTCGCGCCGACATATATCGAGACCTTGACGACCGCGATGTCGCTGCGCGGATACTGCCTGACGCTCAGCGACCGAATGGCCTGCAGTCCCGCGATGAGGATCACGAGGTTGACGACGACCGCGAGCACCGGTCGTTTGATGAAGAGATCTGTAAGTTTCATCAGCTGTTCTCTGGCCTGGGCGCCGTGCTGTTAGCCGGCCGTACTTTGTTGTTGACGAGAACCGCGGCGCCGTTGCGGAGCTTGAACACGCCTGACGTCACCACCTCGTCACCGGGATTGACACCGGACGTCACGGCAACCTGATCGCCACGCGCGGGCCCGAGCTTGACGAACTGCTGCCGGACTCCGCGATACGTTTCACCGTTCGGTCCCTTGAGATCGGCGACGATGTAGACCGAATCGCCGTACGGCGCATAGCTGATCGCCGATGCGGGCAGGGCCGTGACCGGTCGGTTTGCTCCGAGCGTCACCTGCGTCTGCACAAACATGCCGGGGCGGAGCCTGCCTTCAGGGTTGGCCAGCGTCGCCTGTACCTGAACATTTCGCGTCGTCTGGTCCACGATCGAATCGATGGCGCTGATACGCCCGACGACCCCGCTGCCCGCTGCCTCGTCGGTCGTGATGCGTACGCTGCGCCCCACGTGCATCTGGCCGGCCTCCTGCTGCGGCACGCCGAAGTTCACATAGATCGGATTCAGCGACTGGAGGTTCACCACGGGGTCGCCGGCCGACAGGTACTGTCCGAGATTGACCTGGCGGATGCCGAGAACGCCGGAGAATGGCGCGCGGATCGTCTTGCGCTCGATCGCAGCGCGGATCTCGCCCACCTGCGCTTCCGTCTGGCGATCCTCCGCCGACGCGCGGTCGAACTCCGCGCGGGAGATGACGTTCTCATCGAGCAGCCCGCGGAGGCGGTTAAAGTTCAGGCGCGCCAGCTGGCGCTGCGACTCGGCGGCGGCCATCTGCGCCTGTTCCTGCCGCGTATCAAGGACCGCGAGCATGTCCCCCGCACGCACCCACTGACCTGAATCGAACGCGATCCGGTCGATGGTGCCCGGAAGGTCCGCGCTCACGGTCACGCCCTGGACGGCGGCCAGCGTGCCGATCGCGCTTAGTGTGGCCGGCCACTCCTCCTGGCCCGCCACGATCGTTGTCACCGCTTCAGGTGGCGGCTGAAATGCCGCGCCCTGCGCTATGGCTGTTTGAATCTGCTTGAACTTCACAAAGCCCAGACCCGCGACGAGCATCGTCGTCAGGGTCAACATCACGATCATTCGTTTCGCCATGCGTTCCTCATCGATACCGGATCCGCGATCTTTGATTCCTGATCCCTAACGTTCGGTCCTCCTTGAGCGCCGGCCTGCGTGGAATGAATCACAGGATGAATTCGCAGGCCGACGCTACGCGATGACACTCGAGTCCTCAGCGGTCGACGTTCAGAAGTACGCCGCCGTACACGCGATGGCCATATCGCGTCTCGGTCCCGAAGAACGCGGGAGCGTCGTCCTTGGATCGAACCGCCATGAAGCGATAGTCGCCACGGAGGCCCCACCGCCCGGCGTACCAATTGACTCCGCCACCGACGTTTCCAGTCAGGAACGTTTCAGTGGTATTGATCCCGACCTCGGATCTCTTGAAGGCGCTCAAACCGCCGACGCCGCCCGTCGCGTACGGCACCACTGAGCTCCTGTTCGGCGCGTAAACCACGAGGTTGCCGCTGTAGTTGAGCAAGTTCGGCGTCTTCAGATTCGAGGTCAGTCCTCCAAGCTGCAGGTCCTGAGCGATTCCGAGCGCGCCGCTGACCTCGCCCTCGATTCCGACGTATCGATTGAAGTTGACCGCCAGGCCGGCGCCCAGGTTGTAATTGCCAAAGCTTGGTTCGTTCGTGCCCTTGGCCTCAGTGAAGAAGGTGGCCCCTCCGGGAATGATCGTCACCTGCACGAGACCGGGGCCTGGTGCTGCTTCCTGCGCGTAGACGTCACCCGTTCCCACCAATGCTGCTGCCGTAATGAATGCTGCGATCCAACGGGTCATGACTGACCTCCTTTTAAATGAAGCACGGACTGCAATCAGGTCGCGACGTGATTGCTCCGACAACGAGTCACTCCAACTACGACGAGTGCATCGATGAAAGAGGTTCGTCACTCGATTCGCCGATTCGCTTCGCGCAGCCGTGTTGAACACCGTCCTACTGTCGGCGCTGGCCACCCATTCGCACAATCAGGCAGGAGTGGGATCAATTGCTGCGACTTGTGCGCGAAACCGGAGCACGACATCCTGATGAGGGCGATCTCCGACTTTTGGACGAGGTACACATCGGCCGTGCGGCCGACCATGAAGAAGAGGGGATCGATCCGGCTTGACCTGTTTGATAATTGACAAGCGTGTCGAAGCAGACTCATTCGATCACGGCTGCGGAGGGTTACCGTGGACTCACACGTTGAAAACGCCATCCAATCGGCAGTTCCAGGCCAGTCGCGGTGTGAAGCCGGACGCGAGACGCGTCAGCCAGAGGAAGTCACGTCGCAGGATCCCGAGGTGCTTCGCGCTGCGCTGATCCGCGAGAACGCGGAGCGCTCGCGCGCGGAGTGCATCGCGAAGATTCAGACCGATGTCGTTCAACTCGCACTCGATTTGCTGGTGCGCGAGCCGGACGTCGAGGAGTTTTTCGGAGTATTCGCGAAGACGCTGGTGCAGGAAAGCGAAAGCCATGGATGCGGAGTGTGGCTGATTGACGAGGATCACCATCGATGCGATCTGTGGATGGCCTACCTCTCAGATCGGCTTCACACACCGAAGAGTCCCGATTGGGATGCACTGACACTGCCGCGCGAGAGCATGGCCGGTCATCTTTTCAATTACACGCCGGGATGGAGCCGGAGCGTCGAGTACCTCGCCAACGATCCGCTCCTGCCCGAGTCCGTACGAGAGTTCAATCTGCGCGCGGGCGTGGACGTGCTCGTGGTGTCTCCCCTCGTTCTCGGTCGTCGCAATCTCGGCTGGGTGGCGCTCTCCACGTACCACATCCCGGGCTGCGACGGGCAATGGCGCGTCGTCCTGCTCGAGGCGATTGCGCGCCAGGCGGCGTTGGCCCTTCATCAGAGCCGGCTGGCCGAGCAGAGCCGCGTTGAAGAACGTCGCAAGGCGATCCTCGAAGAGCGAAATCGCCTGGCCCGCGACATTCACGACAACCTTGCGCAGGGATTCGCGGCAATCCTCATGCAGCTGCAAGCCGCTCAGCGCGAGGTTCGCACGTTGCCGGTCGCCGTCGCATCGAGTATCGAAACGGCGGTCGATCTGGCCCGCACGCACCTCACAGAAGCGCGCCGGTCGGTCGGCGCCCTTCGTCCCAATGTCGGCCCTGGCGAAGACGTCGTTACGGCGCTGAAGCGTCTGGCGGACATGGGGCAGCGTACGACCAACATGCCGATTGATGTCATCGTCGACGAACTCCCGCGCTTCGGCGATGGCGTCGAGCGGGAGATTATCGGCATCGCGCAGGAGGCGCTGACCAACGCGGTGCGCCATTCGCGCGCGCGTCGGATCACGATCCGTGCGTCCACGGTGCAGGCAGTCGGAGTCCGATTGTCTGTCGCCGACGATGGCCGCGGCATCGCGCGGGAGCGGTCCGGGTCAGGCTTCGGCATGACCAGCATGCAGGAGCGTGCCGAACGAATCGGCGCCTCGCTGACGATTGTCACTGCGCCGAGGAACGGTACGGAGGTCGTGCTCGCCTGGGAGCCGACTTCTCTGCCGACACAGGTCCATGTTGCACGCTGAAACCGGATCTGGCGTCGTCGGCAGGGCTCGCGTGCTGCTGGTGGACGACCACGCGCTTCTGCGAGCCGGTGTCGCAAACATCATCAACCAGGAACCCGACCTGCATGTCGTCGCCGAGGCGGGTAACGGCGTCGAGGCGCTCGAAGCGTATGAGCGCCATTACCCTGATGTGACGCTGCTCGACTTGCGGATGCCAGTGATGGAAGGCGTCGAAGTCGTGCGACGGATTCGAGAACGGAATCCGCAGGCACGGGTGATCGTGCTGACCACGTACGACACGGATGATGAGATCTCGCGCGCGCTGAAAGCGGGCGCAAAGGCGTACGTGCTAAAGGACATTTCCGCCGACGGCCTGGTGGGTTGCATTCGTGATGTGCTCGCGGGCAAGACCTATCTCGCGCCGGCGGCGGCGGCGAAACTCGCGGAAGGTGTGACGCGGATCCAGCTTACGCCGCGGGAAATGGCGACCCTGAGGCTGTTGGCCGACGGCAAGGCAAACAAAGAAATTGCCAACGAGCTCGACATCAGCGAGCGCACCGTGAAAACGCATTTAGGGCATCTCTTCGAGAAGCTGGGTGTCACGAGTCGTACCGAGGCCGTGAAGGTGGCGACCCGCCGCGGCCTCGTGCGGCTGGATTGATGCTCCGGTCACGAGCGCGGTACTTCGAGTCGCGTCTTTCTGAGAGATAGGACACCTTCTCGGGGTTCGTCACGATGTAGATCGCTTGGATGCGCCCGCCCAGGGCCGTCTCAATCAATGTTTGCTCCGGTCTCACTCGCGAGAATTCCCTAGCGGGTCCGAGGCCTGATCGACGTTCAAGCCGCCTCACGGATGAGCCAGGGTCCAAAATCGTCCAGTGCAGCGAGCCACCTCCTAAAGCGCTGCCAATCAAATCCGTCCAACAGCCAGCCTGAGCCGATAGGGAGTCAGCAAAGCTGATAGCGGCGCAATCGAACGTACAACTGCGTGCGCGAGATGCCGAGCCTGGCTGCAGCCTTGGATTTGTTACCGGCGCAGTCCGCGAGCGCCTCCGCGATCATGTCGCGCTCGACGGCGCTCAGGTCGGTTGTCGACGCGTCCACGGGCAGCCGCGCACCGCGCCGGACGTTGTCCAGCGACAGGTGCTCCGTCGTGATCAGGCCGCCTTCACAGAGAATCGCGGCGCGCTCGAGCGCATTGCGCAGCTCCCGCACGTTTCCCGGCCAGTCGTAGTGCATGAGCGCCTCTTTGGCGTCGCGTGTCAGGCCCGACGGGGGCCGCCCGAACGTCTGGCCGATCTGTTCGAGGAACGCTTCGCTGAGGGGCAGGATGTCGGTCGGTCGTGCCCGCAGCGGCGGGAGCTTGATATCGAAGACCTGCAGCCGATAGAAGAGGTCCTCGCGAAAATCGCCGCGCTCGAGCGCCTTTTTCAGATCGCGATTGGTCGCCGCAATCACCCGCACGTTTGCCTTCGATGTGCGTGTCGATCCAAGTCGCTGGAACTCGCGCTCCTGCAGGACACGAAGGAACTTGGCCTGTGCGGATGCACTCATTTCGGCGACTTCGTCGAGAAAAAGCACTCCACCCGCCGCCAGCTCGATTTGCCCGGGCTTGGCCCATTGCGCGCCAGTGAAGGCGCCACGCTCATAGCCAAACAGCTCGGACTCGAGCAGTTGTTCGGGGAGCGCTGCGCAATTCAGCGCGACGAACGGCCCGTGGGCACGGTTCGAGGCGTGATGGATGAACCTGGCGACCACTTCCTTGCCGGTGCCGGATTCGCCCGCGAGCAGGACCGTCGTGTCAGTTGACGCGACCTGCGTCGCCGCCTTGAGCACCGCCTGCCATTCTGGCGACGGTCCGACCATGCGTCCCGCCTTCGCCGCGAGCTCCTCGGACAACGAGCGAACGCGCGCTTCGAGCCGGTCTGCTCGCAATTTGGCTTCGGCCGCCTCACGGGCCAGGGCGGCGAGTTGTTCGTGAGAGACCGCGAGGGCCACGTGATCCGCGATGCGGCGGGCCATCCCCAATTGCCGCTCGTCGAAGGCGTGAGACCGCTTCGACCAGAATCCGATCGACAACATCTGATCGCGGGCGGGCAGATGAACCGCCAGCATCGAACGGTAACCCGCCGAACGAACAAGATCCCAGAACTGGTGAGGTTCGACGGGCGGACAGGCATCTGGCTCTTCGAAATCGCCGATGATCGCGCTCCCGCCGCTCTCAGGGATCACGTGGTGAACCTTCAGCCGGGTCGGCAAGGGCGCCCAGTCATGCGACGTAGCTTGCACGACGACCTCGCGCTGTCCGTTGAGAAACGCGAACGTCAGAAGATCGTGAGGGAGGACGGTCGCGGCGATCTGCGAGATTTGTGGAAATACCTGCCGGATGTCGAGGACCGCTGACAACGCGCGCAGCAGTTCGTCAGACGCCTCGACGTTTCGCATGCGGTCTCGCTCGAGCGCGAGCGAGTGCTGCAAGGCCTCGAAGTTCTGTGCGTTCTCGATGGCGAGGGCAACCTGATTCGCGACGAGCGACAGAAACGCCACGTCCTTTGCGTCGTAAACATGGGGCTCACGGCTGCCCGCCAACAGCATGCCGACACGGCGCTGCGGCGTCGTCAACGGCAGCGAACACGTCGAGACGATCCCTTGGCACCGCAAGTACGTCATCTCTTGCGAAAAGCGAGTCTCGTTTTCAACGATCGGAATCAGCAGCGGCGTCTGATGCTCAACAACCCAGTAGGTCAGTTGCTCCTCGGCGGACAGTTCTGGCGGCGGCACGGGTTCCCCTGTGGCCTCGAGCACGTACGGCTCGACGGCGTGGGTCTCTTCGTCGTAGAGCGCGAGACCGAGGAAACTGAACCGGACGACGGGATGAAGCTCGCGGGCCAGGCTGCGGAATAGCGTATCGCGATCGTGATAGGCCCTCAGAGCCTCCGACACGCGGATGAGCGCTTCATAACGCGCGACCATTGACGCCGCGCTCCCACGGTCGCCGGCCACCGGGTCGTTCCCAATACCACGCATACTTGCTCCTGGTGTGGGTGGACGTGGGCCGTGATGGTCCGCTTGCATTGTCCGCTGAATCGCGCAGGCCGTCGAGATGCTTGTGAGCAAGGCGTTCCGCACCTAATCAGCGAGCCAACTTGACCGTTGAAGGTCCGGATCGATGCGTGCTGCGGCGTCGCTCCAGAGCGTTCGGTCCGTTCGAACCAGCGCGTCGATCTCGGCGGACGTCAACTCGACCCCTTGATCGCGCAGCGTCGTCAAGGCACGGATCGGATCGCTCGAGAAATTCAGGCGGTATTCCTCGTCGGTCACCAGGCGACCGACGATCAGTTGAACGGTTTTCAAAGACATGTCTGTCCCAGTGGCGGTCGCGCGGCGGTACGTATGTTCGTCGGATTTGGTGGCGACTAGGTCAATCGGAGGGTCGTTCAGTGACTGCATCAACAAGCCTCGCCGAGAAGCGGCACTTATCGCCTCGGCACGGCTTGTTGCGCCGAGTCTGGTGAACAGCGCCGCTAAAAATGGACCGATGTCGGCGGGTGCAAGACCGAGCATCAGACCAATCTGGCTCGCCGGCGCCCCTTGCGCGACCAGTTGGAGTGCGTATCGCTCCGAAGGTGTGATCTGCAAGACAGGACCGCCGTCATTTCGACGGCCGACCTCGGGAGCCGACGCCGACGGCAAGAAGTCCCGCTTGTAAATCATCGGCGCGAGCCTCGTCGCAAAACCGACGCCACCTGTTCAGAAGGTAGAAACCACACTGGACCGACGTTTCGATGTTGAATTCCTTCGGCTGTGCTGCGCAGAACTAACCAGTGCGCAGGAATACGCAGCCTGCTGAAAGTGGCCCAATCCGTATACCGCGGTGTCTTGCGTCTACGGGCGTGGCGCCGATCTTGCCCGAGAGTCACCTCATGCCCGCTCAACAAACCATCGAAGCTTCACCACACACGCGCGGTCCGCTGACGCCAAGTCGGCGACCGGTGCAAACCTCCGAGGTCGTCGATACTCCAACCCGCACGAGGGCGTGGAACAGCGTGGTTGCCGTGCTGTTCTTGGTTGTCGCTATGTGGGCTGGCTATACCGCGATCGGTCCGCCGCCAGTCGCCATCGTCGGAGGCTCGGGCGTGGTGGCATTCGTCATCTGGCAACGATCGTACTTGCGGCGTCCCGTCGATCCGTCGGTCATCCTTCCGCTCTTCCTGCTGACCGTCGCCGCGCTCGACGTACACATGGCGGAGGAATATCTGGCGAGGTTCGGTCCCGCCATGAGTCGACTGTTCGACATCTCATGGACCGAGCGTTCGTTCCTGTTGATCTTTGCCTTCGTGGGGCCTTGTCTCTACGCCTTGACCGCAATCGGCCTCTATTACCGGATTCCGCTCGCCGGCTTCCTCGCCTGGTTCATCTTCATCGGCCCCGGCGTTGCGGAATTCACGCACTTCATTTTTCCGTTTCTGAAGCCTGCACTGGATCCGACGCTGCCGGCGGCGATCACCGCGACGGTGTCAAACGGACGCCTTGTCGCGGAGATGCCGAATTACTGGATAGGCGCAACCGGTCGCTATTACTTCCCCGGCCTGTACACAGCCGCACTTCCAATGATTCCAGGTATCTACGCGATCATTCGCCTCGCAGGTCGGAGGGCGTCATGAGAGTCGTTGCCGGCGCCATCTTCGGCTACGGCTATGGCGCCTTCGGAATGGGCGTAAGAAATACCGAGAGGTGAGTATGCGGGTCTTCTTGACAGGTGCGACCGGCGTCGTCGGCCGACGCCTTGTTCCGCTTCTACAGACTGCCGGTCACGAGGTGACGGCAGTCGTTCGTTCGACCGTGGCACGCGCGGAGCTCACAACGAAGGGCGTGCGAGCGATCGAAGTCAACCTGTTCGATTCGGCTGCCGTATCCCCAGCCGTTGCGGGCCAGGATGTTGTCGTCAACCTCGCGACGCACATTCCCGATCCGTCACGGATGTTCCTGCCATGGGCCTGGCGTGAAAACGACCGTCTGCGTCGAGTGGCCTCCGCGATCCTCGTTGACGCAAGCCTCGCATCGACTGTCGGCCGATTTGTCCAGGAATCTTTCGCACCGGTCTATCCAGACAGCGGCAGCGAGTGGATCGACGAGCGGGTGTCCCTCAGTCCCGTTGGTTTCAATCGCTCGATCCTCGACGCAGAAGCTTCGGCAGAACGGTTCTCCCAGGCGGGGCGCGCAGGTGTCGTGCTGCGATTCGGAGGCTTCTACGGACACGACGCGTTTCAGACCACCGAGATGATCAAGTACACCAGGAAAGGCTGGGCGCTGCTGCCGGGTTCACCAGGTGCGTATATCTCCTCGCTGTCACATGACGACGCGGCGACTGCCGTCGCCGCCGCTCTGACGCTCCCCGCGGGTATCTACAACGCCGTCGATGACGAACCGATGACTCACAGAGCGTTCGTCGATTCGTTGGCTGAGGCGCTCGGCGTTCGAGCTCCGAAGCTTCTGCCTGCCTGGATCACCCCTCTGTTCGGATCTCTCGGAGCATTGGCGTCCCGGTCGCTGAGGATCTCGAATCACAAGTTACGTTCAGCGTCTGGTTGGACACCGAGGTACTCGAATGTACGGCAAGGCTGGGGCGCGGTGGTGGCGCAGTTGCGAACGGAGCCGCTGCTATTTCAAGACCTTGCACGACCGGCGAAACATCGGGGCGAGTGAAGGCGGGAGAGAAGGTGATGAAGACGACCGAACATCACACTGTTCCTCCCGCTTGGGAGGCTGGAATCCATGGCAATACAACCAGCGACTGATGAAGCCGACATCCGACAGCGAATAGACAGGTTGGTGGAGGCGCTTCGCGCCATGGACCTTGAGGGTGTGATGTCGCTTTACGCTCCCGACATCGTGTCGTTCGACATCGTTCCGCCGCTGCGGCACGTGGGAGCAAAGGCAAAAGAGAAAAATTACGAGATTCGCGACCTTACGCTCACCTTGGGCGATGACGTGGCATTCGGGCACAGCCTCAATCGGGTGCCCACCGCCACGGGAATCTGGAGGGAATCGTGTCAATGATGGGAGCAAGCCGCACACTGACGAGCCGGGAACGTGCGTTGTACCGCGCGAGCACGGGACTGGTACTGGCGGTGATGCTGTTCAGTATCATCAACTTCGTCTTCAACGACCATTTTCCTTTTCCGAACGGCCCTGAGGGCGCGTTCGTCCATCTTGGGTTTCCGCCGTACTTCAAGGTTGAGCTGACGCTCGCCAAGATCTTCGGCGTGCTTGCGCTTGTGATCCCGGCCGTTCCATTCAAGGTGAAGGAATTCGCGTACGCCGGCTTCGCAATCACGCTGGTGTCGGCCGCGATTGCCCATTTCGGCCGTGGCGACGCACGCAACCTCAGCGTGTTGTACGTCGTCGATCCTCTTGTGTTCTTCTGCCTGCTGGCGGTCTCGTACTACTACTTTGAAAAGAGTCATTCGCTCCAGGCGGGTGCGCGCGCAGGTGCCGTGTCCGATCACCAATCGGCTGCGTAGTAACCATGGCTCACAATCACAGGGCTGACGACGCCGACTCGGAGGGGGCTCCGGATCGCGATCAACCACCGTGAGTCACGTCGAACGCCATCGCGGGGGCCACTTGAGAGTGCCCGAACAAGTGTGGGAGCACGGCCGCAACCCAGACGCAACTGGACGTGAGGATTTTGGCGAAAAAGTGGTGAGCCGACTCGGAATCGAGCATGTTTGGCGAGCGCGAGGCACGAAGCCAACTTGCCTGAAGGCGAGGCGACGAAACCAGCCTGAGCGAAGCGAAGGCTGGTGAGCCGACTCGGAATCGAACCGAGACCCCGCAGATTAAGAGCGGTCCACGCGCGTAGAGGGTCGTCCAGAGGAACCCACCGAGTGACGCAGCGTCGATTTTTTAGGAAATACAGACGCCATCGGACTCGGTCACACGCCCTGGACAGCTCGAACTGTGGTCAAACCGCGAGCTCGTCAGCTCGGGACGCGACTTTCGCGCGATCCGGCGACGTGGCCTCGCCCTTGCCTATTTATCACGCCACTGTGCCCGCCCGAGTTCCGAAGCCGATCCTGCTGCTTGATCAGGACGACCCATTTCCGCGCGGCGCTGGCCGTCGACCACATCCATCTCTGGTGCCTGACCAAACACGTGATGGGGTTGCAGTGGCCGTCGGGCGCACGTCGCTGCCCCCCAACGAGCCGAACCGCCACGTCGTCCCTCGCCTCACACTATTCGGGTGAGGAACGTGACCACGAGTCGAGACGAATTCTTGGGACCCGCGCACGCCGAGGCTCAATTCAAGGAGATTCTCGAACGAGTGTTGAGGGCCTACCACCGGGATGAAGCCCACGGGGGCGCCAATTGGATCGCAAAGAGAATCCTCGATGGGGAGCTCGTACCGGTCACGCGTGAGGCCTTCCTGGAGGCCGACGACATGCCTCCCGATCGCGAGGTGCTGCAGGTCCTCGACCGCGAAGGGATGCATCTTCTCGGTGAGGGCTACCACGTCATGACGCTGGCGGAGCCCGCAAACCGGTTCGTGGTGAAATATGCAAAGAACCGGGAAGGCATACCGCCGCTTGCGCCGCCCCAGGAGCAGCCGCGTCGCGAGGAGTGGGCGCACGATCACGGCATAAAGCCGGATGGCTGCCTCCACCCGACGATCTGGCAGCACATACGTTCATTTGAAACGTACGGACCGCTTGCGGTACCGAACCGGGTCTACCTGGCGGAGAGCGCGTACCGGCTTCTGAACGACGACCAGCGCCGGGCGCTCGAGCGGTTCCAGTCGATCGGAGTCGTGCGATCCCTGGGCAGCGGTCCTCGGACGCTCCGTGTCCACTACCCCGACGACTTCCCGGACGAGAAGCGGGCACCGGACGGCGTGGAGGTCTCCGTTTTGGTGATCCAGTCCCTCGTGACCCCTCTCGACGTCGCAATCGAACGGGAGGTGCGCACGGGCAACCTCGACGCGGCGCGGGATCTGAAAGCCAGGTACACGCGGTTCGTGCACGAGCTATGGCGGTTCGGTATCTCCCATCTCGACTTCTCGATCCTGAACGTGGGCATCGCCGGCTCTGGAGAGGCTGAACGGCTCCAGGTCTTCGACCCGCACATGGGCCTGATCGATATCGCCGCTGGCGGCCGGGAGGTTCACGATCCCATGGCGGAAAGCCCGCCGGGGGATCGATCGCCCGAGGAGCTCTTGCGCGCGGCGCGGGACGGCAGCCGATGGGCGTTGTGGCGCGTCCAGCAAAATGTCATGGGCTCGCCCGACGTCCCGCAAGAGCGCGTCGACGGAGCCGCCGAGGTCGTGCGAGAGTTCCACATCGCCTCCAGCGGGATCGATCAGGAACACGGGCCCTTCAGTGTCGGGCACTTCGAACGAACGTGGGGGCAACGAGGCGCCCATGACATCAACACGGTCCTTCAGGCCCAACTCTGTACGCTCCTCAAGCACCCGCTCAGCGGTTTGCTCCGTTCCATCCTCGAAGAGGTGACGCCCGACGCGATCTACGACCGCGCGCTTTCCGTCAGGGGGATGGACGACGTGCAGCCGCTCGCCCAGTTTCGAGCGGCCTTGAAGGTCTATCAGGAACGGCCACTCGTGCTGATCACGAACGTCTCGGACGATGTGCCGAGACTGGTGAAGCATTGGGGCCGGATCCACCTGCCCCCGGAACTGGACGTCCAAAACGACCCGGCTATCCACTACCACCTCCGCGACCTCTTCACCGGGGAGGTGTACGTCCGCTCCGGCGAGGATCTCGCCCGACGTGGCTTCGTCTTCGGCCTCGCACCCTATGAGCTCCACGTCCTTCAGGTGGAGGACGTCGTCGTGCAGGACGTAGCGGTCGAGACGGCTCTCGCTGCGCATCGTGACGTCTCGGAGTTTCTCAACGACTTCACGAAGAGGATAGGCGTCGTCGGGGACGTTCACGGCGAGTTGCAGGCGCTGAAGGAGGTTCTTCGCGCGCTCGGCTTCATCGATTCGTTCGACCACTGGTTCGCACGCGACGCGACTCTCGTGTTCACCGGAGACGTGGGCCACGGAAGACATCTGCAGGAAGTGTTCGACTTCATCCATCGCCTCGCCAGTCAGGCGCACCGGCTCGGTGGAAGGATCGTGTGGACGCTGGGCAACCACGATCTCTATGTGGACCGGGAAGGCGGTCAGGGCGGAGAGGATTCCCTCGGGTACCGCCTCTGGCCGAAAATCAGGGAGGCGGCGCTGCACCCTGAGCGACACCCCGGGTTGGTCGTGCAAGCTGCCTACTTCGACCATGACAAGCTGTTCGTCCATGCAGGCCTCCTTCCGAACATCGTTGACATCGCGATGCGCGAACAGGGCGCGCGCGGAGCCGAGGAGATCGCCTCCTACGTGAACCAGGTATTTCGCCACGCGCTCGTGGAAAGAGAGAGGATCGGGGCTCGCGACCTGCCGCACGAGATCTTCCGCATCGGTACGAGCCATGCGAGGGAGCGACGTCTGCCGGGCGAGATCGGGTACGAGCCCGCCGGCATTTTCACGCCCGACCTTCGCGAGGTAGACCACTACCGGTACCACGACAAGCTCCTGCCGCAGGTCATCGGCCATACCGCGAGCGAGAACGGCGAGATCCGCTATTCCCCGGGCTCGTGGCTCCAACGCGACTACATCGCCATCGACGTCGGTCGGCAGCACGGGACCGGCAACGGCGGTCTGCTCCTGACCGATTTCGGGTGGGTGGCGGTCACGCCAGGCAGACCTGCACGGCTCGTCGAAGTGGGGCCGCTGTTCGTGAGGCTCGCTCACGAGGCTGCAGCGGGTGAGAGGTCAACGGAAGACGAAGGAGAGGCAGACGTCAGGCGGATGCTCACGAGGTATTTCGGAGCGGCGAAGTCCAAGAAGAGATCGATCGAGATCCAGCAGGCCCTCTTCGTAGATCTGTCCCCCGAGCAGGTCGGCGCCCTGGAGCGGTTCCTCGGCACGATCCGGCAGACCGGACGGTGCGTTGTCGTCACCGACCTCGACGAGATGCTCACGGCGTTCTCCGGGGGCGACCTCGAGCACAGCACGATCGAAGTGGTCTCGGACTATCTCGCCGCGGGCGGCACTCTCGTGTTCAACACGGCAGCACCCTTCGACTGGTTCTATTACCGCCTCCTGAGGCCTCTCATCATCGAGCTCGGGCCTCGTTCGCGCTTGCTGGCCAGGGTGCTGCTGGTCCTCCCCGGCGGCAACGAGATCTACGTCTTCGAGGACGGCGCGTATCGGCTGGTGTCCAGGAACACCGGCAAGGTCACGTCCGAGGGCTTCGATGCGCTGGTAAGACTCGCGAGGGAGAGACGCTTCTTCCCTTCGCTTCCGGAGCTCGATCCCGCAAGCGTGGTCTACATCGGGGATTCCTCCGCTCCGGCCGGGATCGACCACGCGATGGCCGGCAGAGTGGGCATTGTCATCAACGTCGGCGACGCGATGCTCGAGATGCCGGGGCAGTCCATCATCAACCTGCATCGCGGGTACCTGAGAACGATCGACCTGATCATCGCCGCGAGTGCCGCCTTGAAAGAGTCCGGACGAGCGAAGGTTCCGGAATCCCCGCCCGATGTCGGCGACACGGTTCTCTGGACCTTCGAGCGGAAGCATTTCCCCCCGGACGGCCGCGTTCGCGTCCGCGTCGGCGCCAGCGGCTACGTCCACGCAGGCGTCGCGTGCGCGGACGGGACCTGGGACCCGGTCTGCAATGTGCCGCTCATGCCCCTGCCGGAAGGAGGTTACGAGGCCGTTCTTCCCTCCGGAGTCAATCGGTTCACGTTCTTCTGGACGGAGGCGCCGTGGAGCCCCGGTCATCCGGGACACTGGGAGAGCGGGCCAAGAGGGGGCAGAGTGTTTAAGGCGGCAGCTGCGCTAACGGGAAGTTGACGCCTGCTGGGCGCGCCAAATCAATCGCAAACGCGTCCTCGAAATCATCGACGATGAAGATCACCGCGTCGGACAATTATCCCCGCCGGTTTGACTCAACCATTTCGGTCGCCTCTACAATTTTCCGAAGACGAAGTCGCTGGGAAAGCTTCTCAGTTGAATCTCGTCGGATGGCGAGCGTGTCAACTTCGCAACGTGCCGTAGCCGATCTGCCACGGTTTCTGCCTGTGTCTCGCCATGCCAAGGCCACAGTTGGCAAATAACTAATCTCACCCTCTGTGGTCGCGCGGCACAAATCCTGCACTTCGATGCATCAACCCATGCAGCGAATGCGCCGGTTGCGAATCGCTTTGATTCTCGCGGTTGTTGACGTGCTCGTGGGGTGCGGTGGCCCATCGTCGCCGACGGCACCTTCCCCGCGGACCGTCGCCGCCGTCGCGCGCGTTGACGTGGACACGTCTGTCACCGGAGGACAAATCGCGCACGGCGTCGTTACATTGAGTGATGCTGCACCGGAGGGCGGCGTCACGATCAACCTGACCGCCAACAACGCTGCGGGTATCCCTCCGTCAACGCTCACAATTCCCGCGGGCGCAACCAGCGGTAGCTTTGAGATCGCGACGACCCGGGTCGCGACGACGACCGACGTCACGATCACGGCGAGGACCGGAGACGTTAGCCGAACCTCTCTGCTGCGGGTGAAGATCGATCCTGCGGCCCTGAAGCCTGCGGCGACGTACACCCTGGGATTTTCATCGTTGCGCGAGAACCGAGCGGCCTTCACCACGTACAGCGATTGGGGCTTCACCGTGTCCGTCGTCTCCGCCGACTGGATCGCGATCACGACGTACGGCAATCCCATACCGTTCGTCGAGTTCAATTCCGTTGCCGGGCAGACAACGACAGGCGAAATCCGAATTACCGCGGGGGGCGCACCGTTCTGGTTCAACTCCATCGATTTGTACTCGAGCACCACGAAGATTCCGTACGTCTTCGAGGGATCGCTGAGCTCCGATCCGGTCTTCACGGTCGTCAATGTTCTCGGCAATACATTCGGGAGCTTCGCGAGAACGCCGAACCCACGCCCGGACGCGGCGATCGATGTTCTCGTGATCAGACTCTCCAATCCTTCGGCGCCGTGTTGCAGCAATCCGATGGGCGTTGACAACATCGTGCTCAGTCGATGATCGGTACTTCCTCGAGAATCGGAGTCGTCGTCTTCGGCGTTCTGGCACTGGTCGCCGGCGGTTGCGGCACACCCACCGGGCCAAGCGCGATGCTTGCGCAAGTCGCGGTCGCACCATCGAGCGTGGTTGCGGGCATGGCGAGCGAAGCGACAGTGATGCTTAGCGGCCCCGCCCCCAGCGGAGGCGTTTCGGTGACGATTGCGAGCAGCGATGGCGCGGCGACGTTGCCACCCTCCATCACGATCAATGCGGGGACGACGAGCGCTTCATTTACCGTTCAGACGCGCGTAGTTGCCGCTGACACGAGTGCAACGATTACTGTCACTGTAGGGGCACAGACACGCGCAGCGACGTTGCGCATTATGGCGCCACTTGCCCGGCCGGCAACGCTCGACGCGATACTGATTGAACCAACTTTGCTGAGAGCTGGGCAGTCGGCGCGTGGAACGGTCCTCCTGACGTCCGCAGCGGCAGCGAGTGGATTCACCGTCAATCTCAAGAGCAGCAACTCCGTCGCGGGGGTCCCAGTGAGCGTATCAGTCCCGTCCGGAGCCGTCAGCGCCACGTTTAACGTGACAACCGCGGCAGTTGAACTCGATACCCAGTTGGAGATCACGGCGAGTGCCGGTGACGTCGCGCGGACGGTATCGCTCCGCGTCACGCCGTGAGATCCGACGTTACAGGTCGAGCCAGGTAGCGGGCAGATCCACCACAAATTTCCTACTACCGTCCGCCTTTAGGAAACAGGCGAACAATCTGGGTGCGAGCAGAGGCGGGGAACGGTTACACGGCGCGGGTCGATTCCAGGCCGTGTCCGTGAGGCCCCATCTCTCGTGTGCGCAACGCGAATGCGAACACGAACCCGAACAGACTGAGGAACATGAACATCCACAACATCGGCGTGTAGCCCGCGGGATTGTCCGCGCTCGCGCCGCTGGCGTCATTCAAGGCACCGGCGGCCAGATTGATCACGGTCAGCCCCATCGCCTGCACCATCGTCATCAGCCCATACGCGGTGCCCAGCCGATTCGACTCGACGAGGTACGGTACGGCCGGCCAGATCACGGCCGGCACCAGTGAGAATGCGATGCCGATCATGACGGTCGAGACCCAGAGGTTCAGGTTCGTGTACGCCAGGATCGGGAACACCGCCGCGAGCAGGACACACCCGAACGCCATGAACGCGGCGCGCCGGCCGACGCGATCCGCCATGAGTCCGAACAGCGGTGTGGCCACGATCGCGGCCAGGAACACGTAGCCGTTGAGGGCCCCGGCTTCCTGCAACGACACGCTGTGGGCGTGCTGAAAGTACTTGATCGCAAACGTGCTGCGGAACGGGAAGATGACGGAATAGAACGTCACGCACAGCCCGACCACGTACCAGAACGATCGATCGAAGCGCCACAGGTCGCTCCATACGAAGCGGTCCGATACTGAGGGCTGGGGCGTGTCGTAGTGGCGCGCGATACGGAGATCCATCACGTAGTACACAAGGCACGCGCACACCGCGACCAAGGACATACCGACGGCGAGCCACAACGGTGGCTGCCATCCCTGGTCGTACAACGGTTTGAACCAGGTGGTCGAATAGTCCGCGCTGTACGATCCCGCACGGGCGATGCTCAAGTTGACGCCGAATGCGAACCCCAGCTGCCGTCCAACGAACCACTGGCCGATGGCGACGGTAATCGCCACGATCATCGACTCGGCGCCGACGCCGAAGATCAGGCGGCCCGCGGCCATCACCGGGAACGACGGTGAGCTGGCGGTGACGACCGCGCCGACGAAGCAGATGAGGGCGAAGATGAGCGTGGAGAGACGCGTGCCAAACCGATCGACGATGACTCCGCCGATGAGCACCACGACGATGTTCGGCAGGCTGTAGATCGCGTTGAGGGTGCCGATCTGCGTGTCGCTGAAGCCGAGCAGCCGCTGCAGCGAGTCGGCCAGCGGCGCGATGGAATCGTAGACGTAGTAGTTGCCGAACATGGCGACGCTGATCGCAACGAGCACCGCCCACCGTATGCGGGCCGGTGGGGGATTCTTGAGGGCGAGGGCGGGGTTCGTGGACATGGCCGCGGGCCAGTCTATCCCACGACGCGCGGGCCATGATCCGGACTTCCCGTCGGCAAAAGGTAATGCGGCGAGGCCGAAGGCCGACGCCGACGTGGCCTCGGAATCGTCCATGTTTGGCGAGCCCGAAGGGCGAAGCCAAACAGCTCAGGATTCTGTTCTGGCTGGAGAGAGGAGGGTCCCGATCCGGGTCGATCGGGACCCTTCGAGAGTCACCGAGTGCCGACGATGTCGGTTCCGAAGTCTCCGTTGAAATCACGCCAGATGGTGTGGACGTGACCGACGCTGTTGCCCCGGTTCTGAGCGTATTCGATCAAGAACGTCGACCCCTGAACGATATAGGCATGCGCCTGGCCGGGGTCTGTGCTGCCATCCCACTGGAAGGTAGTGTCGTCGAGCGCCGCGCCCTCGAGCAGACGGCGGCGGCGGTCGGCGGCCACGTCGGCCGGCATCCGGGTGAGATATTCCTCGACCAGCGCGACGAGCAGCGCCTTCTGCTTGGCGTTCATCTGTCGCGCCGGTAGTCCTGGTGAGCTCAGTGGCGTCACTCGTCGAGTATTAATCCCCGAAAGCATATCCGCGTCCCGCCTCTCGGTGCGGGAGAAGACGGTCATCCCTCTCTGCTTCGCGTCCAGCGACTGCACCAGAGCGCGGGCCTTGTCCTCTTCCGGCCCCAGGATGCGCCCGGCTAGCGCGGGCGGAATTTTCTGGGCCGCCGCCAGGGCGGTTCCTTCCAGCTTCGCAGCCGGCAGGTCGTTCGGCTGCGAGCCGAGGAACATGGGCGTCGTCGAAACCTGGTTGCCGTGGATCGTGAAGTGGGTGGAGATGTGATGGCCTTCGAAGGTCCATCCCCAGGGGTTCGTGGTCGAGGGCGTGCCGAAGATTCCCACATAGAAAAGATCCGGATGACGCAGGGCCTGACCTTCTGGCGTCTTCTGTTGCGCGCTGAGCACCGTTTCGCGGGCCCTGCTCGCCTCGATTCTCTGATAGCCACCGTCACCAACGCTGACTTTCAAGAGATTCAGTGCGACTTTCCTCTGCGCCTCGCTGAGGTCCCTGAGCACGACCCCGGCGCGAGGGCCCGGCGACTCCTGCCAGACGAACCGCTCCGCATCGTCGAAGCTGATCATCGCCTTGGTTTTCTGCTCGGGCGTGAGGGATGCGACGAACGCATTGGCGGCCTGGGTAATGGCGGCCGCAGATTTCGCCTGCGCAATGGCGTCGGTGGGCCTCAGAGCGATGGTCGCAACGACAGCCATAGCGGAAGCCAGCGCGACGAGTCTCGACGATCTCATACTCGACCTCCCAGCTACTTCACAGCGGATCTTCTTCCGCGATGACGAGTTGAAAAAGGGGTCAAATCGGGCCAAGTGTAGCGCTGTTGCCCCTAACAGGCACCATAACGCCTCTTCGGGCGACCGATATCTCAGTGCGGCTATGCGGCGGGCCCCTCAACATCCCGATCGCCGCCCGGCCGGCGCCCGGATCTAGAAGCGCATTCGGCAACGGCGATATGGCCGCCGACACGAGTGCCGCCTGCCGAGGACAGACGACCAGCATGCGGAGTCTGGGGGCCGCCGCGGCGCGTCTGAATCCGCTCGTGTCTACAGAAATCGGTGGAAATTGTCGAATTTACTAGTGGCACGTCAGTTGGATTGGGTCTGAACCTGATTGACCGCAAATCGCGAGGATCGATGTTGTATGGCTATGAGAAAGACGATTCTGCTTGCCTGTCTCGGGCTACTTGCCACTTCCTCTACCGCATTGGCGCAGCGTTGGGGCCGGGGGAGTCTTCCGCGGGAGGGAGCCTGCTTTTACAATGACACGAATTTCCGCGGTGACTATTTCTGCCTCGGACCTGGTGACGATATCAATACGGTCCCGAGCGGGACGAACGATCGCATTTCTTCCCTGAGGCTCTTTGGTCGAGTGGGAGTCACTGTGTTCAAGGACGCTCGATTCTCGGGACGCTCGAACCGATTCGATGCCGATGTCCGGAACCTGAGGGATGACGGCTGGAACGATGTGATCTCCTCCATCCGAGTCCGGCCGGAATCGGGAGGCGGGCAGTACGGGCGGAACGAGAACCCCGATCGAATTGTTCGGCGGGCGTACCAGGACATCCTCGACCGGGAACCCGATTCCGCGGGCCTGCGTCTCTACCGGAGCCGCATCATCGACGACGGCTGGACCGAAGGACAAGTTCGCGACGCCTTGCGGAAAAGTCCGGAGTACCGCGAGAACAGCACCATGACCTACGCCAAGGCGCAGGAGATTGTCCGTCGCGCGTACCAGGCGGTCCTCAATCGCGAACCGGACGCCGGGAGTCGTGGGTATGTTGACAAAGTCCTGCGTGATAAGTGGTCACAGCAGGATGTGGAACGCGAGCTCCGCAGGAGCGGTGAATACCGAACTGGCCAATAGCGGAGCAGCGCGTGCGACTGGCGTCAACGTGGCACGCCACTCATCCCACCCTCGCAGTCAGCCTGTAACCGCCAGGAGTGCTTCGCCGAATCGACTGGAAACTTACGGCGAACTCTGGCTAAATCTCGTCAAACGTAAACGCACCGGCGCCCCGGTTGGCGAGGACGTGACGTTACGATTTGCGTCTAACTCTGCACAAACATACAGGAGACCCTCGATGCGTAGCAGTACGACAGGCAAGATTCTGTTGGGTTTCGCAGCGCTGGCAATTGCCTCAGAGGCTTTGGGCCAGGTGCCGCCGGCAGCCCAAGCGCCGCGTCGATCGATTGAGCAGATTACCGCTAGCGTCTACAGCGCGACGAACAACAACCACCGCACCGTGTTCATGGTCACGCCGGACGGCATTGTTTTGGCGGACCCGATCAACACGGAATTCTCCAAGTGGCTCAAGGCGGAGTTAGCCGCGCGCTTCAAGGTTCCCGTAAAGTACGTCATCTACAGCCATCACCATTGGGACCATGGCTCCGGCGGGGACGTCTTCGCAGACACGGCCAGGTTCGTAGGGCATGCCAATATGCTCTCGCACCTGGCGATGCCGCCATCTTCCACCACACTCTCGCAAGTCGTTGGACAATATGAGCCCGTGGCGAAGCTTGATGCCAATGGCAACGGAGTGGTTGAAAAGACCGAAGCGCCTGCGGACATCCAGCGCTTCCCCGGCACTAGACAGAGCGAGTACGAGGGGTTCGATGCGAACGAGGACGGTGTGCTCAGTGGCGCTGAGGTAATGCGCGGACCAGTGAGCTTCGTGCGTCCTCCTGATATCACGTATACGGACCGAATGCAGATCGCCTTAGGCGGGAAACGGGTAGACATCAGCTGGATTGGCGAAATGAATCACTCGAAGGACTCGAGCTTCATTGCTTTCCCCGACGACAGCGTGCTGTTCATGGTGGATTTTATTTCGTTCCGACGGCTTCCAAATAGGGAGATGGACTACGAACTCGGGCAGTTCGAACAGTGGATGGCTGCGATCAAAAAAGCGGAGGGGTTGGCGGCCGGCTTCAAGTTCGTGGCGACGGGCCATGGACCGGTGGGTACCGTGAAAGACGTCACCGCGTGGCGGGAGTACTTCGATAAACTCCGAGCTGCGGTTGCCGCCGGCATCGCTGCGGGCCAGACGCTGGAACAAATGCAGCGAAACATCAAGATGGCCGAGTACAGTCAGTGGGACGGCTTCGACTGGGTCCCCCTTAACGTCCTCGGCATGTACCACTTCCTCACGGATTCACGGTAAGCCGCACCGTATGTGAAAGGCCGATGGTCTCCTCGGTGTGGCTCATCGCACGACGACGGGCGTCACCGAGGAACCCGAGGTCCTCGTCTGCGCGTATCGTCGGCGATCGCTAGACACCGCCGATAGCCTGGCGATACTGTGTCAGCCACCGAAGCCCATCGACCGTTCGACCAGCAGGTGTGTATTCACATCCGATCCACCCCGAGTAGCCGAGCCTCTCGAGGACGTCGAACACGGCCACGAAGTCGATCGAACCCGTTCCTGGCTCGTGACGACCGGGGACATCCGCGATTTGGATGTGTCCAATCGAACTGAGCTCGCGGGATATCGTCCCTACCACGTCCTCTCCCATTCGCTGCATGTGGTACACGTCGTACTGTAAGAGCAGGTTGACAGACGCGACCTCCGCGCAAACCTCGATAGCCTGCCCCGTGCGATGGAGCGCGAATCCGGGAACATCGGAGGTATTGATGCTCTCGATCAGCAGCGTGATCCCGGCCGACTCAAAACGTTGGGCAGTGAAACGGAGGTTGCTGACAAGCGTGTCGCGCCACGCGGCATCGTCGACGCCCGGTGGGACGATGCCGGCCAGGCAATTCACTCGAGTACACCCGAGCACCTTGGCATATTCGAGGGCACGCGCGACGCCATCGCGGAACTCCGGCACCCGGTTCGGGTGACATGCGATCCCGCGCTCACCCGCCGCCCAGTTTCCCGCAGGAAGGTTGAAAAGGATCTGCGTGAGGCGATGTCCATCCAGGGTCTCGCGGAGCTGGATGGCGTCGTAGTCGTACGGAAACATATATTCGACGCCACGGAAGCCGCTGGCAGCGGCCAATTTGAATCGATCGAGGAATTCGACCTCCCCGAACATGAAGGACAGGTTCGCAGCGAGGTTCAGCATCGGCGTTGCGCTCGCATTCGTGCATAACATGAGTCTGCGTTCAGCAGGCAAGTGCGATGCACATCAATAGTGGCTGTTTGAACGTCACGGTCCGAGCCGGTCAACGCATTCCACATCGCAGGGGCCCGGATTCGATAGATTAGTTGATCGCGCCTACAGCCCGTACTTGCGGTAAGCAGAAACGACTTCCACCAGTGGGCGCCGTTGTCCGCAGTCATCACGTCACCCATTTCGCACTTAAGAGCAGTCCCGATCCTAGAGACCACCTCGAAACCGTGCAGAAGGGCGCACGCGTCCATGGTGGAGCGGCCGATACACGGTACAGATGATCCACATCATGCCCGTAACGGTCCTCTTCTGCGCGCTCGTCGGCTTCCTGACTCTCCACGCCTTGCGGTCTTGTCGTCAAGGCACGCTCCCCGCCGCGCCGCTGGGGGGACTCCTGCAAACCTCGACAACTCGACTGTAACTGAGCCTATGAAGAGACTGGCGCTCGTCGTCATCCTTCGTAAGGTTCGTGTTACGCGCGCGAGCGATGGCCGTCGCGAAGTAAGTCGTCCGCAACCCAGACGCAACCAGCCGGACTCTATCGCCCTGCTCTAAGGCCCTTGTCCATTTGAAGACGGGCGACCGTCGCCGCCAGTCAGGATGGCGACGAGATGTGATAGTTGTCAGTCCAACATTCGCGTCGCTCCTTGCTGAGCACCTTGGAGGCCGTTTCACTCTTGAAGGTGGCCCGAAATCGGCGGGACGAGCCATCGGAGCAGCAACGTTGCTGTCGCAGCGCCCACTATTTGACCAACCCAGAATAAAGGGACATCCAATGGTCGAATCCCCGCGAAGGTGTTTGTGAACGCCCGTGCCGCAGTCACGGCTGGATTTGCAAACGAAGTCGAAGCGGTGAACCAATACGCGGCAGTGATATACGCCGCAACCGCGAAGGGAACTGCCGAAGATCTTCTGCGTGAACATCCCCAGACCACGGCGAGTAGTCCAAACGTCGCGACTGCTTCACTAAACCCCTGCGCCGCTCCGCTCCGGGCGTGGGTTGAGAAGGCGTACGTTGGCTCATTGAACATCGCGTCGGCGATCCCGACGCCCGCAAAGGCACCAAGGAACTGAACGCACGCGTAAATCAAGGCTTCTGACCACCGCAAGCCCCCCTGCGATGCATCGGCGATCGATACGGCCGGATTGAAATGAGCGCCTGAAATCGGACCGAACGTCAGAATCAGCGCGGTAAGTGCGGCGCCCGTCGCCAACGAATTCGCAAGCAGGGCCAGACCGACGTTTCCCGAAGCAAGTCGCTCACCCATAATGCCTGAGCCGACCACTGCGGCGAGCAGCAAGGCTGTGCCAACGAATTCGGCTGTGGCACGTCGTCGCAAGTCCATCGATCGGCGCTACTGGACTACGAATTCGACCGCTGTGCCTCGCGCGCGGGCCCTATTTCTCACGCAGTCACCTTTCGCAAAGCGGTCCGTCTAGTCTACGAAGCGCGTGTAAGAACGGTGTGACCGCTGGCTGTTCAGTTACGGTGCCGTCGTCGGCGATTCACGACGTCGTCATGCATGGTCACTAGACTTCGCTGCGATCTCAACTCTGAAGCGTAGCGAGGTGAACAATGTTTGGACCTGCCCGTGCGTTGCCGGTCGGTGTGTTGCTCTTGATTTCCCTATTCGCGGCCGCTCCGTGTTTCGCGCAGTTTGAGACGGCTTCTGTTGTCGGAACGGTGAAGGACACGAGCGGTGCGGTTACGCCAGACACCACTGTGACGTTGACCAACACGGCGACAGGCGTGTCGCTGACGCGCACGACCAACGGAAACGGCGTGTACGAGTTCACGACCGTTCGGCCGGGCGACTACGTCGTCACCGCGCAGAAGGCGGGGTTCGCGGTCGCACTCGTCGACGGGGTTCGGGTCGAGGTCGCCGCGCGTCAGCGCATTGATCTGCAAATGGCGGTCGGTGAAGTCTCCGACCAGGTCGAAGTGACGGCCACGGCCCCGCTGATCGACACCGACTCCAGCCAGCGCGGTCAGGTCATCGGTGCCGTTCCGATCCGTGAGCTCCCGCTCAATGGACGCGAGTACTCGTCGCTCGCGCTTCTGACCACGGGGGTCCGGCAATCCTCGCTCAACAAGAGCACCAACGGCACGCCGCGCGAAGGCGCGTTCAATGTCAACGGGCTGCGGAGCGTGTTCAACAACTTCCTCATCGATGGTCTCGACAACAACGCGTATGGCACGAGCAATCAGGGGTTTTCCAACCAGGTGATGCAGCCGGCGCCCGACGCGGTTGGCGAATTCCGCGTCGTCACGAACAACCAGAGCGCGGAGTACGGCCGTGCCGCCGGTGCGACGATCAACGTGCTGTTCCGGAGTGGAACCAATCAATTTCACGGAGGCGGATGGGAGTTCTTTCGAGATACCGCGCTGAATGCAGCGCCCTACTTCCTGCCGCCCGACGGGAAAAAACCGCCCCTCCGCCGGAACCAGTTCGGCGGCGTGCTCGGTGGTCCGCTCCTCAAGGACAAGGCGTTCTTCTTCCTTGATTACGAAGGGTTCCGTCAGAACAAACAGCAGACAGCCTTCTCGACGCTGCCGACGGCGGCACAGAATTCGGGAATTCTCTTCGCCGACGTCCGCGATCCGCGAACCGGGCTGGTGTATCCGGCCGGTACGTCGATTCCGATGACTCCGTTCGCGAAGGCGGTCCTCGGAATCGACGTACCGGCCGGATACAC
>Ga0208185_1000210_pt1 | contig 35781 bp, 26 predicted proteins | sample EasRivMeERMLT700_FD_187532 | JGI IMG/M metagenome (GOLD analysis project Ga0208185, IMG submission 187532) | Soil microbial communities from meander-bound floodplain in the East River, Colorado, USA - East River MetaG ERMLT700 (SPAdes) (version 2) | ecosystem: Environmental > Terrestrial > Soil... | reverse complement strand
GAGAGGACCGGGTTGGACGGACCTCTAGTGTATCGGTTGTCGCGCCAGCGGCAGTGCCGAGTAGCTACGTCCGGAAGGGAGAAACGCTGAAGGCATCTAAGCGTGAAACCCTCCACGAGATGAGATGTCCCAGGTCGCAAGACCTCTAAAGGCTCCTGGTAGACTACCAGGTTGATAGGCCAGGTGTGGAAGCGCAGTGATGCGTTAAGCTAACTGGTACTAATTAGCCGTGAGGCTTGACCATATTCTTTTCTTTCCCTGTGTGTGCATGGACTGACGGGAACTACCGTTTGCAGGGTATTCAGTTGTCCGCCTTTGTTCGCGTGTGGAGTACATGCGAACTTCGGCGAGACAAGTTCGGTTCTTTGACAAACGTAGCGGGCCGCCTCGTGGCGTTGGTGATCCTAAGGAACGGGCGTTAAGCCGTTCCGGTAGATAGCGAGACTATCTGAGGACCGCGAACGTTTCTGGCGGTCCGAAGATAGTCTGGGACGATCGGCAATGCGACGAGGCGCCGCTGATAGCTGCGCTCCGCATTGTCGGACCCCAGGCAACCAAGATTCATTTGCGATTCAATGGTTCCTGATTCGTGATTTTCACCAATCACCAGTCACCAATCACTAATCGCGAATGACCAAGTTTCCCGGTGGTCATAGGGGCAGGGTTCCACCCGTTCCCATTCCGAACACGGAAGTTAAGCCTGCCACCGCCGATGGTACTGCCCGCGCAGGTGGGTGGGAGAGTAGGTCGCTGCCGGGATTATTCTCAAGCCCGTCTCAGAAATGAGGCGGGCTTTTCTTTTTTGCCGTGACCGTCAATGTTTTGCCGTGACCGTCAGTGTGCTTCAGCCTAAGGCAGGTCACCGTCCTCGGACTTCCTTCCGCCGTTTGGGGTGTACGGTGGTGGAGTGACCGGCATGGCCGTCTCGCCCGCGCGGCCCGAAACCGGACTCGGCGTGATCGCTCTGCTCGTCCCGGGAAGTCCGGATGACTGCACGAGTCCCGGACGCGACGTTACCTGTGTTGCTCCTTGAAGGCTCCCGCCCGTCGCGCTCTCGGCTGCCTCGCTGGCAGCCCCGATGATGACGAGCCCATCTCGATTGGGCTCGTCCGGCTCCGGCAGCATGGATGGCATAACCCGAGACGGTGAAACGGCCACCGCGGGCGCCGAGGAGGGGACGACGGCGGTCGCAGTAACAGGCGTCGTTCGCGTCGGCAGCACCACGATCCGGCCAATCACTGATCGCGCCGGATTCGGATCGGCCCCTTCAGCCAACAGGTATCCAGGAACCCCCCGAAGGATCACAGACAGCGCCTCTCGTTCGGGCACATCCACCAGATCGAGCGACATCGGTCCCGACTGAATCTGATCCCCATTGACCACCGTGGTTCCGCCCATCTGGGACCATCGATTCAGGATCTCGGCCACCGTTACCGCGTGCGCGCTCAGATCAACGAGCCCCCCGTGAAACTGGAGGCGCAGGTCCTGCCCATAGGCCGAGCGCCCTCCGGTGAGAACCAGGAAGCATGCGAGCCACCTGGCTAAGCGGGTAAGGAATAGTGGGGCTCGAGGCGACCGGAGGTTCATTGCCGACGCATTCTAGCAAGAAGCGGGCGCGCTCAGTGGATTCAGCAACGCGGCTCCTTCTCGGTCAACGAACGACTAGCCGGCGGACGTCGTGCTAACCGCACGGCGGTGACCCAGGTAACTGTTGCTGGTATCGATCCGATCGGATCCGGGAGTATTCGTGCGTGGGTCGCGGCTGTTCCGGGAAGTCCACGCCCGGGGTTTGATCACATCCGACAATCCCTCGGCGGCCGATGCACTAGTCGCCATGAGACTCTATAACCCGACTAAAGTCTGCTCACGAGATACCTGGCAATTCAGCCGCCTTGTTTACTGTTTGTACACGGCTGCTCGAACATCGGCCTTGTTCTTGTATAGCGAGCGGTCAAACTCGAGGTATAGGCCTTCGGGCGGATGGAGCGTTATGGCTAATTGGCGTGGTTGGACCGGCTGGTGTATCGGCGCATTGTTGACTTCCTTTTGGGCCTCGTCTGCTTCCGCGGATACGCTGTTGATGCCTCCTCGTGACATGTTGATGGGGACGTCAGAGGTTGTGTGGGGCGTGACGACGCAGGCCAATGGCACGCCATTCGTGCTCGACTACGGCGACGGGAGCGCGCAGTCGTCGGGTAACGTGACCGATCGGTCCTACATCGCCTTCAACCATACGTACGCCGGGTCGGGCATTTTCACCGCGACCCTGTGCGTGGGCGCCGGCGCCGCTGTCCCGGGTTGCCCCGTTGAGCAGGCGACGGTCGTCCTCAAGGTGTACAACGGAGCGCTCTTGTCAGCGTTCGACCTCAGGAACCTGAACGTCAATCGCGCCATTGAGAACGGCCTGAGGTTCCTTTGGCAACAACAGTTGAACCGCGCGGCGAATTTTCCGGCTGGTACAACTACGTCTTGGACCGCCGACTACCCAGTGTCGAATACTTCATTCGTGGTACTTGCCTTCGAGAACCATGGATACCACCTCCCGAACGACAACACCGTTCCCGCTGGCGTTTACGAGCGGTTCATCGTCCAGCGCGGGCTGAACCATATCCTCACAAACACCGTGGTCCAGAGTCTGAATGTCCAGACGTTGCCGGCGCCGAACCGCGATCCTTGCGTAGGCGCCGGTATCGAACCCGCCCCCTGCACGGGCTATCGGCCCTCAGGTGAATTCCCAGGTTACTCGACTGCCGTTTTCTCCTTGCCGCTGGCCGCGAGTGGTGCCCTCAGTCGGACGAACACGGCCGGTCCTGGCGCAGGCAAGACCTATCGTGAGGTTCTGCAGCGCATGATAAACACCGTCGCATGGGGTCAGATCGACGTCCTCAATTGCACGGGGCGAGGCGGCTGGCATTACCAACTTGCCAGCAACGGTTGTGACACCTCAGACGGTTCGACGGTAGGGTGGAACCTTCTCGCCCTCCTTGATGCCACCAGCGCTGGCATCACCATACCCGCGTTTGTGAAGTCTGAATTCAGCTCCTTCGCGCTCCCCAATGGGTTCAATGTTGGCGGCGCCGCTGGGAACGACGGCACGTTCGACTACAGCGCTGATGCGAATCCGCTTGGGGGGAACAGAAACCTCGGGAAAGTGGGTATTGTGCTTCAGGGGCACTATTACGTTGGGAAAGCTGTTGGTGACTCCGATACACAGAAAAGCATCAATGCCGTTAACTTGCGGTGGCCCACGGGATCGGCGACAGGCGACGATGGGTGGGTGTGCGGCGGCGCCCGCGGCGGAATGGGCTGCGGCTACCCGATGTTCAATGTTTTCAAGGGTCTGAAGCTGTTTGGCGTCCAGACGTTGCCTGGCGTGGCGCGTCCAGCGGGTCCGGGTCCGATTCCGGCGGGCGACTGGTATGCGGACTATGTGGATTACCTGATAACCAACCAGGTTTCGCCGACCAGCACGACTGGCGGCAACTGGGACATGGATTTTTCTTGCTGTGGCCTCAGTAGTTTTTACCTCTCCCCAGGCACAGCTATCGCTGAGCTGATCCTGTCCCCGGTTGCGTTGATCGCACCGGACCCAACCCTCTTCTCGACCGTTGGCTTGAAGCAGGGCAATCCGCTCAGCACGAACGACGATACGAATCCAGTGGGCACCAGCCACACGGTCACGGCACAGGTGCGCGCTACTGGCGATGTGCCCGTGCCCGGTGCCACGGTGAACTTTGCAGTGATCGCCGGTCCGAACACGGGGGTCTCTGGCACCTGTAACCCCGTCGGTTGTGTTACGCCTGCCTCCGGAGACGTGGCCTGGACTTACCTCAGTAATGGGAACCCCGGCACCGACAACGTGCGGGCCAGTATCGGCAACCTGCAGTCGAACACGTTGAACAAGATCTGGGTAGTCGAGACCGGCCTCAGGTGCGACGCGGATAGTAATGGCACGGTGCAGATGGCCGATCTGGTAATTATTCGAGCCGCGAACGGCCAGACTGCCACCGGTGCTGGCGACGTCCGGGACGGCAATTCCGACGGCGTCATTAACGTCGCTGACGTTCGGTACTGTCAGCTGCGGCTCGGAAGCACTGCGAATTAGCGCCTCCATCCCGGGCATCCGCTCAGAACGGGTGCCCGGAGATTCTGTGATCGGGAGAAAGGAACTGAAGTCGTCTCGGCGACGAACTTCAGCGGGTGGTGGAGCTGCCGGAGCGTAAGGCTCAGCACGTGTAGGCTTTAGTTGTCAACAGGTTACGGTAGGCGTCGAAAACTCATGAGATTGGGAGCGCGTTTTGCTCAATCTCTGGAAACCCCCGGGATGCGGTGAACGAGGCGCGGGACGGTCACGAGGGATTCGCAGCCACTCAATTGGTTTGGAGACGAGACATCATGAGTATTGGCAAGGTAAAGCGCATTCTGGCTCTGGGGATCCTGGCGGGCGTCCTTTTCGCCGTGCGTGCCGAAGCCGTCCCGATTGTCAGCATCAGCCCGGTCTCTCAGACCGTCAATGTTGGCGATCCTGTTTCGGTCGACATTCTCGTCGCTGGATTGGGCGCGTTGGAGGCGGTCGGCGGATTCTCGCTGACGCTGTCATTCAACCCGGCGATTCTCTCGGGTGTCGCCGCAACAAATGACCCCGATGCCAAGATGGGCATTGGAACCGATTTGGGCCTTGGATTCTCAGGTGGGACGCTCGATCTGTTCTACCTGGCGCAGGACTTCGCGCCCGCCGGCACCGGACCCGAGGAGTTCGCGAACCTGAAGCCGCTTCAGCTCGCAGGATTCCGACTGGCCACGGTGAGCTTTTCGGCGATCGGTGCCGGTTTGAGTCCCCTGACTTTGTCCGTGGCGGCCCCTGGGGGCACGTTCTTGTCCGATGCTCTTGGCAACAATCTGACCGCCACCGGGGAAAACGGCAGCGTGTGCGTCGCGCCCGCCGCCGGTGTGCCAGCGAACTGCGACGTTGCCGCCGTGCCTGAACCGGGGACGATCGCTTTGTTCGGGACGGGTGTCGCTGCTCTGTTGGTGAGGCGCCGTCGCCAGGTGCGGTCCCGAGCCTAAAACACGGGTTGGAGTGCGGGGTCAACTCGATCCCCGCAATTTGATGTGTGACTCCCGCAGGAGGCTCAGCTTCCTGCGGGTTTTTTTTGCGGCGGCGAACTCGCGAAGCGCGAGGCAGGGCGTTATCATGCCTGGCGGAATCTCAAAGCATGGCTTCAGTAACGACTACCCAGAGGCGATCGCGCGGAGTTGAACGTCGCAAGGCGGAACCGCGCGGGATTGAGCGTCGCCCACCCGGTTCGACCCGTCCGCTCGCGCTTCCTCTTGGATTTACGCTGTCCCTTGCCGCCTTCGCTGGGCTGCCCGCTATCCGCTCGAATCCCGGGCTGTTCTGGTCCATTCTGGGTGCCGCTGCTGTTCTGGTCGTGGGTGTCGGTGTACTGGCTGCCTCCGTTATGCAGCGGAGGCGAACGCTTGGCGTGGAGGTGCTTCTTCGGAGGCCCCACTACCTGCAGGCCTGCATACAAACCTCGCTTCTGCTGTACTGGGGCTGGTACTGGTCGCCCGTTTACGAGGCAGCGCCCCTCATCGTCGCCCAGTTGGTGTTTGCCTACGCCTTCGACATGCTTCTTGTCTGGTCGCGCAGAGACACTTACACGCTCGGTTTTGGACCATTTCCCATCATCCTCAGCATCCAGTTCTTTCTGTGGTTCAAGCCCGAATGGTACTACCTGCAGTTCCTGATGATTGCTGTCGGCTTCGCTGCAAAGGAGCTGATCCGCTGGAACAAGGATGGTAAGAGCGCCCACATCTTCAACCCGTCGTCGTTCACTCTTGCCGTTTTTTCGGTCGGGTTGATCCTGACAGGCAACACATCGATGACGAACGGCGTCGACATCGCGCGAACGCAGTTCAACCCTCCCAACATTTACCTGATCTTGTTTCTCGTCGGCTTGCCGGGTCAGTTTCTCTTTGGTGTTACTTCGATGACCATGTCAGCGGTAGTGACGACCTACCTGTTCGGCCTCGCGTACTTTGCGGCGACAGGGACGTACTTCTTTGTTGATTCCTTCATTCCCGTTTCGGTCTTCCTCGGCATGCACTTGCTGTTCACGGATCCGGCGACGGCACCGCGCACGGAACTCGGACGGATTATCTTCGGAGTTCTATACGGCCTTGGGAACGTTGTGCTGTACCAGGTACTGGGCCAGGCAGGTATTCCGACTTTCTACGACAAGCTGCTGCCGGTGCCGCTGATGAACCTGTCGATCAAGTTGATCGATCGGATTGCAAAGTCCTCGATGCTCGAGAAGCTCGACCCCGCGAGGCTTGGACGATCACTGGCGCCGCGACAGCGCAATCTGGCGTACATGGCCGTGTGGGGCACGATCTTCATCGTCATGAGCTCGGTCAACGCTGTCGGCGATTCACATCCAGGGCATCGCGTCACCTTCTGGCAGGGGGCGTGTGAGGCCAACCTGGCCCACGGCTGTGAGAACCTTGCGATGATCACCGACACCTATTGCGCCGATGGTTCCGGTTGGGCGTGCAATGAGGTCGGCGTTCTCAGGTCTGAACGGCGAGCCGAGCATCCCGAGCTGGCGGCCACGAATTTCGCGAACGCGTGCGCGTTTGGTTTCACTGTCGGCTGCCAGAATGCGTCGATACTGCAAACCGCCGCCGGAAGTCCACGACGTGCCGAACCGTTGCTGAGAGACTACCCAGTCATCCTGAGAACCGGTAAAGGTCCGCTTCCAGACAAGACGCCGTTCGAGTTGTACACGCGTGCCTGCGACCAGGACTGGATGGTCGGCTGTGAGGGTCTGGGTGTCGCGCTCCTGCGCGGCGAGGCCACTCCTCGGAATCCTGTGCTCGCTGCCGCCGCACTCGAGAAAGCATGTACTGGCGGGGTCGCAACCTCCTGTTCCAATCTCGGCTTGATGTACTACAGCGCCGACGGCGTCCCGCGCGATCAGGGCAGGGGCCTGGCTTATCTGAAAAAGGCCTGCGACTTGGGGTTCGCCAACGCCTGTCGGTGGCTCGAGGAGACCAAATCGTAGGCGCCCCCGTCGTCTCTGGCCAAAGACGACTTGTCCCTCAGTCGCGCGACTTATGTCGGCGCCACCGGCCGAAAATCGAGGGAACCGCACCGTCATTCCGCACTTTCGTGCCTCTGGGCTGGCAGCCCAATTGCTCCCCATTGCGGACGCGTCGTTCTGAGAGAGCGAGACGACGCATTGAGGAGATGAGGGCGAAGTGTCGGATCACGGGTTCTCTGTTCCGTTCAAGTTTCCGGTCGTCTTCACGCGTGGAGTGTGGGGTCCGCGAAGCTCTCTTTTCGTCGAGACGATCCGATCGATTGAGCCCGAGCGGCGCCACCGCGTTCTCGTCGTCGTCGATGACCAGGTTGCGCGTGCCCACCCATCCCTGATCTCAAGAGTCAAAAAATATTTCTCAGACCGGCCCGAGGCGCTGGAGCTCGCGTGTCCTCCTGTGGTGGTTCCAGGAGGCGAAGGCGTCAAGAACGATGTCACCCACTGCTTCAGAATGCTGGAGCGAATCAACGACGTGGGATTGGATCGCCAGTCGTTCGTCACCGTCATCGGCGGCGGTGCCGTACTGGACATGGTGTCCTTCGCGTCCGCCATCGCACATCGTGGAGTGCGGACAGTTCGCATGCCCACCACCGTGCTGTCGCAGGCCGACTCGGGATTCGCGGTGAAGAACAGCGTCAATCTGTTCGGCAAGAAGAACTTCATCGGCACATTCGTGCCGCCGTTTGCCGTGATCAACGACCTCGATTTTCTCTCGTCACTGAATCCGCGCGAGAGTATCGCGGGGGTGTCTGAGGCCGTCAAGGTTGCGCTCCTTCGCGATCCCTCCTTCTATCGATACATTGAAACGCATACCGACGCGATAGTCCGAGGCGATCCCGACGTCATGGCGGCGATCGTTCAACGTTCCGCCGAGCTCCATCTCCAGCACATATGCGGCAACGGTGATCCGTTCGAGCTTGGAAGCGCAAGGCCTCTGGACTTCGGCCACTGGGCGGCGCACAAGCTCGAGTCGATGACCAACCATCGCCTGCGACATGGCGAGGCAGTCGCGATCGGCATCGCGCTGGACCTGACGTACTCAGCCGCAATGGGCTACCTTGACCGCGTGTCTGCGGAGCGCATCCTCCGTTTGCTCGAGGCGATTGGATTGAAGCTCACCGATCGCGCGTTGCTGGAGCGGGAGGCCGACGGCGCCTACACGCTGCTTCGCGGCTTGAAGGAATTCCGCGAGCACCTGGGCGGCGAGCTGCACATTACGCTGCTTCGCGGCATTGGTGACAGTTTCGAGGTGACGCACATGGACGAATCGCGCGTCATCGCCGCCATCGAGACACTCGCGGGGCGCGGTTCCCGTCGGACGTTGGAACGGCCATCCGTTGCGGCTGCGGCCGCTCTGCGCTAAGGCTGCCTTGCGCTAAGGCTGAGGGGTTTCCGCAGGCTTGCGGTGGTCGCTGATTGTTCAGGCCGTTCCTGAGTTGAAGCGAGAAATCCTGTGCACCTGCCCCGTCCATTGATCACCAGGGTCAGAGCAGCGACCATCAACACCAGAAGCTCGCCGTTCCGTCTAGACATAAGCCAAAACCGGCCATTGTATGGGGCCTTGGCCGAGCCACAGCAGGGCCGTCCTCCCTCTAGTCACGGTCCGCCTTGATGCCGATAACACGCGTGGGACCCGCAGTCGTTCGAGGCGTGCGCTGCGCTGTCTCTCCGCTATAATTACCGACGCCCCTCGCACGTTTTACGGAGGCTTCCCTGGCAAACTCGTGCCGTTCAGCCGTCTGGTGCCTCACGCGTGGCGCGACGCTCGCTGTCATTCTTCTCGCAGCGCCATCCGTCGTTGCTGCCCGTTCGATCACGGTCGCCTGGGATCCGAATCCGGAGCCAAATGTGAGCGGCTATGTGGTCTATGTCGGCAGTGAGCCGGGGGTCTACACAGGGCGATATGACGTTGGCAAGGCCACGTCCTTTGTGTACGCGGAGGCGGTCGACAACCAGAGCTACTACTTTTCCGTCGCCGCCTACTCGGCGGATCTCTTGCCTGGGCCGCGTTCACAGGAGGTGTCGACGATCGGGACTCCTTCTGTGGCGCCGATGTCTCTGACCTATTCGGCGCCGGTGCGGACAGCGGCAGCGCCGGCGGCCAAACGCTCCGACTCATTCGACCCGGCTCAGATCTGTGCTGACACTGCGACGCACGAGTGCTACACGGTTCGAACCCTCCTCCAGACTCCGCGGCCGATCACCGGGCTCGCAGCAGCGTCAGACGATCGCGTGTTCTTCATTGACAGCGGGCAGCAGATCCGCGTCATCGTCGAGGGGCGGCTTGCCGCTTTGGCCGCTCTGACGATCTCTGACACTGCCGTGCGCCTCAGCGGCATCGCGCTCGACTCGGCTTTCGCGACAACCCATTTCGTGTACGTGGGTGAAGTCGAAGTCGCGAGAGACGGGAGCCGTGAACTGAGTGTCGTTCGCTATCGGGAATTGCAAGGTGTGCTTGGTGAGCGCGCCGTCATCATCCCGGCCCTGGCGTTTCCGAGTGGTGCAGAAGGCATCTTCACAACGGATTCAGCTGGGCGTATCTACGTGGCAATGCCGTCGGCTGGAGATGCTCGCTCAACGCGAGACGCGTACAGCGGGTTTATCCTTCGATTCAACCCGGACGGCACGGTGCCCTCGCAAAACACTAACGCCTCGCCCATTCTGGCGCGCGGTTTCGACCAGCCTTCAGCATTCGTCTGGAACGGCGAAGGGCAACTGCTGGTGACCGGTCTGGATCGCACTTCTTCGTGGTTATCGCGACTTGATATAGGAGCGCCTGGGGTCCAGTGGCCTCGAGTGCTCGGCGCGGTTTCCTTAACAACAGGGACCGCTGCGGCACGATTGGCCAGCGGCGGTACGGCCGGTGAAACTGCCTCGCTCGGGAATACTCTGTTTCTGATAGACAGGTCGAATCGTCTGAATCGTGTTCTCCCGACACCGGACGGCCCGGCTGATGTCGACGTGATTGCGCTGCCCGACTCAAAGCGTGCCATCGCGGCTGCCATAGGCGCGCGCTCGAAAACCTACGTTGTCGCATCCCCCGCCATCGAGGGAAACCTGTCGATTCTGGAACTTACGCCGTTACCGTTGCCTTGAGTGTCAATGTCCGATTTCCACAACCGTGAAAAAGTTACTTCCACGTTGTGAATTGTCTGGCGACACTCAACCCTGATCAATTCATCAGAAGATTGTGCGTCGGCGCGGCTCCGAAACTTCTCCGCCGCTCCGCAACTCGCCGCTCCGAATCGGACATCGTCTTCTCGGGGAGGCGCCGCTCCGCGATTCTCCGTTCGAAGTTCGGACGAATCGGAGCAGGGTCTTCCGCCGAACGAAAGACCGTCCGGTAGACGGCCGCGAGGAATTCCTGCCTGGTCGTCGGCTTCAGAATGAACGTCGCATTCATGCGTTCGGCTTCGGCCTGAAGCACCGGGTCGGCGACCGTGGTGACGACGATGGCCGCCATGTCGGGCCGCGCAGCTTTCCCTCGCAGAACGAGATGCAGGCCGTTGTACTCGCGGAGACGGAGATCAGTAATCAGCACGGCAGGTGGCTGCTTGTCGATCAGCGCCTTCGCTTCGAGAAAGCTTTCTGCCACCGTGATATGGAATCCGCTATTCGCAAGGCCAGAGACGGCGAACCAGATGTCAACGAGCGTCGGCTCGACGACGATCGCCGTAAGGGCTGGGGGGGGCGCGCCGGCAGCATCGCGTGGTGTCATCGGAGCCCGCTCAAGCGCGTAAGCCTGTCTACTGGCCGTGCCCGCTGCTTCACCTGTGGCCACGCAGAGTGCGCGCAGGGGCAGACTTTGTTCTTCGAACAGAAGGCCGCAGGCCTTCCGATGGCGCGCACACCACGAACGACCCGGCTTGCAATTCGTCTATCAAAGGGCTGAGCAGTCGAAATTTGCGCCAAGTGAGAGCCGTGGAGGGCGGCCACGTCGAAGCCGCGCGTTCTCAAGCTGTGCAAAAAAGTGGCCGAAAGTTCACAAATGTAATTGGCGTCCGACCACGGAGGATCGGCCCTGTGCTTTTCGACGACTTGAGTATCATCCCAAGGTCGGTACATCCCTCAACCGAGAAGACAACTATGAGTCGAACGATTCAGTCCGGTGCGTCCGAACGACCTGCGAGTCGGCTGGGGCTCGCGACCGTCCTTTTGGTCATGGTTTTCTGTTCGCCGACGCTCAGCGTTGCGCAGACCGCGGCGAATGTAGCCGTGGTCATCAATGAGAGCAGCGCCGTCTCCCAGCAAATCGGCGAGTACTACGTGCGTCAGCGCGCCATTCCTGCGTCCAACGTGATCCGCGTTCGGACGAGCCAGGACGAAACAATCGATCGGGTCGCGTATCAGTCCACTATTGAAGGACCGATCGCGGTCGCGCTCGCGCGACAGCGCCTGGAGGATCGGATTCTCTACATCGTCCTCACCAAGGGCATTCCCCTTCGCATCAACGGCACTGGCGGGGTCAACGGGACGGTCGCAAGCGTCGACTCGGAGCTGACGCTTCTCTACCGTCGAATGACCGGCCAGCAGATTCCGCCCGCCGGTCGCGTGAACAATCCCTACTATCTCGGCGCGAAGGAGGTGCGGGACGCCAGCCGCTTCACGCATCGTGAGCAGGACATCTATCTCGTCTCTCGCCTTGATGCGTTCACTGTGGAGGAGGCGCTCGCGCTCGTCGACAAAGCGAAGAGTGCAGGCTCCGAGGGGAAGTTCGTCCTCGATCAAAGAGCCGCGCTTGTGAACCGGACCGGGGAGGATTGGCTGGAGGTCGCGGCGAAGCGATTGGAGGCCCAGGGTATGGGCGACCGCGTCATGCTCGATTCGTCGCCACAAGGCGTGCGGAATGTGCCGAACGTCCTTGGCTACTACTCATGGGGATCGAACGATCCCCGGAATCGCGTGCGCACGTTCGGCATGGGATTCGTACCTGGTTCGCTTGCAGCAACATTCGTCAGCAGCGATGCCCGCACGTTCAAGCAGCCGCCCGCCGACTGGGTGCCGAGTGATTCTGCCGATCAGCCGAGATTGTTCGGTGGCACACCTCAGTCGCTCATCGGGGACTTGATTCGCGAAGGTGCCACGGGTGTTGCTGGTCACGTCGCTGAGCCGTATCTTCAGAGCACCGTGCGACCCGAGATCCTTTTTCCCGCGTACGTTGCCGGCTTCAATCTGATCGAGGCGTTTTATCTCGCGACGCCGCATCTCAGCTGGCAGACCGTCGTTGTGGGCGATCCGCTATGTGCTCCGTTCCCGCGGAAGCCTCTGTCGCGGGAGGAGATCGAAGATCCGATCGATTCGACCACCGCACTTCCCGGGTCGTTCTCGGCGCGTCGTATTGCGGCGGCGATCAGGCAGTTCCCTGGCGTAGCGGAATCCGCGCTGCGTCTCGTCGTTCGCGCGGAGACGTTGGTCGCCACAGGCGGCGACCGGGACGCCGCGCGGGCGGCCCTCGAAGAAGCCACGAAGACTGCCCCCAACGTTGCCCCCTTTGAGCTTCAACTCGCGCTGCTCTACGAGCAGGCGGAACAATTTGATCGTGCCACCGAGCGGTATCAACGCGTGCTCGACGTGCAGCCAAACAATGCGATTGCGTTGAACAATCTTGCCTACTCGATGGCAGTCCGCCAGAAGTCTCCGGCCGAGGCGCTCCCGCTGGCGAAACGAGCCGCGGCTGGAGCTCCGAACGACGGAACTGTGCTCGACACACTGGCGTGGATTGAACATCTGCTCGGCGATGACGCCACCGCTGCAAAGCAGATTGCCCAAGCCGTCGTACGCGCCAGAGCCAATCCTGAGATACGCCTTCATGCGGCTGTCATCTACGCGGCAAGCGGCGCGCGCGCGGTTGCCGAGATCGAGCTGAAGGAAGCACTCCGCCTGGACCCGTCGCTTGAATCGCGCGACGAAGTGCGTCAGGTGCGCTCAGCGCTTGCCAAGCTCGGGTCTGTTCGTTAGGTCGATTTGATTCGTCAGCTCGGGTAGGTTCGTCAGGATGCCAGCTCCCGCCGGGGTTGTCGGGGTCTTGGTTCTTGCTTTGGAATTGGCTTCAATAAAGTAAGGACGCAAGCGCACGTCGCGCCTCGTCCGAGCCTTCGAAGTCGGGCCGAAGCTGCAGCGCTCGCTGTAGCGCCGCCCGTGCCTTGTTGTCTTCGCCGTTCTTGGCGTAGAGCATGCCAAGATGGTATTGGTACTGGGGATTGTCCTTGTCCAGTTCGATCGTGCGCAGCATCATCGGCAGCGCTAAGGACGGCAGATCCTTCTTGTAGTAGACCCATCCGAGCGTATCAGACACCTCTGGCAAGCCTGGGAGCGCCGCGTACGCGGTCTGCGCGAGCTGCAGCGCGGCGTCGAGATTTTCACCACGCTCGGCGTAAATCCACGCCAGGTTGTTCGCGGCCGGCGCGGCGCGAGGATCGATCTGCAGTGCTTTGTCGTACCACTTCGCGGCGGTGGCGCGATCGCCCTGCGCTTCCGAGATGATTCCCACCATCGTCGCCGGCGCCACCGAGGTCGGTTCCCGCTGCGCGATCTGGATGAACTCGTCTCTTGCGTCACCAAGCCGGCGGTCGATGAGGTACAGCGCAGCCAGAGTGGTGTACGCCTCGAGGTTCGACGTATCGAGCTCGATCGCCCGTTTCAAGTACTTCTCCGCCACTAGGCTGTTGCCGTTTGCCGCGTAGGTCTTTGCCGCGAGGAGAAGCGTTTCGGGCGCATTTGGGGATTTCGCGAGCGCCGCGTCGACGCGGATGCGAGCGTTCGCGAGGCGTTTGGCCTTCACGTCCATCGTCACGAGCTGGGTCAGGCTGTTCCATGACGCGGGGTTGAGCGCGAGCGCTCGCTCGAACGCCTGCGTCGCGGTCGCCGTGTCGCCCTTGGCGAGCGCGAGCTCGCCACGCACTTCCTGAACCTCCGCCGAGGCTGGGAAGGCCTGCAGCAACAGGCGGACCTGAGCGTCAGCCCGAGGTATATCGGACTCTCGCACCATGAGCGTCCGGGCAAGAGTGAGCCGCGCGTCGACGTCGGCAGGCATGATCGCGACGGCCTGATCGGCAAACGCGACCGCCGAGTCGATTTCACGTGCACGCAGACTCAGTTGGGCGAGCTCTATGTCCGCCTCGCCCGCGCGCGGGTCGATTCGAATCACCTCGCGGAACGATTTTCTCGCCTCATCGGCTCGTCCGAGCGCGAGCATGACTTTACCGCGTGCGAAGTGCGCGCGAAGCGCGTTTTGATCCGCCATGACAGCGGCGTCAGCGGCCGCCTGCGCCTCCTGCAGCTTTCTGTCGCCGAGCAGGACGTGCGCCTTGATCGCGAGCGCGTCCGAGTTCTTGGGTTCGCGCGCGACCACTTCATCCAATTGCTTGCTCGCTTCGCTGCGGCGCCCATTGACGTAGTCGATGAGCGCGATGCGGATCTTGACAGGCGCGAATGCCCCTTTCTCCGTGACGAGTTGTTCGAGAATCGCGATCGCTTCCGGTACACGCCCGACCGACACGTAGTAGTCAGACAGCCCCACCTTAGACGCGAGGTCATTCGCCACCGCGACGACGGTCTTGAGATAAACCTCGGCGCGGGCAGGTCGGCCGGCCGATTGGTAGAGCGCAGCCAGCTGCCGGTTCGTGCCGACGTGGTTCGGATCAATCGCGAGAGCGGTCAGCATCGCTCGTTCGGCATCGCCCAAACGTCCTGACGCCCAGTAGAAGGTCGCCAGACCCAGGTGCGTGTCCGGCGAGTTCGGGTCCGTTTGAACCGCCTTGAGATAGGCGGCTTCCGCCTCGGTCTTGTTGCCGGAAATGAATTGGAGCGCGCCGAGGTTCAGGAACAATCCGGAACGCTTCGGATCCAGGGATGTCGCCCGCTCATTCGCCGCCACCGCCTCGTCGAAGCTTCGGAGTCCGGCGAGGGCGTTGCCGAGCAGCAGTAGCGCGCCTGTATTGTCTGGATGCCTTTTGAGGGTCTCACGGGCGCGAGTCTTCGCGTCCTCGTACTTGCGTGCGAGGAGCAGAAGATTGCCAGCCTTCAGCTGGGCGTCGATATTGTCCGCGTCCAGATCCGCCGCGCGGATGTATTCCGGCAGCGCGTTACGGACATCACTGATGGCGGCATACGCTTCGCCGAGTTTGAAATGGGCCGCAGAGGAACGGGGATTGTCCTGGAGCGCGATCCGGTACTCGATGATCGCTTCCTGGAACTGCTTTTTGGCCGCGTAGTCATCGCCACTCTGAATGTGTTCTTGCAGTACCGCTTCAGGGTTTTTTGAACAGGCTCCGGCTAGCAGGATCGGCAGCGCAGTCAGTGCGCACGCTCGAAAACCCAGGGACGACCACTTGGCGAGTAAGCCCATCACTAGTGGCTTGAGCAAACAGCTCACCGGGCGACGCCCTCAACGGCACACTGGCTTAACTTGTTGATAATAAGAAGTTTATTGATTCAAGCCCAGCTGTCAGAATCGTTGGAGGCGCAAAAGTCTGCCGCCCATGGGACTTATGTCCTTACATGACTGCCTTCGATGCTTTCCAGGGCGCCGATTTGGATCGCGATTCCACGATCTCTCGGGTGCCCACTAAATTCGCCGTGTCGCCGAACTTTGTCGCAGTACTAGATTCGGCAGACGAGCGCGTTCTGGCCAATATATTCAACAAAATCAGACATTTCGAGGCGTCGACCAAGTTTCGTTTTGCTGGCTCATGGATTGCTCAACCACAGCTGAACGGTAAATTCATAGGCCTATCGGCCGGAGGCGCTCGTGATATTTAGGTCCTCAATTTCTACGATGTCAGTTCTGGTCAGGCGCACTCGCCTGATGGTCGCAATGGGCGCGCTGTTGATAGGTATGCACGGGACCGCCTCCGCGGCGACGCTCACCTACGTTCCCAACAACACCGACCTTCAGGACCTCGATCATCACAACGTCTATTCGTGGGTGATCACGGGTGTCAACACCAAGATTCCGAGTGGCCAGACAGTGACGGGCGCCTACCTGTTCTTCGACAACATCAGGAACTGGGATAGCAGCGCAAACCGGCTGTTCATGCACCTCCTCGATACCGGCTTGCAGAATGCGACCTACCGCCTGCCGGGAACGACCGCCAGCCCGGCTGGTGGCATTCAGTACGCCTACACGGCAACGGACGATACGACGGCCACTCCCACTGGGCTCATCGACAACTTCGCCGCCACTTCTACCAACCAATACACGGCCCCGCTGACGGGTTCGGGTGCGACGGGACAGGGTGTCCTTGTCGCCAACGGGACGGACAACACGCCTTTGTATAACTCTGCCCTCCCGCTCAACAGCGGAAGTGCGGTCGTCAGCGGTCGCACGGAGAGTTGGGCCCGCGGCGCCCTCGGCGACTCAACTCATTCATTCTCAACGACGGCCGAAGACTATTACTACAACTTCACGGCTGCGCAGATTGTGAAGCTGAATAGCTACATCGCGAACGGCGGCGACCTCGCGATTGCGCTGGATCCCGATTGCCACTTCTTCAACGACGGTGTCTACCTGGTTCTGACGACCGGCGGTGGCTCCACGGGTAGCGCGGTTCCCGAGCCGGCCAGTCTGACGCTCATGGGCCTTGGTTTGGCAGGGATTTATCTGCGGCGCAGGAAGCAGCAGTTGGCGGCAAAGGCCGCGCAGACTCTGTAGTCCGACCTGCTCGATTTTCGGTAACCTTGACGCCGCGCCGAATTTCGGCGCGGCGTTTTCGTGTACCGAGCAAAATTACCTTGATACTTAGCACTTTGAAGCTGGTAGGCGCTCCTGGTTCCTACGGATTTCTCGTACTCTGTAGCGCCTTCGGTTTCTTTCTCATCCATGTATGGCCACGACGCCCCATCCTCGGCCGCGCGTGGCTGTTTGCCGTGATTTCCGCATATCTCGTGCTTGCGACGCCCCTGGCGGCTCACCACATCGCGGACGCGTTGACGCAGTACCGTCCCGTTCCAGAGCTGACGAGTCTCCCCACCGCTGACGTCGTCATCACGCTCGGCGGGGACAATGTTCGGGGTCGAGCGAGCGAGACGTTACGTGCCCATACCGCGTGGCCGTCGGCGCGTCTCATCCTGTTCGGGGACGATTGGCTCCAGGGGCAGCTGCTGGAGGGCGGGATTCCGGCGAGCCAGATTACTCACGATCCACGTCCGCCAAATACGCTCGAACAGATGGTCGCCGTTCGCGACTATCTGAGAGCGCACCCACATGAGGTAACGGCCGTCGTTGCGTCACGACTTCAGATGCCGCGGATAGCGGCGATTGCCGATACGATGCGGTTACGCATCACGCTCTTGCCGTCGCCTGCTGACGTCGAACCGCCACGTGCAGGAGCGGGCCGATGGCTGCCCCGATATACTGCGCTGAGGATTAGCCGAGACGCAATCTATGAGCATGCGGCGTTGATCTATTACCGGTGGAAAGGGTTCACGCAGGGGGGATAGAAATCCGCCGCCAGGCCGACTTTCCAAGGCTGGATTACGTTTTCATCTCGGGCATGTGCACGGGGCTCAATAGGATCGATGGAGAGGTGTTTGCTCGGATCGGGGGCACCACATGGATTGGGTACGACCGAGAGTTCAACGTGGATGGCTGGCGGCAGCCCTGGCGGCGGCGCTCGTCCAGTCACCGGGAGTTCCCGCCCAAGCTGGCCAGTCGGCCGGGGGTGGCTCGACTGTGTCGAATCCAGGCCGGATAGTGTTTCAACACGATGGCAAGAACGTCAGTGGGTTTGCCCTGTATCTGGAGCCAGAAAGCGGTTCTCCTATACGGATCGATCTTGGGATGTTGAAGCCTGACGCCAAAGGTCTGATCTCGGCGACGCTCCCGAAACTCCCACCAGGTTCTTATCGCGCGGAGGTGGCGGCCTATAACGGGTCGGGGGAGAGTCCCAAGGTCCCAGCTGCCACGCCGTCGTTTACCGTGACCGGGCCAGTGGCCGCCCCTTCAGAAGCGAACCACGCGACCCACGTGGAGCGGGAACCCGTGGCGGACCCGGCACCGAAAAAGACCGAGGACAAGAAGACCGACGACACCGGGTCGAAGAAGGGCGGTATCGGAAAACGCTTCTGGAAGGTCCTGGTAGGTGACGACGACAAACCGTAGCAGCCTCGCGCAGTCGTCCTTCATCCGGGAACACGTGGGTTTTTCAGCACGATCGACAACCGCCGCGCCTGAACCCCGCGTTCTTCAAGTCGTCCTCAGCCTCAACCCGGGCGGGACCGAACGTCTCGTCGTCGAACTGGCACGGCGACTGACCCGCCAGATTCCGATGGCGATCTGTTGCCTCGATGACGAGGGTGACTGGGCGTCGGAGCTGAGCGCTGATAACGTTCCCGTCACCGCACTCCATCGCGCCGCCGGTTTCAGACCTGCGCTGAGCAGGGCGATCGCGACCGTGGCACGGCAGCACGGCGCCAACGTTATTCACTGTCATCACTACTCGCCGTTTGTTTACAGCTGCTTCGCGCGATTCTGGAAGCCGGGATGCCGTGTGATCTTTACGGAGCACGGGCGGCTCTCGGATGCTGCGCCTTCAGCCAAGCGGAGGATTGCAAACCAGGTATTGAGGCGGCTACCAAGCGGAGTGTTCACCGTTTCAGAGGATCTCCGGCAGCACATCATCGCTGAAGGTTTTGCTCCCCGTGCCGTCAGCGTGATCTACAACGGCATCAGCGTCGGTCCACCGCCGGATCCCGCGACTCGCGAACAGATCCGACGCACCGTGGGTGCGTCCCCAGAGACGATGGTAATTGGGACGATCGCGCGCCTCGATCGTGTCAAGGATCTCGGCACCTTGATCGAGGCGACGAGGCAGTGCGGCCGCACGGTTCCTGTGCTCCTCCTGATCGTCGGCGACGGGCCAGAGCGCGCGCGACTCGAGGAAGTGACAAAGGCCTGCGGCGCGGAGCCGTACGTCAGATTTCTCGGTCACCGTGACGATGCGCGGCGGTGGCTGGCGGGGTGCGACGCCTATGTCAACAGCTCGGTCAGTGAAGGGGTGTCGCTGACGATCCTGGAAGCCATGGCCGCGGGGCTGCCCGTTGTTGCGACCCGAGTTGGCGGGACGCCGGAAGTCGTAGACGCGACGTGTGCCCGGTTGGTGTCACCACGCGATCCGGATGCAATGGCCGGTGCGCTGCTCGACCTGATTCGTCAACCTGCCCTGCGCGATCAGATGGGTCGCGCGGCGCGGACACGCGTGGAAGCGCTCTTCACGCTGGAGCGGATGGTGGACGAATACCGCGGCGTGTACCACAAGGTCCTCTAGTGGCATATCTTTCGAGAAACAATACGGGCCGCTCCGTTGTCGCAGCCCGCGTAATCGGCGCTCGACGGCTCGTTGTGACTAGTATTCATTCAGCTCGGACGGTCCACTAGATGTGCGGTATTTCCGGCATGTTCGCGTTGAACGATGCGCTGCCACCAGGCGCTCGTCAGTCCGTGGTCGCGATGAACAACGCATTGGCGCACCGCGGTCCCGATGGAGACGGCTTCTTCGAGGATGCTCGCGCGGTCCTCGGGCACCGCCGCCTCGCGATTATTGACCGCGCCGGCGGCCACCAGCCGATGACCAATGAGGACGGTTCGTGCTGGATCGTCTTCAACGGCGAGGTCTACAACCACAAGTCGCTTCGGTCGCTGCTCGAGGACAAGGGACATCGATTCCGCACGTCCTGCGACACCGAAACCATCCTTCATGCTTATGAAGAGTTCGGCCCGGCGTGTGTGGAGCGCCTCGAGGGCATGTTTGCCTTCGCGATCTACGACTTCAAGCGCCGCGAGCTGTTTGCGGCACGTGACCGGCTCGGAAAGAAGCCGTTCTTCTACACCACGCTCGATGGCGTGTTTCAGTTTGCCAGCGAACTACCGGGTCTGACACGTGCCCACGGCTGGCGCGGCGAGATTGACCTCACGGCGCTCGAAGGCTTCTTGTCGCTGGGTTACTTCCTCGCGCCGTCGACCATCTACAGAGACGTGTTCAAGCTTCGTCCGGCGCACTGGTTGCGCGTTCGCGATGGGCGCGTCGAGGTGCAGCGCTATTGGGATGTCACGGAATTCGACACCGACCACCGGCCCGTCGATGAGCTCCTGCAGGATATCGATCGAACGCTGCGCACGGCTGTGCACGATCGCCTCGAGAGCGAGGTTCCACTCGGCGCATTTCTCAGCGGTGGCATCGATTCAGGCCTCGTGGTCTCCTACATGGCCGAGGCACTGGGCGACCGGCTTGTCACGGCGACTGTTGGCTTCGGTGAGCGCCAGCACAATGAGCTCGATGCAGCGGCCCTCGTGGCCACGCATTTCCGCAGTCGCCACTATGCGGATGTGATCGAACCGCACCTCGAGGAGGTGATTGGGCCGGTCACCGAGCGCCTGGGTGAGCCGCTGGCGGATTCATCGGCAATCCCGACCTGGTATGTCTGCCGAACCGCGAAACGTCACGTCACGGTGGCGCTCAGCGGCGACGGAGGCGATGAGAGTTTTGCCGGCTACGATTTTCGGTATGTTCCTCATAGCCTCGAGGAGTCCGCCAGGCGTGTCATGCCCGAGGCGCTGTCGCCGGCAGCGTTATGGCTCTCGGGTCGATGGCCTCGATCGCCGCGCCTTCCAAAGGTCCTTCGAGTTGGGACGCTGCTCGAGAATCTCGGTCGCGATCCGGCTGCGGCCTACTATTCCGATCTGGCGTTTCTGAAACCGGCGGAGACGCGCATCCTGATGGGGCTCTCAGATGACCGGGATCCGGCTACGAGTCCGATATATGAGGCGGTGACAGAGCCGTATCGGCGATGCCGATCCGGCGATGCCGTTCAGCGCGCGGCGTATGCCGATCTGAATATCTATCTTCCAAACGATCCGTTGGTAAAAGTAGACCGCATGAGCATGGCGCACAGCCTGGAGGTGCGCTGTCCGCTGCTCGACCGGCGTGTCGTCGAGCTCGCGTTCCGGATCCCCGCCTCACGTAAACAGCAGGGACGGCGCGGGAAGGTGCTCTTGCGGGCGTTGGCCAAGCGGCGGTTGCCGAGCGACCTCTGGCGCCTGCCGAAACGCGGCTTCACCGCGCCGATAGGCGAATGGGTCGCCGGTCAGCATGCATCGATGTTTCGCGAGGAAGTGCTGCGGACGAATGCGTGCGTGTCCGGGCACCTCGACATGCGCCAGCTGGAACGCCGCTTCGGTCAGCACCAGCGGGCGGAAGCCGATCACGGATATGCGTTGTGGGCGGTATGGGTGCTCGAGCGATGGCTTCGCCAGACGAAGGTCAGCGTCGAGCCTCAACTCTCGCGCGCGTGAGCGGGGCGAGCCTTCAGGCTCGCCTCGCGGACCCGTAGGGTCCGCGCCGCGGGCGCATTGTCCACCCCCGGGTCCAGGGGTCTAGGAGCCGTACGCCGAGAGACGCGAGAGCGCGGCCTTGGCTTCACCCGCGTCTGCACTTTTCGGATCCAGGCGCAGAGCGGTCTCGAGCGCCTGCCTGGCCTGAGTGAACTGTCCCGCCTTCGCGGCCGCGAGCCCCAGGTGATATTGGAAGGTCGCCGTGTTCGGCTGCTTTTCCACCGATTGCTTGAACGCGGCAATCGCCAGGTCGTGCATCCCCTTCTTGTAGTAAATCCAGCCCAGGGTATCGTTGACCTCGGGTGAGTCAGGAAGCTTGGTCCGGGCGGTCTGCACGAGCTGAAGCGCGTCGTCCAGGTTGCCGTTGTCTTCGGTCACCATCCACGCGAGATTGTTCGCCGCGACCGCTGCGGTCGAGTCGACGGCGAGGGTTTCGCGATACGCCTTCTTCGCCTCCTCGCGCTTGTTCTGGGTCTGCAGGATGGCCCCGACCATCGTCCGTGCTCCAACGGATTTCGGTTCGCGCTGGGCAAGCGTCTTGAACTCGGTGAGCGCCTGGTCCATCTTCCCTTGCTCCACGTACACGCGCGCGAGCATCGAGTACGGCTCGCTTCGAGCGGCATCGACCTCCATGGCGCGGCGGAGCAGTTCCTCAGTCTTTGGTAAATCCTTGAGGCTCGCGTAGGTTCGGGCCGCCAGCACGAGCGCATCGACGTTCGCGGGCGATTGGGCAGCCAGGCCCTCTGCGCGCGCGCGCGCGGCCGGTCCACGGCCGGTCGACAGCTCGATGAGGATCAGACCTGCGGCCGCCTCAACCGACGTTGGCGCCAGTTCGGCGGCCTTCTTGAAGGCACGCTCGGCTCCAGGCACATCCTTGCGCACCAGCGCCAGCGTGCCTTCGAGCACATGCACCGTCCCTGATTGCGGGTAATCCTTCAAGAGCGTCGTCAACTGCGCGTCCGCGGCAGTGACATCCCCTGAGGCGAGCGCGGCTCGGACCAGCGTGACCCGGGTGAGCGGCGCTTGCGGCGCCGCGGCCAGCGCGCCCTGCGCGAACTGCTTCGCCGCGTCCAGCCCGCCGGTCGCGAGATTGAGTTGCGACAAGGCCACCTGAACAGCCGGGTCGCTCGGACGAAGTCGCAGCGCCTCGGCGTAGGCGGTCTTCGCGCCGTCAAGGTCACGCGTCGCACGATAGGCTTCGCCCAGCACGATCGAACCCTCAGCGAGAGTCGGGTTTGCGCTCACGGCAAGCTTCGCCGCGGCGATCGCGTCCGCCGGCTTTTTCTCGAGGAGATCCAGGCGCGCCTTGAGGATGAGCGCCCGTGCCTCCTGCGGTGCTGCGTCGAGCACTTCCTTCACTAACGCGTATGCGCGAGCGGTTTCACGGTCGGCATATGCGAGTCGCGCGAGCATGAGCGTTGCGTCTCGTTGCGTATCCGTCCGCGCCTTCAGCGCTGTCAGCAGGCGACTGCCCTCATCGCGCCGGCCGGTGCCGATGTACAGCTGGACGAGTGAAAACTGCGCACCGATATCACCGGAATCCTCAGCCAGCCGTTTCAGGTATGGCTCGGCTTTGTCGACGCGTCCTGTCCCCGCATAGAACACTGCCAGGGCCCGGCTGACCATCGGGCTCTTGCGGTCTCGCTCGAACGCTTCCTTGAGCTGCGCCTCTGCATCGTCGATACGTTTGACGACGATCAAATAGTTGGCGTACGAGAGCCGGATCGGCACTGAGGCGGGGTCGGCCTGAAGGGCCGCCGTGTACGCTGCCTCCGCCTTCGTCGCGTCGCCGCGAAGGTGCTGCACGACACCCAGGTTCGCGTACGTGACACCCTTCCCGGGGTCCTCCGCGATCGCCGCTTCCATGTCGCTCAACGCACCGTCCAGGTCCTTCAAGCCGGCAAGCGCGTTTCCACGAAGGACGTGTGCCGGAGCGCTCTTGGGGTTCGTCTTGAGCACCTGCTCTGCCCGGACCCGCGCATCGTCGAAACGGCCGCCGGCGAGCAGGAAATTCCCAACCTTGATCTGGAGGTCGGCGTCATCCGGCAGGAGGTCGGCAGCGCGGACGAACTCGCGAATGGCGTTTCCGCCATCGCCCGCCTTCAAATACGTTTCGGCAAGCTTGCGGTGCGCCTCACCGTAGCGCGCGTCGAATTGGATGGCTCGCCGGTATTCGATAACCGCTTCGCTGTATAGCGCTTTTGCAAACAACGCATCGCCACGCGTGACGGCCTCGCGTTTGGCGGTTTCGGGGTTCTCCGAGCAGGCGCCCGCCGCGATGGCGATCACCATCACGAGTGCGCACCGAACGGCGTGTTGACGCAGCAAGAATGTTGACATGTTTTTTCAGCTTGGAAGATGAGGTCCGAGGAATGGAAACAGTTCCTGCACGAATGCCGTGCCCCGACGTTCGGCATCGCGCGCCTGCACGTCGCCTTCCGCGACGGGAACGATGACCCTCACGAGCGCGGCATCGGTACGGTTGTAACGAACCGAATCGAGCACCGTGAAAATCTTTGCCCGGTACTCGCCCGCCACGACGCGCCGGTGACTCTGATACCAGTAGAGCACGAGCTGTCTCTCGATACCCTTGGCGATGATCACGCGATTGACTTCTACCGGCGTGGTGGCGTTCGCCACGCCCGGTGCACCTTTGACCGGAATGATCGCGCGACCCACATCCACGGGCTGCCACCCGGCGCCCGGGAGGCAGTTCAGGGGCGAGTGAATCGTGTCTCCTTGCCGCTGACTCGTGTGGTAGCCAACATACAGACCGACGGGCCACCGGTCCTGCACGTAGGTTCGCGTGATGTAGTCGTCGACGCCAAGGATCGCGAGAATGTCAGGGGTGAAATCGGCCTCACGATGTCCGGTCCAGCCGGCCACTGACATTGGCAGCAACGCCAACGGCTGGCGTGGAGGAAGGACTTCGGCCCGCGACGCTTCCGCAAGGTACACGGACGCTCCAATCAGGCACAGGGCGACGACGATCATTCTGATCTGGGAGGAACTCATATGGCGATCTCGTTGGCCGGCCGCGCACCGGGCGCCACGGCCGCGCGCTCGGGCGCGTGTTCCGGTGCGAGCGCCTGAATCACGCGCATGACTGCGAAAAGGAACACGAACGCGACGACGAAGAGGACCCACCCTGAAAACGTATGCAGGAAGCCGGTGGCAATCTCACCGCCGTAGTAGTGAGCCGCTACGCCAATCCCCGCGACACGCAGCCCGTTCGACAGGATGGCAATCGGAATAGTCGACAGTGTGACCGCCACGCGCACCCACTGCCGCTGGTCCGTGAAGTAGCTGTAAATGATCCCGAGCGTGAGCAACGAAACGAGCGAGCGGATTCCGCTGCAGGCTTCGGCAACTTCCAGCGTCGTGTTGGCAAGGACGATCACGTTGCCTTCACGCAGCACCGGGATTCCCCAGAGAGTGAGAGCCGTTTCGCCGAAGCGAGACGCCTGCAGCTGCAGGGGAAACGCGATCTGGTTGAAGATGATTGCCGGTATCGGAATCATCAGCAGCAGGAACGCGATTGGCAGCGTGAGAATCCGCAGGTGCTGCCAGCCCAGCACGTAGAGGACGCCGCCGGCGATGACGCCGACGATCGACACCCGGGTCAGGAACAACTCGGCGCCCAGGATGCCCGCCACGAGCGTCACGATGCTGCCCAGCAGAACGACCAGGCCGAGCGCGCTTGGTTGGCGCAGCGCAGCGAGCAGCTGCTGGCGACGTTCCCACGCGAAATACAGCGCGATGGGAACGATTAGAAAACCGTGGGAATAGTTGTCGTCGTGTTCCCAGTCGAACACGAGCTTCGCGATCACGTCCCGGTACAGGATCGCGAACGAGACCAATACCCCAATCAGCGGCAGTGCCGCAATCACACGTGTCCGCGTCACATCCCTATCCTTTGAGCGTGCCGAGGACACGTTTGGCCTCGTCGGCCCCCGCAAACCGAGGGTCGAGTTTCAGAGCCTCTTCCAGCGATCGCTGCGCCTCCGGCCGGTTGCCGTTCTTGGCGTACGCCAGACCGAGATGGTAGTGGATGAGCGGATTGGATCGATCCTGGGTCACGCCGTCCTTCAGGGCGGTGATCGCGAGGCCTGCCAGGCCCTTCTTGTAATAGATCCACCCGAGCGTGTCGCTCACATCCGCGTTATTGGGGAGCTTCGCTTTGGCGGTCTGGGCCAATTGCAGGGCCACATCCAGATTGGCCCCGATATCGGCGTACGCCCACGCCAGGTTGTTCGCAGCAACAGCGGCCTGGGGATCGATCTCGAGCACCTTCTCGTACTCCTTCCGCGCCTCTTCATGCTTGTTCTGCATCTCGAGGATGGTTGCGACCATCGTCCTTGCGCCGACGGCGGCCTCCGGGTGTTTGCGGGCAGCTTCCTCAAATCGCGACTTCGCATCGTCGAGACGGCGCTGGTCGAAATAGAGGTTGCCGAGACTCCGATAGGCCTCAAAATTTGCCGGGTTCTTTTCCAGGACTTTTTGATAGGCCGCCTCCGCTTGCGGCGCATCGCCAATGGCTCTGAACGTGGCGCCAGCAAGCGTCAACAGGGCCGGGTCATCGGGCTTCTTGCTCAGGCTTGCCCGAATTCTCGCTCTGGCTGCCGCTGGGTCCTTTTCCGCGAGATCGGACTGAATCAGGCCGGCGAGCGCCTCAATGGAGTCAGGTTGTAACTCGAGCACGCGACCGAATGATGCGCGTGCGCTCTTGATGTCCCTCTTCTGGGTGTAGAGACGCCCGTACAGGGTGTGGATTTTTGCCGAATTCGGATTCGTCGACGCGACGAGTCTGAGCTCTGACTCGGCCCGGGCCAGGTTACCTTCGCCAAGCGACGCTTCTGCCAGAAGCAAATGCCCAGCACCTGATCCCGGTCTCTCCCTGACGGCTTGCATGGCAAGGTCTGCGGCGCTCTTGGAGTCTCCACGCTCCAGGCGCAGCACAGCGAGCCTGAGCTGTACCGGAACTGACGCCGGGATCTGCTTCAAGAGCTCAGACAAGACTTCGATGGCTTCATCTTTCGATCCGGCTGCTTCAAGAGCCACCGCCTTGTAATACTGTCCCTGCAGGGAGCGGGCGTTAGCGTCCACCACCTTTTTTGCAAGGGCAAGTGCATCCCCTGGCTTCTTGTCAACCAACAGGAAGCGCGACTTCAGAAGCAGCCCCTGCTCATTCTTTGGCTCGCGCTGCAACACGGCATCGATGGACTCATAGGCTTGCTGCCGACGGTTCGCCGCGTAGTCGATCGCCGCGAGCCGTATCGTTGCCGCGGCGAAACTCTGGTCTTCCTTCGCGAGCGCCGCCAGGATCGTAGTGGCCTCTGACGTTCTTTTGCTGTTCACGTAGAAGTCGGCGAGCATGAGCCGGGGTCCGGAGTCGTTGGATGCCTCGGCATACGCCTTCAGTGTTGGTTCCACTTCGGCTATGCGGTAGTTCTGCATGTAGAACGCCGTAAGGCTGCGCAGACCGACTGGTGATTTCGGCTCGAGGTCGAGCGCCTTCTTGAACTCTGCCTCAGCCTCCACGAGCCGGTTCCCGGACCAATAGAAGTTGGCGAGGCTCAAATGCGCGTCGACCGACTTGGGCTGAAGATCCACTGAACGCTTGAATGCAGATTCGGCGGCCCTCATGTCGCCCTTGGCCATCTGGACGACGCCGAGATTTGCGTACGAGAGCGTTCGTTGAGAGTCGGTGTCGATCGCTGTTTCCAGCTCGGAGATCGCGCCGCTGAAGTCTTTCAGATTTGCTAGTGCATTCCCCATCAGGATCAGGGCCTGGACGTTCTTGGAATCCCGCTGCAGCACCGTGTCCGCCCGGTCCCTTGCTTCCTGATAGCGCCCGGCGATCAGGAGCACCTGTCCTGCACGTAGTTGCACAACCGGGTCATTCGGCAGGAGGTCGGCGGCTCGGACGTACTCGCGGAAGGCAGTTAGCGCGTCGCCGTTCGCTTCCGCAGCCCTGGCGAGCTTGAAACGCGCCTCCCCGAAACGGGGGTCCTGAGCGACCGCATTGCGATATTGGATGATCGCCTCGGAGTACTTTTTCTGTGCGACGAACTCGTCACCGCTCGCGACGTACTCCATTTTGAGCTTTTCTGGATCGCCCGAACACCCGGCGTTGAAAGCGGTCAGAAGGAGTAGAACGGCAACGATCGACCTGTGACGCATGCATAGCTCCAGACTGCGGAAGTGACGGTGTAGGCCTGAGGGAACAGCAAGCGTCTTTCCATCTCAGAATTTGCAGTTTCTGCCGTTAAGTATTTGAACTGTAGTTATTTATCGCTAAACTCATCAGGCTAGGTCTAAGGGGAAGTCAGCCCTGGAGCTGACAAAAAACCTTCCGACCCATTCCTAAAGGCCTGTGCGTCGTTTATCCTTTTCGCACCGAGCAAATATTACAGAAGCGTCGATGAGCCGGCGGATCGTGTAAGGGCGGCGGGGTGCAGGTTCGTTTCTACACGGGCAGGTTCGTAGTGTGTCCGTGACACGTCAGCCGTAAATACCTGATTCTAAAGCCGTTCAGTTTCAGTGTCTACCGCTTGAGGTGTGTTTGCCCGTAGACATCTCATCGGGCACGACACTTGGAGCACGCTGAACCGTTCAACCGGAAATAATATCCGCCGTTACACGTGGCCGGACCTCCCCAGGTCTTCGCGGCGCGGCTTCACGGGGAAGAAGCATGCTGAAATTACTCGAAAGAAATATCGCGGCCATCGAGGACCGGCTTATTCTCCTCGCGCCCCCTTCAGCGACCTCTGTGCAAGATGGCTTTGAAAACGTCACGTTCGACAGCCATCGTCGCGACGAGCTCATCCGCGAGATGCAGCAGCTTCGCGGCAGTGTGTATCTGGAAGACGGCGCACTGGCGCGGCATGAGCTTTCGCAGGACGGGCTCCACCAGACACCGGAAGATGATCGCAGTTGGCACCTGCTGATGGTGGACCCGGACCACCACGTCACCGGCTGCATCTGGTACCTGGATCATCCGAATACAACCTCGATTCAGAGTTTGAGAGTGCGGAATTCTCCGCTCGCCAAGATGGAACGCTGGCGCGACACACTTCGCGTTGCCGTGGAATCCGAGATTGCGCGGGCACGACGAGACGCACTGCGTTACATCGAGGTTGGTGGATGGGCTGTGTCGAAACAATGTCGTTGCAAGGCCGAAGGGCTACTGCTCGCGTTGGCGGGTTATAGCCTCGGGCGCCACCTCGGCGGTGCACTTTTCATCACGACCGCGACGGTGCGGCATTCCTCGTCTGCTATTCTTCGCAGGCTTGGTGGGTCGTCTCTTGAGGTAGACGGAACTGCTGTTCCGTCCTATTTCGACCCGAAATACAATTGTGAGATGGAGCTGCTCAGGTTTGATTCGCGCAGTCCAAATGCCAAGTACACTGGAATCGTCAACTTGTTGCGCGACAAGCTTAGAAACGCGGCGGTCTTTGCGTCGGACCCCATCGGAGTTTCGTCGGTGCCACGCTTTGTGAGGGCGCCGCAATTCAGAAGTCAGACTGGCGAACCGCTCGCGGCTGCCTGAGCGCGCCGAGGGAGGCGCGCCGAACTCGTCGCGTCGCGAGCGCGGGTTTGTGGACGATCAATAGCGGGTTTGTGGAATGGATGAGGGCGCGCTCGCGTCGGCGCTTCGAGAATGGCAGGTCGCACTTGGATCTGCTCACGTTGTGAGCGATTCAGACGTGCTGCGCGATGCGAGTACCGCGACTTTCCATACCGTTCCGCACGTACGGGCGATTCTGCGGCCAGCCAGTCGCGAAGACGTGCAACAGTGCGTTCGCATCGCGAACCGCTTCCGCATACCGATTTATCCAATCAGCACAGGGAAGAACTGGGGCTACGGTTCGCGAGTGCCCGTTCGCGACGGCGTGCTGCTCGATCTCGGGCGGCTGAATCGAATCCTCGACTTCGACGAAGAGCTCGCGTACGTCACGATCGAGCCGGGTGTGACGCAGCGACAGCTTCACGAATTCCTGATTGAACGCAACTCGCGCCTCTGGATGGATGCAACCGGTGCGAGCCCTGACTGCAGCATCATCGGAAACACGATGGACCGTGGCTTTGGGCACACGCCGATGGGCGACCATTGCGGCAATGCCTGCGCATTCGAAGTGATACTGCCCACCGGCGAATGCATCGATACGGGGTTCGGTCGCTTTCCTGGTGCGAAAGCTGGAGCACTCGGCCGCTGGGGTGTAGGTCCATCGCTCGACGGCGTGTTCTCGCAATCCAGTTTCGGGATCGTCACGCGGATGACCGTGTGGTTGATGCCTGCGCCGGAGTCTTTTCAGGCGTTTTTCTTCTCGTGCAAGGACAACGAAGGGCTCGGGCCTATCATCGATGCCCTCCGTCCACTCCGGCTTAACGGAACGCTTCGGAGTGTGATGCACATAGGGAACGATTACAAAGTACTCGCCGCGACCAGTCGGTATCCGTGGGCGGAAACCGGCGGGCAGACACCACTGAGTCCGACGGTGATGGCGGAACTGCGACAGAAGCTGACCATCGGATCCTGGACTGGGTCCGGCGGTCTCTATGGGACGCGCGCCCAGGTTCGCGAGGCGCGATCGCAGCTCCGAAAGGCCCTGGCTGGCAAGGTCGATCGGCTGAGGTTCGTCGACGACCGGTTGTTGAAACTGATGGCGCGGTTGACCAAACCCTTCAGCCTTCTCACCGGATGGGACATCAGTCGTACGATCAAGGTGATCGCTCCTGTGTACGGCTTGATGAAGGGCGTTCCAACCGATTCGACGCTTGCGAGCGTCTACTGGCGGAAGCGGATTGACGTTCCGGCGCAGATGGATCCCGATCGCGACGGCTGCGGACTGCTGTGGTGCAGTCCTGTCGTCCCGAACACGGGAGCTCATGCCACCGAGGTGACGCAACTGGCGACAGACGTGCTGCTGAAACATGGCTTCGAGCCGCAGATATCAATTTCTCTGGCAACCGAGCGAAGCTTGTTTTGCGTGACGACGCTCAGCTATGACAGGAACGTCCCTGGCGAAGACGACCGCGCGATGGAGTGTTACCGTGTGCTGGTCGAAGAGCTTCTTGCTCGTGGATATCCTCCGTATCGTCTGAATGTCTCTTCGATGCGCTATTCGGAACGAGCGGGCTCATACACGGATTTGCTACGCGGACTGAAAGAAGTATTTGATCCCAACCACATTCTCGCGCCGGGCCGGTACGAGTCTACAAGCCCTGCTCCGAAGCGGGAATCGGACGTGCCGATGCCTCTGACGGTGGCAAGATGAGAGGCTCGAGCCCGCTCGCAATGATTGCAATGGTCCCCGAGGACGACGTGGCGTTGTTCGACGCAGAGGCGAGGCGCCTCGTGGCCGATCTTCATGCCCCACGACCTCGTGTCTTCTGGATGGACCTCATCGCCAGTGCCGGCGTCGGTTGGGCGGGCTTCGCTCTTGCGGTCATGCTGCCGCCGTTTTCAGCCGGCATGATCGCCGCGGCGGCGGTGGCCATCTTCGCCTTCTACCGCGGCCTGTGCTTCATCCACGAAATCACCCACGTTCGATCCGGTGCGTTGCCCGGTTTCGAGCTCATGTGGAATCTACTCATCGGGCTGCCTCTGTTGATGCCGTCCTCGGTGTATCTGGGCGTGCATCAGGATCACCACAAGCTCTCCACGTACTCGACAGTCGATGACCCGGAGTACTTGCCGTTCGCGAGTTCGGGAAAGTTGACGGTTCGGTTCACGCTCGGGGCGCTTGTGATACCCGTACTACTGGTCGTGCGTTTTGTTATCGCCGTGCCGCTAGAACTCATCTGGCCGCGGTTTCATCGCTTCCTGGCGTCTTGCGCGTCGTCGCTATCCATGAATCCGAAGTACAGGCGCGTCGTATCGGACGCGATGTCGAAGAAAATGCGCGCGCTCCATGCGGCGGCGTCTGGCCTGTGGGCGGGCGCCTTCCTGCTTGCGTGGGCCGGGTTCCTTCCCTGGCGCGCCTTTTTGATCTGGTACGCGATCACGGCTGTGGCGAGCGTCATCAACACGTTGCGCACGTTGGTCGCACACCAGTACGAAGGTACCGGTAAGCCGATGAGCCGGCGCGAACAGCTCCTGGACTCTGTCGATACGCCTGGCGCCCGCGTGACCGAACTATGGGCACCCGTAGGCCTTCGCTACCACGCACTCCATCACTATTTCCCTGGGATCCCGTACCACAACCTTGGCGAGGCGTACCGCCGACTGGTGAAGGCGCTCCCGGACTATCAGATTTCCACGGGTGACGGCCTGGTTCCAGGGTTGACAACCCTGTATCGCAAAGGCAGAGCGGCCGAAATGTAAGGTAAGGTCGCGTCCTGATGAACGACGTCAAGGAAACAATTCGGCAGTTCATTCTGTCTGCCCACCTGCCGGGCGAGTCGCCAGACAACCTCAAAGACGACACACCGCTTCAAACAAGCGGCATTCTGGATTCGCTCGCCACGCTCGGACTCATACAGTTCGTCCAGGAGCAGTTCCATGTCGAGCTGGACATCTACGACACCAGCGTCGAGCGTTTCGATAGGATCCAGGACATCGCCGCATCCGTAGCACGGAAGCGGGCCGTGGGAGCCCATCCTTCATGATCCCCCGGCACCTCGCCGACTATCTCGAATCGAGCGCCGCTCGCTGTCCCGAGCGAATCGCCGTCGTGGATTCGAATGGTTCCGTAACGTACTCCGAGCTCAATCGGCAGGCTGACGCCTTGGCCGCCTTTCTCGCCGCGCGTGGCGTGACGCATGGCGATCGTGTGGGAGTAGTGCTCCCGAAGAGCATTCCGGCAGTCGTCGCGCTGTTTGGAATCATGAAGGCGGGCGCCGCCTATGTCCCCGTGGACCATACGGCCCCTGCCGAGCGTGGTCAGCGCATCCTTACAGACTGCCAGATCAGCGCGCTCATCGTCGACGCGCGATGCCTCGGCGTGATCCCGGAACAGCACGGAACCAGCACGGCGCTTTGCGCGGTGGTCGCCGTAGGCGCAGCCTCCGACGTACCCGCTCTCGGAAACCGAATGACATCGTTCGACGGCGCTCTCCAGAGCGGCGACGGATTCACGATTCGCGAGCGCAGCACAGGGGACCTCGCGTACATCCTTTACACGTCCGGGTCGACAGGCATGCCGAAGGGCGTGATGCTCACGCACGAAAACGCCCTGAGCTTCGTCGAATGGTGTTCGTCCGTCTTCGAGCCGACCGAAAACGATCGTTTCAGCAGCCACGCGCCGTTTCATTTCGATCTGTCGGTGCTCGATATCTACGTGGCGATCAAGCACGGCGCAGCGCTCTATCTGATTTCCGAGGACCTCGGAAAAAGCCCCAAGGACCTGGCGCGATTCATCGCCGTCAACCAACTGACGGTGTGGTACTCGACGCCGTCGATTCTGACGCTCCTCCTCCAGTTCGGAAATCTCGAGGCGCACAAGGTTCCGGACCTGCGTCTCGTGCTGTTTGCAGGTGAAGTATTTCCGGTCAAACATCTTCGCGAGCTTCAGCGGCGATGGCCCTCGCCGGCGTACTACAACCTCTACGGCCCAACCGAGACCAATGTCTGTACGTTCGCGAAGATTCCCTCGCAGGTTCCAGACGATCGCGAGGTGCCATATCCCATCGGCTTTGCCTGCAGCCACTGCGCGAGTCTCGTGCTCGATGACGAGAGGTGCGAGGTGGCCGCTGGCGACGAAGGCCTGCTGTATATCAGTGGACCGTCGACGTTTCGAGGCTACTGGAATCGTCCCGCCGAGAACGCCGCCGCATTTCTCGAGCGGAGCGGCGTTCGGTGGTACAACACCGGCGACCTCGTCCGATGGGATCCCGATGATGGCTTTATCTACGCCGGCCGCAAGGATCGAATGGTCAAGCGTCGGGGCTATCGCATCGAGCTCGGAGAGATCGAGCGCGCACTCTATTCCCATCCGCGTCTCAGGGAGGTGGCCGTGATCTCCGTCCCCGATCCTGATGCGGGCGTGAAGATCGTGGCTTATCTCTCGTGCCATGAAGGCGACCGGCCTTCGATCATCGACCTTAAGACCTTCTGTGGAACCAGGCTGCCCGCATACATGAACCCCGACCGCTTCATGTTTGAAGCGCGGCTGCCTCGAACGTCTACCGACAAGGTGGACTATCTGGCCCTGAAGAATAGTTTTCTGACTCCCGCCGCCGTCTGATCGAGCCGAGATGTGACCCAAGACTCGGGAGAATCACTCGACTACGCCGAACGCTGGCTCCTGGATGGTCTTCGAGTCCTAAGGCCTGCCCTGTCTGTCCACCAAATTACCGTGGATATGACCAATGCGCTGGCGCGGCTCGACGCCCTTCGACGGCAGGGCGTGAACGCGACAGCAACTCATTTGGTGGTCCGCGCAGCGGCGCGCGGGCTGGCTGCCAACCCGAATCTCCACCAGGTCATCGCCGGCACGCGACGGCAGCGTCCCGGGCGTGTGGACATCGGCCTGTCGGTGACGGGGGAGACCTTCGTCGCACCCGTGCTTGTGATTGAAGGCGCCGACCAGAAGAGCGTGGCGGACATCGCGACTGAGATTGCGCGCCGCACTCCGGAGGTCCGGCAGGCCGATCAGCAGATGCTCCGCGCCCTTCGGCAGTGGGGCTGGCTGCTTCCCTTCGGGTTTTTGCGCCGCGGGATTCTGCGTCTGCTATTTACAAGCCCGACCTTCCGGCGGAAGGGTGCCGGAACGTTTCAGGTATCCACTGTGCCGGCCGACTGGGCGCTGACCTCGACGTTCGCCACGGCGGGTGTTCTCGTGGCCGGGCAGGTCTGGTCGCGGGTGGTTGCCGTTGATGGCCAGCCGGCGGTCCGGCCGGTCATGGCATTAACGCTGTCAGGAGATCACGGCGTATGGGATGGGCGTGCAGCCGCGCGCTTTCTCTCGGCGGTCAAGGCAGAACTGGAGTCGGCCGCAGTAGCATGAGTCAAAAAAAAACGCTTCCCGCGTGAGCGGGAAGCGTTTTCTGTCCTCGGAAGAATGTTCCGACTTAGGCCTTGACTGCCTTGGCGGAGCGACGACGGCGCAGAGCCGCGAGCACTGCCGCTCCGGCGCCGAAGGTCAGAAGGCTTGCAGGCTCCGGAATCGCGGCCGGGTCGAGGTTCAGATCGAATGAGCACGGACCAGTGTTGCCGACGCCGCACCCGATGTCGAGACCTGTGTTGTCCAACCTGTCGAACAACTCCGCAAACGACATACCGCCAATGGTTGACGCGAACGACCCGTGGTAGAACCCGGAGTCGGCGCCCCTGACGAAGTTGCCGAAGAAGTCGAAATTGATTCGAAGTCCTTCATTGGTCCCCAGAATCGAGAAGGGGCCTTCTACGCAGCTGTCGCCGACACCCTCAGAGCCGGTGCAAAGGGGGCCAATCTGATTGGGGATCGATGTGAGGTCGAAGTGCAAGCCTGCTGCGTCTAAGTCCGTGAAAGCCGAGAAGTAATTGGCAATCGCCAGCGGAACCCCAGAGGGGGCAAACGTCGCCGGCGGAGCCGCCGTGGGGTCATTCGTGGTGTCCAGCATCGTGGCGAATGTGCCGAAGGTCAGGCCATCACCGCCAAGACAGGTTCCCACGCAGCCCGGACCGAAGAAGCCGGTCATCCCCAGAAGCTCCACGACAGCACCGCTTCCGCCGCCGGTCGGGGCAATATCAATCACTGCGAGCCCAGTCCCCGCACCGCGAACGTCATAGACGAACGCACCCGACATGTTCACGTGGCCAGTTATCGTGCCGGCGCTGCTCGGCACCGCGAGACCAAGAAGCGCTAGCGCACTTCCAATTGCAAATAAACTCCGCTTCATGTGATTTCTCCTCGATCTCGTCGAACGAAAGGTAGGCGGTTCATTCCGCCGGGGACGCCCAGTCAATAGCACATCGGGTGCCCAGTTCGTGGAACGGCCGTGTGGTGATGAAGGAGAGTCAGTAAGTCGCTAGATAAGAGGAAGTTAACAGAGTACTCTTGTGCTGGCTTCGAGAACGTTGGGTTCAAGAAAGTCTACCGATAGGATGACCAAAGGCGGCGCGCGGGTTCGGGGACATCGTCCGAACGTGCCCGTTGGCGCACTTCGAGCGAATTCATAAAGAAAACTCGGAGAACCGCTGAATCGAGGCTCGATTTCTGAAGTCAGCTTCGCAATTGACTTCGTCCTGTTGCGCTTCGCACCGGCGCGGGCGCCTCGACGAACGCCTCAGGGTAGGCCGTCAGGAAATGGCCCGTCAGCTGCGCTGGCGACCGGCGGAAGAAGTCCCTAAAGCCTGGAATCAAAAAGAGTAAGGGCACAAGCAGGAGCACGATGGCGCCCAGTGACGTCATGCTCGCCGTC
>Ga0208185_1000209_pt1 | contig 36256 bp, 36 predicted proteins | sample EasRivMeERMLT700_FD_187532 | JGI IMG/M metagenome (GOLD analysis project Ga0208185, IMG submission 187532) | Soil microbial communities from meander-bound floodplain in the East River, Colorado, USA - East River MetaG ERMLT700 (SPAdes) (version 2) | ecosystem: Environmental > Terrestrial > Soil... | reverse complement strand
GCATCATCCTCACCGCGCTTGCCGGCGCGATCCTGGCCAATCTTGTTCTGCGAAAGGAGCCCGCCGGCGCGGAGGAGCCGATCGGCAAGCCGCTGATCGTGCTCGCCGCGCTGGCCGCCGCGATCGCCGGCCTTGGGCTGGTCGGGTTTGCACCCTCGATCTTCCTGCTTCTGCTGGTCCTGTTCGCCGTGGTGGAGCGGCTGCCGCCCGGCCGATCGATCCTGGTCGCGGCCGGCACCACGGCGGTGCTGTTCCTCATCTTCAAGACCTGGCTCCGCGTGCCATTGCCGGTCGGACCGCTGGGAATCTGACCCTGGAGCTTCTCGGCCAATTGGCGCAGGGATTCATCGCGGCGGCGACGCCGATGAATCTGCTGATGTGCCTGCTCGGCGTGGTCCTCGGCCAGATCATCGGCGTGCTGCCCGGGATCGGTCCCTCGGCGGCGATCGCGCTTCTGCTGCCGCTCACCTACGGCGCCAGCCCGACCGCCGCCATCATCATGTTCGCCGGCATCTATTACGGAGCGCAGTACGGGGGAACGCTCACCTCGGTCCTGATCAACGTGCCGGGCGAGTCGAGCTCGGTCATGACCACGCTCGACGGTTACCAGATGGCACTGCAGGGCCGCGGCGGCGTCGCCCTGGGCATCGCCGCGATCGGCTCGTTCATCGCCGGGACGATCGGCACCGTCGGCCTGATGCTGCTTGCCCCGCCGCTCGCCAGCGTCGCGCTCGCGTTCGGCCCGCCGGAATATTGCGCGCTGGTGCTGCTCGGCCTCACTGCCCTGGCTGCGGTCGGCAGCTCGGTGCTCAAGGGTCTCGCGACCGGCGTCGCGGGCCTGCTGCTTGGCACCATCGGCATCGATCCGCAAGTGGGCGTGCCGCGCTTCGATTTCGGCCAGTCCTGGCTGCTCGACGGCGTCGACTTCATCATCCTGGCGGTCGCCCTGTTCGGCGTCGGCGAGGTCCTCGCCAGCTGCCGGATGGGGTCGGCGGATCCCATTTTGAACGTCGGCCGCGTGCTGCCGAACCGCGAGGAGTGGCGCCAGGCGCGCATGGCGATCCTGCGCGGCAGCGGCATCGGCTTCGTGATCGGTGTGCTGCCCGCTGCCGGAGCGACCATCGCGTCCTTCGTCGCCTATATCGCCGAGAAGAAGCTGGCCAAGGACCCTTCGCGCCTCGGCAAGGGCGCGATCGAGGGCGTGGCGGGGCCCGAAGCGGCCAACAATGCCGCCTCGGCCGGCGCGATGGTGCCGATGTTCGCGCTCGGCGTGCCGGGATCGAACACCACCGCGGTCATGCTGGCGGCGCTGATCATGTTCGGCCTGCGGCCGGGGCCGGACATGTTCACCACCAACGCGAAGCTGGTCTGGGCGGTGATCGCCAGCATGTTCATCGGCAACCTGATCCTGCTGCTCATGAACCTGCCGCTCGCCGGCCTGTTCGCGCGCCTGCTGCAGATCCGCTATCGCTGGATCTACCCGCCGATCCTGGCGATCTGCCTGACCGGAGTGATCTCGCGCGCCAACAACGTCGAAGACGCGTGGCTGATGCTCGGCCTCGGCGTGCTCGGCTGGCTGATGAAGCGCTACGACTGGTCGGCGGCGCCGATGATCCTCGGCCTCGTGCTCGGGCCGATTTTCGAGAACGCGCTGCGCCAGTCGCTCACCCTGTCGCACGGCAGCGGGCTGATCTTCGTAACGCGGCCGATCTCCGCTGTGCTGCTCGCGTTCACGCTCGTGGCCGTTACCGTTCCCCTCTGGACCAGGTTCTTCCGTGCCAAAACTCTTTGATCGCATCGGCGTCGACATCAACCAGAAGCTCGCCCTGGAGCCCGCCGTCGACTGGGCGGTGAAGCACAAGGTGCCGTTCATCGACCTGTGCCTGGACCAGACGCCCGAATTGCTGGAGAGGAGCTCGCCGCGGCTGGCGAAAGCGCGAAAGCAACTTGAAAAAAACGGCGTAAAGCTCGGCTTGCACACCCTCTCCGCGGTGAACATCGCCGAGACCTCGCCGTTCGTGACCAACGCGGCCGATGCCTACCTGGCGGCCTACATGGACGCCGCGAAGAAGCTCGGCGCCGGCTGGATCGTGGTGCACGGCGGCTACCACTTCGGCTCCGACCAGCGCGTGCGCATGGACGCCGCGGTCGCGCGGATCGCGCGCGCGGCGAAGGCGGCGGAAAAAAAGAAGGTGAAGCTGCTTCTCGAAAATCTGAACCCCGAGCCCGAGCAGGCCGAGGTGCACTATCTCGCCAACGACCTCGAGGAATGCCGGTACTATTTCGAGCGCCTCGATTCGCCCGCGCTCGGCTGGAGCTTCACCGTGAACCACGCCCACATCCGGCCCAACCGCATCGACGCGTTCATGGCCGGGCTCGACCTGCGCCGCTGCGGCGAGGTGCGCCTCGCCGACTGCCGCGGCACGCACGAGGAGCACCTGCGGCCCGGCGAAGGCACGATCGACTTCGGCGCGATGTTCGCCGCGATCGAGGCGAGCGGCTACCGCGGCCACTACATGCAGGCGTTCGGCAGCCTGGACGACATGCTGACCGGGCGGGCGACGCTTGCTGCTCTTGGAGAGAAGGGAGTCCGCCAATGAAAAGACTCATCGGAACCATCCTGGGGCTCGCGGTCTTGACGGCTCATGCCACAGAACCCGACAACCTGCGCCGCCTGAAGGTGCCGCCGCCGCCCTGGCCGCAGGGCGACGAGCGCGGCATGGCGAACCAGATCGGGCCCGCAACCTTCGCGCGCTGCGCCTGGCACATGCAGCAGCCGGGGGCGAAATCGTACGAGCTCTCCTACCCGCGCTCGAACACCATGCCGCTCTCGCCGTTCGCCGGACCCTACGTGGTCAAGCCGAAGGCGAGCGCCGGCATTCCGGGCACCGCACACGCTTTCAATTCAGAGCAACTCAATGAAAATGCGGAACCCGCCCAGCAGGGCACGCAGATGGACGCGCTCGCGCACTTCGGCGCCCTCAAGCAGCCCTGGGACGGAAAGTCGGAGCTTCCGGCCGGGGAAGCGGTTTACTACGGCGGCTTCACGCAGAAGGACGTCAAGCCCACGCCGGATTCGCCGCTCCTCAAGCTCGGCATCGACAAGGTGCCGCCGATCGTGACGAGCGCCGTGCTGTTCGATGCGAAAGCCTACAAGAAGGCCTCCATGAAGGACGGCGAGCTGGTCACGGCAAAGGACCTGGAGGGCATGCTGAAGGCGCAGGGACTCGCCGGGCGCGGCGTGCTGCCGGGCGACGTGGTGTACGTGCGCACCGGCTGGGGCGACCACTGGCGTGACCCCGACACCGAGAAGTTCTACTACACCAAGGCGCCCGGCCTGTCCTTCGACGCGGCGCAGTGGCTCGCCGAGAAGCGCATCGTCGTGATCGCGCTCGACACGCCGTTCGTCGACACCGTCGCCGAAGGCATGCTGATGGGCAAAGCCGGGCCGGCGCCGGGCACGCCGCCGGGGTTTCCTTTCGCGGTGCACCACCACATGCTGGCGCAGGCCGGGATCCACCTGGTCGAGAACGCGAAGCTCGACGAGCTCGCGGCCGACCGCGTGTGGACCTTCTGCACCATGATCCTGCCGCTGCGCGACAAGGGCGCGGCCGGGTCGGCGGTGCGCCCGGTCGCGATCGGTGTGCCGCCTATCGGCGCGGGGCAGAAAACGCCCTCTAAAGCAGCTGGACGAAAATGAGGATCAGCCCGATCACCGAGACCAGCCACACCGCAGTGCGCAGCCAGGGGATCCCGGCGAGGTACACGAAGGCGTAGACCAGCCTCGCCCAGAAGAAAAGCTGCGCGCCCAGCAGGGTCGTTGCATTCGTCTTGTTCGTCACCACGGCGATCAGCACGAGCGCGGCGAACAGCACCAGGCTCTCGAGCATGTTGAAGTGCGCGCGCTGCGCCCGGCCCGCCCAGCCGGTGCACGGCGCAAGTCCTTCCCGGTTGCCGGCGAGCCTCGGAAGTCCGACCTGCAGGGTCGCTCCGCTGACCGCCACCAGCATCTGCGCGAACGTGAGCGCCACCGCCCACAGCAGCCACATCAGTTCCGGTTTCATTTTTATTCCCTCCCGAAAGGGGGGATTGTCTTCCAAACACTACAAGCGCGCTTTCGAGAGGGTGCGCGCCGAAGGCGCTTAGCGCTGCCAGGCGGCGCGGCGGAATTTCTTGCGGCGCGAGACCACCGAGAGCTGGCGGCCGGCGAACTCGTGCACTTTCTCGCGGATCTCGGCGGCCAGGTCGTTGGGCAGCGCGGTGGCGGCATCTTCGAATAGCGCAACCACATCCCGCGATGTGGGACCGTCGTGGAAAAAGCCGCGCGCCTTGTCCCACACCAGGGCGCGCTCGCTCGCGTCGCCGCCGTAACAGAGCTGGAACAGCGTCACCTCGCCCTGGGCCTGCCACACGAACAGGTCGAAATACTCGTCGTGAAACCAGCGCCTCTTGGCTGGGGGGTCGTCGGCGACGCCCAGGATTTCTTTGAGCATGGGTCAGCTAGTCAACGATTATGACCGAGTAAACGTTCATCGGTTCTGTCATTGAATCATGACGCGCGGTCGTCGGCCAATTCTTGCGCCGCGACGAACCCGCGCGGCGTGTAGGGAAACCTCCGGGCACGTTTTCATTTTGTTACGTCAACTTAATTTCCGTAGACCCGTTGGACCGTTCGTTACTTGCTCTCCACGATGGATGCCGGGCAACTTGTTCGTGTCTGATCGCTCTAGAAGTATAGGGCGCGCACGCGCAACGGGTTCTTGCTCTAGGCTCTTGAGAGGATCAGTATGTACCAAGAGGTGACGGTGATGCGATCGAACAGCGGCAATGCGGGACGCCACGAGGACGTCCTCAGGTCCCTGGCCCAGTTCAGCAAGGAGCATCGCGCGGCGCGCTGGGCCGGGACGTTCGCGAGCTTCCTCGAGAGCGTGTTTCCCGCCGACGCGCGCGGGATCTCGCGCACCAGCCATCAGTACATCTGGGACATGATGCGCGCCGAGGGCTTCGAGGAGGCGAACGGCCGCCTGCGCTGCCAGCTGTTCGAGGACGAGCTCTACGGCATCAACGAGACCATCGAGCGCGTGGTCGACTATTTCAAGGCCGCCGCCGCCGGGTCCGAGGTTGGCAGGCGCCTGCTGCTGCTGCTGGGGCCGCCCTCGGGCGGCAAGTCGAGCATGGTGATCCTCCTCAAGCGCGGCCTGGAGGAGTACAGCCATACCGACGCCGGCGCCGTGTACGGCATCCACGGCTGCCCGGTGCACGAGTCGCCGCTGCACCTCGTGCCGCACACCCTGCGCGGGCAGTTCCGCTCCACCTACGGCGTCGACATCGGCGGCGAGCTCTGCCCCTACTGCGCGAGCCGCCTGCAGCACGAGTTCGCCGGCGACTTCATGCAGGTACCGGTGCAGCGGACCTTCATCTCCGAAGCCGGCCGCGTCGGCGTCGGCACCTACGCGCCGCACGATCCGACCACGGCGGACATTGCTGACCTCGTCGGCTCGGTCGATCTGTCGAAGGTCTCCGAGTTCGGCGACGAGGGCGACCCGCGCGCCTGGTCCTGGTCCGGCGCGGTGTTCGCCGCGAGCCGCGGGCTGCTCGAGATGATCGAGATCCTGAAGGTCAAGCGCGAGTTCCTGTATCTGCTCCTGACGCTGACCCAGGAGAAGAACGTCAAGGTGTCGCGCTTCCCGCTGATCCACCTCGACGAGACGATCCTCGCGCACACCAACCTCGCCGAGTTCCGCAAGTTCCTGCAGGAGGCGGAGAACGAGGCGCTGCTCGATCGCATGGTGATCATTCAGGTGCCCTACACCCTCTCGTACAAGGAGGAGGCGCGCATCTACCGCAAGCTCACCTCGTCGACGCAGGCGTTCCGCGAAGTGCACCTCGACCCGCACGCGCTGCACGTCGCCGCGGTGTTCGCCGCGCTGACGCGCATGCAGGAGGGCGAGGAGCGCGAGGCCGACAACCTGAAGAAAGTACGCCTCTACGCCGGCGATGACGTCGAGGGCGTGCAGCAGTCCGAGGTCGAGAAGATCCGCGCCAAGAGCCCGGACGAAGGATTGTCCGGCGTGTCGCCGCGCTTCGTGATCAATGCGCTGTCCAACGCGATCATCCAGTCGGAGAAACGCAGCCTCACCACGATGGACGTGCTCATCGCCCTGAAGGACGCGATCGAGTCCGACGTGCGCATCGACGGCAAGAAGAAGCGCAAATGGGTGGATTTCCTGGTCACCGTGCGCAAGGACTTCTACAACCGCTGGGTCAAGGAGGACGTGCACAAGGCGCTGTTCGTGTCGTTCGAGGCCGAGGCGCAGCAGCTCCTCGAGAAGTACCTCGACGAGGTCGAGGCGACTCTCGACAACCGCACCCTCAAGGACCCGATCACCAGCGAGGAGCGCAAGCCCGACGAGCGCTTCCTGCGCAACGTCGAGGAGAAGATCCGCATCTCCGAGTCGGGCAAGCTGTCCTTCCGCCAGGAAGTGGTGCGCAAGGCAATGGGCGCCTATAAGCGCGGCGAGAAATTCACCCTGGACAGCCACGCCCCGCTGCACGACGCGGTCGAGCAGTACCTCTTCGAGCAGCGCCGCGACGTGCTGCGCCTGGTCAGCTCGGCGGCGCGTCCTGACGACGAGACCCGGCAGAAGATCTCGGTGGTCGAGAAGCGCCTGGTCGACGAGTACGGCTACGACACCCATAGCGCGAGAGAAGCGCTCAACTACGTGACCACGCTGCTTGCCCAGGAATGATCAGGATCGCCGCGGAAACGCCCTGGTACGAGCTCTTCTCGCGAGGCGCGCGTGACTGGCTGCGGCACAACCAGAAGGTGCGCGCGGCGGTCAAGGAGAGCCTGCCCGAGCTTCTAGCCGGCGCCGACCTCATCAGCCGGCCCGGCAACCGCACCGTGTTGGTGCCGGTGAAGTTCCTCGAGCACGCGCGCTTCCGGCTGCTCGACCCGCAGAGCCGGCAGGGCGCCGGCCAGGGCAAGGGCCAGCCCGGCGACGTGCTGCAGCCCGCGCGCGAGGAAAGCGACTCGCAGGGGCGCGCCGGCGGCACCGGAAACGGCGAGATTAAGTTCGTCGTCGAGCTCAAGATCGACGAGATCGTCGACTGGCTGTGGGAAGAGCTGAAGCTCCCCGAGCTGAAGCCCAAGCGCGCCGCCACGCTGGACGAGCCCGACTACGTGCGCGAGGGCTGGGATAAGCGCGGGGCCCGCTCGCGCCTCGACCGGCGCCGCACCATGAAGGAAGCAGTCAAAAGAAGATCAATTCAAACCGACCCCGTCGCGATCGTGAACGACGACCTGCGCTTCCGCCAGCTCGTGAAGCGCGCCACGCCGGCGACCAATGCCGCGGTGCTCTTCGCCCTCGACGTCTCGGGCAGCATGGACGAGGCGCAGCGCCGCCTCGCCAAGCAGTTCTTCTTCTTCGCGCTGCAGGGCATCCGCCGCCAGTACTCCAAGGTGGAGACGCTGTTCCTCGCCCACGCCGCGCAGGCCTGGGAGTTCGACGAGAGCCAGTTCTTCCAGGCCTCCTCGAGCGGCGGCACGGTCACCTCCTGCGTGGCGCAGCTCGCGCTCGAGGTGGTGCAGAAGCGCTTCGACCCGAGCCGCTACAACACCTACTTCTTCTATGCCTCGGACGGCGAGAACGCCGCCGAGGACCGCGACGAGGCGCGCAGCTCGCTCGGCGAGCTCGCCGGCCTGCTGAACTACGCCGGCTACGTCGAGACCGGCGGTGTCGCCACCTTCCGCCCGCGCGAGACCCAGCTCGCCGAGATCTTCGGCGAGCTCAAGGCGAAAGGCGGCCCCGTCGGCGTCAGCCACCTCGGCTCGCAGGAAGACATCTGGCGCACGATTCGCGAGTTCTTCACCGAGCAAAGCAAGAATGACTGAGCTCGACGAGTACGCCGAGCGCATCGAGTCGCTCGCGCACCGCCTCGGCCTCGACTACTACCCGGTCGACTTCGAGATGGCGCCGGCGAGCCTGATGACCGAGATCGCCGTGTATGGCCTGCCGATCCGCATGCCGCACTGGTCCTTCGGCGTGCGCTACATCCACCAGCTCGTGCACCAGAGCATGGGGCACTCGAAGATCTTCGAGGTGATGTTCCCCGGCGACCCGTGCCGCGCGTTTCTGATGGACACGAACTCGCTCGCCGAGAACGCGCTCGTCACTGCGCATGTCGTCGGCCACGCCGACTTCTCGAAGAACAACCTGCTGTTCTCTCGCTTCCACGAGATGGCGGGCGGCAACATCGTCGAGAAGGCGGCGGCGCACGCGCAGCGCATCCAGCAGGCGATCGAGGCCGCGGGCCTCGAGCGCGTCGAGGCGGTGCTCGATGCCGCGCTCGCGCTGGAATCGCACGTCGACGTCGGCGGGGAGCTGCACCGGGCGCGCTACCCGGAATTTATCGCTGAAAAGAAGAAATCCACCGTCACGGCCTTCCACCAGCGCTACAGCCAGTTGCCCGGCGCGTCGGAGCCCGAGGCGCTGCCGCTCGGCCTGCAGCTCAGCCCGCAGCGCACGCGCGTGCCGCCGCACCCGGAATACGACCTGCTCTGGTTCATCGCCAACTACGCCCCCGAGCTCGAGCAGTGGGAGCGTGACATCTTCCTCGCGGTGCGCGCCGAGTCGCTGTACTTCTACCCGGTGTTCGCCTGCCAGATCATGAACGAGGGCTGGGCGTCCTACTGGCACGCGCGCCTGCTGCGCGAGGCCGACTTCCTGCCGCAGCAGACCTATCTCGCGGCGATCAAGGCGCATTCCGACGTGGTGCGGCCGTACGCCTCGGGCGAGCAGACCGCGCTCGCCATCAACCCCTACCACCTCGGCTTCACGCTGTGGGAGCACATCGTCGAGAAGCACGGCCTCGCGCACGCGCGCCAGGTGATGCGCGAGGAGGACGACTTCGGCTTCATCCGCAACTTCCTCGACCGCGAGCTCGCCGAGAAGCTCGATCTCTTCGTCTACGAGGTGCACCAGGGCGACGAGATCCGCGTCGCCAACCGCGACCTCGAGGCGGTGCGCGAGGCGATCCTCGCGCCCAAGTTCAACTTCGGCGCGCCGCGCGTCGCCGCGGTGGAGATCAAGCCCGACGGCGGCCTGATCCTCGCGCACGAGCACGCGAGCGACGGCCGCGGCCTGGACGCGGCGCGCGCCAAGAAGGTGCTCGAGTACACGCGCCGGGTGTGGCGCCGCCCGGTCCGGCTGCACACGGTCAACGACCGCAGCGAAGCAATAGAACTCGCGGCTTGAGGAATTCGGGGACTGAGCCCTAAAACTCCGGCGACGCGCAGCTTTCGGAGTTAGAGGGCTCCGTCCCCGAATTCCTACAGCAGGATGATCAGCAGCAGGACGATGATGATGATCAGCAGCAGGGTCTGGTTGCTGATCTGCCCGCCCGCCAGGGCGGCGTCGAGCCGGCCGGCGAGCCGAAGCACCTCGGCGTCGGCCATCGCATCGACCCGCGCCGCCGCGTCGCGCGGCGCGATTCCCATCTTCGACAGCGCTTTCGCGAGCTCCGGGCGCTCGATGAGCGCCTTCACCCGGCTGCGCTCTTCCTGCGCGCTTGCCTCGTCGGTCGCGATGAGACCGGCGTGGGCTTGCGGCATGAGAAGCGCGGCCGCAAACCCTAAGGCGAGGACAATCCAGAAATCCACGATTAGCTTCGTCAAACGCTGGATCATGGTCACTCCTTTGATTCCAAATCCTAGCCAAGCCTCGCGCGCTTGGCTATCCCCGGCGGCACGACGCCGGTCGCCGAATTGCTACACTCGAAGGCCTGATGCGCGCCTTTTTTCTCAATCCTGCAGACATGAGCTTCGAAATGCGCGAAACGCCAGCCCCGCAACCCGCGCCCGGGCAGCTCCTGGTCCGGGTGCGCGCAGCCGGACTCAATCGCGGCGAGCTGCTGCGCCACGGCCTGACCAAGCCGGGCCCGGCGAAGATCGGCGGCACCGAGGGCGCGGGCGAGGTCGAGAAGACCGGCGAGCGTGTCATGGGACGCCTGCCCGGCAGCTTTGCCGAGTACGCGCTCATGGACGCCTCGGACGCCATCCCCGTGCCGGCGAACCTCTCGTGGGAAGAAGCCGCCGCGATCCCGATCACCTTCCTCGTCGTCTACGACATGCTGGTGCAGCAGGGCAACCTCAAGCGCAGCGAGTGGCTTCTGGTCGCCGGTGCGTCGGCCGGCGTGGGTGTCGCCGCGCTTCTTGCCGCAAAGGCATTGGGGGCCAAGGTCATCGGCACTTCCGGTTCCGAGGAGAAATTGAAGAAATTGACCGGGCTCGGGCTGGACGTCGCCCTGCGCACCCGGAAGCCCGATTTCTCAGGAAAGATTCTCGAGGTTACGGGCGGCAAGGGCGTGGACCTCGTGGTCAACAACGTCGGCGGCTCGGTGTTCGCCGAATGCGTGAAGTCGCTGGGCTACGAAGGCCGGCTCGCGACGGTCGGCTACGTCGACGGCGTGATGACGAGCGAGATCGACATCGAGGCGCTGCATTCCAAGCGCCTCAGGCTCTTCGGCGTCTCCAACAAGATGCGCAACGCCGCGCAGCGCGGCGTCACGGTGGAAGGCTTCAAGAGGGACTTCCTGCCCTTGTTCGCGAGCGGCAAGCTGAAGCCGGTGATCGACCGCGTCTACGATTTCAAGGACCTGCCCGAGGCGAAGGCTCGCATGGAAGCCGACGCCCACGTCGGCAAGATCGTCGTGCGAGTCTGAATTACTGGGCCTTAATGCCGGCTTCCTTCACCACCTTGCCCCAGGTGTCGTACTCGCGCTTGATGTAGGCGGCGAATTCCTCGGGAGAGCTGCTCTTCGGCTCGGTGCCAGTCTTGTGGAGCGCCGCCACTACCTGCGGATGGGCGAGGGCCTTGACGAACTCCCTGTTCAGCCGCTCGACGATGTCCTTTTGCATGCCCTTCGGACCGAGGAAACCGTACCAGTTGAGCGCCTCGTAGCCCGGATAGCCCGCCTCGGCGATGGTCGGCACTTCGGGCATGAGCGCGGCGCGCTTGGAGCCGGTAGTGGCGACCGCCTTCGCCCTGCCGGCGCGGATCTGCGAGATGGAGGATATCGGCGTGGCAAAGAACGAATCGACCTGGCCGCCGAGGAATCCCTGCATCGCCGGACCGCCGCCCTTGTAGGGCACGTGCACGATGTCGATGTTGGCCATGCGCCTGAGGAGCTCCCCGGAAAGGTGCCCCGCACCGCCGATTCCGGACGACGCGTAGGTGATGATGGCGGGCTTCGATCTTGCGAGCTTCACGAAATCGGCGACCGAATTCACGGCGAGCGAAGGCTGCACCACGAGCACGTTGGCGAACTCCGCGGCCATGCTGATCGGCGCGAGATCCTTCAGCGGGTCGTAAGGCGTTTTGAGGATGTGCGGGTTCACTGCGAGCGCGCCGACGTTGGCGAGCACGATGGTGTAGCCGTCAGGCGTAGCCTTCGCTACGTGGTCGACCGCGATGTTGCCGCCGGCGCCAGCGCGGTTCTCGACCACGATCTGCTGTCCCAGCTGCTCGCCGAGCGGCCCCTGTACGATGCGCGCGGTCGTGTCAGTGCCGCCGCCGGGCTCGAAGCCGACCACGATGGTGACCGGCTTGGTGGGGTATTGAGCCAATGCCGCGGAGGCGGCGAGCGCCAGCCCGGCGGCGAGAATTTTCGTTTTCATCAGACGACTCCTCCTTTGCGCAACTTGTCGATTTCTTCCGGAGTGTACTTGAGCTCGCGCAGGACCTCGTCGGTGTGCTCGCCGACCTCGGGCGTCGGCGCGACGACCTTTCCCGGCGTGCGCGAGAGCCGCGCCGGCTGCGCCAGCACCTTGAAGCGGCCGAGCTTCGGGTGCTCGACCTCCGTCGCCGCCGCGAGGTGCTGCACCTGCGGATCCGAGAACACCTCGCCGACGTTGTAGATCGGCCCGCAGGGCACGCCGACGCGGTTCAGGATCTCGATCCACTCCGCGCTCGTCTTTTTTTGCAAAGCTTCATCGATGACGGCGTTTAGCTTCTTTCGATTCTCGGCGCGTTTCTGCAGGCCCTTGAAGTCGGGCGACTCGAGCAGCTCCTCGCGCTCGATGACCTTGCACAGCTTCGCCCACATGCCCTCGCCCGACGCGGCGACGTTGATGTGGCCGTCCTTGGTGCGGTAGGCGGAGGTCGGCATGCTCGTCGGGTGGTCGTTGCCGACCTGCGGCGGCACCTCGCCCTTCATGAGAAAGCGCGCCGCCTGGAAGTCGAGGAGCGAGATCCCCGCCTGCAGGAGGGAGCTCTGCACCCACTGCCCCTTGCCTGAGGTTTCGCGCTCGAGCAGCGCGGTCATGACACCAAGGGCCGCGTAGAGACCCGCGGCCAAGTCCGCGATCGCGGCGCCGGTGCGCACCGGCCCCTGGCCGGGAAGCCCGGTCACCGACATGAGCCCGCTCATCCCCTGGGCGATCTGGTCGAAGCCGGGCCGGTCCTGGTACGGCCCGTCCTGGCCGAAGCCCGAGATGCTCGCCAGGATGATTCGCGGGTTGATCTTCGACAGCGACTCGTAGTCGATCCCCAGCCGGTACTTCACATCCGGCCGGTAGTTCTCGACCACCACGTCGGCGGTCTTCACCAGGCGAGCGAGCACCTCGCGCGCCTGCGGCAGCTTGAGGTTGAGCGTCATCGAGCGCTTGTTGCGGTGCAGGTTCTGCATGTCGGGGCCGTGGCGCGGCCCGCCCATGCCCTCGTTCGGGTCGACCCCCGGCGGCGACTCGATCTTGATCACGTCGGCGCCGAAATCGGCGAACTGCCGCACGCAGGTCGGGCCCGCGCGCACGCGCGAGAAGTCTAGAATTCGAAGGCGCGCAAGCGCGGTGGAAGCAGCGATCCGTGGCATGGGAATATTCTAGCCGTCCGTGTGTTCCGTTCTATCGAGAAGGAGTGCCGATGAATAAAACGACAGCGAAACTGGTTCCTGCAATCGCGGCAGCCGCCGCAGTCCTTGTACTTTCAGCCTGCTCCACCGTGCAGGGCGTGATGCCCGACTGGATGCCCGGCAGCGGCGCCCTCAAGGTGACCCTCACCGGCACCGAGGAAGTGCCGCCGCTCAACGTCCCGGGCTCGGGCTCGGGCGCCTTCCGCGTCGCCGAAGACGGCACCGTCACCGGCAGCGTCACCACCAAGGACGTGCAGGGCACCATGGCGCATATTCACCGCGGCGCCAAGGGCACCAACGGGCCGGTGATCGTGCCGCTCGACAAGAACGGCGATACCTACAGCGCGCCCGCGGGCAGGAAACTCACGGCCGAGCAGATCAAGGACCTGAAGGCCGGCAACCTGTACGTCAACGTGCACACCACCCGCAACAAGGGCGGCGAAGTGCGCGGCCAGCTCCAGCCCTAGCCTGAAGCTCTTTGCCTTAGCTCTCGCTCTCGGGATTGCGGGGCCCGCGGCTGCGCAGTATCCCGAGAGACCCATCCGCCTGGTCGTGCCGCAGGCCGCCGGCAGCGCGACCGACAACATCGCGCGCATCGTCGCCCCGGCGCTCGCGAAGGAGCTCGGCCAGGCCGTGGTGGTCGACAACCGCCCGGGCGGCGCGCTCACCATCGGCATCGATGCCGTGGCCAAGGCCGCGCCGGACGGCTACACCCTCGGCCAAGGGCCGGTCGGCGCGCTCGCGATCACGCGCCACATGGTGGCGAAGCTGCCGTACGACATCGAGCGCGACATCCAGCCGGTCGCGCTGGTGACGACCGGCTACATGCTGCTCGCGGCTTCGCCAAAAGCGCCATTCCAGACCGTGGCGGAGCTGATTGACTACGCCAAAAAGAACCCCGGCAAGCTATCCAACGCTTCCTCGAGCAACGGCTCGCCCGGGCACGTGAGCGGCGAGCTGTTCAAGTACATGACCGGCACCGACATCGTGCATATTCCGTACAAGGGCGGCGCGCCGGCGATCGCCGACTTGATCTCCGGTCAGGTGCAGCTCATGTTCGAGAGCACCAACTCGATCGCGCCGCACGTCCGCGCGGGCCGGGTGCGGGCGCTGGCGGTGACCGGTGAGCGCCGCGCCATGAGCCTGCCCGAGGTCCCGACGCTGATCGAGGCCGGCGTGCCGGGCTACGAAGTGAACGCGTGGAGCGGCATCATCACCACCGCCGGCGTGCCGCGCCCTGTGCTCGACAAGCTGAACGCCGCGGTGAACCGCGCCATCGTCCAGCCCGAGACGAAGGAGCGCCTGGCGCAGCTCGGCAGCGAGGGCGGCGGCGGCACCCCCGAGGAATTCGCCGCGCTGATCCGGCGCGACTCGGCGAAGTGGGCCGACGTGGTCAAGCGCTCCGGCGCGAAGATCGACTAGCGCCGGCTAGAAGTTCGCCATCGCGGCGTACTCGAGGAGCTTGGCTCCCGAGATGCCGCCCACCAGGGCGAGGAACGCCCTCGCCATCGACTGCTGCGTGAACGGCAGGAACGCGCCGCGGTTTAGCTTCTGGATGCCTTCGATGAGCGTGCCGCATTGCGTAGCGAGCACCTTGTCGTCCGGGCTATCGCGACCCTGCAGCATGATTCGCTTGCGTTCCAGCGCGCGCTGCGCATTTATCCGTGCCTTTTCGGCCGTGTGCCGCAGCTGCACGGCTGCCGCGATCAGATAGAGGAATGAAAAGCCGAGAACGATCACGAGCTCCGGTGGCACGGACCAGTTGTCGAAGATATCCGAGCGCGCAACGACCAGAAGCAGCAGCGCGAGGAACGGGAAATAGACGAGCCGGTTAACGGCCTCGGTCTGCCGGGCAATCACCTGCAGGTCCAGCCAGTCGTCGAATTGCGTGCTGCGGGTCGAATCGGGCAAGCCGTATTGCTGCCGCATCGCGTCCGGCCATGCGGTCCTGCGCGAGAGGTTCCGCGTCAGGTCGCTCGTGTGCCTCACGGCCACCACGATGCACGCCAGCAGGTACCACGTCATCAGCACTGAAGCCATCACGATGGCGAAGTTCAGCAAATGCGCGTCGGGCGAGCGGGTAGGCGTATAGGGCACCGATCCGGTCACCCGGGAGACGGTCATGAACAGCGCGAAGATGCACGCCAGCTCCACCGCGGCCCTCCCTCCCACGCGGCCCAACCTCATCGAGCGCCGATAGGCGTTCCAGGCGCAGCAGGGGTTTGCGTGATCGGCGGGTGGAACGGCGCTCGAGTGATCCACCGGAAAGAACTTGCCGCCGGTCTCCGCGATCCGCTGCGAAACGCTGCAATAGGCATATACGAGCCCGCCCACGGCCACGAGCAAGGCTGCACCGCGCAAAAGGTTGCTCGGCCAGACGCTGACGCCTTCGAACCAAGCGAACGGCTCGCCGGACCAGCGCATGGCCTCGTTGAAGGCTGGGATGATAAGCAGACTGACGACCAGCCCCGCCGCAGGCAGCACCAGCACGTAGAACCACCATCGCCGCACAGCAGTCCCGGCGAGCTGGCGCAGCCTGCGCGAGACAACTAGGCTGACGACGAGCGCGCCGAGAGCGACGAGGAGGACGCCCGACAATGCGGGCCCGGCTCTCGCATGGCGCAGGTCGTGAGGGCAATTGAGCTCGCCGTCCTCGCAAGGCAGAGGGTGCATCTGCGGACGAAGCGCGAACAGCCGCGTTCGCCCCACCTCCCACGCCACCGGCTGCAGCCACGCCTGGGCCGGCGCTTCCGCGAGGTCTTGTCCATGCGCCGCCGCCAGCGCGAGCCGGACGGCCATATAGGCGGCGCTCTGGTAGCTGTCGCGAAACGGCGGCGTCCCATTTTGCAGGCCCGGATTCAGGGACAGGCCGAAGCCGGAGCCCACCACGACGTTGCGCATCGCCTTGTTGTCCACCGGATGCAGCATCGCTGCGTACGCGTCGGTCGTGAAGAAGACCGCATCCGGAAATACCGGCCGCAGCGCCTGCAGCACCAGCAACTTGTCGTAGTAGTCGTTGCCGATGACGCCGATCGCCTTGAAGGATACTTTCTGCATGAACGGCGACCATGCCCGCTTGCTGTTCGCCCTTTCGGTCAGCCAGCTCTCGCGCTGCTTCATCGCGTCGCGCAAGCGCCGGATGTAGTCGATCTGCTGATCGCCTTCCGGGCGCTCGACCTGCCCGCCGTCGCGCGCCTTGTCGCCGGCTTTCTTGGAGTCGCCCTCGGCCTTGTCCGCGTCGCCGAGCTTGCCGTCGACGCCGCGCATGTAGTTGAACTTATGGACCCGCCCGATGGCATGCGCGAACTCGACTTCTTTTGCGAGGCGCCTGGCGTATTCGGTGTCCATTTCGCCGACGATGGCGATATGGCTTCCCTCCGCCACGCCTCGCTGGTGAAGCTCGTCGAACAGCAGCGCGATGACGGCTTCATCCGACGCCTGCGCACGAACGAAAGTTCGCACGCGGTGCTTTGCGTTGCCGGCGAAGAGCTGGTCGACGCGGCAGGCGTCGTTCTGCGGCAGGCAGCTCTCTGCTTCAGCCAGCACGCTTTCCTCGATCGCAAAATAGCTCGCGCGTACCCGATCGTCAGAGATCGTGGCAAACGGCGAGTAGAAGCCCAGTTTCGGCAGCAGTCGCGGCGCTTGGGTTGAGTCGGACCTGTTGTACTCGCCGAGCTCGTCCGCCATGGCGAGCAGCATGCCCGAACTCGCCGGCCCGACGATGTCGAACTGCACGCTGCCGTTCGCCTTCGTGCCGACGAGCGTTTCCAGAAGCCGCGCAAGGCGCGCCAAGGGCCGCCCGCGCAACGCTGCGTCCTTCTTCGAAGGCTCCTGCGCCAACGCGCTCTCATCGAGCCAAAGCACGAGCGCAGGCCTGACCCCTTCGCCGTGCAACCATTCGTACGGAACGAATTGCGGATAGGCGCATTCGAGGTCGGACCCGTTCACGAAGCCGATGTGTTCCGCGTCGAGCGGCTGATAGCCGTTGCTCATCAGGGCGGAGAGAACCGCATAACGCGTGCGGCGCCGGTACTCTTCCGAGCCGACCGACGGTCCGCCGTGGACCATCACGCCGAGGACGATGACGCCGTCCGGGCGGATCTGCAAATTCCTCGAGATCTGTTGCTGCAATGACTTTGGCGTGTGCGGCTGCGCGGTCAGAGCGGGCGGACGGCCGGTCTTGGAAACAGCCTTGGCGTCCTTCTGCGCCGACTTGCCGTGCAGTGCCCTGTTTACCACTCCGAAGGGGTCTTGCCAGAGACGCGCATCGACGTCTTGCACGCCGACGAGGCGGGCGCCGCCGCTGCCCGCCGCCGGCCGGTTCGTGTCGAGCGGCCCTTGCACCCATACCGCGCCCACGACCAGCAAGAGCACCGTCAGGATGCCCGAGAAATTTGCGATGCTAGGCTTGTCGTCCGCTGCCATAAGTGCCATCCCCCGAGCCCTCAGGCTACTGCTGCGCAGGAGGCAAAATCCAGCGCGCTTTATCCTCGCGTCTGGGAAAAGGAGTCAGGAAGCGAGTGAAGAATTACCCGGAATGCGGCGACAATGGGGGTGTTCGCATAGCGCCCCCTTGACAGAGGAGTTCTCATGAAACGGCTGGCGGTTCTCTCACTGATCCTGATTTCCTCCCTGGCTGTCGCACAAACGCCTGCCCGCGTGCGTGGCACGATTACCTCGCTCGACGGCGACGTGCTCTCGGTCAAGTCGCGCGAAGGCAGGGATCTCAAGATTCATCTCACTTCCAACGTCGGCGTGACGACGGCTAAGGCGACGACGCTCGAGGAGCTCAAAGGCAAGTACGTCGGCGTGACGGCGATGAACAAGGGCGGGAAGATGACCGCCCTCGAAGTGCATGCGATCCCGCCGCAGGCGAAGCCCGGGCATTTCCCCTGGGACCTGCAGCCCGACTCGACCATGACCAACGCCAATCTCGACGGCATCGCGCAGACGAGCGGCGGCAACGAGATCACGCTCAACTACCAAGGTGGCTCGCAGAAGATCCTCGTGCCGCCCGGCACGCCGATCGTCGCCTTCGACCCCGGCTCGCGCGCCGACCTCAAGCCCGGTGAATGGATCTGGACCAACGCGCGCCAGGAAGCCGACGGCAAGATCGTGAGCGAGCGCCTGAACGTGAGCAAGGGCGGCGTGAAGCCGCCGCATTGATCTTATGAAGATACGACTCGGCTTGATCGCCGCGCTGGCCGTTGCTTCCTTCGCCACGGAAACAGTTGCCCAGGCGCGCGTTCGCGGAACGATTACGGATTTCGACGGCAAAGCGCTGACGGTGGATGGCAAGGAGAAGATCACGCTCGGCGAGAAGACGGAGATTGTCTTCACGCAGCCGATCGCGCTCTCGGACATCAAGCCCGGCGATTTTCTCGGCGTGACCTCGATGAAGCGTCCCGACGGCACGCTCACCGCGCTCGAGGTGCGGCGCTTTCCGAAGCCGCTCAACCCGGGCCACCGGCCGTTCGACGGCCGCGACGATCAGACCATGACCAACGCCAGCGTGGAGGCGGTGGTGAGCGCCGCCAGCGGCAGGGAATTGACCATGGCGTACCCGGGCGGCGCGCAGAAGATCGTGGTGCCGGAAAGCGCCTCGGTGTCGGCGCTGGTTCCCGGCAACCCCTCGCAGCTCGTGCGCGGCGCGCCGGTGAACCTGACCCACGACGCCAACCGCGTCGCGCTACGGATCCAGGTCAGCCCGCCGCAGAAGTAGCGGCATTCTTGCCGGCGATTCGCCCGAATACCGCGCCGTTGGTGAGCCCCGAGCCGCCGGGGTAGTTGAACCAGAAGATCCCGCCGACCAGCTCGCCCGCGGCGTAGAGGCCCTTGATCGGCTCGCTGTCGGTGTTCACCACCTGGGTCCGGGTATTTATTCTCAATCCTCCAAAACTGAAGGTGATGCCGCAGGTGACGGCATAGGCCTCGAACGGCGGTGTGTCGAGCGTGTTGGCCCAGTTGCTCTTGTTGACCTCCAGGCCCTCGGTGCGCCGCCCGTCCTTCACGTTCGGATTGAAGGGGATGTCGGCGCGCACCGCCGCGTTGTACTTCTTCAGCGTCTCGAGCGCGGCCTTCTGGTCGGTGTCCTCCAGCTTCGATACGAGCTCTTCCAGCGTGTTGCCCGTCACCTTGGTGACCTGACGGATCCGGTACTCGTCGCGCAGCTGCTGCTTGACCTTCGCGTCGAAGATCTGCCACGCGAACTGCTTGGGCTGCTGCAGGATCACCCGGCCGTACTTCGCGTAGGTGTAGTTGCGGAAATCGGCGCCCTCGTCGACGAAGCGCCTGCCGTCGGCGTTGAGGTACACGCCCCAGGGGTACGAGTGCTTCTGGAAGCCATCGCCGACCGCGAGGTCGCCGGTCTCCGGCGCGTTGCGATCCCAGGCGACCGCGTGGCAGCCCGACCAGTTGCCGTGCGCCGCGGCGCCGACGTCGAGCGCCATTTCGATCGCGTCGCCGGTGTTGAAGCGCGTGCCGCGCACCTTGGCGAGCTCCCAGCCCGGGCCCAGGTAGCGCGTGCGCCATTCGGTGTTGGCCTGGAAGCCGCCCGCGGCGAGCACGACCGCTTTTGCTTTTGCCTGAAGAGTTTTTCCGGCTTTCTTGACCACGACGCCATGAACGCCATCGTCGTCGGCAATCAACGAAACCGCGCGCGCTTGATACCAGATCTCGATGCCCGCCTTCTTCGCGAGCTGCGTTTCGGATTCGACCAGCCCCGGGCCGCCGCCCACCGCCTCGACGGTGAGGCCGCCCCAGAACTTGAACCTGCCGCCGATCTTGAACGCCTGCCGCCCCCAGGCGGCGGTGAAGCGCACGCCGCGCTTTCGCATCCACTGCGCGGTCGGCAGGCTCTGCTTCACCAGGATCTCGGTGAGATCGGGGTCGCAGCGGTACTCGGTCACCCGCGCCATGTCGTCGAGGAACTGCTCCTCGGTGTAGGTGCCGAAGTCAGTGTTGGCGATCTCCTCGGCCGACAGGTCCGGGATCAGCGTCTTCAGGTCCTCGGGCCCGGTGTAGACCAGGCGGAACAGTCCCGCGGTGAAGCGCGAGTTGCCGCCGGCTTCTTCTTCCGGCGCTCTTTCCAGAACAAGTATTTTTTTTGAAAATTCAGAAGCGGAGAGCGCTGCGCACAGCGCAGCGTTGCCCCCGCCGACCACGATCACATCGAAATCCGCCATCAGTCGGCCTTGACGCCGGCCTTCTGGATCACTTCCTTCCAGCGCGCCTGCTCTTTCGCGATGAAGCCCGCGTACTCCTGCGGGGTCGAGCCCACCGCCTCGGCGTCGTCGGCCTTGAAGCGCTCGATCACCGCCGCGCTCTTCACCGCCTTGGCCGCCTCGTCGGCGAGGCGCTTGATGAGCGCCGGCGGCGTCTTCGCCGGCGCGTTGAGGCCGTACCACTGGCTGGTCTCGAAGCCGGGATAGCCCTGCTCGGCGACGGTCGCGACGTCGGGCAGCGCTTCGAGCCGCCGCGGCGTCCCGACGGCGATCACGCGCAGCTTGCCGCTCTTCACGTGCGGCATGAGCGGCGGCGTCCCCGCCGAGGTGGCGTGCGTGCGCCCGGCGACGAGGTCGACCAGGTTCGGGCCGGTGCCCTTATACGGCACGTGTTGCAGGTCCATGCCGCTGACGAGCTTGAGGTACTCCATCGCCAGGTGCCCCGCGCTGCCGTTGCCGGCCGAGCCGTAGTAGAACTGCCCGGGCTTGCTCTTCGCCAGCGCGACGAACTCGCGCAGGTTCTTCGCCGGCACGTCGGCGTGCACCACGAAGATGTTCGGCACCTTGGCGAGTAGCGACACCGGCGCGAAGTCCTTGTTCACGTCGTAGCCGAGGTTCGGCGTGATGTAGGGCGTCATCGCCAGGCTGCCGACGTGGCCGATGATCAGCGTGTAGCCGTCGGCGTCGGCGCGCGCCACGTCGTGCATCGCGAGGTTGCCGCCGCCCCCGCCCTTGTTCTCGATCACGATCGACTGCCCGAGCGCCTTCTCCATCTCGGTAGCGACGCTGCGCGCCACGATCGTGCTCGAGCCGCCCGGCGCGAAGGGTACGACCAGGCGAATGGGCTTCGTGGGATAGGTTTGCGCGAAGCAGGGAAACGCCGCGGGCAATGCTGCCGCGGCGAGCGCGAGAACGATGAATTTCAGAATTGGTACCTCCTCAATCCGCCGTCGACCGGAATGACGGCCCCAGTGATGTAGCGTGCGAGCGGAGAAGCGAGAAAGCACACCAGGTTCGCGATGTCGGACGGCTGGCCGTACTCGCCCACCGGGATGTCCTCCTCGCTCTCGCGCTTACGGAACTCGGGCGGGTAATTCCGCAGGATCTGCTCGCTGAGGATGCGCCCCGGCGGCACGCAGTTCACGGTGATGCCGTGCTTCCCGACCTCGCGCGACAGCCCCTTCGCCCAGGAATGCATCGCCGCCTTGGCGGCGAAGGCGCCGTTCAGCCCCTCGGGCTCGGACTTGCCGGTGATGTTGACGATGCGGCCCCACTTGCGCGCGATCATCTGCGGCAGCAGGCGGTGGGCGAGCTGGCGCTGGCGCGTGAAATTGAGCGTGAGCGCCTCCTCCCACTGCGCCTCGCTCGCCTCGAGCGTGAAGCGGCGGCTGCCGCCGGCGTTGTTCACCAGGATCTCGACCGAGCCCAGGCCCTCGAGGGCCGCGGCGGCGATCCTCTCCACGGAATTCTCCTGGAGAAGGTCGCACTCGATGATCACCAGCTTCGCCCCGATTTCTTTCTGCAATTCCTCGAGCAGATTCCGGCGCCGCGCGACGACCGCGAGTCTGACCCCCTCGCGCGACAGCGCCGCGGCGATGCCGCGCCCGATACCCATGCTCGCGCCGGTGACGAGCGCGGTGCGGCCCTGGATGCCTAGTTCCATGGAAGGAGGGCAATCCTACCGGATTACGGCACGCCGATTGCGTGGGGACAGGCCACCGGGAAGCGTCCAACGCTCCCCCACCCTTCATGGAGACCTCTATGAACCTGAAGACCGTGATGGCGCTGGCGATCGCCGCCGCGCTTGCCGCGCCGGTGTTCGCGCAGCAGACCGGCCGAACGACCACGGGCCCGAAGGACGGCAAGCCTGCCGCGGCCGGCGCGACCGCCAGCGATTTCGCTGCGATGGACCGTAACAAGGACGGCTACCTCTCGCGCGACGAGACCCGCGACGCGCCCTGGAGCAACCGCTTCAGCGAGCTCGACAAGGACAACGACGGCCGCTGCACCAAGAACCCGCCAAGAAGCAGTAGGAGAACATGGCGCGAATCTACGATGTCTCGGAATCGGCGCGCGGCAAGGAGCTCATGAAAGATATCCTCGACGCCGCCTACCGCACGAACGGCGCGACCAGCCAGAAAGAACTTCAGTCTGCCTTGACGCCTGCGTCCTTGACGATGCGGGCCCAGAGCTTCGCATCCTCGGCGATGAAGCTGCCGAACTCCTCGGGCGAGGCCGAACCGGAGGTCTCGGTTCCTTCGCGCGCGAGCATCCCCGTGACCTCGGGCAGCTTGAGCGCCTGGCTCGTCGCGTCGAACAGGCGGCGAACCACCTCGCGCGGCGTCCCCGCGGGCACGAAGAAGCCGTACCAGAACGAGATCTCGTAGTCCGGCAACCCGGCTTCGCCCATCCCCGGCACGCCCGGGATGAGCGGCGTGGCCGCGCGGCTGGTCGTCGCCAGCGCGCGCAGCCGCCCCGCCTGCACCAGCGGCAGCACCGAAGGCGGCGTGGCGAACGCGAGCTGGGTATCGCCGGCGAGCACCGACTGCACCGCAGGCGCACCGCCCTTGTAGGGCACGTGCACCATCTCTACGCCCGCCAGGCGCTGGAACAGGACCGCGGCGAGATGCGGCGCCGAGCCGTTGCCGGACGAGGCGAAGTTCAGCTTGCCCGGGTTCTTCTGCGCATGCGCGATCAGCTCCTTGACCGAGCCCACGCCCACTGCCGGGTTGACCGACAGGATGAGCGGCGATGAGGTGATCTTGCTGATCGGAAGGAGGTCCCTGGACGGCTGGAACCCGGACTTGGGCGTGATGATCGGGTTGACCAGCATGCTCGAAGGGCTCGCGATCAGCACGGTATAGCCGTCCGCCGTGCTCTTGGCCACGTGCTCGGCGGCGATGCTCGAGCCCGCCCCGGGCCGGTTCTCCACCACGATCGGCTGGCCGAGCGCGCGCGTGAGCGGCTCCTGGAACGCGCGCGACACCGTATCCGCCGCGCCGCCCGGCGCAAACCCGACCACCAGCCGGATCGGCCGCGACGGATAGTTTTGTGCGTTGGCAACCGCAGAAACCGCCAACGCGATGGCCAGGAAAGCCAGCTTTTTCATGACAGGGCCGAGTCGAGTGCGGACATGAGGGCCCCGAGCTTGGGCGGGCTGGACTCCAGGCCGATGCTCACCTCGTACTCGCGCAGCGTGGCCGAAGCGACCGGGCCGATCGAAGCGACCAGGGTGCGATTCAAGTCTTCGCGCAGGGAGCGTTTCTTGTCGAGCTTCTCGGCCACGGCAAAGAGATTGCGCACTTGCTCGGCGTTGGTGAACACCACCGCGTGCATCTCGCCGCGCTCGAGCGCGCCGATGAGGCTCTCGAGCGGCCGCGTGTCCGCGGGCAGCGACCAGCGGTAGGTCGGGATCTCGGTCACTTGCGCGCCGCGCGCCTCGAGCGCGCGGTCGAGCTCGGCGTTGGCGACGCCGTAGCGCTGCACGATCACCCGCTCCTTCTCCAGGGGAATGTCACTGATGCTCTCGAGCACCTCGGCGGTGGTAAACGGGTCCGCGGCGCTGCTGTCGATGCGCACGCCGCGCGCGCGCAGCGCGCCCGTGGGCTTCGGGCCGCGCACCACGACAATGGCTTTGTCCAGCAGGCGCAGAAAAAACTGCGTCTGCTTCAATCCGTCCAAGGCGGCAAAGAGGGCGCGCGTGCCGACCCCGGTCTGGAAGATGGCGAGCTTCGGCGGACGCTGCTCCAGCGAGCGCATCAGCTCGGCGATCTTCTGCGGCTCGAGGTCGGGCAGCTCGGCGAGCGCCGGGGCGTGGAACGGCACGCCGCCGCGCTGTGACACGAGGCTGACGAGCTGCTCGCCGAGCCGGCTTTCCAGAATAGCGATGCGTTTCGACTTCACGTCGTGGAGTGTTCTTTGACGTGCGCTTTCAAGTCAAGCCCGATCTTCATCGCGAGCAGCACCACGACGCGCGCGTAGGGCCGCGCCATCAGCTCGGTGAGTTTCGCCCGGCGGAACTCCCCGCGATACAGGTAGTTCCAGGCGAACGAGAAGAGATGGCTCGCCACCAGCACGGCCACGGGGAGCCCTAGCCCGTAGTCGGTGGCGGCGCGCGCCGCGGGCTCGAGCACCCAAAGACCCTGCACGTCGTAGCGCTTTGCGCCGAGCAGGGCGAACACGAACACGCCGTGGATCGTCGTGAACATGCCGTAGTGGACGCAGAAGAACGGCACCATGAAGAGCTTGGCTGCCCACAGGGCAGGATCGCGCGGGTCCAGGCTCAGCATCCGCAGCACGAAGAACACGCCGACCACCACGTTCTCCATCCAGAACAGCACGATCAGCGCGAACGCGTCCCAGCCCCAGAACAGCACCCCGGCAAGCGGCACCAGATTGGCCGCCACCAATACCCACGCCGACAGCGGCTTTTCAGCCGGACCTTCTTCGGCCTTCGGAAAGCGGGCCACCACCGCGTCGATGAGGTGCGCTTCATGCTCGTTGGGAGGGCGGCCGAGCTCCGCCTGCATCTTCTCGCGCACCTGCTGCGGCCCGAGGCCGGGGTGCTTTGCGCTCAGTTCCCGCGCGATCTGCCGCGCGAAGACCGGCGTGAGCAGCCTGATCAGCCAGGGCGGCCTGGAGGACCTGGGCGGTCTTACCGGGCGAGTCGGATGTTGGCGAGGGCAAGGCGGTCGGTGACGTTGCGCACCAGCGCGCGCGTGAGCTGGAGCTGGGCGCCCAGGCTCATCTTCTCCAGCGCCGAGGGCTCGAATTCGGCGAGCACGAGCTCGGTCACCGCCTCGACGGTCGCATTGCGCGGCTGCTCGCCGCCGCCGATGTAGGCCATCTCGCCGAAGCACTCGCCGCCGTTCACCATGTTGAGCAGCTTTTTCCTCTTGATCACCTTGGCCTCGCCCTTGGCGAGGAAGAAAAAGCTCTTGCCCCTCTCGTCCTCCTGGAGCACCGGCTTGCCCTTGGCGACGCGCGTCCAGCGCCCGGCGCGCGCCAGCTCCCACAGCTCCGAATCGGCGAGCGTCGAGAGCATCGGCACCTTCTTCAGCGTCACGTACTTCTCGCTGTCCGGAATCGCGCCCGGCGGCAGCACCAGCTCGCCGATCCTGGACAGCTCGAGCGCGAACTCGCTCCAGGTGGCGTAGCGGTGCGCGGGATTCTTCTGCATCGCGCGCAGCACCACCGCGTCTAGCGCCTTGGGCAGGCTCTGGCGCAGCCCGCTCGGCGGCACCGGCTCGGCCTTGAGGATCTTGGCGATCAGCACCTCGATGTTCTCGGCGACGAACGGCCGCTTGCCGGTGAGCAGCTCGTAGAGCACCACGCCGAGCGAGTACATGTCGCTGTGGAACGTGAGCGCCTTGCCGCCCTCGACCTGCTCCGGCGACATGTAGTAAGGCGAGCCGAGCGCCGCCGTCTGCACCACCTGGCTCTTCTTCAGCACCGCTGCGCCGAAGTCGGAGATCTTCACCTCGGTGCCGCTGGCGATCATGATGTTCGCCGGCTTGATATCGCGGTGCACGATGCCCTCCTTCGACGCGTACTCGAGGGCGCCGCAGCACTTGAAACCGATCTGCAGCACGTCGGACACCGGCAGCAGGTTCTCGGGCGTGGCGTGCTTCGACAGGTCGCCGCCGGTGACCAGCTCCATCGCGATGTGGCCCGAGTCCTCGCCGACCACCGCGTCGAGGATGCTCACGATGTAGGGATGGCGCAGCTTCCCGGCGAGCGAGGCCTCGTTCAGGAACTGCGAGCGGTACACCGTGCCGAACTCGGGGTCGCGGAACACCTCCGGCTCGATCGTCTTGAGCGCCACCTCCTTGCCGGTGAACGTGTCCTTCGCGAGGTAGACGGTTCCGGTCGCCCCTTTGCCGAGGAGCTTCTGCACGTCGTATCTCCCAACCTGGAGGCTGAGATCCATCAAGGAAGCACGTAGCTGGTCTTTACGCTGGTATAGAACTCGACCGCGTAGCGCCCCTGCTCGCGCGGCCCGTAGCTCGAGCCTTTGCGGCCGCCGAAGGGCACGTGGTAGTCCACGCCGGCGGTGGGCAGGTTCACCATCACCATCCCGGCGGCCGAGTTGCGCTTGAAGTGCTCGGCGTGCTTGAGCGAGGTGGTCGCGATGCCCGACGACAGGCCGAACGGCGTGTCGTTCGCCACCGCGAGCGCCTCGTCGTAGCTTTTCACGCGGATCACCGCCGCGACCGGGCCGAAGATCTCTTCGCGGTTGATCTGCATTTGTGAAGTCGTTTCCGTGAACAGGGCTGGCTCGAGGTAGTACCCCTCGCTCTCGCGCTCGAGCCGATTGCCGCCCTGGACGAGCTTCGCGCCCCCCGTCTTGCCGAGCGCGATGTACTTCAGGTCCTGCTCGAGCTGGCGCTCGTCGACCACCGGACCGATATCGGTGCCGTCTTTCAACGCATCATCCACTTTCAAGGACTTCATTTTTGCAGTCAGGGCAGAAACAAAGCGATCGTGGATGCCCTCGGTGACGATCAAGCGGCTCGAAGCGGTGCAGCGCTGGCCGGTGGAGAAGAACGCGCTCTGCAGCGAGAGGTTCACCGCGGTGTCGAGGTCGGCGTCGTCGAGCACCACCTGCGGGTTCTTGCCGCCCATCTCGAGCTGCACCTTGGCGAGCCGCGCCGCGCACTTCTCGGCCACGCGCTTGCCGACCGCCTGCGAGCCGGTGAAGCTCACCGCGTCGATGCCGGGATCGGTGGCGAGCAGCTCGCCGAGCACCGAGCCGCGCCCCATGATCAGGTTGAACACGCCGGGCGGTACGCCGGCCTTGGCGATGATCTCGGTCAGCGCCCACGCGCAGCCAGGCACGAGATCGGCGGGCTTGAACACCACGCAGTTGCCGTAGGCGAGCGCCGGCGCGATCTTCCACGCCGGGATGGCGAGGGGGAAGTTCCAGGGCGTGATGATGCCGACCACGCCGACCGGCTCGCGCGTGATCTCGACCTTGATGCCGGGCCGCACGGAAGGCAGCACTTCGCCCGCCTGGCGCACGACCTCGCCGGCGAAGAACCGGAAGAGGTAGCCGGCGCGCGTCGCCTCGCCTACGGCTTCGGCCCGGGTCTTGCCCTCTTCGCGCGCGAGCAGCGTGCCGAGCTCGTCCTTGCGCGCGAGGATCTCGGCTCCGATCCTGTCCAGCATGTCGGCGCGCGCCTGCACGGGGCCGCGCGACCACGCCGGGAACGCGGCGCGCGCCGCGGCGATCGCCGCGCGCGCCTGCGCGGCGTCGGCGCGCGCGAACTCGCCCACCACGTCCGACAGGTTCGACGGGTTAATATTCGGCGCCTGCTCGGGCGCCTTCGCCCACTCTCCGTTGATGAAGTTTTCATGGACCTTCATAACTAGATGATATTCGATCCCGCCCGGATCCAACGCGGCGCCCGCCTCAGGCGCTCGCCCTATTTCGAGGCGACGCAGCGCGCCGGCTGCCGCGGCTACACCGTCTACAACCACATGCTGCTGCCGATCCGCTATGACAGCTTCGAGGCGGAGTACCGGCGGCTGCTCGCCGACGTGACGCTGTGGGACGTCTCGGTGGAGCGCAACGTCGAGATCGCGGGCCGCGACGGGCTCAGGTTCGCGGAGCTCCTCACGCCGCGCGACCTTTCGAAGTGCCGCGTCGGCGAGGGCCGCTACGTGCTGCTCACCGACGACGCGGGCGGCATCGTCAACGATCCGGTCCTGCTGCGCCTGGAGGAGAACCGCTTCTGGCTCGCGTGCGCCGACAGCGACGTGCTGCTGTGGGCGAAAGGCGTGGCGCGCAATTCCGGCATGGACGTCGAGCTGCGCGAGCTCGACGTCGCGCCGCTGCAGGTCCAGGGGCCGAAATCCCGCGATCTCCTGCAGGCGCTCGTTGGAGAGAGAGTGCTGAGCCTGGGCTATTACCACTTCTTCGAGACGAAGATCGACGCCATCCCGGTCATCGTCACCCGCACCGGCTGGACCGGCGAGCTCGGCTACGAGCTCTACCTGCTCGACCCGGCGCGCGGCGTGGACCTGTGGAAGCGCGTGCTCAAGGCCGGCAAGCGCTACCGCATCGCGCCCACCGGCCCTTCCGACATCCGCCGCATCGAGGCGGGCATCCTCAACTACGGCATCGACATGACGCTCGACAACAATCCCTACGAGCTCGGCCTGGAGCGGCTCGTGAACCTCGACAAGGCCGCGGATTTCATCGGTCGGGATGCACTACGAAAAATTCAAAGAGAAGGCGTGAAGAAGAAGCTCGTGGGCGTGGAAATCGGCGGATCGAAGATGGACCTCAACATGACCCGCTACCCGATCCGCGTGGAGGGAAAAACGGCAGGCTTCATCACCTCGTGCGTGCATTCGCCGCGCCTGAAAAGGAACATCGGCTACGCCATGCTTCCGGTAGAGAGGACTGCGGAGAAACGGCTGAAAATCGACGCTCCCGGCGGCACGCGCTCGGCGATGATCGTGCCGATGCCCTTCATCGATCCGAAGAAGGCGATCGCGAAGTCGTCCTGAGAGTCGCCGCTCAGCGAGCCTTGGAAGGAAATCCCCAAAGCCACTTGAGCGCGGCGTCGGGGTCTTCGAAGCGCTGCAGGACGCAGCCGCGGTTCGCGGCGTCGATCTGGGCGAACTTGTAGAGACGCTCGTTGGCCGCGCTGTCGACGATGGCGATGCGCCCCGGAATGCTGCGGCTGGCGAGCACCTCGCGCAGGCGCCCGGCGCGGTCGCGCAGCCCGCGCACGTCGACCAGCAGGCAGCTCGCCGAGTTCTCGCGCGCCTGCCGGCTGATCTCGCGCGTGATGAACCCCGCCGTCGGACAGGTGCCGGAGATGGTGGCCATGAGCACCCCGCCGGAGACGCTGTACTCGATGCGGTAGCTCATGGAACGATGCTAGGCCGCGGCGCTGCGCAGCCAGGCGAGCGCGGTGCGGTGATCGTCGAAGCGCCTGAGGTCGCAGCCGAGGCGGCGCGCGGCCATCTCGGCGAAGATGTAGTAGCGGTCGTTGCGCCAGCCGTCGATCACCGCGACGCGTTGCGGCAAATCCTTCGCGGCGAGCAGCGAGCGCAGCCTGCCGTAGCGGTCGTGCAGCCGGCGGATGTCGATGAGGACGTGCTCCACGGCGGAGAGGCGCGCCTGCGCGCCGATCTCGCGCGCAATGGCCCCGGCGAAGGCCGACCGTCCCGACACGGTCGCCTCCAGAACGCCGCCGCCGACCCTGAAATCGATGCGGTAGCCCATGGGTAGCAAGTTACCCGTGGGCCCCGCCGCCGTGGGCAAGACTTTGTGAGACCTAGAGGCGCTGCGCGCCACAGCCCTCCCAGGCTGTGGCGCGTGCGCTCAAGCTCCCCCTTGGGATTCTTCGGTCAGGTTTTCTGGATCAGTGCAACGACCGCGCGAAGGTCTTGCCGCGCAGGTAGTCGAACGCGTGCGGCTGGTCGTGCACGAGGTCCGAGATCGCGAGCGTGATCTCGTCGTGGATTTCGTCGTACTGCGAATCGATCTTGGGATAGATGCCGATGTCGGTGACGAACAAATCCGCGTCGGGAATGCGGTTGGGATCGACGTCCTTCGGCAGCATGGCGCGGTCCTGCACGGCGAAGCCGAATAGCGTGGGGCAACGGGCGAACAGCGAACGGATGCGGGCCTCGACGTCGCATTCCAGCCTGCCCAGGAGGCTGTCGAACTGCTGGAGTGTCTTCATGGGGTCCCAGCCTAAGGCCTTGTAGCGGAAAGGCCAATCGGGGAATCCCTGAAACAACTACAGCCGAACCCCTAGTGCAGTGTTCTCGCGAAGGTCCGGCCGCGCAGCCAGTCGCCCGCCCGGGGCTCCTCCTCGAGCAGCTCGCCGAGGGTCTCGGCGATGTCCTGGTAGATCTCGCCGTACTGCTCGGCGGAGATCCGCGGGGTGATGCCGATATCGCTCACATAGAGCTCCTGGGCCTCCTCCCGCACGGAAAACCCGCACAGGTCGGGGCAGCGCGCGAAGAGCGACTCCAACTGCTCCTGGACGTGGCGCTCGGTTTTCATGGCATCTACGCTATTCCCGGTTCGTTGCACTCCGGTTGGCCCCTCAAGCGCCGACCGGTCTAGGTCTCCTCCCTACGCCTCAATGCTGTCCCGAAAGCCGCTACAAGGTGGTTGAGCAACTGTCAACAGTGCGAAATAGTTGGCATCATGCGCAGTCAGGGGGTGTGATGGCCAAGTTCGTGATTTCCCCGCATTTCCGGCTGCACGAGTGGGTCGCCGAGGAAAAGGGCTACTTCCGGGCCGAGGGCCTGGACTACGAGTTTCGCGAGGTGTTCAAGACTCACGCCACGCCGAACAAGGTGGGGGCTTACACCAGCTTTGAAGAAGGACGCGAAACGAACGTCAGCTGCGCCTGCCACTGGACGGTTAACGTCGCGGCCTCCCAGGGCCTCGGCAAGATGGTCGCGGACTGCTACTCGATATCGCCCGGCGGCGTGTTCGTGCCGCCGGAGTCGCCGATCCGCCAGCCCTCCGACCTCGAGGGCGTGCCGGTCTCGGTCGGGCACCAATCGGGCAGCCACTACTCGACCCTGCAGGCGCTCGAGCAGTACCTGCCGCGCGAGGGCATCCAGCTCTCCTTCGCCGACGGGATTCTCTTCGGCCGCATGGAAAAGCTGATCGACCGCAAGGTGCCCGCGGCGGCGCTGTTCAGCGGGCCGTACTACTTCGTCGAGCAGCTCGGCTTCCGCAAGATCCTCGACACCACGTTCATGATGGCCTCGATGCTCACCGGCGATCCCGATCCCGAGGACGTGCGCAAGTATTTCCGGGCGCTGCGCCGCGCGCAGCGCGACATCGACCTGCGTCCCGAGCTCTACACGCACCACTACGCCAAGGAATTTCCCGGCCGCTTCCTGGGCGAGATCGACACGCGGCGCTGGGGCCCGGGCGAGCGCATCGTGTTCGAGCCCTACACGCGCGAGGTGTTCGAGGAATCCTTCCGGTGGATCGCCGAGCGCGAGATCTTCGAGCGTGGCACCATGGGCGCGGGCCGTTACGAGGAGGCGTGCGTTTCGCTGACATCATGAAGACGAAAATATTCATTGCAGTGGCCGGTTTGGCGTTTGCTCTGAACGCAACGGCCCAAACCTACCCCGCCAAACCCATTCGCCTCATGGTGCCGTTCCCGCCCGGCGGCTCGACCGACATCGTGGCGCGCATCGTGGCGCAGAAGCTCTCTACGCAGCTCGGCCAGGGCGTGGTGATCGAGAACCGCGGCGGCGCCGGCGGCACCCTCGGCACCGCGGTGGTCGCGAAGGCGCCCGCCGACGGCTACATGCTCACCGTGGGCACGACCAGCACGCACGTCGTGGCGCCGAGCGTGTTCCAGAAGCTCGAGTACGACCCGGTGAAGGATTTCCAGCCGATCAGCCTGATGGCGGTGACGCCCTACCTGCTGGTGGTCAATCCGAACGTCCAGGCGAAATCGCTGAAGGAGCTCGTCGAGCTGATGAGGTCGCAGCCCGGCAAGATGAACTACGCCTCGGCCGGCGTCGGCTCGACCACCCACCTCGCGATGGAGATGCTGAAGGGCGCGTCGCACACGTACGCGCTGCACATTCCCTACAACGGCAACGGACCCGCGGGCACCGCGGTCATCGCCGGCCAGGTCGAGATCCTCTTCGGCAGCCTGCCGGCGGTCCTGCCGCATGCAAAGTCGGGCAGGGTGAGGGCGCTGGCGGTCGGCACGCCCAAGCGCTCGCCCTCGCTGCCCGATGTTCCGACCGTGGCGGAGTCGGGCTATCCCGGATTCGACGCCTCGCTGTGGCTGGCGATCATGGCGCCCGCCGGCACGCCCCAGCCGGTGGTCGAGCGGCTGCACAAGGAAGTCGTGGCCGCCGTGAGCTCGAAGGAAACCGCCGAGTCCCTGGACAAGGCCGGCGCCGAGCCCGTCACCAGCACGCCGGCCGAGCTTGCGGCGATGATCAGGGACGGCGTCGCGAAGTACGCGAAGGTCGTGAAAGACGCCGGGGTAAAGCCGGAGTAGCTTTACTGCGGCGTGAAGCCGATGTCCTTCACGAGCTTGCCGTATTTCGCGTAGTCGCTGCGGATCACCTCGGCGAAGTGCTCGGGTGATTCGTTGACGACGATCAGGCCGGCGGCGACCAGCTTCTCCGACACGTCGGGCTGGCGCATCGCGCGGTTGATCTCCTCGTTCAGCTTGAGCACGATGGCGCGCGGCGTGGCGGCCGGGGCGACGTAGCCGAACCAGCCGCCCGACGCGTAGCCCGGCAGGTCCTCGGCGGCCGCCGGCGTCTCCGGCCACAGCTCGACGCGCGTCGGATTCGTCACCGCGAGCAGCTTCAGCCGCCCGGACTTGATGTGCGGCGCCATGCCGGTGATGCCGTCGATCGCCGCCTGCACCTGGCCGCCGATGACGTCGGTCGCGATCGCCGCCGAGCCTTTGTACGGCACGTGGGTGTAGCTGATCTTCGCCATGGTGCGCAGGTGCTCGAAGGCGAGGTGCGGAAAGCCGCCTTCGCCGTTGGTCGCGACCGTGAGCCTGCCCGGGTTCGCCTTCGCGTACGCGATCATCTCGCCGACCGTCTTGAACGGCGCGCCCGGGTTGGCGACGATGCCGAGGTAATTGGTGGTCGACACCGCGATCGGCGCGAAGTCCTTGAGCGCATCGTAGGGAACGCTCTTGCTGGTATGCGGCAGCACCGTGAGGTTGCCGCCCTGCCCGGCGCCGATGGTGTAGCCGTCGGGCGCCGCCTTCGCCACGAAGTCCAGGCCGAGCATGCCGCTCGCTCCCGGCCGGTTCTCGACCACCACCTGCTGCCCGAGCCGCTCCGCGATCTTCGGCCCGATCAGGCGCGACATGATGTCCATCGTGTTCCCCGGCGGGAACGGCACGATCAGCCGGATCGGCTTGGCGGGATAGGGCTGAGCCTGCGCGAGCGTAGCGCTCGCCAGAATCACCAGCAGCAAATGCTTGTTCATGCTTGGGCCTCCGGAATGACCGGCAACAGCAGATGGGGCTGGCGCTCGAAATGCAGCGTGACCTTGCCGCCGAAGACTGCCGGCGGCCGGTCGGTCTGGTCGTCGTGGGTGAAGGGCCCGCAGCCCCTCATCGGGTGCTTCATGTTGGACAGCGTCGCCGCGGCGTCGTCGTGCTCGTAATCGCCCCCGCGGATGCTGAGCGCGATGCGGTGGCCCGCGGGCACCACGATGCAGGTCGGCCAGATCTCGATGTCGAGCTCCACCGGCTTGCCCGGCTCGAGCGGCTGCTTCTCGTCGTGCGGGTGCCACGGCCGCCAGGGCAGGCTGAGCTTGGGATCGAGCTTGCGGTGCGAGGCGCGCAGCCAGCCCTGCGCGACCGGCGTCTTCGGGTCGAGCGCGCCCTGGAACAGGACTTCCTTCCCCCTCGGGTCGAACACGCGCAGCACCACGAAGAGGTCTGCGTCGCCGGTTTCGCAGGAAACGAAGAGCTTGAGCGCCGAAGGGCCGGTGATCTCGGTGGTCTTCTCGGCGGTCATCGAGAAGCTCACGCCGTTGCCGTTCGGATCGTAGGCGATCGTCTTGCCCGAGCTGGAAGCGCTTTTCGAAAGTTGCAGGTTTTCCGGATGCAGGAAAAACCGGGTCCACTGCGTGCGCGCGAGCGGCCACTCGTTCTCGTGGCGCTGCACGAATTTCTCGCCCGGATGGCGCACGTTCAGGAGCACGCGCGGCTGCCGGTCCCAGCCGTTTTGCTCGCCTTTCAGAAAATGGGCGAAAAAGCGCTTCTGCAGCGCCACGCCGTAATCGGTGTAGAACGGCGCCCAGTGCGAGCCGCCGTGCACCTCCAGCCACTTCTGCCGTGAAGCCGCCCGGACGAACCCCTCGAAGTTGCCGCGGGTGTGGAGGCCCTGCCCGCCCCAATTGGCCGCGGTGAGAAGCGGCACGTCGACCTTGGACAGGTCGGCGCTGCGCTCGCGGTAATAGGGGCCGTCCATCTCGCGCGAGAGGAACGCTTCCCACATGTTCTCGCGGTTCCTTTCCAGCTCCGCGGGAGACAGCGTCTCGGGGCCGCACACCAGCTCGCCGGTGACGCGGCTCTTCGCGCCGCGCTCGCCCTGGCCGTGCTGCACGGTCTTCACCTGCATCTCCTGCCAGTTCTTGCGGAAACTGCAGATGATGCCGCCGTGGCGCGCGCTCTCGCGATAGGCGTCGTTCCAGCCCTCCCAGGCGCAGATCGCAGCGAGGTGCGGCGGCTTTGCGGCGGCGGCGCGCCACTGGTTGCTCGCGTAGTACGAGATGCCGTTCATGCCGACCTTGCCGCTGCACCACGGCTGGGCAGCGGCCCACTCGACGCAGAGGGTGATGTCCTTCGTCTCGCGCGCGTTGTTGTGCGCGAGATACCCCGGCGAGCGCCCGGCGCCGCGCGAATCCAGCCGGATGCAGGCGTAGCCCTCCGGCACCCACTTCTCGGGGTCGACGACTTCCCAGTTCTGATAGCGGTTCGAGGACCCGGCGAGCGCTTCCGGGTTCTCGCGCGCCATGATCTCCCAGGCCGTCTTGTAGCCCTCCTGGAATGCGAGCCCCTTGCCGTAGGGCCCGTAGCTCAGGAGCGCCGGGGTGCGCCCCGCGGCGTCCGGGCGGAACACGTCGGCGCGCAGCTCCACGCCGTCGTCCATCCGGACCGGCACATCCCAGTCGATGCGCACGCCCGGATTCTAGCTACGAAATTCAGTGCAGGGTGCGGGCGAAAGTGCGGCCGCGCAGGGCGTCCTTGGCCGCGGGCCGCTCGAACATGAAGTCGAGCAGCGCCACCGCGATCTCGTTGTAGATCTGCTCGCACTGGTCGGCGTTCAGATAGGGATACACGCCGATATCGCTCACCACCAGCTCGCGCTCCAGCGCGATCGAGCGCAGCTCCTCGGGCAGCGCCGAGGAATCCTGGATCGTGAATCCGAAGAGCTGCGGGCAGCGGTCGAAAATCGCCTCGATCCGGGTGGCTAGGTCCTCCTCGATCGGGGCGAGATCGGTGTTGAGGGTTCCGAGCTGGGCTGGTTTCATGCCCCTGTATCTCGCAAGGAACGGACCCGCGGGGTATCCGTGGCGGTTATCCTGTCGTGCTTGGCCGACAAGAAGATCTTCTACGGTTGGCGCATGGTCGGTGCGGCGGTCGGGCTGCAATTCCTGCAAGCCGGGCTCGTGACGCAAGCCTTTGGCGCCTACCTGGCGGTGCTCGCCGAGGAGCAGGGCTGGAGCAAGACCGCGCTCTCGGGCGCGGCTGCGCTCCAGCAGATGGAAGTCGCGCTGCTCGGCCCGGTGCTCGGCTGGGCGATCGACCGCTTCGGCCCCAAGGTGTTCGTCCGCGCCGGCGTGTTCGTGTTCGGCATCGGTCTTTGCCTGCTGAGCCAGGTGCAATCCCTGCCGGCCTTCTACGGCGCGTTCATCGTGATCGCGCTCGGCTCTAGCCTGTGCGGCTACTTCCCGCTCAACGTCGCGCTGATCCACTGGTTCGAGCGCAAGCGCGCCCGCGCGCTCTCGGCGATGTCTTTCGGTCTCGCCATGGGCGGCATCATGGTCCCGCTGGTGGCGGAGTCGCTGACCACCTTCGGATGGCGCGCCACCGCCCTCGCCTCCGGCGTGATTGCGATCGTCATCGGGCTGCCGCTCGCCCTGGTGATCCGCAACAGCCCGCACGAACATGGGGAAGTGGTGGACGGGATACCCGAGGAAGCGCCCGCAAAAGATCAAGCCCCGGCAGAAGCAGATCCGACCCGCGATTTCACCGCCGGCGAGGCGCTGCGCACCCAGGCCTTCTGGCTGATCTCGCTCGGGCACGGCTTCGCGCTGTTCGTGGTGCACGCGGTCTCGGTGCACGCGATCACGCACCTCAAGGAAGGCCTCGGCTACTCGGTGGGGGCGGCTTCGCTCGTCATCAGCCTGGTCACCATCTTTCAGGTCGCCGGCGTGCTGCTCGGCTGGGCGATCGGCGATCGCTACAAGAAGCGCCTGATCGCCGCGGCTTGCATGCTGGCGCACGCGTTGGGCCTGCTTTTGCTCACTTATGCATTCAACTGGCTGATGGTGGTCGCGTTCGCTGCGCTGCACGGCACCGCGTGGGGATTGCGCGGCCCGTTCATGCAGGCGATGCGCGCCGACTACA
>Ga0208185_1000207_pt1 | contig 36453 bp, 23 predicted proteins | sample EasRivMeERMLT700_FD_187532 | JGI IMG/M metagenome (GOLD analysis project Ga0208185, IMG submission 187532) | Soil microbial communities from meander-bound floodplain in the East River, Colorado, USA - East River MetaG ERMLT700 (SPAdes) (version 2) | ecosystem: Environmental > Terrestrial > Soil... | reverse complement strand
CGGCAATCAAAGGTCGGAGCAAATAAGTCTTAGCAATTAGAAAGAGGTCTTTATGCGCAAGTTGATAAGCGTCTTCGCGTGCGTGCTCGCAGGCGTTGTCGTGCAGGCGGCAGACGTCTACCGGCCGGTGAAGGAAATCGCCATTGGCGGTGAAGGCGGGTGGGATTACCTCATCGTCGATCCGGTAGCGCATCGGGTGTACACGTCGCATGCAACGAAGATCGTCGTCGCGGATACGGAGACCGGACAAGTGCTCGGCGAGATACCCGACCTGACGGGCGTACACGGGATCGCCCTTGCCCCCGAGCTCGGGCGGGGCTTCACGAGCAACGGCCGCGCGAACACATCGACGATCGTCGATCTCAAAACGCTGAAGCCACTTGGAACGGTCGCCACCGGCGCCAACCCGGACAGCATCCGATATTCGCCGTCGCACAAGGAAGTCTGGGCGTTCAACCACACCGGGAAGTCAGTCACCGTCTTCGACGCGCAGACCGGGAAAGTGATCGCGACAATCAATGTCGGCGGGGAACTGGAAGAAGCGGTTGAAGACGCGGCGGCCAACCGGATGTACGTCAACGTCGAGGACAAGGGTGTCATCGGCGTGATGGACACGCAGAAGCACACGCTCGTGGCCACGTGGCCGATTGCCGACTGCGAAGGGCCGACGGGTCTGGCCTTCGACCAGAAGAACCACCTGCTGATGAGCGCGTGCGACGGGACGATGGCGGTGACCGATAGCACGTCGGGCAAGGCGGTGACGAGCTTTCCCATCGCGGACGAGGTGGATGGGAACGGATTCGACCCGGCCACGGGGTACGCGTTCGCGTCGAGCCGCACAGGCGTGCTGACGATTGCGCACGAGGACGCGCCGGGCAAGTTCACCGTGATTCAGACCCTGAAGACGCAGCCGTCCGGCCGGACGATGTGGCTCGACACGACCACACACAACGTCTACGTGCCAGTCGCCGCCACGACGCCGGGCCCGAACGGACGCGCGCAGATCACGCCAAATACGATGAAGATCCTGGTCTTCGGACCAGTCGCGCCAGTCAAGTCGACGAAGTGATCATCGTGTTCTTCGTGGTTGAGAAATCTTCGTGGACGCAAAAAGTGCGCGCAATCACGGCGACCGAAGGGTTGTGATTGCGCGCACCGGCACCCGCTGACGGGGACAAGCGCCGCAGGTGATGCACCCACGCTACCCCGCTGTCCAGGGCGCGGACTATAGGGTGAAGGCTGTATTCGGAGAGACATCAACGCCGGATGGCGGCACGCGGTCGAAACGTGCATCATCGAGCGGGAAATCAGCGTGATATCCGCCGATTCGGAGCGAAGCTGGACGGGCCGCCCGCACCATGACTACGATCGCCGCATGGCGGTGAAACCGGTGCGAGAGTGGGACCCGCGAAGCACGAGCGTCCGCGCGGCGCTGCTCGCTGGCTTCGCCGTCGTATTCGGTCTGTGGCTGCTGTGGGGCTACGAGCTCGTTCGCAGCCTGCAACGGATCGAGCAGAATGTCTCGAGTGTCCACGATTCGGAGGTCCGGGGCGAGCAGACCCTGTCGAAGATCCGCACCAGCGTCCTGCTCGGATCGATTTACCTGCGCGACGCGTTGATCGACGGCGCGACCACCCGGAGGGGCACGTATCATGACGAGCTGACGGGGTTGCGCGACGAGGTCGAGCGGCTGCTTCACACTTATATCCCCGAGGTCGCGTCGCCGGTGGAGCGCGACCACTGGGCCCGTCTGCAGGTCGAGCTCGGCGACTACTGGGCCTCGCGCGACGTCGCATTCACCGAACAGGCACGGACGCCCGACGAGGCCGCGGCGCTCCTCCGCAGCCACGTGGTGCCCCGCCGCGACACAGTCCTCCAGATCATCGATCAGCTGGCCGCGCTTCAATCCGGCGCGATCCAGCGCCACGAAGAGGAAATCGATCTGCTGTACAGGCAGGTCCGCACGCGCCTCTTGTCCATGGGCTTCGGGACGCTGATCGTGGCGTTGTTCGTCGCCGTCATGGCCTCCCGGCATGTCAATCGGCTGCAGCACCAGATCGAGCGGCAGCACGGGATCGAGCAGCGCAACCGGGAAGATCTTGAACGCCTGTCCGCTCGTCTCGTCGATGTGCAGGAGCAGGAGCGCCGTACGCTCGCGCGCGAACTGCACGACGAAGTGGGCCAGGCCCTGACGGCGGTGAAAATGGACATCGGTATCGCGCTGCGGGCCGACGTCGACTCGCGCGTCAGAGACGCGCTCGAAGAAGCGCGCGAGATCAGCGAAACGACGCTCCGCAGCGTCCGCGACATGTCGCAGCTGCTCCATCCCTCGGTGCTGGATGATTTCGGTCTTCCGGCGACGCTGACCACCTACCTCCGCAACTTCTCCCAGCGGACGGGCATCCGCGCGCAGCTCGCCGAGACGATGGATGCGCGGCTGGCTCCGGAAATCGAAGTGTGCGTCTACCGCATCGTCCAGGAGGCGCTCAGCAACGTCGCACAGCACAGCGGCGCCACCGCCTGCACTGTAACGCTCAATTCCGGCGGGGGCCTTCTGCGGCTGATCGTCGAGGACAACGGCGAAGGTGTCGGCGCCGCGAACACGCTCGCAGCGGGCCGCGGGCTCGGGTTGATTGGCATGCGCGAGCGCGCGCAGGCCCTCGGTGGCACCTTTACGATTGCTGATCGCGAGGGTGCGGGGACCATCGTCGTGGTGACGCTGCCGCTTGGTGCGTCCGCCGCCGGTGACGCAGCCGGTCACGGGACCACGATCGCCGCCGTTCGCCGCGCCGGGTAACGCTGGTGGCCATGCTGCGCATCCTCCTTGCAGACGACCATACGGTGGTACGCCAGGGACTTCGAAAGGTCCTCGAGGAGCGATCGGACTGGCGGGTTGTTGCGGAAGCTGGTGATGGCCGCGAGGCGGTACGCCAGGCGGAGCAGCACAAGCCGGATGTCGCGATTCTCGACGTCGCGATGCCGCTGCTCAACGGCATCGAGGCAACGCGGCAGATCGTCAAACGGGTGCCCAATGTCCGTGTCCTTGTGCTCAGCATGCACGCGGACGAGGCGTACGTCATCCAGATCCTGCACGCCGGCGCTGCCGGATATCTGCTGAAGGACTCAGCCGATGTCGATCTCCTCCAGGCGGTGAGCGCCGTCGCCGAGGGCAAGTCCTTCTTCAGTCCGGCGATCGCCCGCCTCATGCTGGACGACTACGTGAAACAGCGCACCGGTGAACCTGGCGTGATCGACCGTTACGAATCGCTGTCCGATCGCGAGCGCGAGGTGTTCCAGCTGATCGCGGAAGGCAAGACGAACAAGGACATCGCTGCCATCCTCTTCATCAGCCCGAGCACGGTCGAAACCCACCGCGCGCGGATCATGGAGAAGCTCGACGTCCACAGCGCCGCCGAGATTGTCCTTTATGCCGTGCGGCGCGGTGTGATCCGCTAGCCGGACCAACCTTTGCTCTCTGGCTGGGCAGTATCTCCAGCCACCTTCGCACGCGAACTCGTGGCGAGGCCGTATTTCCCGCCGCGAGTTCGAGGTATATCGTGCAAATGGCGATGAAATCCGAGACAGCGCGGTTCGTGACCGGCGAAACTTCGGCGTATCGCCCTCGTGTCTCCCGTGAGACGCGGCGGCTGCTGATGACGGCTCTTCTTGCAGTTCTTACACTGTGGGTCCTTGCCCGCATCAGGTTTCCTGATCGTCCGGTCAACCCCAATCCGGTGACGCCACTGCTCAGTCAGCTCGCCGGTTTTTCGAAATTCTCGGACCTTGCGGCGACAGTCGAGGACCTCCGAGCGCGCGTGGCGCCGACACTCGTCACGGTTGGGCCGGACATTACGGACGCGACGGAAGGACTCGACAAGACAGACGAGCGGATGGCAGCGCTTCGGCTTCGCGACGATCTCGCGATTGCGATTCTCGAACCGGGAGCGGGCCACGGCGAACGCAATTCGCTGGGTGTGATCGCCGAGGATCGCGCATCAGGCCTCGCGGTTCTTCGCGTGGGAAACGGGACGAATACGGTACTTCCCGTGTTGTGGTCCCCCCAGCGCCTTGACAAACCGCAGTACGTCGCTGTGTCGTCGCCATCCCCCGACAGCATGTCGCTCCGTCCGGCGTTCATTGGATCGCTGACGCCGGTGGAGACCCCCGCGTGGATTGGACCCGTATGGAGACTTCCACGCGATGTAGACGTCACGCCCGGGGCGTTTCTGTTCACCGACGACGCGGAGTTCGTGGGCGCGGTGGTTCGGTACGAGAACGGCCTTGCGGTCGTTCCGGGCAAGATGCTGTGGGACGCTGCAGAGGACCTGCTCAGACAGCCACACAAGGAGCACGTCGACCTCGGAATCGACGTGGAGGCATTGACACCGCGCCTCTCACTCGCCAGCGGAGCCGACACCGGAGTCGTCATCACCTGGATCGATCCAAACAGCGTTGTCGCCAGCCAACTCAAGGCTGGTGACGTCATCCAGGCCGTGGATGACGTGAGCACACCCACTCCCGAACATTGGCGCGTTCGGACGGCGCGCCTCGGCGCTGGAGACACAATTGCGATCCGTGTGTTGCGCGGAGGCACGCAACGGGAGCTGCTGGTCGTGGCAGCCACGCCCGCGGCCGTCACGCCAACGCCGACGCTCGGTCTCACGATGCGGACGCTCGCCCGCGTCGGGGTCGAGGTCGTGCGGGTCGAGCGAGGCTCGGCCGCTGACGCCGCCGGCATCGAGGCTGGTGACGTCATCACCGCCGTCGGCGCAAGCATGGCGCCCAGTGCGGCACAAGTAGAATCGGCGTTCACGTCTGCACGGCGCGGGGACTTCACGATCGTTACCCTGATGCGCGGACCCGCGCACCGCGTGGTGGCCCTTCAGCGATGAATCCGTACGGTCCGAGCGAGCTCGGCGAACCGAGGACCTTTGATCCGATCGACGTTCGGCTTCAACAGAGCGGAGCCACTGCCGGACGCCTGTTGCCGACATCGCGATTCGGCGCGCTCGACTGGTCCACGGGCGCATTCCCCGCTCTGCTGTTACTGGTGACGGGCGCAGCCCTCGGGCCCCATGGCCTGGTACTGCTCACACCCCAGACCCTGGCGTTTCTCGATCCGGCGTCTCCGATCGCCCTGGCCACACTAGGGGTCATTGCCGGACTGAGCATCAGGACCGGCCGAGCGGATCGACGGATTGTCGCGGCCTCAGGCGCGCAGGCGATGGTGACCGCGATCGTGGTTGCTTCAGGCGTTTTGCTCGTAGGCCCGGCGGTGACGGTCAACCCGTTTCCGCCATGGTGGATGGTTGCCATGGCGCTCGGCGTCTCCGCGGCCACGTCATCCTCGCTGCCGTCGGATCCGCCGCGCACCTCGCACGACGTCGCGGCGCGCCTGGACGTTCAGGACTATCTGCTTCCCGTCGTCTTGGGCGGCGTGCTGCTGGCGTTTCTCCGCGAGCCCTCGCCCGCCGCAGCCTTCCTGGTCGCCGCGCAGGCAACGCTCATAGCCGTTGTGATCGCCATCGCGGGATGGCTGATCCTGTCACAAGCGTCAACACCGGCGGAACAGCGGGTGTGTGTCCTTGCGAGTCTCCTGCTGCTCGGCGGCGCCGCCGACTATCTCTCGATGTCGGCCCTGCTCGGCGGCCTGGTTGCCGGAGCGTGCTGGCAATTTGCCGGCGGCGCGGTGCGCGAGTACATCCGTCGCGACGTCGCGTATGTCCAACACTCGCTGCTCGTCATGATCCTGCTGCTTGCGGGCGCCCGCGCGGACTTCTCGCCGGTTACGCTGACTCTGTCAATCGCTTACGTTGTCGTTCGCACGAGCGGGAAGCTCCTCGGCGGATGGCTCGCGGCGCAGTCGTTGGCAGCCAATCCACTGAGCAACAATGTCCAGCTGATCTCTCCGGGCGTGTTCGGCGTCGCGTTCGCGTTGAATGTCGTGCGCGCCGGCGGACCTGAGTTCACGCCAATGCTGACCGTCGTCGTCGTCGGCACCATTGCATCGTCGCTGATCGCCGCTTTCTCCCGCTCCGGGGTCAGCAAGGGATGAGACGATTCGGAGCGCTGGCGCTGGCGGTCGGCGCCGTCGCCTGGGTCCATGCCCTCGGCGAGACCGGAGCCGTGGCGTCGGCGGGCCCGGCGCTGGCGCTTGGCTTCACGCTCCTGGGCGCATGGGTCACGGGCGACCTGCTTCGACGTTTTCACGTGCCCCGGCTTACCGGGTACTTGCTGTTCGGCGTTCTCGTCGGCCCGTACCTGGCAAACGTCATCACCGAGTCGATGGCGGCACAACTGCAGGTAATCACCGGCATCGCAACAACCCTGATCGCGCTGATTGCCGGCCTCACGCTCAGCATCGAACGGCTCCGCGGCCGGCTCTCCGCGATCGTCCGCATGACCGCGGCAACACTTGCCGTTGCCAGCGCCGGTGTCGCTGCCATTGCCTGGGTCGCATGGCCGTGGCTCCCGGTCGCGCCCGACGCCGAGGGCGCGGCGAGGCTGGCGATGGTTCTCCTGCTCACCGTCATGGTCGTCAGCTTCTCGCCGACGATGACGGCCGCAGTCACGACCGACACCGGCGCCCGTGGTCGTCTGAGCGAGCTCGTGCTCGCCGTCGTCGTCCTTGCCGATCTCGTGATGCTGCTGCTGTTCTCGTTCTCGATGCAGCTGGCGCGTGCCGTATTCCGGCCCGACATGGACGGCGGCAGCCTGATCGTGCAGTTCGCGTGGGAGAGCGGCGGCGCGGTGGCGTTCGGCGCCCTCGTCGGCGCGCTGTTTGCGCTCTATCTCCGATACGTTGGGCGCGAGGTGGCGCTGGTCCTGCTCGCGGTGTGCGGACTGCTCAGTCAGGTCGGCACCACACAGCAGTTCGAGCCGCTGCTTGCGGCGGTGGCTGCCGGTCTCGTGATTGAGAACCTGTCGGTCGCTCAGGGCGACACGCTCAAGGCGGCTGTTCAGCGCGGCGCTCCACCAGTACTCGTGATCTTTTTCGTCGCCATCGGTTCATCGCTGCGCGTGGACGCGCTCGCGGCCCTCGGTCCGGTTGCGCTCGCTCTGGCCGCGATTCGAGCCGCGTTGATCCGGACCGGAGTGTCTGCCGGCCTCGCGGTCTCCGGGATCGATCGACGGGTGGGCGAACACGCCTGGACGGGACTGATCTCCCAGGCTGGCATCACGCTTGGCCTCGCATCGGTGGTCGCCAGCGAGTTTCCAGGATGGGGCACGCAACTGCAGACGCTGCTGATCGCGCTCATTCCAATCCACGAGTTCGTCGGCCCGATGCTGTTCAGACGGGGCCTGGCCCGGGCTGGCGAGCTGGAGGCTCAGACCCCGCGGCCCCTGCTCGTCGTCTCGAATCGAGAGCCGTATCTGCACCTGACCCGGCGTGACGGCTCCGTCACGTGGACGACGGCGACGGGTGGCGTGGCCGTCGCCCTGGACGCACTGATGCGTGAGCGCGGCGGCACATGGATCGCACACGGTTCCGGATCGGCCGATCGGCTCGTGGTCGATGACAGCGACAAGGTTCACGTTCCACCGGAACATCCTTCGTATGTGCTGCGCCGGCTCTGGCTCGAGGAACCGACGTTCTCGGCGTACTACGGCGGCTTCGCCAACGAGGGCCTCTGGCCCCTGTGTCACGTTGTCGATGTGCGGCCGACATTCCGCAGCGAGGACTGGGCCGCATACAAGGACGTCAACGACCGTTTTGCCGCCGCCATCGACGAGGAGCTCGACTCGTCGAACACGCCGGTGTTTCTCCAGGACTATCACCTTGCCCTGGTGGCCCCATCGCTGCGCACGAGGCGACCCGCCGCTCGCACGGCGCTCTTCTGGCACATTCCCTGGCCGTCTCCGGATCGGCTCCGTATATGCCCGTGGCGCCGCGAGATCCTGACTGGGCTGGCGGCCAACGACTTGCTTGCGTTTCAACTCGATCGCGATCGACGCAACTTCCTTCTCGCCGCCGAGGAGGAGCTCGACGGCGAGGTCGATCTCGAGGCGTCGCGCATCTGGGTCGACGGGCGATCGACGACCGTCGTATCAGTACCGATTGGCGTCGACTACGACCGGATTCAGGGCATTGCCGCCGAAGATTCGCTCGCAGACGAACAGCGACGCCTGCGGCGGCTCTTCGACCTTCGCGCCGACATCGTCGGCATCGGCGTCGATCGGCTCGACTACACGAAAGGCATTCCCGAGCGACTGGATGCGCTCGACGAAGTGCTGACCCGGCGGCCGGAGCTGCGAGGGCGACTGACCTTCGTCCAGATCGGCGTACCATCTCGTTCGGGGCTTCACAGTTATGCCGAAATTGAATCGCAGATCAGTCAACGGATCGATGCGCTCAACCGGCGCCACCGTGTGCGCGGCGGACCACCGGTCGTCTGCTATCAGAAAACGCCCCTCGCGATCGGAAGCCTGGTTGCGCTCTACCGTCTCGCGCATTTCTGCATCGTCAGCTCGCTCCATGACGGGATGAACCTGGTCGCGAAGGAATTCGTCGCGGCCCGCGACGACGAGGACGGCGTGCTCGTGTTGAGCGCTCTCGCGGGCGCGGCGCAGGAGCTGCACGAGGCGCTGATTATCAATCCGTACGACATCGAGGGCTTCGCCGACGCGCTGACACAAGCGATCGACATGCCGGTGGAGGAACGGCGCACGCGCATGCGTGCGCTGCGGCGCGCGGTCGCCGGACGCAATGTCTTCGGCTGGGCATCAGATATTCTGGAAGGGCTCGAGAGCCTGTGGACCAGGCCGTTGCACTATGCGGTCCGAGGCTGGGAGGATACGTCCGTCTGACATGCAGACCATCCTGGCGGAAGAGCAGCGCGCGCTGCTAGCCAGCTTCGCGCACTCCAACGTGCTACTGGCATTCGACTACGACGGAACGCTCGCGCCCATCGCCCCGACGCCCGCCGGCGCACGGATGAGGCGCGACACCCGGCGGCTGCTGACACTGGCCGCCCGCCTGTATCCGTGCGTCATCATTTCCGGGCGGGCGCTCGACGATCTCACGCGACGACTTCGTCACATTCCGGCGTGGTATCTGTTCGGAAACCACGGGCTCGAGCCAGCCACACCCGACGCGCCGTATCCAACCCATGCGCGCGAATGGGCGCTGCATCTCAAAAAGCGGCTGCCGCGGGATCCCGGCATCGTCATCGAGGACAAGCGGTATTCCGTCACGATTCACTACCGCGGCGTTCGCGACAAGCGCCGCGCGATCGAGGCGATCGACAAAGCCGTTGCCGAGCTCCCGGAGGCGCGGGCACTGGGAGGGGACGAAGCGGTGAGCCTGCTACCTCGCGGCGGCGCCGACAAGGGGGTCGCGCTTCAACAGGCGTGCAGGTGGTTTGCGTGCGACAGCGCGATTTACATCGGCGATGACGGCACGGACGAGGACGCGTTCGCGTCCGCATCTCCAGAAAAGCTGCTCGCCATTCGCGTCGGAGGGGCGGTCGGCTCCCGGGCGCGGTATCAACTCGATCGCCAGGAGGACGTCGACGCGCTTCTCCGCATTCTCGTCGACTTCCGGACGGCCGACTCCAGTTCCATGCGGCGCCGAGCCAAGGCGCGATAGGACAGATGTCCCTCGCGGGAAGCGCATCAGATTCACAGTGGTACAAGGACGCCGTCATCTATGAGCTGAACGTCCGCACGTTTTGTGACTCGAACGGCGACGGGATCGGCGACTTCGCGGGTCTGACGCAAAAGCTCGAGTACCTTGAAGAGCTCGGGGTGACATGCCTGTGGCTGCTGCCCTTCTACGAGTCGCCCCTGCGTGATGACGGATACGACATCGCGCACTACGAGCGGATTCACCCTGCCTGCGGGACCAGGCGCGACTTCAGGGCGTTCCTGGATCAGGCGCATGCGCGTGGGATACGCGTCATCACCGAACTGGTCCTGAATCACACCTCGGATCGGCACCCATGGTTCGAGGCGGCGCGCCGGGCGCCGGCCGGTACGCCGAAGCGTGACTTCTATGTCTGGAGCAACAACACCGACCGGTACGCCGGGGCACGCGTCATTTTCAGCGACACCGAGCAGTCCAACTGGACCTGGGATCCGGTTGCGGGAGCGTTCTACTGGCATCGATTCTTCCACCATCAGCCGGACCTGAACTTCGACAACCCCGAGGTGCGGCTCGCGGTCCTGAAGGTCATGCGCTACTGGTTCGACCAGGGAGTCGACGGGCTCCGGCTCGACGCCGTCGCGCACTTGTTCGAGCGCGAGGGTACGACCTGCGAGAACCTGCCAGAGACACACCAGTTCCTGAAACAGATCCGGCGCGATATGGACCAGCGCTACACCGGTCGCGTGCTGTTGGCGGAGGCCAACGATCAGTCACGGCACGTGCTGGAGTATTTCGGCGAGGACGACGAATGCCACATGGCCTTTCATTTCCCGTTGATGCCGCGGCTTTTCATCGGAATCTTTCGTGGACATGCGTCGGCCATCGTTGATGTCGTCGAGGCCACGCGCCGGATTCCGGACGCATGCCAGTGGGCCATCTTTCTCCGGAACCATGACGAGTTGACGTTGTCGGCGGTAACCGAGGAGGAGCGCGACTTCCTGGTGGCGGCCTGCGTTGCCGAGCCGCAGATGACGCTTCATCGCGGGATCCGGCGCCGCCTTGCGCCGCTGCTGGGCAACGATCGACGCCGCATCGAGCTCGCGCACGTGCTGCTGCTGTCGCTGCCGGGAACGCCGGTCCTCTACTACGGGGATGAAATCGGCATGGGCGACGACCTTCGCCTGCACGACCGTGACGGTGTTCGCACGCCGATGCAATGGTCCGACGACGCCCATGCGGGCTTCGCGCCACGGAGCGTGACGCGTCTCGTGATCCCGATCATCGACAATCCGGTTAATGGGTACCGCGTGGTCAACGTGGCCGCACAGCAACGCAGGTCCGATTCACTGCTGGCGCGGGTCAAGCGTCTGCTTCAGGTGAGGCGCCGCCACGTCGCGTTCGGCCGGGGAACGATCGAATTCGTACGCACCGGCAACGAGGCGGTCCTGGCCTTCATACGGGTCCACCTGAACGACACGATCCTCGTCGTGGCCAACCTGTCGGGATCCGTGCAATCCGTGACGCTCGAATTGCCCGAGTCCATCATCGGTCTCGCACTGGTCGAGATCGCCGATGACGTGGCGTTCCCGGCGGCGGGGTCCTCACCCTACCCGCTCGCGCTGGCTCCCTATGCTTCGTATTGGCTCGCCGCCGACAGACGCTCCCCCGGGTGCGGCTGAGTCAACGTTGGAATTCGATGTAGTACGCGGAACGGCCGGTCAAAAAAAATCTGGCGCGCTGTCCGGCTTCCCTGTCTGTGCCGCCGGCCGTGTCAAGGCCCACGACCTGCGGATACCATCCACCGCCGTTCATCAGCTTGCGCGGCGCGCTCCACGCATGCGCGTCACTGAGCTCGCGCGAATACGAAACATAGATGCCCTCGTTGTCGAAGTTTTCGTTCTTCGCGCGATTCAGCAGCATCACGTAACGCTCGAGATAAGTGTTCCAGTGAATCGACGCTCCCCAGAATGCGTCAACGGCGTAATCGCGATCGTGCCAGGGGTTCGAAACCGGGACGAGCGCCGTACCTGCCGGATACTCCCATTCGGTTCTCGAGCCGTCGTCGACGCGTTTCGCGGGGAGCCACGCGCCATCGTGAAGCACCGCAATCTGCCCTCGAGGCACATCGCGATCGGCCCAGGGCATCCGCGCAATCGCCACACCTTGCGCCAGCCGCTCCTTCGCATATTGGCTGAAATACATATAGAGATAGCGATGGTCGGCGTCGAGCACAACGCTGGGATCCCCAACGCCGCCAACCAGGAAACGATTCGACGTGGTGCATGCGTGGCTGCCTGGCGGACTTTCGAGTATCACGCCAAGGTTCTCCCAGGTCAGACCGCGATCGCGAGATCTGGCGGCGCCGATGCTCAGGATCGACCGATCCGGCCTGCCACACACATCATCAGGGACTTCATGGTGGTAGTACCCGTACCAGGTACCGCCGTCATCTGGAATGACGGCTTCCATCCATACGCCGTAGCCTGGATGCGGCAGCAGCGTGATCGCCTCGAGGCGCTGGAGGTCATCCAGTCGAGGACCGGCGAGGAGAGAAGGCGCTCCACCCCACGACGCGACTGCGAAGAGCGTCCAGACGCCATCGACGAGATCCCACGCCATCGGCGTGTTGGAATCGACCGCGGTCGGCAGCGTCAAAGTGGGAGCGGACACGAGGCGCGCCGAGAGCGGGCGCTCAGACTGGGCTCGGAGCGGAACCAGCGTGGCCGCGATCAGACAACCGCCGATCGCCGCCGCAAAGGCGCGGATCACTGTCTGGTGAAATGAACGAGGTGCCGCGATGTGCCAGCCATGAAGAACCGCGCCCATTCGCCGGCAATCTTGTCGGTGCCGGTGCCTTCATCCAGGCCAATCACCTGGGGATACCAGCTGCCGCCGTTCAATATCTTCATTGGGACTGACCAGAGGCGCGGATCGTCCAACCGCGAGGTAAACGAGACGTAGATCCCTTCCTCGTTGTATTTCGTGTCCTTGGCGCGATTCAGGAGCATCACGTACATCTGCAGGTACGTATTCCAATGGACCGACGGCCCCCAGAACGCATTCGTTGTCGTGCCCTCGTCATGCCACCCGTCAGAGACGGGGAAGATTGGGACGCCGGCCCCGAACGCCCATGTCGTCTCATCACCATCCGCAACCTCGCGCGCGGCCGGGATCCAGAATCTCGTGCGCCAGACCATGACCTTGCCCTCAGGCTCGTCGCGATCTGCCCACGCGAGCCGCGCGACCGCGACACCCTGCTGGACGCTCGCCCGTTCATACTGGGAGAAGAAGAAATACAGATCGCGCGAGTCGGCATCGAGCTGCACGCTGAAATCGCCGATGCCGTTGACAAAAAACACGTTGTTCGTCGCGCAGGCGAAGGTGGATGCCGGCGCTTCGAGGACGATGCCCAGGTCCTCCCAGGTGCGACCGCGATCGTCGGAACGGGCGGCTCCGATCCGGGGAATGACCTTGTTGCTGCCGGGACAGACCGGCGTGGCTGGCATCTCGTTGTGGTAGTAGCCATACCACGTGCCGTCGACATCAGGGACGATCGCTTCGATCCACACGCCGCCCCCAGGCCAGGGATCGAGAGTAACGGGCTGGGCGGTGCCGAGCGTCGTCAGACTTCTGCCGCGGGCGGTGCTCGGCTGTCCTCCAAACGACGTCGCAATGTAGAGGAACGGTACGCCGCGGATCAGATCCCATACAGCAGGGCTGTTGCTGTCGACTTCACCTGACAATCGCAGCTCGGTCGCAGGCACGAGTCGGGCCTGTGGGTTGATCGTCACCGGGACCTGCGCGCGAAGACCGGTCGCGACAACGAATACGGCCACCGCGACCGACGCCACGAGAAGCGGCTGCTGCACCGCGTACTTCACGCTCAACCGACGTCGCCTCGCATTGCGTGGGCTGATTGTTGATCAAGTTATTGTCCCAACAGGGAATCGTTGGGGGACCGACTCGGCCGTTCGGCCGGCGCATGACTGGAAGATCCTGGCGGCGACGGCGCCGCCAGGACACGCGGTGGTCTCGCGGCGTCACGCCGCGCGGGAGCTAGAGCTCTCTACGGAACCCTAGCTCGTCATCCTCGGCTAAAACGTGAACTTGACGCCAAGCTGCATCATGCGCGGCTGGTACGCCAGCGCCGCGTTGGCGGCGGGCCGTCCAAACTGAGCGTTCGCCATGTTGGTCGTATAGGTCCCGTAGTTTTCGTGGTTGAAGAGGTTGTAGGCCTCGATCATCCCGTCCACCTTGACTTTGCCCACAATCGGGAACGACTTCTGGAGCCGCACGTCCACGCGGTGGAGCGGCCTGCCCGTCAGGCTGTTGCGCGGGACGATGGAGCCGTCGGCGCGCAATCGGTTTTCGCCGCTTCCGCCCTCGCTCCGCCTATCCGTGCCGTCCGTGACGGCGAAGCGTTCGCCCGATCCGTAGAAGTAGATACCGCTCGCCTGGAAGCCGTAGCCGATGTCGTAGACGCCGTTCACGTTCGCACGATGACGCTGGTCCCCCGCGGCGTAGCCGTACTCTCCGCCGAGATCCTTCGCCAGAGCGAAGCCAAGCGGCCGGCGCGCCACGATTCCGTCGCTCCCCAAGTACCACTGATCGCGCCGAGGGTTCGCGTCCTTGAAGAACGCCAGAGTGTAGGTCGCGTTCGCCTGCCACCGGTTACTGAACCGCTTGGTGAACGTGAAGTCGGTACCGTGGTAGTTGGACCACCCGTCGAGCAGCTCGAAGTTGACCGTGCCCCACGTCGGGAACGGCCGCGCCGCCACGTTCGTGAAGGGAGTATTCGCCCCGGTGGCCGAGTTGTAGGTCAGATTCCCATTCACCGTGGTCGTGGGCTCTTCGCGACGACCACCCGTGTAGGAGTAGTTGATCTCGACCGACGCCTGCGTGGCGATCTGGCGCTGAACGCCAATCGACGCCTGGTGTGAGTATGACGTCTGGCGCCCCGGATAATTGATCTCCTGCGTCAGCGCCCGGAACGCGCAGTTGGTCGTCCGGTTGACGATGTCGCACGCGTTCTGGAGTGAGGCCGCGAATTCGGGCTTGGGCCCGTTGAACCATCCAAAGAAATTGTCCCTGACGGTCGTGAAATTGTCGCGGCCGTCAAAGGCGATCTGGTTCTCGAACCTGTGCACATACCCCAGGCTCTGCTGCACGCCATCGTTCGGTGCGAAAGCGAAGAACAAGCCGTATCCGCCCCGGACGGCGGTCTTGTCATCGAGCTTGAGCGCAAACCCCGTGCGCGGGGCTAAATTGTTCTTGTCGACCGGCAGGTTGCCAGGCAGCCAGGGTCGGAATTCGAGCTTCTCGTTGTGAGCACCGAAGTCGATGTCATACCGCAGACCCATGTTGAGCGTCAGCCGGTTGTTCATGCTCCAGTCGTCCTGCAACCAGCCACCCCACAAGTGGCGCGTCACCGAGTACTGGTGCTCCGTGTCCGACGACGCGTGGTCGACCCAGCGAACCAAGGGTGCTCCCGCCGCGGTGCGCATCGCGGCCAGCGGCGCCAGGTTCCACGTTGACGCGTCATACACATCCGGAAACATCTGTTGGAGCTGGGCCGCGCTGGGAATGGGCCCGCCCTGGGCATTGATGGCCCCATCGCACCGCAAGCACCAGATGAACTGGTTGCCGAACTTGAGGTACTCGACGCCGATCTTGATGTCGTGACGTCCCCCCCGGTTGAAGGACGTCGTAAAGTCGTCACGAACCGATGTGGTGTCCTGAAAGATGTTGAGCGGCGACGCGCCGACGGTCAGACCTGTGAACAGGGTGATGATTGAGCCGCCGTGCAGGGACGGGTGATAGGGGAAGTCATTGCCCTTCCAGCGGACATCCGGCTGATCGCGCCGCTCGTAGTCCGTCCGGCCGACTTTGATCTCGTTGACGGCGTTGGTCCCGAAGACCTGCGTCAAGGTGCCGAAGTACTGGGGCGCGATGCGTCCACGGGTGCCGCCAACCGGGCTGGTGGGGCTGCCGCCGCTGTAGAAATCCGTGTGGAACTGCGTCACACGGGCAACCAGTCGCGTCTGGGGCGTCAGCTGCCAGTCGACGCGCTCGGTCGCGGTGTGCTGCTTCTTGGGATACGTGATGTCCCGATTCAAGAACGCGTACACGCTGTTCGCGTTGAACGTGCGCGGCTCGTGCTCGAACTCGTAGCTGGCGAAGAAGTGCAGCCGGTCGCGAATCAGGGGACCACCAACGGTGGTGCTGAACTGCTGATTCGAGTACGGCAGGACGCGCTGAAGAATGAAGTCCTTGGCGTTCAACCTGTCGTTCCGGAAATAGCCGCCGAACGTCCCCGTGAGTGCGTTTGTTCCCGACTTAGTGATGGCATTGACGACCATGCCCGATGAGCGGCCCTGCGTCGCGTCGAAGCGATTGGCGACGACCTGGAACTCGGCGATCGCATCGCGGCTCATCTGCGGCTGCTCGGTGTCGGGGGTCGTGTGGTAGTTCGTCGTGATTTGCTGGCCGTCCACGTTGGTCTGGGCGTAGCCCTGGCGGTTCTGCACGAGGCCGCCCCCCTCATTGCGCCGCGCCCCAGGCGCGAGGAGCGTCAGGTCCATCCAGTTGCGGCCGTTGATCGGCAGATCCTGGACCTGGCGTGGGTCAATGTTGGCCCCGACAGTCGAGTCCGTGGTGTCGACAAGCGGCGCTTCGCCCGTGACCGTCACGGTCTCAGCGAGGGTCGCCGGCCCGAGTTGAAGGGGGACCGCCAAGGTCTGGTTCAGCAGCAGTTGGAGACCCGTCCGGGTTGCGGTTTGAAAACCGGCCAGGCTCGCGGTAATCCTGTGGGCGCCGACGCGTACCGGGATACGGAACGCCCCCTGGGCGTCCGTGACTCCCTCAAACGTATTTCCCGTTTCCTCATGCACCACGGTAATGGTGACTCCCGGGAGTACGCCTCCGGACGAGTCAGTGACAGTTCCCGCGACGATCGCTTGCTGCGCGTAACCGGCCGCCGGCCACGCCAGGACTGCCAGTAGTGCCAGAACCCGCCGAATGCTCCTCCAGCTCGCCGTGATCATTCGATGTCCTCCTGAGCCGCGCGCCTGAGTGCCTTCAGGGCGGGGACGATGGTTGTACTGCGTAGGGCGGATATATCCGGTCCAGACCGTAATTTCAAGCAAATGCACGCCGGATGTCTTTCAAATCCGGTTGACCGGCAGCTACACATCAGCTACGCTGCGCGCGCGCAATCCTACTGCTACTCCCCTGAAGCATGCAATCGCGCCCCGCAACGTCGCTGTACGCCATCGCCGGATACCTCGCGCTCGCGCTGGTGTTCTCGTGGCCTTTACCGCGGCACATGGGGACCCACTTGACCGGACCGCCGGACGGTGACACCGGGGTGTACGTCTGGAATCAATGGGTGTTTCATCGCGAAGTGATCGAGCACCACGAGCTGCCCCTCTTTACTCGAGAGATCTTCTCGCTGACCCGGCCGGCAAACCTCGCGCTGCACAATTACACGCTCTTCCAGGATCTGATCGCCTTGCCGCTCCTGCGCACGTTCGGCAGCGTCGCGACGTTCAACATCGTGTACCTCCTGATGGTGGTCCTCGCCGGCTACGCTCTGTTCGTGCTGGCATGGCATGTCACCGGACGGCCGTTCGAATCGTGGCTCGCGGGAGCGCTCTTTTCGTGGAGCCCGTGGATGGTCACGCGCGGCATCGGGCACTTCAGCCTGGTTGCTGCTGCGCCGCTGCCGATTTTCATCCTCCTGCTGCTGCGATGCAGCGATCAGCCGCGCATGCGCGACGCACTCGCGCTTGGCGCGACGATCTGCTGGGCCGCGACGACGGATCCGTACTACGCCATCTACTGCGTGATGATTGCGATCGTATTCCTGGTCGTGCGTACCGTTCGCCTTTCGCACCACGCGGTCCGCGCGACCGAACCGCGCACGCTCGATCTCCTCATCGCGTGCGTCGGCGGCTTCACGATCTCACTGCTCATCGGCCGCGGCTGGCAGCTGAACATTCTTGGCGTCCATGTCACCGCCCACGAGCTGTACACACCGGTGCTCCTCTTGACCCTCCTGGTGATGGTTCGTGTCGCCTGGCCCTATCGGCGCGTTGGAGTATCCGTGGACGGCCCCCAGGCACTGCGGTTGATCCGGGTCGCGTCGGTGGCGGCGCTCGTCGGCGCGGTCATGCTGTCGCCCGTCTTGTACGCCGTGGGCGTTCGAATACGCGATGCTGGATTCGAGTCGACCAGCGTGCTGTGGCGAAGCAGTCCGGCGGGTTTGGACCTCATCACGTTTCTGCTGCCCAACCCGAATCACCCGCTTGCGCCCGAGTGGCTCCGAGCCTGGCTCACCCCGCGGCCGGATCGGTATCTGGAAAACGTGGCGTCGCTGACTTTCACGGCAATCATCGCGATTGTCGCGGCACTGCGTACTGGATGGCGGCCGTCGGCGTTCTGGATCACGTTGACGGTGACGTTCGGGCTGTTGTCACTCGGGCCGTTCATCCATGTCGCCGGTGAGAATACGCACGTGCCCGGGCCGTGGGCGCTGACCCGCTATCTGCCCCTCGTGCGCCTGGCCCGTACCCCTGGACGGATGGCCATCGTGCTGATGCTTGCTATCGCAGTGCTGTTCGCCGTTGCGCTCTGCCGGCTTGGTCAGCGGTGGCCGCACCGGAGGCGGGCGATGCTTTCTGCCGTGACGATGTTGCTGCTATTCGAGCTGCTGCCTGCGCCGCGGCCTTTGTACTCGGCAAGTGTCCCGCGCTTCTACGAGCGCATCGCGGCAACCCCGGGCCATGCGCGGGTGCTCGAGCTGCCCTTCGGTGTCCGTGACGGCACCTCAAGCGTGGGCAACTTCACGGCTCGATCCCAGTTCTTTCAAACCGTGCACGGCAAGCCATTGATCGGCGGCTACCTCTCACGGGTGTCACGGCGACGGGTGGCCGAAATTCGGAGCCTGGCAATGCTGGATGCGCTCATCACGCTGAGCGAAGGACGAACGATTGACCCTCAACGCGAGGCCGCGCTGATCGCCCGCGGACCGGGGTTCGCGCGGAGCACGCCGGTGGAGTTCGTGGTAATCGATCGCACACGCGCCTCGCCCGGCCTCCGGGCCTTCGCCATGCGTGCGTTCCGCCTGAAACGCATCGACGGCGACGCGCTATTTGATCTGTACGTTCCCGAACTGTAATTCCCAACTCCCAACCTCCAATCCCCAAGACGCCTTGGGAGTTGGAAGTTGGGAATGGGGCGTTGGTGACGCGTCTAAAACTGCGTGCGGAAGCCGAACTGCAGCATCCGCGGCGAGTACGCCAGTGTGGTGCTCGAGTTCGCCTGACCAAACCGTGCATTCTGTTCGTTCAACGTGAACAAGGTCGGGTCGTAGTTCGCCCGGTTGAAAAGGTTGTACACCTCGAAAATGCCGTCGATCTTGAACTTCTGCGTGATCGATATCCGCTTCTGAAGGCGCATATCGACGCGATGGATCGCCGGCAGATTCAGGCTATTGCGCTCAATGAGCGTGCCGTTCGCGCGGAGGCGCCCCTGCGCGGACGTCTGACCTGTTGCTCCGCCGTTCCGGACATCAACGCCCGCCTGCGGAGTTTCCCATCCGTTGTCGCCGAAGATATACAAGCCGCTCAGCTGCACGCCATACGGCGCTTCCCAAATGCCATTGAACGTCACGCGATTGTGCTGGTCCTTGCCCGGGTACCACGCGTTCTCCGAAACGTCGAGCGGCAGCGTGACCGGTACGTCGCACCTGTAGGCACCGGACCCGGCGACCGTCGTTACTGGGTACTGGCAGCCCGGGTTCAACGGAAGCTGATCGAACACTCGCGTCCGGGCATAAGTGTAGGTCGCCGACGCCTGCCAGCGGTTGGCCATGCGCTTGGTGAACGCCGTTTGAAGAGCGTTGGCGTCCTGTTGGCCGTCGCTGCGGTTCATCTGGACGGTGCCCCAGCCGGGATACGGACGGTTGATGTAATTGGCTGCGGCTGTCCCTCCCACCAGCGGATACGGGGCCCCCGTCTGCGGGTTGTAGGCGACGTTGACGTTGCGCGTGACCAGTTGCTGGCGATCTCCCGAGTAGACCCAGTCGGCCTCGAACGACATCTGCGAGCCAATTTGACGCGCGAAGCCAAGCGATCCCTGGTGGCTCAACGGGTCGACGAGGTCGGGCGCCGCGAAGTTCTGCGTGCTGTGCCGCAGGTTACAGGTCGGTGCCGCTGGATTCGGTTGGTAGGCGCAGAGGAGCGCTTTCGCCTGATCGTAGGTAGGCGCCGGTCCATTGAACGGATTCACCGCGAAGTCGGAACGCCCATCGTTGGTCACCGTCATCGCGATCTGCTGTACGTAGCGCAGTGTAAACAGCGGCGGCTGTCCGGTTGCTGTGCCGTAGTAGATGCCATAGCCGCCGCGGACGACCGTCTTGTCGTTCATCGCGTAGTTGAAGCCGAGGCGCGGCGCGATGTTGTTCAAATCCTGGGGACGGTTCGCCTCCAGGAACGGTTTGAACTCTACCCAGTTGACGAACTCGTCGATGTTGGCGTCATAGCGCACGCCGAGATTCAGGGTCAGCTTGCTTGTCGCGGCCCAGTCATCCTGCGCCCACCACGCGAAAACATGACGTGGCGCGTACTCCGTGAAGCCGTTGTTGCCGGACGGACGCGAGTAGGGCGAGCTCGTCATCGCCACGTTCCGGATGTACTGCGTCGTCACCGGCGAGAGCGGTGCCAGGTTCCAGGTAGTGACGTCGTTCACGTCGGGGATCATTGACTGGATCACGTCCGCCGTTAGCGCTCCGTTGTTCGCAGTGAACTGGCCCATACACGTCTGACAGGTGGTCTCCCACGTGAAGTCGTGCATGTACTCGCCACCCACCTTCAGATCATGTCGCCCCTTGGCGTTGAAGGACGCCGTGAAGCTGTCCTGGATGTCCCAATCCTCCTCGCGGATATTCTGCGGCGTAATCGCGTGGGTCTGACCCAGCGTGAAGCCCCGCAGGAGGATAACGGGGGCACCGAAGCCCTGGGTCTGGCCCACGAGGCTGCCGGCATTTTTTACGTGTGCGAACTGGTTCCAGTGGAAAAGGGAGTGACCACCCCTGATCTCGTTAACCATGTTGGACCCGAGAACCTGGGTGAAGGTACCAAACTCCTGTTCCGACCGGCGATTGGTACCGATGGCCGACGCGGGGGTTCGGTCGGCGCCGCCGGTGTAGCGCGAGTCGTACGGGATCCGGTTGTCGTACCGGTTGCCGCGCAGACTCAGTCGCATCCCCGGGTTGAACTGGAAGTCGAAGCGTCCCATCTCGGTGTCCTGACGTCGCGCGCCTGTCAGTTGTTGGTTGAACTTCGGATAGGGCGTGTTGTAGACGAAGGTCTGCGGCTCGCGCTCGAACTCGTAGCTGAGGAAATAATGGATCCGGTCCCTGACGATCGGGCCCCCGAACGTACCGCTAACCTGCTGGTTCTGATACGGAAGCACCGTCCGAGTCACCGCGTCCTTGGCGTTGAACCTGTCGTCGCGGAAATAGCCGGAGAACGTGCCGCCCGGCGTATTCGTGCCCGACTTCGTGATCGCGTTGACCTGGATGCCGGCCGAACGGCCCTGCGACGCGTCGAACCGACCCGAAAATGCGAACTCACCAATCGCGTCGCGGCTGTAACGTGGCTGGCCGAACGCAAGGGCCACCTGGTTGGTGACCTGCTGTCCGTCGAGATTGAGCTGGAAGGTGATGTTCGATCCGGTCGAAGTGACCGGTGTCTCGGCAACGGCGTTCGACCGGCTTCCCGGCGCAAGCAGCGTGAGGTCCATCCAGTTGCGACCGTTAACCGGAAGGTCCTGCATTTGGCGCGGATCGACGTTGCCAGTCAGGCTCGAATTGGTCGTGTCGATGAGGGGCGCTTCGCCGGTCACAGTCACCGATTCCTGAACGGTCGAGGGAGCCATCTGAAGGTTCACAACTACGGTCTGGTTGAGCAGCAGGTCGACCTGGCGGGTCACTGTGCCGAATCCTGGAAGATCGGCGTCCACCTTCATCGTCCCGACGCGAAGGGGAATCCGGTAGCCACCTCTTTCATCCGTGACCGCAACGAACGTGTTTCCGGTCGCCGTATGCGTCGCCGTGATCGTCACCCCAGGCAGGACCCCGCCCGTCGTGTCCGTCACCGTTCCGCTGAGCACCGCTTCCTGCGCATACCCTGTAAAGGGAAGGAGCGCCAGCAGCGCAAAGACCATTACGAGTCGCCTGACAATACACACTTCCATTCGTCGTCTCCCTTGAGCTCCCCAGGAACGATAGAAAACAGCTCATCTTTGTATCTGACCGCGGTGCACCGGGTCAAGCAAATAGCGGGCTGAAGAAAGTCGCTATGTTATTGGCCCATTTGCAGATCGATAGCGTGGGCCCTCCAGCCGATTGAACAAATATTCGGAAATTTGGAGCGCGTCTCGGCGCTTGACAGCCAAACTCTGGAAGTTCAAAGTTCGAAGTTCGAAGTTCGAAAGTAAGTTCAAAGGCGTAGAGGCGGACCTTTAGGTCCGCCTTGCGTTCAAAAGCCGTAGAGGCGGACCTTTAGGTCCGCCTTGCCGAAATGAGGGACGGTCATGAGGCGTTTTGCAGCAATCGGGTTCGTGGCAGTAGCGGGCTTTTTGACCATTCCTCTCGCCGCGCAGCGGCCGCCCGCGGCGCCTCTCGAGATTCGTGCGCTCTCCGCGAAGCCCGAGCTCGTGAGCGGTGGTGACGTACTGGTGCAGATCGCCGGTCCGGCGAACCTGACCGCAAAGAACGTGACCGTCCGTCTCAATGGCAAGGACGTGACCGCGTCGTTCAAGCCCGCGGCCGAATCGAAAGCCGTCGTCGGCCTCCTTACAGATCTCCAGGTCGGATCGAACGCCGTCCAGGCTTCGATGCGCGGCAGCAAGGCGACCGCTCAACTCACGATCGTGAACCATCCGATCTCGGGACCGGTCATCTACAGCCCGCATCAAACGCCGTTCGTGTGCGAGACGCAAGCGCACGGCCTCGGCGCGCCGCTCGATGCGGACTGCGCGGCGAGTACGAAGGTCGACTACTTCTATCGCTCCACTGCCACTTCGGCGCCCGGCGCCGGCCAGAACAATCAGGGTGACCTTGCCGCAGCCGACAACGCGAACGGATTCGGGGGCGGCGCGGCTGCCAACCCGTTCAAGCCGCTCGATCCGAACGCCCCCCGTCCCACGGACATTGCGATGACGACGACCACCGAAGGCAAGACGGTTCCCTATATCGTTCGCCGCGAGATGGGGACCATCAATCGCGCGGTCTACTCGATTGCATTCCTGCACGAGCCAGGCACGCCGATGCCGTCGCCGTGGGTGGCGGGGACATGGAACGGCCGCCTGGTCTACACATTCGGCGGCGGCGTCGCGGCCGGGTACCACCAGGGGCGCACGGTGGGGGGCCTGAACGGCAATCGCGCCAACCTCGAAGACGGCCAGCTCGGCGACTATCCGGTCGCGAAGGGCTACGCGGTGGCGGGAGCTTCGCTGAACGTATTCGGCACGCATGCGAACGACGTGGTGTCCGCCGAGACCATGATGATGGTGAAGGAGCACTTCATCGAGGAGTTTGGCGTGCCGCGCTACACCATCGGCAGCGGCCGCTCCGGCGGCTCGATGCAGCAGCACATGATCGGCAACAACTACCCCGGGTTGCTCGACGCCATCGTTCCGACGGCAAGCTTTGCCGACACCCTGACATTCCAGACCGGGATGCTTGACTGCGATCTGCTCGATCGCGCGATGACGGCGTCGAAGCTGCCGTGGACGACCGATCAGAAGACGGCGATCTCGGGCTACAGCCACTGGGACTACTGCATCAACAACAAGCTCCGCTACGCGGCCGTGTCGGCGGACATCAACTGCGACGCGACGACGATCCCGCAGTCTATGCGGTTCGAACCCGTGAGCAATCCCAAAGGCGTCCGCTGCACGTTCCAGGACAGCCTGGTGAACGTGTTCGGGCGCGACCCGAAGACCGGCTTCGCGCGGCGGCCGTTCGACAACGTTGGCGTGCAGTACGGCCTCAACGCCTTCAACACCGGCAAGATCAATTTCGCCCAGTTCCTCGATCTGAACCGCCTCGCGGGCGGCCACGACATCAACGGCAACATCGTCGCCGAGCGGACGGTCGCGGATCCGGATGCGCTGCGCGCGGCGTATGAGACGGGCCGGATCACCGACGCGGCGCATGGCCTCAGCATGATCCCGATCATCGACATGCGGCCGTATACCGAAGGGCCCGGCGGCAACGTCCACGATACCTACTCAGGCGTGATCGCCGGCGCGCGACTGGTTGCGGCCAATGGCGATGGAGGCAATCGGATCTCACGCGTCTACGAGCCAGGCGCATCAATCGTCAAGGCGCAGGACGACAACCTCGACATCCTGGACAGGTGGCTCGCGGCGGTCGCGCGCGACACAGCTCCGGGAAGCCAGCGCGAGAAGGTGCTCCGCAACAAGCCGGCAGGCCTCACCGATTCGTGCTTCACCGCGAAGCTGGACGAGATCAAGGACGCGTCGAAGTGCAAGGCGATGTTCCCGGTGTATGGGAATCCGAGGGCCGCGGCCGCCGCACCACCCACCGGCGACATCGTAAAGTGCGAGCTGAAGGCGATTGACAAGGCGGACTACAAGCGGCCTGTCACCGATGCGCAGCTCGCCGGCTTGCGCGCCGCGTTCCCGCAGGGCGTCTGCGACTACAGCAAGAAGGGTGTTGCGCAGCGTCCGGCGCAGAGCTGGCTGTCGTACCCGGCGGCGGCGGCGCAAACCGCCACCACAAGGTGAGTCGGGATTCGGGAGTCGGGAGTCGGGAGTCGACGCTCGAGGGCAAGACGCTCTTCATCACCGGCGCGAGCCGCGGCATCGGCAAAGCCATTGCGATGCGCGCGGCGCGCGACGGCGCACGCGTCGTCATCGCGGCCAAGACCACCGAGCCACATCCGAAACTACCGGGCACGATCTTCACCGCGGCGGATGACATCCGCGCGGCCGGCGGCGAGGCGCTGCCAATCCACGTGGATGTGCGCGATGATGCACAGGTGGAGCACGCTGTTCAGCGGGCGGTCGAAGCCTATGGGGGAATCGACGTGCTGGTGAACAACGCGTCGACGATCTCGCTGACCGGCACACTCGAGACGCCGATGAAGCGGTTTGACCTGATGCAGCAGGTCAACACGCGCGGCACTTTCCTCTGCACGCAGAAATGCCTGCCGCATCTGAAGCGCGCGCCCAACCCGCACGTGCTGAACATCGCGCCGCCGCTCAACCTCGATCCGCGCTGGTTCGCGCCGCACACCGCCTACACGATCTCGAAGTACGGCATGAGCCTCTGTGTGTTCGGGATGGCCGAGGAGTTCCGAGCGGAAGGGATCGCCTTTAACGCCCTGTGGCCGCGGACCGCGATTGACACCGCGGCGATCGTGTATCTGGGCGGTCCGGCAATCGCCAATCGCTGCCGCAAGCCGGACATCGTCGCGGACGCGGCCCACGCCATCCTCACTCGCGATTCGCGGACGTGCACGGGCAATTTTTTTATCGACGATGCGGTGCTCCGCGACGCCGGGGTCACCGATTTCGCCCAATATCGTCAGGAAGGCATCGAGGACAGCGAGTTGCTGCCTGATTTCTTTGTGTAGGCGGACCTGAAGGTCCGCCTCTACGTTTGTGGTATTTTTGCGGCGCTATCGTAACGGGGTCGTAGAGGCGGGTCTTCAGACCCGCCTTGATGAATTGGAGGCAGTATGTCGAGAAAGTTCGGATTGCCGTTGATCTTCGCCGGTCTCATGGCGCTGGCTGGCGGGTCAGTAGCCACCCAGCAGCAGTTTCCCCCTGGCTATGTCGATCCGAAGCCGATTCTCGATGCCGCCATCCAGGCGATCGGCAACGACAAGCTCAATTGCGTCACCATCTCCGGCACCGCCTATAACGGCATCGTCGGCCAGCAGAAGGAATCGGGCAAGAACGTCGACTGGCCGCGCCCCGACTCGCTGGCGAACTACACCCGCACGATGAACTGGCAGACGCGGACGATGAAGGAAGAGTTCGACCGCAAGCCGGGCCTCGTGCCTGCCTCGTGGAAGTACGGCGTCGGCTGGCTCCACGGTCCGCTGCAGCAGAACCAGCATCAGGTCTTCATGCTGAACGCGTCGGGCCCGAAGCCGTTCGCGTGGCACATGGACGGCCCGACGGGTCAGCCGGTGCCGAATGAGCCTGACGTCGCCGAGGTCTTCCCCGTCGAGCTCTGGATGAACCCGCACGGCTTCCTCAAAGCTGCGCAGATGCCCGGCGCGAATCCAGTGGCGACCTGGCGGTGGGAACTGGGCGAGATGGGCCGCGACGGTCCGACGGCCATCCCCGAAAGGATGTACGTCGTGCAAATTACGGCGCCCGGCGGGTTCAAAATCGACGCGACAATCAACAAGGAGCACATGCTCCAGCGCATGCACACGCTGGTGCCCGATCCCACCCTCGGCGACCTGAACTACGAGCACGAGTTCACCAACGACAGCTACATCGACGCCGGCAACGGCATCAAGTTCCCCACCGGCTGGCACTCGCACGAGGGGTACGACGACAACTTCCAGGGACAGAACATCAGCGCCGGCCACAACGCGTTCGGCGGTCAGCTGAAGGACGTGAAGGCGAATGTCTGCCCCGACGCCGTCGCGGTGCCGGACGCCGTTCGCAACGCGCAGTTCCCGGTCGAGCCGACGATGACCAAGCTCGCCGACGGCGTGTATTCGTTTGAGCGGAGCGGCTACAAGAGCGTCGCCGTCGAGTTCCCGCGGTGGATCGCGATGTTCGAGGCGCCGCGCAGCGAGGATTTCAACCTCCGCGTCATCGAGGCTGTCGTCAAGCAGATCCCCAACAAGCCGATCCGCTACGTCGTCAATTCGCACCAGCACTTCGACGTCGCGGCCGGCCTGCGGACCTACTTCCACATCGGCGCCACGGTCATCACGCACTGGAGGAACTGGGAGCTCTACAACCGCGACGTGATCAACTACGCCGCGCGGACGAAGCGTCCCGACATGACAGCGCTATGGCCGCCGACCGAGCTGGCCGAGGGCTACTACTACGAGACGGTGCGTGAGAACCACACGCTCGAGGACCAGGGACGCGTGATGCACATGTATTACGTGAACCCGATCAACCATGCCGAAGGCATGTTGATGGCCTACCTGCCGAAGGAGAAGATTCTCATCGAGACCGATCTCCTCAACACCGACTGGCCGGCGCCAGCGATGCCGACGCGCGAGATGAACACGCTGCGCACCGAGGTGAACACGTTGAAACTCGACGTGCAGCAGATCGTGCCGATTCACGGCAGGCCGATCGCGTGGAGTGATTTCCTGAAGATGTTCCCCCAGCAGCCGCGGCAGACAGCGAGCGCGGGGAACTAGTTCTTTACCACGAAGGTCACGAACGTCTCGAAGAACACGAAGTCCATATTTGGGTTCGTGAACTTCGAGACCTTCGTGCTTTCGTGGTTTTTTTATGGAGACAGCAATGATTCGCACCACCTTACGTATGGCGGCTCTTGGAGCGGGCACGTTGCTCGCGCTCTCGACGCTCGCCTCCCCTCCATCGTTGGCGCAGGCGCCGGCCGGCGGGGCTGTCGCCTTCACGAATGCGCGCATTATCGACGGCACCGGGCGCGCGCCGATTGAGAGAGGCACCCTCGTCCTCACCAACGGCCGGATCAGCGCGGTCGGTCCGACGGCGTCGGTGACAATCCCGGCTGGAGCGCAGCGCATCGACGCGGCCGGCAAGACGATCGTGCCGGGCTTCGTCAACGCCCACGCGCATCTCAACGTCGACAAGGGCGCTACGCTCCCCGTGCGTGACGACCTGATTCGCCGCCTCAAGGTCTACGCGATGTACGGCGTCACGAGCAACGTCAGCCTCGGGTCGACGCCCGCCGACGAGATCGAGGGCATCAAGTTGATGCAGGAGCAGGATCACGCGGGGCTTGACCGCGCGCGCCTGTACACCGCGGGACTGAACGCCGTCGGCAAGACACCGGAGGAAGCACGGGCGAGCGTGAATCGCCTGGCGGATCTCAAGGTGCACTCGATCAAGTTCCACATCAACGGCAACCCGAACGACATGAACGAGGCGACGTGGGGCGCCATCATCGACGAGTCCAAGAAGCGCGGGCTCACGACGTCGGTTCACGTCTACTACCACAAGGACGCGAAGGCGGCGATGGATCACGGCGTCAACATCATCGCGCACAGCATCCGCGACCAGGATGTGACGCCCGCGCTCATCGCGGAGATGAAGCAGAAGAACGTGTCCTACATTCCGACGCTGACGCGTGACCTCTCCGTATTCGTCTACGAGACGACACCCGACTTCCTGAAGGATCCCTTCTTCCAGCGCGGCATCGCGCTGTACCGGGAACAGATCCCGATCGTGACGGCACCGGAGTGGCAGGAGAAGGTCCGCAAGGATCCGACGGCCGCGCAGATCAAGAAGGCGATCGTGCAGGCCGAGCGCAACGTGAAGCTGCTCAGCGACGGCGGCGTCACGATCGCGATGGGCACCGACAGCGGCGTGGCGTCCAACCCGGGCCGCTGGCAGGGCTACTTCGAGCAGGTTGAGATGGAAATGATGAACAAGGCCGGGATGACGCCGATGCAGGTGATCGTCGCCGCGACGGGCAACGGGGCGAAGATCTTCGGCCTCAAGCAGGTCGGCACGCTCGAGACCGGCAACTGGGGCGACCTCGTCGTACTGCGCGCGAACCCGCTGGACAACATTCGCAACACGCGGATGATTGACTCCGTTTGGATCGGCGGAGCGAAGCTGGCAGACGTCAAGCCCGTGACGGAGACGAGGTAGACGGAATAAGAGGATCGGGGATCCGGGATCCGAATCTCCGCATGTAGGGGCCGGCTTTAGCCGGCCCCTCTCTTGTACGGACGGATAATCAGGTTGATGACGCTCGAGCATCGGACCACGAGAACCGTTGAAAGAGGTGACTCATTCCCGCTCGGCGCCACGCTCGCCCCCGACGGCGTGAATTTCGCGCTCTACTCCCACTACGCCACCGACGTCTTCCTCCTGCTGTTCGACACGCCGGACGGAGAGCCGACCGACGTCATCCATCTCAAAGAGCGTGACAAATTCATCTGGCACGGATGCGTCAAGGGATTGCGGGCGGGCCAGCTCTATGGCTACAAGGTCCGCGGCGAGTACCGGCCCGCATGGGGACGGCGGTTCAACGACGCAAAGCTGCTCCTGGATCCGTACGCCAAGGCGGTGACGGGGAAGTTCCGCAATTCCGACAACCTTCTGCTTGCCTACGACTACCAGCCCGGCGCAGGCGAGTGCATTCCCGACACCCGCGACAACACGACGGTCGTTCCGAAAGCGATCGTCGTCGACGATCGCTTCGACTGGCAGGGTGTGCGCGCCCCCAAGCTCGCATTGCAGCAGCTTGTCATTTACGAGGTGCACGTGAAAGGTTTCACGGCGCACCGATCGTCCGGCGTCGGGTCGCCCGGCACCTATCTGGGGTTCATCGAGAAGATCCCGCATTTGAAACGGCTTGGCATCAATGCCGTTGAGCTCCTCCCCGTCCACGAGTACTACGTAGACGACTTTCTCGTCGACCGAGGCCTCACGAACTACTGGGGCTACAACTCGATCGGATTCTTCGCACCGGAATCTTCCTACGGTAGCGGGAAGGGGCCAGGCTGCCAGGTTGGGGAATTCAAAATGCTCGTCCGCGAGCTTCACCGGGCAGGGATCAAGGTGATTCTCGACGTGGTCTACAACCACAGCGGCGAAGGGAACGAGATGGGCCCTTCGATGTGCTTCCGAGGGATCGACAACCCATCCTATTACTCCCTCACCGGCCCGCCGGACGCACCGGGGCGCTACTACATGAACTACACCGGCTGCGGCAACAGCCTCAATTTCGACAGCCCCGCCGTCATTCGACTGGTGATGGATTCGCTCCGCTACTGGTTCGAGGTGATGCACGTTGACGGGTTCCGCTTCGATCTGGCGTCCGTGCTCGGGCGCACGCAGGACGGCACCTTCCGATCGTCAGCTGGCTTTTTCGACGCCGCGTCACAGGATCCGGTGCTGAACCGCGCGATCCTGATTGCGGAACCGTGGGACATCGGGACGTACCAAGTGGGCAACTTTCCCGTGGACTGGTCCGAATGGAACGGGCGATTCCGCGACACGATGCGGAAATTTGGCAAGGGCGACGAAGGACAGCTGGGCGAAATGGGCTGGCGTTTGACCGGATCGGCGGATCTGTACGGCGAGGACGGCCGCTCCGCGTACAACAGCATCAACTTCGTCACCTGTCACGACGGCTTCACGCTCAACGATCTCGTCTCGTACAACGCGAAGCACAACGAGCTGAACGCAGAGCACAACCAGGACGGCGCCGACGACAACAACTCGTGGAACTGCGGCGTCGAAGGCGAGACCAACGATGTCGCCATCGGGGCACTGCGGAAGCAGATGATGAAGAACTATGCGTGCTGTCTCCTCTTCGCGTCCGGGACGCCGATGATTCTCGGCGGCGACGAATTCGGACGCTCGCAGGGAGGTAACAACAACGCGTACTGCCAGGACAACGAGATCAGCTGGTTCAACTGGGATCTCGTGTCGAAGCACGACGATCTCGTCGAGTTCTATAGAAAGGCGATCGCGTTTACGCGACGGTTTCCTGTGCTCCAGCGGAAGAAGTTCCTGCTCGGCAGGGATTTGGACAACGACGGCGTGCCCGACTTGAAGTGGTTCGGGCCGGACCAGGGCAACCCACGGTGGAACGAGCCGACCGCACGCACAATCTGCTATCAGCTCGATAGCAGTGAGGATGGCGCCCGCGTGACGGTCGACCGGCTGTTCTTCATCCTGAACGCCAACTACGAGTCCCAATGGATCGCGCTGCCACGACTCGTTTCGCCGCACGGCTGGTACCGCGCGATCGATACGAGCCTGCCGAGCGGAACCGACTTCGCTGAACCACGCAAAGAGGTACGCGTCGACCCCACCGATCATTACATCGCCAGTCCGCGAAGTACGGTTGTGCTGCTCTCGCGCTGAAGTGACTGGACAAGTAGACGGGATCGGGATCCGAATCCGATCTGGGTCGGGTTGAGCCGCCTACCGAGGACGCAGAGTCTGGCCTCGGCGTGGCTTCACGTTCCCGACTTTTTCTCCAGCCTGATGGCGCGGCGACGGCGCAGACACCTTCGACAGCTTTCCCTCTCGCGCGAGCCGATCGTAGGCGACGTCCGGTTCGGGCGGAGTGCCTGCCTCCTGCTCCCAGTGGGCGAACGACGCCTGGTCACACCAGCGCAGCAGCTTCGGCATCGCCTTGACGTGAGCCCCGCTGTTGCGGAACGCCCGCATCGCGTCGGCGCTCTGCCAGACCGTCGACGTCCAGAACGCCCACTCTGAATCGTTTGAAAGCCACCCGGTTATGAATCCGGGCGCGCGACGCGCCTGCCGAGACGAGGCGAGCGTGTAGACGAGAAACCCGGGGAACGACCACCACGAGGCGAGATGGAGGCGCGTCACAGAAACGAAGGGCATGGCGGTTACAATCTCGGCATGAATAGCGCGCCGCAATTGTACAAGTGGGACGACATGGTACTGGAGAAGGTGACCGACAAGATTTCCAGGAAATACGTGGCCGGTGACCGGGAGATGGTCGCGCAGATTTACCTCACCCGAGGCGCCATCGTTCCCACCCACTCGCACGAAAGCGAACAGCTCACGTACGTGCTCACTGGAGCGCTCACGTTCACGCTGGATGGACGCGACATCACCGTTCGCGCCGGAGAGCTGCTGCGAATCCCCTCATGGATGCCGCACAGCGCAGAGGCGGTCGAGGACACGTTCGAGCTCGATCTGTTCAGCCCGATTCGTCAGGACTGGATCGATGGGACTGACGACTATTTCCGCAGGTGACTGCGGCTCTGCAGCGGCGGGGCGCGCTCCGTCCTATGCGTGTGTTCGTCGTCGACGACCGAGCGCCAGCCATCCGACCAACGACGCGATCGCGGCAGCGATGGCACCCTTGCGGCCGGGAATCAGCCAAGATGGTACGGCACTCAGAGACCCGGGCCACTTACAAATCTGCACGTACGCACACAATATTGTCAGTGACGGGCCGCGCTTCGCGGCAGATCGGGCCGAATACTGAGCCTGGTAGCTGGTCTGTGACTTGCGCATTCGACCTTAGACATGGGCCGCAGGATCCTGCTCGTTGACGACGACGGTGCCACCCGGTGGGGGCTGGTTGCCCTGCTCGAGGAGGCTGGATACACAGTCATCGCGGCCACCACGCTGCACACGGCTAAGCAGGCCCTTATCGCGGAAGAACCAGACCTCTTGATCACCGACATACGACTGGGCGCGTACAACGGCCTGCACCTGGTGGTGGCGCGGCGAACTCCAATCCCCGCGATCGTGATCACCGGCTTTCCCGACAGCGCACTGGAAGCGGAAGCTCGCAGGATGGGTGCGGAATTCCTGGTGAAACCGATCGCGCCGGCAGAACTTCTCTGGCTCATCGAGCGCAAACTGTCGGATACGACGGCAGAGCCGTTTCAACCAGCCCGGCGCTGGCAGCGCAAACGTCTGACGACGGATCTCCCCGCGCAAGTGGATGATGCGGCGGTCCGGATCGTCGATATGAGCTACGGCGGACTACGACTGGCGGTGGACCGCGCGCCAGGCGTCGTACTTGCGCCATCATTCCGCGTGACGTTCCCGACGGCGGCGGTATCCGTCAGCGCGCGCGTCGTCTGGCAGGAAGCTCACGAAGCGAGCTGGGTCTGCGGCGCCGTGATCACCGAGGAAGCCGAAACCACCTGGCGCCAGCTGGTGGACGCGGTTTCATAGTCGACCCGCCATCGCCAACCTCACGCCGCCTCCTCGGCCGATACCTGCCTTTCTCGCCCGGCAAACAAGAACGGATGTCCACAGTTGCGACATGCGTATTCGCTGTACCCGTGACGCGCGTCGAGGAACCTGATCCAGTGGCCGAGGAAGAAGCAGACCAGCGGATGACGAATGACCGATTCGCCGTCGCGATGCTGGACGAACGTGTGCCCGCAATGACATGCGTATTCGGTCCCTCCACTGCGCGACGCCACCACGTGCACGTGATGTCCGAACAAACCGCAGAGATACCGCACGCGCTTGTCGAAGCGAGCGCTCGTGTCGTACGGATCCGCGCCAAGCGCAAAGAGGAGCGGGTGGCCACAGCGGACGCACGCGTACTCCGCGTGGCCGTCGCGCACACCGACCCGCTCGTACGTGTGGTGCCGCAGAAAGCACGAGAGCGTGTGCCCGACACGGACGACGCGGGTGTCGTCTCCCAGGCACTCTCGCGCACAACGTGTGCAGGCGCGCGTGCGGTGACGGTAGACCCGGTTGTCGACGGCGTGGCCCCACGCCCAGCAGAACATTCGACGGAACATCAGCACCTCCCTGCCCTACAAGGTGCATTCCGCGTGAAAACCGGCTCACGCCAGAAATCGTAAACAGACCAGCTTTCGCGGCGTATAACAGGACAGATGCGCAGGGTCCTCATCGCGGTCGGCGTCCTTGGCTCCGCAACGGCTCTCCTCCTGGCATTCGCGGCGGACGGCAGATCCCAGAATTTCCGCCGGGTGCGGGTGCGCAACGAGGTGCACGCGGCTCTGCCGCGCGTGGCTCGAGCCCCGGACGACAACCCGGGTAACGCGGACAAAGTCGCGCTCGGCCGTCTGCTGTTTTGGGATCCGATCCTCTCGGGGCACAACGATGTGGCGTGCGCAACCTGCCATCACCCGCAGTTCGGGTATGCGGAGGATCGCGATTTGTCGATCGGCGTCAACGGCACTGGAATGGGCTCGGGACGCCGCTTCGCGGCGGGCAATACTGTTCCGTTCGTCAAGCGGAACAGCCAGACCATTCTCAACACTGCGTTCAACGGGATCGACGAGGCCGGCGGGCATGACCCGGCAGCAGCACCCATGTTCTGGGACGTCCGCGCGCGTGGCCTTGAGGCACAGGCGCTCGAACCGCTGAAGGCCTTCGAGGAAATGCGCGGCGATGCGTATCCAGAGGACAAGGCGATCGAAGCGGTGGTGGCAAAGCTGAACGCGAACGCCGAATACCGGCAGCTGTTTGCCAGAACGTTCGGTGGCCGTGAGGCGATCACCGGTGCCGCCGTGGGCAGGGCGCTCGCGACATTCCAGCGCTCGCTGACTGCCACCAACGCGCCGTTCGATCGCTATATGCGCGGCGACCGTACGGCCATGACCGACGCGCAGGTCAGGGGCATGGAGCGGTTCGAACGGATTGGATGCGGCAATTGCCACTCCGGTCCGATGTTTTCGGACTACAAGCTTCACGTGCTCGGTGTCCCCGACAATCCCCAGCTCCCGGCGTCCGATTCGGGCGTCGACGGAACATATGCCTTTCGCACGGCATCGCTGCGCAACCTCACGCACACCGCGCCCTACATGCACAGCGGCATATTCACCACGCTTCGCGATGTGCTCGAGTTCTATGACGACGTCTCGGGACGACGGGGGCGCGCGCGGAATGGATACGTCAGCCGGGAGCAGCTCGACCCGCTATTGCGGCAACTTCGAGACCCAGACGATCGGGCCGGCGATCTGATCGCCTTCCTCGAGTCGCTCAGCGACGACTCCTTCGACCGCACGATTCCAACCACAGTTCCCAGCGGCCTGCGGCCGGGCGGCAACATTCAATAAATCCCAAATCCCAAATCCCAAGTCCCAAATCCCAAATCCCAAAACTAAACAACCACGAAGGACGCGAAGGACACGAAGTAAAAAGAATTTTCTCTAGACCCCTTCACTGCGACGGAACACCGAGGCACTGAGGCACCGAGGCCACATTTGGAAAGAGTTCTCGGTGTCTCGGTGATCCCAAAGCTAAACAACCACGAAGGACGCGAAGGAGACGAAGAAAGAGACTATTTCGTGTCGATCGTGACCTTCGTGGTTGATTTATCGGGTTTGGGATTTGGGATTTGGGATTTGGGATTTGCTAATGATGGACTCCCGGGGCTTCATGCCCGGTGCGCGCGACGTATTCGACATACGACCCGAGATAGGCATGCGGCTCAGCCTCGGTGCCGCTTTCGCCGCCCAACTCCAAGACACGGTTGCTCAGCCCACGAAGGAACGTCCGATCGTGTGAGACGAACAGCATCGTCCCCTCGTAGTCGTCCAGCGCGTCGACGAGCATCTGCTTGGTCGCCAGGTCGAGATGGTTCGTCGGCTCGTCGAGCACGAGGAAGTTCGGCGGGTCGAGCAGCATGCGCGCCATCACGAGGCGCGTTTTCTCGCCGCCTGACAGCGCCCGGATCTTCTTGTCCACGTCGTCGCCGGAGAACTGGAATGCGCCAGCCAGGCTTCTGAGGACGCCGATCGACTCGTTTGGAAAATCGCGTTGAAGCTGCTCCTCGATCGTGAGATCGGGATCGAGGAGGTCGAGCGCCTGCTGCGCGAAGTAGCCCATCTTGAGGCTGGCGCCCAGCTGCACGGCGCCGGCATCCGGCGTCACAGACCCAGCCACCATTTTGAGGAGCGTCGACTTCCCGGCGCCATTCTTTCCCATCACGCACCAGCGCTCGCCTCGCCGGATGTTCAGGTTGAGGTCCTCGTAAATCACGCGCCGGCCGTACGCCTTCTTCACATGCTCGAGTGTGACGACCTGCTCACCCGATCGCGGCGGCTGACGGAAATCGAACGTTACGACGCGGCGGCGCTTCGGCAGCTCGATCTTCTCGATCTTCTCGAGCGCCTTGACGCGGCTCTGTACCTGTGCGGCCTTCGCGGCGTGGGCGGCAAACCGCTCGATGAAACGCTGCTCCTTTGCCAGCATCGCCTGCTGGCGCGCGTACGCCGCCTCACGATTGGTTTCGCGGATCGCGCGCTCGCGTTCGTAGAAATCGTAATTACCGCTGTAAACCGTGATCTCGCCGCCGTCGATCTCGGCGACCTTGGTCACGATCCGGTTCATGAACTCGCGGTCGTGCGACGTCATGAGCAGCGCGCCCGGGAGCGACGTGAGGAAGTCTTCGAGCCAGACAATCGACTCGATATCGAGGTGATTGGTCGGCTCGTCCATCAGCAGCACGTCTGGACGACCGAGGAGCACTCGTGCCATCGCGACCCGCATCTTCCAGCCACCCGACAGCTCGCCGACGTCGCCGTCGATCCGCTCGTCATCGAAGCCAAGCCCGTGCAGGACTTCGCGCGCCTGGCTTTCAAGGGCGTAGCCGCCGAGATGCTCGTAGTCCTCCTGGACCTGGCCGAAGCGCGCGAGGATCCGATCCATCTCCCCTGCGCGATCCGGGTCGCCCATCGCATGCTGCAGCGCCTCGAGCTCGTGGTGCAGATCGCCGACACGTCCGCTGCCGGCAATCGCCTCGTCCAGGACGGAGCGGCCCGACATCTCCTCCACGTCCTGCCGGAAGTAGCCGATCGTGAGTTTTTTCGGAACGGAGACATCGCCGTCGTCCGGGGATTCCTCGCCGACGATCATCCTGAAGAGTGTCGTCTTCCCGGCGCCGTTCGGGCCGACAAGACCGATTTTCTCGCCGGGGTTGAGCTGAAACGACGCGTCGACGAACAGCACCTGCCGTCCGTACTGTTTGTTGATGCGGGAGAAGGAGATCATTCGTTCCTTGATGATAATTGGCGGGCCGCGGTTGCGCTAATTCCCAACATCCAATTGCCAACTCCCAAGGCGATTGCGCTCCAACGGTTCGACGCATGAAATCCGGGAACTGCTCGTTCTTTGTGAACGCGGTCACCTTGAAAGTTGGCAGT
>Ga0208185_1000206_pt1 | contig 36635 bp, 35 predicted proteins | sample EasRivMeERMLT700_FD_187532 | JGI IMG/M metagenome (GOLD analysis project Ga0208185, IMG submission 187532) | Soil microbial communities from meander-bound floodplain in the East River, Colorado, USA - East River MetaG ERMLT700 (SPAdes) (version 2) | ecosystem: Environmental > Terrestrial > Soil... | reverse complement strand
CCGGGACCATTTCGGTCGGCGCCGGCACGGCGAACCTGACCGGCGGCAACATTACCCTGGGTTCGGCCAACGTGCTCGGTGCACTTACGGTCAATGCAGGCACCGGGAACGTGTCGATCACGGAGAACGATGCGATCAACGTGGCGAGCATTGCCCATACCGGCAACCTGGCACTTAGCGCTGCGGGTGCGATCACGCAAACCGGCGCCGTGACGGTCTCTGGCACGTCGAACATCGCCGCGGGCGCCAACGCCATCACGCTGACGAACGCTGGAAACGACTTCGGCGGCGCGGTCGCCGTAAGCAACTCCGGCGCGAACGCGGTGCAGCTCACGGACGTGAACAATGTGCAACTCGCGGCGAGCACCGTGGGCGGAGACCTTGCGGTCACGGCCAATGGTGGCGCGGGGCAGATTACGCTGACGGGTGGTAGCTACACAACCACCAGCAACGGCGTGGTCAACTTGACGGGCAACACGATCCTCGGTGGCGACACCACGATCAGCACCGGTTCGGGGAACGTGACGTTCGGCGGGACGATCGACGGGAACTTCTCGCTGACGGTTAACGACAGCGGCACGAACACGTTCATGGGCACAATCGGCGGCGCGACTGCGCTTGCCAACATCACGACGGATGCGCCGGGCCTGAGCATCTTGAACGGCAACTTGACGGTGACCGGGGCGATCAACTTGCTGGATGGCATCACGGCGAATAACAGGGTGCTGACGAGCACCGGCGGTGGCGGCATCACGATGAACAACGCCAATAACACGTCGCCTGCGACGATCAACACAACCGGTGCTGTGACACTGGGAGGCGCCCTGATCGGATCTGCGGGCACGCCGCTCCAGCTCACCGTGACGCCGGACTCGCTGACCATGACGCAACTGACGACCGCATTCTTTACCGGCCCGGCGATCCCGGGTTCCGTGATCTTCCCGGACGGCTCGTCGATCACGTACAACAACGCCATCATCGCGCAGAGCATCTTGCAGCAGCAGGCGTCGAGCGCGGTGAGCAGCGCGTCGCAGGCCGTCACGGCGGCGATCGTGGAAGAGGCGAACAAGACCTTCGGCACCGACAGCGTCGCGGAGGACGTCGAGTACGGCTTCGCCGGAGAGATCGGCGCGACGCCGCCGATGGATCACCGCATCGACGAGAGCGGAATCTCTCTGCCGCGCTGCGTGCAGGAAGCGCGCGAAGGGCTGCCCTGCAAATAAGAGTCATTTTCCGGCTGTCCGACGGGGCGCTCCGGCGCCCCGTTTCTTTTTCACAGGTACAATTCTCTTGATCGGGGAGGTACGCGGTTCTAGATGGCAGAACAGGCTAGCGAAGCAGCGGTTCTTTTTGCCGATGTGAGCGGCAGCACCAAGCTTTACGAGACGGCGGGCAACGCGGTCGCGCACGCGGCGGTGGAAAGCTGCGTCAACCTGATGCGGCAGAAGACGCAGGCCGCCAAAGGCCGGGTGATCAAGACCATCGGCGACGAAGTGATGTCGGCCTTTTCCAGCGCCGACGACGCCGCGGACGCCGCGATCGAGATGCAGCTCGCGATCTCGGAGCTGCCGCCGGTCGGCAACACCACGCTCGGAATCCGCGTCGGCTTCAACTACGGCCCCGTGGTCGAGCGCGACGGCGACGTGTTCGGCGATGCCGTGAACCTTGCGTCGCGGCTCGCCTCGGTGGCGACCAAGGGCCAGATCATCACCGCGCGCGATACGGTGATGATGATGTCGCCGATGCTCAAGGCGAACACGCGCGCCATCACCACCATCCAGGTCAAGGGCAAGGCGCAGGAGATCCAGGTCTACGAGCTGATGTGGCAGCAGAGCGAGGACATGACCACGCTCGCTTCGCACAAGTCGGTGTTCAAGCCGCGCAACACGACGCTCAGGCTGAAGATGCAGGACACCGAGCTGGTGCTCTCGGCCGAGCGTCCGTCGCTCGCGATGGGGCGGGACCAGTCGGCGGATCTGGTGATCAAGGAACGCATGGCCTCGCGCGCCCACGGCAAGATCGAGCGCCGCCTCGACAAGTTCATCCTCACCGACCACAGCGCCAACGGCACCTTCGTCACCATCGAAGGCGACAAGGAGATCGTCCTGCGGCGCGAGGAGTTCACGCTGCGCGGCCACGGCTGGATCGCGTTCGGACAGACGCGCACCGGTGCGACCGACGTCGTCGAGTTCTTCTGCGAGTAGTGTAAGAAGAGGTAAAACCACCACGCGACCCCGCGGCACCGAAACACGCGCCAAAGCAGAAGCTTAGGGCCCCAAACGCGCGCGTCGGCGATTGCCCTACACAACCCCCGGTGTGTGCGCAAGTTCCTCGGGGGCAGCGCCTTTTCTCCTTGTCAGGTCCTTGATATGACTCGATAATGTCGAGTCAATAGGGAAGGGGCGGGTCGTCGGGCCCGCTACAGGCAAAAGGGGATGGCAGAAGCAGAACTCAAGACCCTCGGGCGCTACAACATCGAGCGCACGCTCGGCAAGGGCGCGATGGGCGTCGTCTACGAAGGTCTCGATCCCAAGCTCAACCGCCGGGTCGCGATCAAGACGATTCTGAAGAGTCATCTCGACCCGGACACGGCGAAGGATTACTCGATGCGCTTCTCGCGCGAGGCGCAGGCCGTCGCGCGGCTGAACCATCCGCACATCGTGCAGGTGTACGACTTCGCCGAGGAAGGCGACATCGCGTATCTCGTAATGGAGTTCATCCGCGGCAAGGAGCTGAAGAACTTCTTCGACGCGAACGAGCGCTTCGACATCCGGGAGGTCGTGCGCATCATGTGCGAGCTGCTCGACGCGCTCGAGTTCGCGCATAACGCGGGCATCATCCATCGCGACATCAAGCCGGCGAACGTAATGCTCGACGCGCAGGCGCGCACCAAGCTCACCGATTTCGGCGTCGCGCGCGTGCAGGACGTCGACCGCACGCACGCCGAGCGCACGCAGGCGGGCACGATGGTCGGCACGCCGGCGTACATGTCGCCCGAGCAGATCACCGGCAGCAACATCGACAAGCGCACCGACGTGTTCTCGGCCGGCATCATCCTGTACCAGTTCCTGACCGGCGAGAAACCGTTCACCGGCGGCGGCGCGTGGACCATCGCGAAGAAGATCATCCAGGAGGATCCGCCGCTACCGTCGTCGCTCAACAACGCGGTGACGCCCTATTTCGACGCCGTGGTGAACAAAGCGCTTTCTAAAAACCCGGAGACGCGCTATCCGTCGGCGAAGGATTTCGGCGTCGCGCTGAAGCGCGCGCTCCAGGGCCAGGGCGAAGAGGACGATTCCGACAGGACCGTCGTCGGCGAGATGAGCATCCCGCCCGCGGCACGGTCCGCGCCGCCGCCGCGGCCCGCCGCGGCCGCCGGCGGCACCGGGACCCAGACCAGCACGCAGGTCGGCAACCAGGAAGTCGAGCTCGAGTTCTGGCGCGCGATCAAGGACGGCAACGATCCCGACGACTTCGAGCTCTACGTGCAGCAGTTTCCCACCGGCATCTACGCCGCGCTCGCGAAGCGCAAGATTTCGAAGCTGCGGGGCGCGACGCCCGAGGAAACCACCGCCGAGGCGAACAAGCAAGAGAGGAAGGAAGCCGAGGAAGCCGTGCGCAGGGAAGCCGACGCGCGTGCCAAGCTCGCCGCAGAGAAAGAGAAGCTCGAGCTCGAGCTGGCGAAGAAGGAAGAAGAATTCCAGAAGCGCGAGGCGCAGCGCGAGGCCGAGGCGCAAGCGCGTGCTGCCGCGCAGGAGCAGGCGGAAAAAGCGCGCCTCGAAGCGATCGAAAGAGCGAAACAGGAAGCCGCCGCCGAGCTGGCGAAGCGCGAGGCCGAGTACAAGAAGCGCGAGGCTGAGGCCGAGGCGAAGCGCCAGGCCGAAGCCAAGGCGCGTGCCGAAGCCGAGGCCAAGGCGAAGGCCGAAGCGGACGCCAAGGCAAAGCAGGAGCTTGCTGCGGAGCGCGAGCGCGCACGCCAGGAAGCCGAAAACGCGAAGCAGGAAGCCGAGAAAGCCCGCCGCGACGCGGAGGAGAAGATCAAGAAGGAGAACGAAGCGCTGGTGAAGAAGCAGACCGAAGAGCGCGCCAAGCGCGAAGCCGAATTCAAGAAGCGCGAGGCCGAGCTGAAAGCCCAGGCCGCCGCCGGCGGCAAGAAGACCTCTCCGGCGGTGCTGGTCGGGATCCCGGCCGTGATCATTGCGATCGCCGGCGCCGGTTGGTACTTCTTCGCCCCGGACGACGCGGTGCAGAAGGCGAGGATCGCCGCGATGCAGAAGCAGCTCGAGGAGGCGAAGCTGCAGGCCGAAGCAGCCGAGAAGGCCAAGAAGAGCGCGGAAGACGCGCGCGTCGCGCTCGAGAAAGCGCGCAAGGCCGAGGACGATGCGAGAAAGTCGGGTGACGCGAAGCAGAAGCAGCTAGCAGAGGACGCGCGCGCGCGCGCCGAAGCCGAGGCGAAGAAGACCGCCGACGCCTCCAGGCTGCGCGACGCGGAAGCGAAGAAGACGGCGGATGCGGCGAAAGCCGTGCAGGACAAGGCCTCGTCCGAGGAAAGGGCCAAGGCCAAGCTCGCGCAGGAGAAGGCGGAGAAGGACAGGGCGGCCGCCGAGAAGGCCCAGGCGGCCAAGCTTGCCGCTGACAAAGCGGCGGCCGAGAAAGCCGTCGCGGACGCCCGGGCGGCCGCTGAGAAAGCCAAGGCCGACGCCGACAAGGCGATTGCCGATGCAAGGGCCGCCGAAGCCAAAGCGAAAGCCGATGCGGAAAAGGCGAAGCGCGAAGCTTCCCAGACAACCGTGGCCGCCGCGCCGGCGAGCGACACGCTCTTCGAGCAGGCATCCGCACTCGAGCAGCAAGGCAAGGGCGGGGATGCCGTCAAGGCCTACACGCGCGCCGCTCGCGCCGGCAACAGCAAGGCGATGAAGCGGCTCGGCGAAATCTACGACAAGGGAATCCCTGGCGTGTCGCGCGATTACGCCGAATCGCTCAAGTGGTATAACGCGGCTCGCGTGCTCGGCGAAGAGGTCCCGCTGGCGAAGGGCCGCTAGGCCGCATCGCTGGCTTGCGTGGGGGCTGCGGGATCAAGCCGAGCGCCCGCTTGGGCAAATAAGGGCGGGACATAAGGCGATGGCCATTACCGTCAAGATCACGAAGCGAGCCGCGGACGGACGGCCGACGCTCTACGCGACGCGCGATCTCGACGTGCTGCCGGTGAGCATCGGCCGCGACGCGGGCTGCACGATCGCGCTCGAAGACCCGCACAAGCACATGTCGCGCTTCCACGTGGAGATCGAGGAGGAGAGCGGCACGTACTGGATGTCGGTGGTTTCCAAGGTGAATCCAGTGCTGGTCAAGGGCAGGCGCTACGGCCCCGGCACGCGGCTCACGCTGCAGTCGGGCGACTCGTTCGAGCTCGCCGATTACGAGGTGCACGTGCTGCTGCCCGAGCCGGCGGCCGCGCAAGCTGTGCCGGCGGCGCAGCCCGCAGGCGCCCCGCCGCGGTCGATCCCCGCCGACAATGCGGAGCGCCTGTTCAATGAATCGACGTTCTTCGGCGGCGATCAGCCGGCCCCCACGCAGCAACCTGTGCCACCGCAGGACGAGCCGGTGCCCGAAGAAACCTTCATTCCGCAGAGAAATCCACCCACGGCGACACCGCCCCCGGCTGCACGGCCTTCGGGTGCGCTGCGCGCGTTCTTCGAGGGCGCCGGGCTGCCGCTCAAAGAGCTCTCGCCGATGGAGGCCGACCGGATGCTGCGCGACTGCGGCGCCATCCTGCGCGCCGCGATCGACGGCATCATGAAGCTGCTCCTCGCGCGCGCCGAAATGCGCAAGGAATTCGACACTGGGGAGCGCACCCTGGTCGCGGCGCGCGATAACAATCCCCTCAAGCTGATGTCCGATCCGCGCGAGGCGATGGACTTCCTGTTCGACCCGGGGGAGCGCACCGACGGCTTCCTCGACCCGGTGCAGGCGGTCGGCGACGCGTGCGAAGACCTGCGCTCGCACGAGCTCGCGCTGATGGCCGGGATGCGCGCCGCGGTCCTCGGCGCGCTGCGGCGCTTCGATCCGCCTGCCATCGAGCGCGCGTTCGAGAAAAGCGCCAAGGGCTTCGGCCTGGCGAGTCGGAAGGCGAAGCTGTGGGAAGCGTTCGTCGCCGAGCAGGACAAGCTCGCTCGCGACGCGCAGGAAGACTTCAACAAGGCGTTCGGGCGCGATTTCATGGGGGCGTATCAGGCGCATCTGCGGCGCTTGAAAGGGGGCCGCTGATCCGATACTGTATGGAAATACAGTATCATGGCAGCTCTCGAAAATATCCTGCAGCAGCATCCGGTGTGGCTGGGCGGCTCCCGGCGAACGTTTTCTCCTGCAGTTTCAACAGGATATCCTAGCCTCGATCAGGCTTTGGCCGGCGGCGGCTGGCCGGTCGGAGCGCTGACCGAGATCCTGCCCAGACAGGAGGGCATCGGCGAGCTGCAGCTCGTGCTGCCGTCCCTGGCGGCGCTTTCCTGGGCCGGGAAGCGGGTGGTCTGGCTCGCGCCGCCGCATCTGCCCTATGCGCCGGCGCTCGCCGCGGCCGGCGTGGACCTGGCGCACCTCGCGGTGGTGCGCGCCCCCGGCCGGCGCGACGCGCTGTGGGCGGCGGAGCAGGTGCTGCGTGCACGCAGCTGCCACGCGCTTCTCGGCTGGTTCCGTCGTGCCGGCTACGAAGAGACCCGGCGCCTGGCGGTAGCCGCCGAAGGCAGCTCGGCGTGGGTGGCGCTCTTTCGCCCGCCGGAAGCGGCGCTCGAATCCTCGCCGGCCGCTTTGCGCATCGCGCTCGATACAGACGGCGATGCGCTCGCCGTTCGCATCCTCAAGCGCCGGGGGGCGCCTGCCGCGGCACCTCTCTCCCTGCCGGTGAAAAGACCATTCCATGCTTTGGGTCGCGCTCCACTTCCCGTGCCTGCCGCCGGACGCGCTCGCACCGATCGCCGCCTGGGCCTGCCAGTTCACGCCTAAGGCCTCGCTCGAGCCGCCGCAGGAACTGCTGCTCGAAGTGCAGGGCAGTCTTCGCCTGTTTGGGGGTTTTGAATCCTTGAGACAAAAGCTGGCAGCGGGACTGGGCGAGCTAGGTTATCCATTCAACCTCGCTGCGGCGCAGACGGCACGCGCAGCGCTGTGGCTTTCGCGCGGGGAGGGCGAGGCTTTCGAGGCGCTGCCGGTCGAGGTCATGCGCTGCGACAACGAGTTTTTCAGAAGCATCGGCATCACCACCGTTGGGGCGCTGCTCAGGCTTCCGCGTGAAGGGCTGGCGCAACGCTGCGGCGCGCGCGTGCTCGAAGAGCTCGATCGCGCGCTCGGCGCTGCTCTGGAGCCGCGCGCATTCTTCGCGCCGCCGCCGAGGTTCGACGCGCAGCTCGAGCTGCCGGCCGAGGTCACGCATGTCGAAGGCCTGCTGTTCGGCGCCCGGCGGTTGCTCGCGCAGCTCGAGGGATTGCTGATGGCCCGGCACGAGGGCATTCGCAGTTTTCTTTTAAAGCTCATGCACCGGGAAGGTCACTGCACCGATGTTCAGGTCGGCCTCGCTTCGGCGACGCGCCATGCCGAGCGTCTGGCGCAGGTGTTGCGCGAACGCTTGCAAAGGCTTTCTTTGATGGAGCCTGTAACTGCCATCCGCCTGGAGGCCAGGGACTTCGCGCCGCTCCCCGGCACGAGCCGCGCCCTGTTCGGCGATCCGGCCGGTGAAGCCGAAGACTGGGCGCGGCTCGTCGAGCGGCTGCGCGCGCGCCTCGGCCACGGGGCGGTGTGCGGCCTCGCTGCGCACCCCGATCACCGCCCGGAGCACGCCTGGCGGCGCGTCGAGCCGGGTGAATGGGATCCGCGCGAATCTCCTGCGCCCGGTCCCAGGCCGCTTTGGCTGCTCGAGCCTAAAAAGCTGAACGAAGGGGAATTCACGGCGCTCGCCGGCCCGGAGCGCATCGAGTCGGGGTGGTGGGACGGCGACGACGCAAAACGCGATTACTTCGTCGCGCGGCTGCCGAATGCCTCGCTCGCCTGGATCTACCGCGAAGCAGGGGAATGGTATCTGCATGGCCTTTTTGCCTGACTACGCCGAGCTGCATTGCCTGTCGAACTTCACCTTCCTGCGCGGCGCTTCGCACCCCGAGGAGCTGGTGGCGCGCGCACACGCTCTGGGCTACAAGGCGCTCGCCCTGACCGACGAGTGCTCCTTCGCCGGCGCGGTGCGCGCGCACCAGGAGGCGAAAGAATGCGGCCTGAGCCTCATCCTCGGCACCGAGATCCTGGTCGAAGAAAGCCTCAAGTTCGTCCTGCTCGCCACCGACCGGCGCTCGTACGGGGCCATCTCGTCCTTGATCACGACCGGGAGACGTCGCAGCAAGAAGGGCCGCTACTGCATTCAGCAGGCGGACGTGGAATCGCTGTGTGGCAGCGGGGCCCAGATCCTCTGGATTCCCGGAGAAGACTTCACGCCCGCGGCGTGGCTGGCGGAGCGCTTCAGCGGCGCGGCCTGGATCGCCGCCGAGCTGCATTGCGGTCCGAATGACCGCGCGCGGCTTGCTTCACTAAAGGAAGTTTCAGGACAAACCGGGCTTCCCCTGGTCGCTGCGGGCGACGTGCACATGCACGTGCGCTCGCGCCGCCGAATGCAGGATGTGCTCACTGCCGTGCGCCTCGGCAAGCCGGTCGCGCAGTGCGGGCAGGCGTTGTATCCGAACACCGAGCGGCACCTCCGGCTGCGCGTGCGCCTGGCGCAGCTTTACCCGCCCGAGCTCCTCGCCGAGACGGCCGCGATCGCCGAGCGTTGCCGCTTTTCGCTCGACTCGTTGAGGTATGAATACCCGGCCGAGCTAGTGCCCGAAGGGCATAGCTCAGCGTCCTGGTTAAGAAATCTTACCGAGGACGGCCTGCGCCGGCGCTTCCCGGCGGGCGTCCCGGCGAAAGTAGCCGGGCAGGTCGAGCACGAACTCAGGCTGATCGCCGAGCTCGGCTACGAGCCCTTCTTCCTCACGGTGCACGACGTGGTGCGCTTCGCGCGCGCAGAGGGCATTTTGTGCCAGGGCCGGGGCTCGGCGGCGAACTCGGTGGTGTGCTATGCGCTCGGCATCACAGAAGTGGATCCGGACCGCATGAATCTCTTGTTCGAGCGCTTCGTCTCCCGGGAGCGCAACGAGCCGCCCGACATCGACGTCGACTTCGAGCACCAGCGGCGCGAGGAAGTGATCCAGTACGTCTACCGCAAGTACGGCCGCGACCGCGCCGCGCTTGCCGCGACCGTGATCTGCTACCGCACCAAGAGCGCGCTGCGCGACGTCGGCAAAGCGCTCGGCATGCCGCTCGACGAGGTCGATCGGCTCGCAAAGAGCTTTACGTTCTGGGACCAGAAGCTACAACCCTCCAACCCGCTGTTCGAGCTCGCGGGCACGCTGCGCGGCTTCCCGCGCCACCTCTCGCAGCACGTCGGCGGCTTCGTCATCTCGCGCGGCACGCTCGCCGCGCTGGTTCCGATCGAGAACGCTGCGATGCCCGAGCGCAGCGTCATCCAGTGGGACAAGGACGACCTCGAGGCGCTCGGGCTGCTGAAGGTGGATGTTCTGGCGCTGGGCATGCTCTCCGCGATCCGGCGGGCATTGGATTTCCTGGGGATGAAAATGCACGAGGTTCCGGCCGAGGATCCAGAGGTCTACCGCATGATCCAGAAGGCCGACACCATCGGCGTGTTCCAGATCGAGTCGCGCGCCCAGATGAGCATGCTGCCGCGGCTGCGCCCGGAAAACTTCTACGACCTGGTGATCGAGGTGGCGATCGTGCGGCCCGGGCCGATCCAGGGCGGCATGGTGCATCCCTACCTGCGGCGGCGGCGCGGTGCGGAGCCCGTGGTCTATCCGAGTCCCGAGGTGGAAAGGGTTTTGAAACGAACCCTGGGAGTGCCCATCTTCCAGGAGCAGGTGATGGAGCTCGCCATGGTCGCGGCGGGCTTCACCCCCGGCGAGGCCGACCGGCTGCGCCGCTCCATGGCGGCATGGAAGCGAAGGGGGGGATTGGAGCCTTTTGAAGAGCGACTCAAGAGCGGAATGAAGCGCAACGGCTACAGCGTGGAATTCGCCGAGGCGATCTACCGGCAGATCCTCGGCTTCGGCGAGTACGGCTTTCCGGAATCGCACTCAGCGAGCTTCGCGCTGCTCGTCTATGTCTCGTCCTGGATCAAGTGCCATCACCCGGCGGCGTTCTGCGCGGCGCTGCTCAACAGCCAGCCGATGGGCTTCTACGCGCCGGCGCAGCTGGTGCAGGATGCGCGCCGGCACGGCGTCGAGGTGCGGCCGCCCGATGTCCAGGCGAGCGACTGGGACTGCGCCCTCGAAGGCAATGCCTTACGCCTGGGCTTGCGCATGGTGAGCGGCCTTTCCGAAAAGGAAGGCCGACGCATCGCCGCCGGCAGGCCTCACGCCTCGGTTTCAGAATTGAAGCTGGATCGTAAAAACCTGCGCCACCTCGCAGCGGCAGGCGCGCTGCAAACGCTCGCCGGGCATCGCCGCCTCGCCCACTGGGCAGCGGCCGGCGCCGCGCGCCGGGCACCCCTCGACGCGCCTGCGCTCGAGCGCCTGCCGCGGCTTGAGCCGCCGCACGAGGGCGAGGAGATCGTCGCCGACTATGCCAGCCTCGGCCTCACCCTCGGCCGGCATCCCCTGGCATTGCTAAGGAAGCGCCTGGAAGAAATGCGCCTCCTGAAAGCCGAAGACCTCAAATCCAAACCCCACGGCAGCCCGGCGCAGGTGGCCGGGCTGGTCACCTGCCGGCAGCGGCCCGATACGGCGAGCGGCGTGGTATTCGTCACGCTCGAGGACGAGACCGGGTGCATGAACATCGTGGTGTGGCGAAACTTGGTCGAAAGCCAGCGCCGCGAGCTGCTCGGCGCGCGCCTGATGGGCGTGCAGGGCGTGGTCGAGCGCGACGGCGACGTGGTGCACGTGGTGGCCCGGCGCCTGTCGGACTACAGCGCTCTGCTCGGTCCGCTCGCTGCCCCCTCGCGCGATTTCCACTAAGATCTGCTGCGTTGATCGAAATCCTCAGGCTGATCAGCAGCACCCGCACCCGGCGGCCGGCCCGGGTTTCGGCCTTCCTGGATGCGCTGTTCAGGCGCCTCGCGCGCTGCACCCGGGCCGAGGCGGGAGCCACCGAGGAGCGCATCTGGGATGTGTGGATGCACCACCCGCACCGCGCCGCGGCGCGCGAGCTTGACCTCGCCACCGGCGATATCGCCGCCCGGCGCTACGACATCGCCGAGACTCGGTTGACCCTGCTCCTGCGCCGCGCGCCCGACTTCGCCGAAGCGTGCCACAAGCGCGCCGCCCTCTACTACCTGCTCGGGCGCGACGGCGAGTGCCTGCACGACATCCGCCGCACGCTCGAGCTCGAGCCGCGGCACTTCGGCGCGATGCTGCATTTCGCCGAAATCCTGCGTTCGGTCGATGCTGCCGCCGAAGCGAGCTTCGCCGTGCTTACGGCACGCTTGATCCATCCGCATCTGACAATCCCTGACTAGCGGCAGAGGCGTGGCAACTATAATGCCGCCATGAACGCGGAAGACTACAAGGTGACGGTAGCCAAGGACCTCGCCGACCTGATCCCCGTCTTCATGAAAAACCGCCACAAGGAGCTCGACGCGCTGCGCGTGGCGCTCGCCGCGGCGGACTTCGAGCAGCTGCGCCAGCTCGGGCACCGCATGAAGGGAGTGGGCAACTCGTACGGCTTCACGCACGTCTCGACCCTCGGCAAGTACATCGAGGACGGCGCACGCAGCGGCGATCGCGCCGCGCTCCAGGCGAGCATCAGCGAGTACCAGGACTATCTCTCCAAGGTGCAGATCGCCTATGCGTAGTCAGGAGTAGTCCGTACCCGATGCGATGCCTGCTCATCGACGACGATGAGGATCTGCGCAACCTGCTGTCGCGCTATATCCTCGGCCAGTGGCCCGATGCCGAGATCGAGGCCTACGATCCCCTCGAGCGCGACCTGCCCGACGCCGCGTTCGCGCTCGGCTCGTACAACGTCATCGTCCTGGACTACATGCTCGGCCGCGGCGACGGCCTGGAGTGGCTGAAGGCCCTCAAGCAGCGCTCGGACTGCCCGAAGATCCTGTTTCTCACCGGCGCCGGCAACGAGATCATCGCGGTGCGCGCGATGAAGGCCGGCGCCGACGACTATCAGCGCAAGCAGGAGCTCACCCGGGAAAAGCTGATCGCGTCGCTTCGCGAGCTCACCGCGAGCGCCGTCGAGCGCACGGTGTCGCCCGATCTCGCGGCGCGCATGGAGGCCCACTCGCTCGGCGCCAAAGTGCGCATTCCGGGCATCGAGGTGCTGCATCTCATCGGCGAAGGCGGCACTGCGCGCGTGTATCTCGCCTCGCGCGAGAACGACGACGAGCCGCTGGTGGTCAAGATCCTGCGGCAGGAGATCGTGCTCAACAAGAATGCGCTCGAGCGCTTCATGGAGGAGTACGCCATGGTCGAGCGCATCCAGAGCCGCCATGTGGCGCGCATCGTCGGGCACGGCAACGACCAGAACAACGTCTACCTGGTGATGGAGTTCTTCGAGGGCGGCGATCTGAGCAAGCGCCTGGGCGGCAAGCCGGTGCCGCCGCCGGAGGCGCTCAAGTTCTTTCGCGAGCTGATGTTCGCCCTCGGCGACATCCACGAAAAGGGCATCCTGCACCGCGATCTCAAGCCGCAGAACCTGATGTTCCGCCGCGACGGCAGTCTCGCCATCGTGGACTTCGGGATCGCCAAGAACATTGCCGCCGCGGACCGCACCGGGGCGGGCGAGGTCCTCGGCACGCCGCGCTACATGAGCCCGGAGCAGGTGCAGGGGAGGGCGCTCGACCTGCGCACCGACATCTACAGCGCCGGCGTGCTGCTGTACCAGATGCTCACCGGCAAGCACCTGTTCGACGGCGAGACGGCGATGGAGGTGGCTATGCACCACCTCAACACCCAGCCGCCGCCGCTACCGGAGCACCTGGAGCAGTATCAGCGGCTGATCGAAAAGCTCGTGGAGAAAGACCGCGAGGCGCGCTTCCGCAACGCCGACGAGGTCATCGGCTTCCTGTCGCGGAAGTTCGAGCAGATACCAACCGCCGACGACAAGATCCCCTTAGTCCACTGACCCAACCTCAGGGAAGCGCCGCCCAGATGGCCCGCAGCTGATCGGGCAGGTCCTTGGGCGAGAAGGGCTTCGAGATGGTGCCGGCCGCGCCGAGGGTCTTCAGCTCTTCGAGGTCGGGCTGCGAGGCCCGCGCGGTGATGAACACCACGGGCAGCGCGCTCGTTTCCGGGCGCAGCTTCATCTGGCGGAACAGCGTCGGCCCGTCCATCACCGGCATCATCCAGTCGAGCATCACCAGGTCGGGGTGGAACTCGGCGATCATCGCGATCGCCTGCGTCGGGTCGCTCACCACCGCGACGGTCATCTTGCCGACGCGCTCGAGCGACATGCGCACGATGCGCTGGATGTCCTCGTCGTCTTCGACGTAGCAGATGCGGTTCAGGGGGCGGGCGGGCATGGTCTATGTCCCTATTTACGCAGTCCGTCGCGGAAGTTCGAACCAGAACGTGGTGCCGCCGCCGGGACGGTCTTCGAAGCCGATGCGGCCCCGCATCAGCTCGACCAGCCGCTTGCAGATGGCGAGGCCGAGGCCGCTGCCGCCTTTCTGCCGCGTCGCGGTCGAGTCCGCCTGGGTAAAGCGGCCGAAGATGCGTGCGCGGAACGCCTCGGGGATGCCGCTGCCGCGGTCGTGCACCGCGATGCGCACGTTGGCCCCGGCATCCTCGGTGCTGATCTCGACGATCCCGCCTTCCGGAGAGAACTTCGCGGCGTTTGACAGCAGGTTGGTCATCACCTGCAGCAGCCGCTTGCGGTCGGCGTGCACCCGGCGCTCCGGAATGTCGCCGTGGGACTGAAAGCTCACCTTGAAGCGCTCGCCGAAAGCCTTGTTGAGCACCAGGGACTCGCGCACCAGCTCGTCCACCCGCATCACCTCGGGCACGAGCGTGACCTTGCCCGACTCGATCTTCTCGATGTCGAGGATGTCGTTGATCAGGTCGAGCAGGCGCTGGCTGTTCCGCTCGGCGACCACGGTGAGCTCGCCGATCTCCTTGTCGACGTCGCCCATCACGCCGCTGTTGATGAGCTGCAGGGAGCCGATGATCGAGGTAAGGGGGGTGCGCAGCTCGTGGGAGAGCGTCGAGGTGAACTCCTTCTTCATGCGTTCCGCCTCGAGCTGGGCGGTCACGTCGCGGCCCTGCGCGATCACGGCGATGACTTCCTTCTGGAAATTGACGAGCGGGGTCACCGTCCACTCGCAAGTGAGCTCGATGCCGTCGCGCCGCGGGTTGCGGATCTTGAGCCCGGCAATCGACTCGCGCGAGGTCTGGAGCTGCCGCCAGATGCGGTCGAACTCGTCGTGGAACTCGGCCAGCACCAGCTTCTTCATCGGGCCGCCGACGAGCTCGGCGGCGGCGTAGCCGAACAGGATCTCGGCAGCGTGGTTCACTTCGGCCACCGTGCCGTCGGGCTGCAGCTCGAGCACCGCAATCGGCGCCCGCTCGGCGAACAGGGCGAGCTTGCGCCCGCTCGCCTCGACCTGGCGGCGCGCCTCTTCCAGCTCGACCAGCTGGCGTTCGAGCCGCCGGTTGAGCGCGCGGTGATCCTGCGCCAGCTTTCCATAGGCGTGGCGCAGCCGGTATCCGGAATGGAATACCTGCGTCAGGCGGTAGGCGATGGCGACGTTGATGACGTAGAACAGCGGCACGAGCAGCGCGATCTCCACGAAGAGGCGATTGCCGAACGTGAGCAGGACGTAGAAGAACGGCCCGAGGATGCCCGCGGCGTACAGGGCGAAGATCGGCCACGACGCGGCGTACACCGGGATGCCGACGGAAGCCATGCCGGCGAAGAGGAAAGCGAGGAATACCTGCTGCTCGTCCGACAGCGAGCGGAAGAACACCCCGCCGGCGAGCCCCCAGCTCGCGCCGTTGCCGAGCGCGGCGATGCCGAGCCAGCGCAGCCATTCCGGCGCCGTCCCGACCTTGTCCGAGCTGCGGTAGTACGCGTAGAGAAGCAGGCTGGCGCCAGCGCTGTAGGCAACCACGATCGCCCACCAGATCAGCACCAGCTCCTTCAGCCACCGGCCCTGAAGCTCGAACGTCGCGATTGCGCCGGCGATGAAGGTCGCGCCGATGGCGATCGGCATCTGCCGGTAGAGCTGCGCGACGCGGTCGGCGAGGACCTGCTGCGGGTCGGCGCGATCGCGGATCTCGGCTTCGACAGCCTGCGTCGAAACCTCGAGGCCGGTCTCCCTGCCGTTGGCGGTGGTGGAGTGGTTCATCGGCGCAGGCTGAAGCCTGCGCCATTTTATAGGGAAAGACTCGGGAAGTTATCCCGGTGTCCCGAGAGGCCGAGACTTATTCGAGACTTATAACGTCTTGCCGTTTCTGATGATCCCGACCGCGATGCCTTCGATGGTGAGCGCGTCGTGCCGCAAGTCCACTTCGATCGGCGCGAATTCCGGGTTCTCGGCCTCGAGCTGCACCGCGTGGCCGCGGCGGCGGTAACGCTTCACGGTGACCTCGTCGGCGAGACGGGCGACGACGATCTGCCCGGTGCGGGCGTCGTGCGTGCGATGCACCGCGAGCAGGTCGCCTTCGAGGATGCCGGCGTCGCGCATCGACATGCCGCGCACGCGCAGCAGATAGTCGGCCCGTGGCGTGAACAGATTGGGATCGACCTGATAACGCCCGTCGAGATGCTGCTCGGCGAGGATCGGGCTGCCGGCGGCGACGCGCCCGACGACGGGCAGCTCCAGTAGCCGTCCTAAGCGGCCGGCAGGCCGGCCGTCGCGCACGCGAATACCGCGGGAGGCGCCCGAGGAGATCTCGATCGCGCCCTTTTTCTCCAGCGCGCGCAGATGCTGCTCCGCCGCGTTCACCGAGCGAAAGCCCATCCGCTGCGCGATCTCCGCGCGCGTCGGCGGGAAGCCCGAGATCTCGGTCAGCTCCTGGACCAGGCGCAGAATTTCGGCTTGACGCTCGGTTAACTCATCCATTTAACGCATCCACTAGTGGCATTATATACAGTATATGCGGCGGATTGTCCATTTGGACATGGACGCGTTCTACGCATCGGTCGAGCAGCGCGACGATCCAGAGCTTCGCGGCAAGCCGGTGGCGGTCGGTGGCCGGCCCGAATCGCGCGGCGTGGTCGCTGCCGCGAGCTATGAAGCGCGTGTTTTCGGCGTGCGCTCGGCGATGCCGATGGCGCGCGCGGTGCGCCTCTGTCCCGAGCTGGTGGTGGTGCCCCCCGACTTCGAGCGCTATCGCAGCGTTTCCGTCCAGGTAATGGATATCCTGCGCACGTGTACGCTGCTCGTCGAGCCGCTATCGCTCGACGAGGCTTATCTCGATGTGACCGAGAATCTCTGGGGCGAGCCCCTCGGCAGCCGCGTCGCAAAGCGGCTGAAGAACGAGATCCTCGAAAGAACCGGGCTCACCGCCTCGGCCGGGGTGGCGCCGAACAAGTTCCTCGCCAAAATCGCCTCGGGCTATCGCAAACCCGACGGCCTCACCGTGATCTCGCCCGACCGGGTGGAGAGCTTCCTGCAGGAGCTGCCGGTCGAGGCGCTGTGGGGCGTGGGGCCGGTCACCGCGCGCAAGCTGCACCAGGCTGGGATTTCGAAATTGACCGATATCCGGAGCGTGGATATCGACTTGCTGCGTCGAACCGTCGGCAGCCAAGCCGACTGGCTGCGCCAGCTCTCGCTCGGCGACGATCCGCGCCCGGTGGAGCCGCATCGCGACGCGAAGTCGAGCAGCACCGAGAACACCTATGCGGAAGATCTGGTGAGCCTGGATTCGATCCGCGCCGAGCTCGACCGCATGGCGCGCGAGAACGCCGAGTGGCTGGAGCGCAAGCGCCTCACCGCGCGGACGGTGACCATCAAGGTTCGCTACGCCGACTTCACGACCGTTACGCGCAGCCACACGCTATCGATGCCGACGGCCGATTCCGACCTGATTGCCTCCTGGGCCGTCGAGCTGATCACGCGCACCGAGGCCGGCCGCCGGCCGGTGCGGCTGCTCGGCGTGCGCGTGCAAGGATTAGTCGCTTGGGTCTAGTCAAATAACCCGCGAGCTAATTCGACCGGCTCGATCAGCTTTGGCGAGTCGTTCGCCGCCTGATTCACCGCCAGGCTCACCGGGTGCGCGAGCATTGCGATTTCAGGCGGTTTTTCCAGGATCTTTTCATCGCCGGCCAGCCATGCTGCGTAGCTCCCGCTGGGGACGATGAGCGGCATGCGATCATGGACCTTGCCGATGACGGCGTTCGGTTCGGTGGTGATCAGCGAGCAGGTATCGCGCTCCCACAGCGCGGCGAAACCGAACAGCGCTTCGTTTTCCGGAAAAAAGTAGTAGGGCTGCTTGCGCCTGCCTTCCATCTTCCATTCGTAGAAGCCGCTCGCCGGCACGAGGCAGCGTCCGCTGTTCCTGAATTTCGACGCGACGGTTTCCGCGCGCAGGTTCACGAACCTGCCGCGCAGGCCCCAGCGCGCGAGCGACGCGCTGCCGTTTCTGACCACAAGGATTTCCGCGGCAGGAGCGATGTTGTAACTCCGCTTGAACTCGGGCACGGAATCGAGCGCGAACTGCAGCGCGACGACCTCGGGATTCGCATGCAAGGCATAGCGGCCGCACATTCGCCGAAGGGTACAATGCCCGCGGCATGATCATCCAGTCGCTGCTCGACACCGACCTGTACAAGTTCACCATGATGCAGGTCGTGCTGCACCACTTTCCCGGCGCGCAGGTCGAGTACAAGTTCAAGTGCCGCACCGAGGGCGTCGACCTGCGGCCGGACCTGCCCGCGATCGAGGCCGCGCTCATCGAGCTGTGCAGCCTGCGCTTCCGCGACGACGAGCTCGCTTACCTGCGCGGGCTGCGATTCATGAAGTCGGACTTCGTCGACTTCCTCGCGCTGTTCCATTTCAGCGAGCGATACGTGCACCTGGGGCCCGGCGAGAAGCCCGGCGAGATCGACATCACGCTCCGGGGACCGTGGCTGCACACCATCCTGTACGAGATCCCGCTGCTCGCGATCGTGTCGGAGCTCTATTTCCGCCGCACGCAGCCGCGGCCCGACTTCGCCGAAGGCCGCCGGCGCCTCAAGGCCAAGATCGACGTGGCTCGCGCGGTCGAGCCCGAGCTCGGCTTCAGGATCTCGGACTACGGCACGCGGCGGCGCTTCTCGCGCGACTGGCAGGAGGAGGTGCTGAAGACCTTCAAGCGCGATATCCCGCAAAACTTTGCCGGCACGTCGAACGTCTGGTTCGCGATGCGCAACAACATGACGCCGCTCGGCACGATGGCGCACGAGTACATGCAGGCCTGCCAGGCGCTCGGCCCGCGGCTGCGCGACTCGCAGACCTTCGCCTTCGACAAGTGGGCGCAGGAATACCGCGGCGACCTCGGGATCGCCGTCGCCGACACCTACGGCACCGACGCCTTCCTGCGCGACTTCGACATGTACTTCTGCAAGCTGTTCGACGGCGCGCGGCACGACTCGGGCGATCCCTTCAACTGGGGCGAGCGGCTGATCGCGCACTACCGCAGGAACCGCGTCGACCCGCGCACCAAGACGCTGATCTTTTCCGACCAGCTGTCGGTTCCCCTGGCGATCGAGATCGCGCGCCGCTTCCACGGCCGGGCGCTGACCGCGTTCGGCATCGGCACCAACCTGACCAACGACCTGGGCCACGAGCCGATCAACATCGTCATCAAGATGACCGAGTGCAACGGCCAGCCGGTGGCCAAGGTGTCCGACTCTCCCGGCAAGACCATCAGCAAGGATCCCGGCTACCTGCGCTACCTGCGGCAGGTGTTCGGCCTCGAGCCCGCCGAGAAGACCTGAAAACCAGCGCCGCGGTCCTGGCAGCATGCTTCGCGCTCAACATGTTCGGGCGCGGGCTCGGCGACACCTACGCGGTGTTCCTGCTGCCGCTCGAACGCGAGTTCGGCTGGGCGCGTTCCGAGCTGACCGGCGTGTTCTCGATCTACCTGCTGGTCAACGGCTTCACCGCGCCGCTCGTGGGCATGGTGTTCGACCGCCTCGGCGCGCGCTGGGTGTACGGCGCCGGCTTGCTCTGCCTCGGCGCGGCGTTCTTCCTCGCCGGCGGGCTCTCGAGCCTGTGGCAGTTCTATCTGCTGATCGGAATCCTGGTCGGCGTCGGCGTGAGCCTGAACGGCATGGTGCCGGGCTCGGCGCTGCTCGCGCGCTGGTACCGCGAAAAGCTCTCGACCGCGATCGGCATCGCCTTCTCGGCGGTTGGCGTCGGCACCATCGTCTTCGTCCCGCTGGCGCAGTACCTGATCGGCAGTTACGACTGGCGCACCGCGTACCGCATCCTCGGCGGCGTGCTGCTCGCCCTCGCGCCGGTGGTGATGCTGGCGCTGCCGTGGAAGCGCTTCCAGGCCGGCCATCCCGAGCATCGCCGCGAGGCTCGCATGAAAAAAGCGGGCGAGGGCTGGACGCCCGCGGCCGCGATGCGCACGCCGGTCTTCTGGGGGCTTTCGCAGGTTTTCTTCTGCACGGCCACGGCAATGTTCTCGATCGTGGTGCAGCTCGTCGCGTTCTTCGTCGATGCCGGCTTCTCGCCGCTCGCCGCGGCGAGCGCCTACGGCGCGCTCGGCATGCTCTCGGCCGCCAGCATCATGGCGAGCGGCTTCGTCTCCGACCGGTTCGGCTACCGCCAGACGGTGACCGCGAGCTTCGTCGGTACCGCGGCCGGCATGGTCATCCTGATCCCCATGACGACTTCTGCTTCACAGCTGCTGCTCGTCCTGTTCGTGCTGCTCTTCGGCCTGTGCATGGGTGCGCGCGGCCCGATCGTCGCCTCGGTATCCACGCGCTATTTCGCCGGCCCGCACGCCGCCACCATCTACGGCACCATCTATGCCGCCAACGCCCTGGGCGCCGCTTTCGGCTCCTACATCGGCGGCGTGCTGCACGACCTGACCGGCGGCTACCGCTTCGGCCTCGTATTCGCGCTCACTTTCATCGCGCTCGCCGCAACCCCCTTCTGGATCATCCCGGCACTCAGGAACTTCCGCTAGAGCGGCTCTCGCGGTACTCAGGCAGGCCGTCGGCGAGCTTCACCCAGGCGAGCTTGCTGCTGGTGCGGGTGTGATCCTTTGGCGGCACGGCGTTCGGGGCATCCAGGCTTACCGTATTGACGTCGATCTCACTGGCCGCGTCGCTGCTCTCGAAGGTGAGCTGGGTGCCGCAGCGCGGACAGAAGGTCCGGCTGCCCTTTGGCGTGGACTGGAACCGGGTCACCGTGCCCGAGAGCAACCGGAAATCGGCACGCCGTACGCTGAACCACGCCACAAACGGTGCGCCGGCGGTCCGCCGGCAGATCGAGCAGTGGCAATTGGTCTCGTTGAACGGCGTCCCGGCGGCCTCGTACCGGACCGCCCCGCAATAGCAGCCCCCATTCAGCATCGATCAGCTCCCGGATATGGCGCGCATGCGCCGTTCGCGTTCATGCAGGCTGCAGCCGCGCAGGTCGGCCGCGCCTTTCTCGGTAACGACGACGCCGGCCTCGCTGCGTGGCACCGAGACCGGGCCAGCGAGCTTTTCCACGATCCGGCCCGCGGGAAGAACCACAATCGAAACCCCGCCGGCTGACTGGTTCGCGGCGCGGATGAAGTCGAGCGCGCCGCCGACCGCCCCGACGTAGCTTGCGCCGGCGAGCTCGCCGCTGACCTGGCCGGTCAGGTCGACCTCGACGGCGGAGTTGATCGCGACAAAGCGCGGCTGCCGGGCGAGGACGTCGGCGCCATGGGTGTACTCGGAGCTGCGCAGACGCACGCGCTCGTTGTCGCGGGCGAAGTCGAATAGCTTCCGGGAGCCGATCAGCAGCGCGCAGTCGATGCGGCTCACGATCTTGCGCTCGGCGAGCTCGATCACGCCGTCGCCGACGCTGCCGGAGTGCACCCGCAGGCCCTCGTGGCGGCCGAGGACGCTGCACAGGGCGTCGGGCAGGGCGCCGATGCCGAATTCGAGCACCGCGCCGTCGGGGACGAAGGAAACGGCATTGCGAGCGATCGCCCGCTCGAGCTCGCCCGGCTGCCTCGCCGCGGGCATGGCCGGCGGCCTGGAGCTCTCCACCAGGAGATCGAAATCGTTCCTCGTGAGAAGGCGCTCGGTGTGCGTCCACGGCACCTGCTCGTTCACCTCGGCGACGATAGCCCGGCAGACGTCGAGCGCGGGCACCAGGTAGTCGGCAGCGAGGCCCAGGCTGTACTCGCCGCGAGCGTTGGGCGGGCTTACTTGGAGCATGACTCCATCGGCCCGGATCGCACGAGAGCGAATGAGTGAGCCCAACTGCGAATAGGGCACCGGCAGGATCTCGAGCACGCCGGCGTCCGCGAGCGCCCGGTTGGTGCCGATGCCGCAGTAGGAGGAAAGCCTCAGGTGGTCCGCGTGCTCGGGTTTGACGATGCCGGAGTAGCTCGAGCCGAGGAAGCATCCCACTCCGCCCAGGCGGCTGCGTTGGGACACGAGCGCCTCCACGAGCGTCTGCGGCTCGGCGCAGGCCTGTCCCCACAGCATCCCATCGCCGGGCCGAATTACACTACTCAGATCCACCATGGGGGCGATTATGGCTGACGACAAAACGCTCGACCTGCTTCTGCGCAAAGCGCGCACCCACAGCGACTTTACCGACAAGCCGGTCAGCGACGAGGCGCTGCGCGCAGCGCACGAGCTGATGAAATGGGGACCGACGAGCGCCAACAGCCAGCCGATGCGCATCGTCTACCTGCGCTCGAAAGAGGCGCGGGAGAAGTTGCGGCCCGCGCTGGCCGCGACAAACCTCGAGAAGACGCTGAAGGCGCCGGTGATCGCTATCGTTGCCTACGACACGCGCTTCTGGGAGCACCTGCCGCGCATGTTCCACAACAAGGAGGCCATCAACTGGTTCAAGGACAAGGGCGCGCACACCGAAACCACGGCCTTTCGCAACGGCACGCTGCAGGGCGCCTACTATCTTCTTGCGCTGCGGGCGATGGGGCTGGACTCCGGCGCGATGTCGGGTTTCGACAATGCCAAGGTGGACGCCGCGTTCTTCCCCGACGGGCGCTTCAAGTCGAACTTCCTGGTGATCATCGGCTACGGCAGCGGGAAGAATATCCCGCCGCGCAATCCGCGCCTTACTTTCGAGGAGACTTCGCGCTTCGCCTGACCGGACGCGCGCCGCGCTCGTCGAATTCGTAGTGCAGCACCAGCTGGTCCCGCAGCGGGCCGGCAAGCCTTAGCTTCACCGCCCATTCGCCGCTCATCTCCAGGTCGAGCCGCGCGCGGTACTCACCGGGCGTGCTGGTCGCCTGTGCCCTGACCGGCTTCACTTGGTGCGCCATGGGCATTGACGGCATATCCGCGCTCATCCGCACGTCCAGATCGGTGACCGGGAGTCCCTGTCTCACGATCTCGATGACGCAGTCGTAGATGAAATCCTTGCCCGTGTGAATGCAGTCGAGCCGCGCTTCGGCTTTTTGGGCGAATACCTCGAACGAAAGGAGCATGGCAAGCCCCAGGAGCCATCTCATCTTCGTGTCCTCAACCAGTGCACCACACGCTCATCGAGCAGGCCGCGCGGGCGCCAGATGAGGAGCAGGGCGACCAGGCCGCCGAACACGATCATGCGGTAGCCCTGGAAGATGCGCGTGCCCTCGAGGAGGCCGAGGTCGAGCGCGACGCCGAGCAGGGGCCCGACCACGGTGCCGAGGCCGCCGATGAGGGCGTAGGCGAGGGTATGCACGCCGAGCATGATGTCGAAATTGCGCGGCTCGATGTAGGTGTTGTGATGCGCGAAGAGCGCGCCGCCGAGCGCGGCCAGCGCGCCGGCTGCGGCGACGACGGCCAGCTTGAGGCGCAGGACGTCGACGCCGAGCGTGCCGGCGAGCTCGGGATCCTCGCCGAGAGCGCGGATCGCAATGCCAAGTCTTGTTCTCTCAAGCAGGTGAATGGCGACGACCACGACGGCGAGCATGCCCCAAACCAGCGCCAGAAAATCCAGCGGCTCCACGCCGCGCTCGAACACCCAGCGGATGCCGCGGAAGCCCTGCGTGCCGTCGGGACCGACGATCTCGCCGCCGACCTCGACCTGCCAGTGGAACAGCTCGAACAGGATGCGCAGCATCTCCGCCGCGGCGAGCGTCGCCATGGCGAAGTAGAGCCCGCGCAACCGCAGCGCCGGCAGGCCCACGAGTGCGGCTACCGCGGCGCCGCAGACCATGGCAATAAGAAGTCCCAAGAAAAGCGGCAGGCCCAGCATCGCCGTGGCGATCCCGGCGGCGTAGGCGCCGACGCCGAAAAAGGCCTGCTGGCCGAACGAGAGCTCGCCCGCGATCAGCAGCAGGTAGGCCGAGGTCGCGACAAACGACAGCAGCCCGATGTTGGTCAATACGCCGAGCGCGTATTCATCCATGGCGGCCTCGCGGCGAGGAGCGCGAACAGCAGCAGGTAGGCGATGAAATCGCGGAACTGCGGGCCGAGGTACCACTGGCTGTGCGCCTCGATCAGGCCGAGCGCGAGCCCGCCCGCAATCGCCCCCGGGAGGGAACCGAGCCCGCCGAGCATCATCGCCAGCATGCCCTTGAGCGTGGACCACATGCCGAGCATCGGCGTCACCTGCTCGTGGCTCGATACGATGAGGAATCCGGTCAGGCCACCGATCGCCGACGAGACGGCGAAGACGCGCAGCGACACCGCGCCGACATCAATCCCGGAAAGCTCGGCCGCGCGCGGGTCGTCGATCACGGCGCGCACGGCGATACCGAAGCGAGTCGCGTAGAGCACTTTCCAGCCGACGAAACACACCGCTATGGCGGCGAGAAGAATCAGGAGCGATTCCACGCGCAGGAAGAACGGCCCGAAGATCAACGGCCCGCCTTCGTAAAGCGCGGGGAACGCATAGAGATGCCGCGGCAGGAGCAGCGTGGCGAGCTCCTCGAGTTGCATCCAGATCGCGAAGCTCGCCACCATTGCCGCGGCTGCCGCGCCCTTGCGATGCGGGGCGAAGCAGAGCCGTTCGACATAGCTCCCGGCGAGTACCGTCGCCAGCACTGCCACGACAAGGAGAACGATGAGCCCGGCGCCCGTTTGCAAGAACACCCAGGTCGCCGTGTACGCGCCCAGCATGATCGCCGGGCCATAGGACAGGTTGGCCCGCCGCAGCACTCCGAAGATGAGCGTGAAGCCGACCGCGAGGAGCGCGTACGACGCCCCGGCGGTTACGCCGTCGAGCGTGTTTTGAACGAAATCGATCAACTCTTGGAGGAGCCGAGGTAGGCCCGACGGATGACCTCGTCCTCGGCGAGCGAGCCGGGGTCGCCGCTGAAGGTGACGCGGCCCTGCTCCATCAGGTAGAAACGGTGCGCGACCTTGAGCGCCATGTGCGCGTTCTGCTCGACGAGAAAGATGGTGACGCCGTCGCGGTGCAGCTCGGCAATGATGGTGAAGATCTCCTCCACCACCAGCGGGGCGAGGCCGAGCGAAGGCTCGTCCATCAGGAGGAGCTTCGGCCGGGACATCAACGCGCGCGCCACCGCCAGCATCTGCTGCTCGCCGCCGGAAAGCGTGCCGGCGAGCTGCGCGGCGCGCTCCTTGAGCCTCGGGAAGCGCGTGAAGGCGCGCTCGATGTCGTCGTCGAAGCCGTTTTTCCTCTGGTAGGCGCCGGCGTGCAGGTTCTCCAGCACGGTCATGCTCGGAAACACCAGCCGGTTCTCCGGCACGAGGGCGATGCCACGGGCGACGATCGCATGCGCCGGCAGCGCGGCAATCTCGTTTTCTGAAAAGCGGATCGAACCGCTCCTGGGCTTGAGGATGCCGGCGATGGTCATCATCAGCGTGGTCTTGCCGGCGCCGTTGGGGCCGAGCAGGCAGGTGATCGAGCCCTGCGTTACCTCGAGCGATACGCCTCTGAGCGCCTCGATCTTCCCGTAAGCCGTGACCAGCTCGCGCACGCTCAGCATTACGCGCCGCCCAGATAAGCTTTTCTGACCAGCGGATTCGCCTGGATCTCGGCAGGGCTGCCTTCAGCGATCTTCTGCCCGAAATTGAGCACCGCGATGCGGTCGGTCACGCCCATCACCAGCTCCATCACGTGCTCGATCAGCAGGATGGTGATGCCCTGGGCGCGCAGCTTGAGGATGCGGTCGCGAAGCTGGCCGATCTCCTCGCTGTTCATGCCGGCCGCGGGCTCGTCGAGCAGCAAGAGCTTCGGCTTCGCCGCGAGCGCCCGGGCGAGCTCGAGCCGGCGCTGCTCGCCGAAGGCGAGGTTCGCCGCGAGCTCGTCCTGCTTGTGCGCGAGCCCGCTGAACTCGAGGAGATGCGCGATCTCGGCCCGCACGCCCGACTGGCCGCCGAGCCAGCGCGCGAAGAAGCCGCGGCGCGCATGGTCCTCGGGAGCGTTCTGCGCCACCCAGAGGTTCTGCCAGACCGAGAGCTGGCCGAACAGCCGGATGTTCTGGAACGTGCGCGCGATACCGGCTTGCAGGCGCTTGTGGGTCGGCATGCCTTCCAGGCCTTTTCCCTCGAAAAAGACTTTCCCGGCGGAAGCGGGGAAAAGCCCTGCGACTACGTTGACCGTCGTGCTCTTGCCCGAGCCGTTGGGGCCGATCAGCCCGACGATCTCACCTTTGCGCACGGTGAGATCGAGGCCGTCGATGGCCCTTACGCCGCCGAAGTGCCGCGAAAGGCCTTTCAGTTCAAGCACGCCGGCCTCCCAGGAATCCTTGCGGCCGCAGGTTCATCGCGGCGACGATGAGCGCGCCGAAGAGAAGGTTGCGCCAGTCGCCGAGAAAGCGCAGTCCCTCGATGAGAAATGCCTGCACGAAGATCACCGCGGCGAGCGTGCCGAAGACGTTCTTCAGCCCGCCGACGATCGGATAGGCGATCGCGAAGGTGGCGAGGAGCACGTTGAAGTTGGCGTGCTCGATGTGCGTCGTGTAATGCGCGTACAGCCCGCCGCCGATGCCCGCCACCGCGCCGCCGACGGTCATCGCGCTCACCTTGACCGCGGTCAGGTTCACCCCGACCGACTGCGCGGCGAGCTCGTCCTCGCCGACCGCGCGCAGCACGGCGCCGTAGCGCGAGCGGTCGAACCACCAGAGCGCCGCCATGGACAGGATGACGAACACCCAGATGAAGAGCATCACTTCTCCTGTGCTCCAGCCGTGCTCCTGGAAATAGCGGATCTGGCGGAAGCCTTCGCCGCCGAGCGGACCCACCTTGATTTCGCCCTTCGCGACCTGGTAGTCGAAGTTGAAGAAGAACAGGCGCACGCCTTCGCCGAAGGCGAGGGTGGCCACGACAAGCATCAACCCTTTGACGCGCAGCGCCGGGAATCCGACCGCGCAGGCGGTCGCTGCGCCGAACACGGCCCCGGCGCCGAGCGCCGGCACGATGTGCCATCCGCCAAGCACCGTGAGCATGCCGGCCGCATAGGCGCCGATGGCGAAGAACGCCGCCTGCGCCATCGTGACTTGACCGGTGAGCAGCACGATGTAAGCCGAGAGCCCGAGCAGCGTGTGGATCCCCACGGTCTGCGCCAGTCCGTAATAGAAATCCATCAGGGCTTGAACAGTCCGGAAGGGCGGAAGACGAGGAAGGCGAACAGCAGCAGCATCACGTACAGATCCCTTTCGGTGACGCCGCGGAACTGCTGGAACACGTTCTCGAAGGCACCGACCAGCAATCCGGCGACGATCGCTCCCGGGATGCTCCCCAGGCCGCCGATCACCGTGACGATCAAGCCTTTCACCGTGAGGGGCGTGGTGAGAAGCGGCGACAGCGCGCCCACGGACGCGCCGATGAGGGCGCCGGCGATTCCGCCGAGCAGCCCGGTGACGATGAACGTCATCGCGTTGACCTGGGCGACGCGGATACCGCAGAGCTGCGCCGCCACCGGCTGCTGCGAAACCGCACGCGTGGCGAGCCCAAGCCGCGTCCGGTAGAGCAGGGCGAGAAGGGCGATCATGCAGACCACCGATACTCCCGCCACCAGCAGCAGGTCGCCGCGCAGCGTGAACTCGCCCACCCGCAGCATCACGTCGTCGAACATCGCCGGATAGTTCTGCGGCATCCCCGCCGTGACATGGACGATGATCTCGTCGATCAGGAGCAGCATCCCGACCGTCGACATGAGCGGCGCGAGCGGATTCGAAAGCGGGATGAAATGGAAGCAGGTGAGGTACACGAGCCAGCCGATGACGCCCCCGCCGAGGAACGCGCACAGGAACACGGCCCACGGCGGGGCGCCGGCGGCGACCTGCAGGATGAGCAGCCCCGCGTACGCCGCGCCGATCGAGGCCGCGGCGTAGGCGAGGTTCAGCTTGTGCATCACGCCGAACACCAGCGTGAAGCCGATACCGATCAGCGCGTAGGTCGCGCCGAACAGTAAGCCGTCGGAGACGGCCTGGAGGAAGTCGAGCAAAAACCCCTACAGGGGGTTATGCAGCACCTTCCATTCGCCCTTGCTTGCCTGGACGAAGAGGTAGGGCTTGTCCGCTTCGCGATCTTCGGTGCGCTTCGTCACCCCCATCAAGCCCTTGGTTTCCCGGAGCTTGGCGAGCCCATCGCGGATCTTGCGGCGGTCGGCCTGGAGCTGGCCCTTGTCGCCCGAGATCTTCTCCGACTCGATGACCTGCTTGAGGATGAACATGTTCTCCCAGGCCGCCATCGAGTGCAGGTCGGCGGCGCCCTTGAACTTGGCGGTGGTCTCGGCGGCCGCCTTGCCTTCCTTGGTGATCGGCGCGAACGAGGTCGGGATGATCATGCCCTCGGCCTGCTTGGCGCAGCCCTGCAGCGTCTCGAGGCTCGAGGAGCTCGTCAGGCCGACCAGCACCTTGGGCTTCACGCCCTGGCGCTGCATCTCCTTCAGCACGCCGCAGGTGGTGAACGGGTGCGCCGAGATCGCGACGATGTCGGCGTTCGCGTTCTTCATTTCGCGCACCTGCGTGGCGAAGTTGGTGTCGTTCAGCAGCCACTTCGAGTTGCCGAGCACCTGGTAGCCGTTCGCTTCCGCGCGGTCCTTCATTACCGCGTACCACGACGCGCGCGAGTGTGCGAAATCCTCCTCCACGCCGCCAAAGACCGTCTTTGCGTTCGGGTACTTGGTCTTCAGCCAGTAGAAGAGCGACGAGTACATCGTGGTCTCGTTGGGCACGTTGCGGAACGCCCATTCCGAGATCTTGGCGAGGCCGACCTTGATCGCGACGTCGGTGAACACCGGCATCTGCAGGCCCGAGTCACCCTTATCGTCGACCTTCTTCTGCAGGATTCCGAACAGCGGCTCGGCGACGTTCGAGCAGGTGGGTCCGACCGCGACGACCGCGTCGGTGCCGTAGATGCGGCGCAGGACCGAGATGCCTTCCTCCGCGTTGCAGCGGTCGTCGAGGAAGTCGACCACGATCTTCGCTTTCGACCCGTCGGCGAGCTTCACCCCGCCCTGCTTGTTGATCACGTCCGCCGCGGCGAGCATCGCCGCTTCGCTGTTGATCCCGAACGAGCGCACCACGCCCGACTTGGCGCCGAATCCGGTGATGCGGATTGTCTTCTCCTGCGCCATGGCGCCGGTTGCGGCGAACGCGAGCGCGACTGCGACAGCAATCTTCTTCACGGGGCCCTCCTCCTCGGGTAGATTGGGCCAGTGTAAAGCGAGGGGAAGCCAATGGCCAAGAGCCGACCAAAGAATGGCAAAGCGAATGCTGCGGTGCGCAAGAACGGCATGTGGTCCGCGCTCAAGCCAGGTCCTGCCAGCTACACGCCCCTTTCGCCGATCGTCTTCCTGCCGCGCGCCGCGGAGATCTTTCCCGATCGCATTGCCGTCGTGCACGGCGCCAGCCGCTTCACTTACAAGCAGTTTTACGAAAGAGCCCGAAGGCTGAGCTCTGCTTTGAGCAAAGCCGGCGTGCGGCGCGGAGAAGTGGTGTCGGCCATGCTGCCGAACATCCCGGCGATGCTGGAGGCGCACTACGGCGTCCCTATGCTCGGCGCGGTCCTGAACACCATCAATACGCGCCTGGACGCCGACACGGTCGCCTATATCCTCGAGCACGGCGAAGCGAAAGTTTTCCTAACGGACCGTGTATTCGCCAATGTCGTCGGCCCGGCGCTCGCCAAGCTGAAAAGGAAGCCGCTGGTGGTGGATGTCGACGACCCGCAATACACGGGGCCCGGCGAGCGGCTCGGCAAGATCGAATACGAAGCCTTTCTCAAGAACGGAAATCCGGAGTTTGAGTGGGCGCTGCCGCTTTCCGAATCCGATCCCATAGCGCTCAACTACACGTCCGGAACCACCGGCAGGCCCAAGGGCGTCGTCTACCACCATCGCGGCACCTTCCTCGAGGCATGCGGGAACGTCATGGCGTGGGCCATGCCGGCAAGCCCGGTCTATCTGTGGACCCTGCCGATGTTCCATTGCAACGGCTGGTGCTTCCCGTGGTCCGTGACCGCGATGGCGGGCACGCACGTCTGCCTGCGCGCGGTCGAGCCCAAGCGCATCTTTGAAATGATCGTGGAGCACGGTGTCACCCACATGTGCGGCGCACCCACCGTGCTCGGCATGCTGATCGCAGCGCCGCAGGAGGATCGGCGCAAATTCCCGCATGGGGTGCACATCCAGACCGGCGGCTCGCCGCCGCCGGCGAACGTGATCCAGGCGATGGAAGAGCTCGGCTTCCAGGTGCTGCACATCTATGGCATGACCGAGCTCCAGGGGCCTTCGACCTTTTGCGCCTGGCAGGAGAACTGGCAGGACAAGTACACGGAGATGGCGCGGCAAGGCGTGCGCTACCCCGTGGTCGAAGGCCACATCGTGGGCGATCCGAAGACCTGCAAGCCGCTGCCGAAAGACGGCAAGTCGATCGGTGAGATCCTGGTGCGCGGCAACACCGTGATGCTCGGATACCTGAAGGACGCAAAGGCCACCGCCGAGGCGTTCGCGGGCGGCTGGATGCACACCGGCGACCTGGCGGTGTGGCACCCGAGCAACTACGTCGAGATCAAGGACCGCAAGAAGGACATCATCATCTCGGGCGGCGAGAACATCTCGTCGGTGGAGGTCGAGATTGCCCTGTACAAGCACCCGGCGACGCAGCTCGCCGCGGTGGTCGCGCGGCCGGACCAGAAATGGGGTGAGACGCCCTGCGCTTTCGTCCAGCTCAAGCCCGGAGCGAGCGCGACGGAGCAGGACTACATCGACTGGTGCCGGCAGAACCTGGCGCGATTCAAGATTCCGAAGAAAGTCGTGTTCGGGCCGGTGCCGACCACCGCGACGGGAAAAATCCAGAAATACGTGCTGCGCGAACGCGCCAAGGCGCTCTAGCGATGGAAGAGAAAACCAAAGTCACGATCCTTACCTCCAGCTACCGCATCAAGGGCCACATCGACCTGATTCCCGGCTCCAGGGTCACGGACTTCATGGCCGAGGCACGCGATTTCATTGCGGTGACCAACGCCGAAGTCTGGGAGCTCCAGGTCGGCGGCCGCCAGGTGCTCGCCGCGCCGTTCATCAACGTCAGCCGCGACCACATCGAAATCATTCTTCCCGGCCATTGAATCACCGGTCGAGCCCCTGGTCATCGTACGAAGCGGGGTCCGAGATCGGCTCGATGTGGGTGAAGACCGCGGCGTTCGGCACCATCGAGCGGATGCGGGACTCGATTTCCTCGGAAAGCTGGTGCGCCCGCGCCACGCTCCAGGCATCGGGCACCAGGATATGGAACGAAATGAAGCGCCGCGCGCCCGCCTGGCGCGTGCGCAGCGCGTGGAACGCGACGCCATAGCGGCGTGAATACTCGTTGAAAAGCTTGGTTACCTCGCCCGTGTCCTCGGTCGAGATCGCGGCGTCGAGCAGGCCTTTCCATGACCGGCGCATCAGCCGCAGGCCCGTCCACACGATGTGCACGGCCACCGCGAGCGCGACCAGCGGGTCGAGGCGCAGCCAGCCCGTGGCAAACACAGCCGCGACGCCGATGATTACGCCCGCCGAGGTCCAGACGTCGGTCATCAGGTGCTGGCCGTCGGCCTCGAGAGTGACGCTGTGCTCCCTGCGGCCGACGCGGACCAGGACCACGGCGACCGCGAAATTGATCGCCGACGCCACAACGGTCAGCGCAAGGCCGAACATCGGCGCGTCGAGCGCGCGCGGCTCGATCAGCCGCGGGATGGCGCTGGCAAGGATTCCCGCCGCTGCCAGCACGATAAGGGCGCCCTCGATGCCGGCGGCGAAGTACTCGGCCTTGGAGAACCCATAAGGATGGTCTTCATCGGGCGGCGAGGCCGCCAGGCGCAGCATGGAGAGGGCGAGCAACGCCGCCGCCAGGTTGACGATCGATTCGAGCGCATCGGAAAGCAGGCCCACCGAATCCGTGAGCCACCAGGCGAGCGTCTTCAGGCCGATCGTCGCGAGCGCCGCCGCGATCGACAGCCAGGCGTAGCGCTCAAGACTTGTAGAGGCGGTAGACACGCGCTGGGGTCTTCTCGGCGGAGGCGAGCTCGTAGAGCACGATGGACTCGCCCGAATCGGCGACGAAGCGCCGCGATTGAAGTACTCCCGAAAACTTCGCGGGTTTCATCGCGAAGATCAGACCCTTGGCTGCCGGGTGCGGGCCGGCTTCCCCCGGCTCGACCTGCTCGCAGGCCCAGCGCTTGAATGCTACGGTCTTGCCCAAACAGCGCTTCGACCACGGCGTCTGGTTCTGGTAGCGCGCAAGATACGCCGCCGACTCCAGCACACGGGCCGAGTCGAGCTCGTACGTCGCGAGATAGGTTCTGTCGGAGACCCAGCGCCGGACCGAGCGAAAGCCCGGGATCGCGAGCCGCTCCGGAAGATGCTCCTCGTCGTACCAGGCGTTGAATTCTTCTTCCATCCCCGGCGGCGGCTCGGTGAGGGTGAGGAGGAGGCCGCGCCTCATGCCTTGCTGATCACGCCTTTTTCGAGAAGGTAGGCGCGGTCGGCTACGCGGCCGGCGAAATGCCGGCTCTGTTCCGCCAGCAGTACCGTGACGCCGGAGCGCTTGAGCTCCACGATCGCCTTGGCCATCTGCTCGACGACGATCGGGGCGAGCCCTTCGGAGGGCTCGTCCAGCAGGATCGCCGTGGGATTGCCGGCGAGCGTGCGCGCGATGCAGAGCATCTGCTGCTCGCCGCCGGACATGCGCGCGCCGCGGCGCTTGCGCAGGCCGGCGAGCGCCGGGAACAGCGCGAACAGGCGCTCCTCGGTCCACGCCGGCACGGCGCCGCGCGGCGGCTGGCGCCCGACTTCGAGATTCTCGGCCACGGTCAGGTCCGTGAAGATACGCCGATCCTCGGGCACGTACCCCAGGCCGAGGCGCGCGATTTCATGGGGTTCGAGATTCTTCAGGTTCCTGCCGTCAAAGATGACTTCCCCGGAGAGAGGCTCGATCAATCCCATGATCGCCCTCAGCGTGGTCGACTTGCCGGCTCCGTTGCGGCCGAGCAGCGCCACCACTTCGCCCGCGCGCGCATCGAGGTTGACGTCGAACAGGACCTGGGCGCGTCCGTAGCCGGCGCTCAGGCGCCTCACCTCAAGTGTCGCCAAGGTACACCTCACGCACGCGCGCATCCGCCCGAACCTGGTCCGGCGCGCCCGCGGCGATCACCTCGCCGAGGTGCATGACGATCACCCGGCTGGCGAATCCGAACACGACGTTCATGTCGTGCTCGGTGAAGAGCACCGCGAGATCGTCGCTTCGCGCGAGGCCGGCGGCGAGCGCCATCAGGGCACCGCGCTCTTCCGGCGCCATGCCGGCGGTGGGCTCGTCCATCAGCAGGAGCAGCGGCCGGTTCGCCAGTGCAATCGCAAGCTCGACCCGCTTCAGGTCGCCATAGGCGAGAACGGCACACGGGCGATCGGCCTGCTCGCGCATGCCTACGCGCTCGAGCAGGCCTTCGGCCTCCTTGACGAACAACTCGCGCGCGTGGCCCCACATCGAATGATTCGCGCGGTGGTGGGAGAGGAGGGCGGTCTGAACGTTCTCGCGCACGCTCATCGAGCCGAACGTGGCGGTGACCTGGAAGGTGCGCCCGACGCCGAGCCGCCAGATCCGGTGCGGCGGCAGCCCGGCGAGGCTCGCATCGCCGAGCCGGATCTCGCCCGAGTCGGGAACGAGCTGGCCGTTCAGCATGTTGAAGCAGGTGGTCTTGCCGGCGCCGTTCGGGCCGATGATCGCCACCATCTCCCCCGCGGCGACGCTGAAGGAGACATCGCGAACGGCATGCACGCCGCCGTACGCCTTCGAGAGGTGGCTTACCGCGAGAACCATCTCTTGAAAGCACCCCCGATGCCTTGCGGGAACGCCAGCACTAGCAACAGGATCACCGCTCCGATCGCAGCCCGCCAGTAGGCGATCTCGCGCGACACCGCATCCTCCAGCCAGGTGAAGAGCGCCGCACCCCAGACCGGGCCGGTGAGCGTTTGCACGCCGCCCAGCAGAACCATCACCAGTCCGTCCACCGAGCGCGGCACGGACAAGGTCTCGGGCGAGATCGAGCCCTTGGAGAAGGCGAAGAGCGCGCCGGCAAGCCCGGCGAAAGTGCCGGCGACGATGAAGGCCGTCCACTGGAGCGAGCGGACATCGATGCCGATCGCCTCTGCGCGCAGCGGCGAGTCGCGGCATCCGCGCAACGCGTAGCCGAAGGGCGAGGCGACGATTCTCCACAGACAGGCGATTGCCCCGGCGCAAAGCGCGAGGGTGACGAAGTAATACGCCGTTCTCGATGCAAGCCAGGGCGCCGGCCAGATGCCGACGAGCCCGTTGGAGCCACCGGTGACCGCGTCCCACTGGAATGCGATCGACCAGACGATCTGCGCAAAGGCGAGAGTGAGCATAGCGAGATAGATCCCCGAGAGCCGGACGCAGAACCAGCCGAAGAGCGCGGCGCCGGCAGCCGCGGCCAGGGGCGCCGCGAGCAGGGCCAGCTCCATCGGCAGCCGCCAGCGGAGCAAGAGCAGCGCGGCCGCGTAGGCCCCAAGGCCGAAGTAGGCGGCATGGCCGAATGACACCATGCCGCCCGGCCCGAGCAGGAGGTGCAGGCTGACCGCGAACAGCGCGAAGACAAGCATGTCGGTCAGGAGGACGAGCGCATAGCCGTCGGAGAGCAAAGGCGCGATCGCCAGGGCGACGATCACAATCAGCATGAGCTTCCGGGACGCAAAACCAAAACCTTCCGTCAACGGGCCGCCGCGGACTTCGGCGAGCGGCCGGCCGAGAAGTCCCCATGGCCGCAGGACGAGCACGACCGCCATGACGATGAACTCGGCCACCAGCGTGATCTCGGAGTACCCGAGGCCGATGCAGAACGCCTTGATCTCGCCGATGAGCAGCGCGGCGAGGAAGGCGCCCGGGATCGAGCCCATTCCGCCGACCACCACCACGACGAAGGCATCGGACACGAGGGCAAGATCGATCTCGAGATTCGCCGGCTCACGCGGGACCGCGAGCGCGCCGCCCAATCCGGCGAGCGCAGCACCGAGCGCGAACACCGTGGTAAACAGCCACCACTGATCGACCCCGAGGGCGCCGACCATTTCGCGATCCTCGGTCGCGGCGCGAATCAGAATGCCGAAGCGGGTTTTCGTGAGCAAGACATGAAGAAAGGCAAATACCGCGGGGCCGAGCGCGATCAGGAAAAGGTCGTACTGCGGAAACTGCCGCCCGGCGATGGTGACCGCACCCGTTAATCCCGGCGCGCGCGGGCCAAGCATATCCTCCGGGCCCCAGGCCCAGAGCGCGAAATCCTTGATCACCAGAACGAGGGCGAACGTGGCGAGCAGCTGCAACAACTCGGGCGCGCGATAGATTCTTCTCAAGAGAAGCCTCTCGACCAAGGCCCCGAACGCGCCAACTGCCAAAACCGCGAGCGGCACGCCCGCCCAGAAGCCGACCTTGGCGGAGAGCCACACCGCCAGGTACATGCCGAGCATGTACAGCGAGCCGTGGGCGAAGTTGACGATGCGGCTGACGCCGAAGATGAGCGACAGCCCGGCGGCAACCAGGAAGAGCGAGCTCGCGCCGGCGAGCCCGTTGAGGAACTGCAGCAGAACGGCGGAGCCGCTCACTCCTTACGCAATGCTCTTATTTCCCCATCGGAAGGTTGGTACTTCGCGCCGTCAGCGTAGCGCCAGTTGACCATGGCCCCCTTGCCGCCTTTTCTGGCGAGCTGGCCTACGTACGCACCCATCGTGGACTGGTGGTCGACCGCGCGCCAGAGGATGGGACCGAACGGGGTCTGCATCTGCAGTCCTTTCAGCGCCTCGATCAGCTTTTCCGTTTCCACGCTCTTGGCTTTCTTGAACGCCTCAGCCGCGGCGTGCACGGCAGTGTAGCCGACGACCGAGCCCTGGCGCGGATAGTCCTTCCAGCGTTTCTGATAGGCGTCGCGGAAGGTCTTGTGCTCCGGCGTATTGATCTCGCTCCAGGGATAGCCCGTGACCCACCAGCCTTCCGGGGTCTCGTCCTTGAGGGTATCGAGGTACTCGGGCTCGCCGGCGAGCAGATTGAAGACCACGGTGTTCTTGAAGAGTCCGCGCGTGTTTCCTTCGCGCACGAATTTCTGCAGGTCGGCGGCGAACAGAGAGCTGAAAATGGCGTCGGGCCTGGCCTCGGCGAGCGCCTGGACCACCGCGCCGGCGTCGATCTTGCCGAGGGCAGGGGCTTGCTCGGCGACGAACTCGGCGTCGGGCTGCGCCTGCCTGAGAAGCTTCTTGAACGACGCGGTGGCCGATTGGCCGTACTCGTAATTCGGATAGACGATGGCCCAGCGCTTCTTCTTCAGCTTCGCCGCCTCGGGCACCAGCATCGCGGTCTGCATATAAGTGGAAGGGCGCAACCGGAACGTGTAGCGGTTGCCGTTCTCCCAGACGATCTTGTCGGTGAGCGGCTCGGAGGCGATGAACAGGACTTTGCGCTGGGCAGCGAGGTTGGCCACCGCCAGCCCGACGTTGGAGGCAAACGTTCCCATCAGCACGTTCGCCTTCTCGCGGGCGATGAGCTCCTCCGCGACGCGCACCGCATCCCCCGGCGTGCCGCCGTCGTCGCGCACCACCAGCTCCAGCTTGCGTCCGAGGACGCCGCCACCGGCGTTGACCTCCTCAACGGCCAGCTCCATTCCCTTCTTGTAGGGCTCGAGGAAAGCGGCGAACACCTTGTAGCTGTTCAGCTCGCCGATTTTGACGGTCTGCCCGAAAGCGGAGGATACGGACAGAAGAAACAATAATCCCAACATAGACTTGTAGGTCATTCATCACCCTTAACTTTAGCACCACGGTCGGGGCGGATGCGGTCCGTCCCGCCAGGGAAGGCGCGCCAGAATTCCTTGCGAACGAGGCTGACGATCGTCGCGCTCTTGTTGAGGCCGTGATAGCGGGCCACGACCTCGAGCATCTCGAGGTCGCGCAGCGTGGCCGAGAACGTCGTGACCTTCGCCTTGCCCTTCACCATATACAAATCTTATATAAGACTTGTATAGAGCGTCAAGCCGCCTTTCGCTCCGCGGGGGGCGGA
>Ga0208185_1000205_pt1 | contig 37262 bp, 57 predicted proteins | sample EasRivMeERMLT700_FD_187532 | JGI IMG/M metagenome (GOLD analysis project Ga0208185, IMG submission 187532) | Soil microbial communities from meander-bound floodplain in the East River, Colorado, USA - East River MetaG ERMLT700 (SPAdes) (version 2) | ecosystem: Environmental > Terrestrial > Soil... | reverse complement strand
AAATGAATGAGTCGAAAAACCATGAGCTTCTTCTGTTGTCACTTCACATGGAAGAGCATTTGTAACATCTACAATATTCACTCTTTCTGTAAGCTGTCCAATTGGGGCACTCATTTATATCACTTCACAATATAAGCTGGGCTCATTTTTAGGCGAACCCAGCTCATTATTTTTCAATACCTAGGTCAGTAAGTCTCTAAGCTAAATCGCCGAGATCGGTTACGGAACCCCATTTGTAAACCTCTACGAGGAATACATCGTTGTCACTTTGCATCACATCTGTGCCTGCTGTAAGCTGATAAACGATCGGTTTAAAGGCGTACGGATTAGGATCATACGGTGTTACATCGTATGGGCTAACCTGCGGATTGTTGAGACTCAATACCGCAGTCTCTAGAGTAAGACGTCCACCTGACACATAAGCTGTATACGCTGTTGAGTCAATAGGCTCTCCAGTAATTACATCTTTTAGTGAGAATGTGGTAGCAGTGAGAACAACGATTCTGAACCGTAGGTTATTCAACTGGTCCATACCACGAGCTGTAGGCATATCGCTCCCCAAATCGGTAATCCTTATAATTTGATTGGTTTGGAATGTAAAAGTACTATGCGTAATCACACAAGGATCAGCTTGTGTAATACCTGAAATAGTCGCATGGTATGAATCCACACCACCTGCTGTATCCGCAACAGTAAATCCATTTGTACTGGCATCTTTAAAGTTGAAAGATTGAGCTGCTGCTGAATCAATTACAGTCTCTTGAAAAGCATGCGCTGTTGTTGTTTGACCACGAAACCAAACGGAAATTGGATCTCCGCCTGCTGTTGCAGTCCACTTGGTAAGGTTGTTAAATACTACCTTATCAGGCTGAAAGTCGAATGAAAATGTATGAGCAGCACCAGCAGATATAAATTTATATGCCGCTGTCATTGTCTGCCCTTGAAATAAGTCTGACATGCTAATCCTCCTTATGCTTTAGTTGAAAGCAATGTTACGATATGAGAATCATCGAGGATTGCAGCGTTAAACCATGCTGTAAAGCCCATTGATTGAAAACGGTTCAAATAATCGTTGAACCCAAGAGGCTTCAAGATCATCTCTGTAGATACCTCATCGAGTCCTACATAACCGTAAGCATTTGCCCCAACAAAAGTGTTGTTGTAAACTGCTGGATTTGCGCTAGATACTTTTACAAGTGTAGAAGTAACCCAACGAGCTTCATCGGTTGCTCCGAACTCAGCTTGCAATACTGGCTCTTGCGAACCATATTGTGAAGTTGGAACGAATGCATCCAGATTACGAATATCTGCTTTCAAATTAACGTGAGCAGTCACCCAGAAACCAGATTCAACTGGACCTGTTCCAAAGCGGGAAGTTCCCTCAATGGTTGGTGTCATTTTCTCCGTATCATTATCATCCAAATATTGAATAGCGCGGTTTACGTCTATTTGTGTCAATTCTGTGATCGCATTACCATTCGAGCCGTTTAGGCAAGAAATCTGTGGAACAGCAGCGTCCCAAACATCGCGGGTAACTTTATCAAGCATCGTGTGCATGCACTGAGAAAGGTTATCTGCGGTTTCTGAAGCTGTATCATCTTCCACAACAAGTAGAACTTTTCGACCGAGCAACACGACTTTACCAAATTCTTGGATCGTCACGTTGATGTCGAATTTTTGTACTTGTTCAGGTGCAGGATCTGCATCTTGGGAAAGAACAACGGGATCAGAATTCAAGTTCTCTTGACGTCTGAATGCCATTGTATCGGTATTCTTTTGTGGCAGCGTAAAAGCGCGACCAAAAAGATTGTGCACGCAACGAGGCTTGGATCGCTGTAGAAGTGCACGATGTGCCCATCTATCAGCCATCGAGCCGTAGCCGGATGTTGTTGTTACTGACATAATTTTCCTTATGCCTATCTACGCTTTTTCTTCGAATTCCTCCAAGCAGAAAATTCAGAATCAGACATATTCATTACGTCTAAAGCATCGTTCATAACAGCAGCTTTTGGCACAACTCCTGGGGCATTTGGAGCCTCTTTTTTAGGAACTGGTGGCTTTGTTAGCTGCTGTTGTTGTTTTGGTGTCAATGCTTCCATAAGTGTAAATGCCTCTTCATATCTATTTGGTGCCTGGTTTATCGCAGAAGCTAGATTAGGTCTTTGTTTTAAAAATTGAGGTAAATACTCATTAACCTTTTCATATTTCTCTGGATTACTCCTGATCCAATGTCGCTCTTCAACGACTCGGACAGCTTCCTCCTGAGAGCGAATAACATCTTCTCTGGTAGCAGATTCAAAACGTGAATTATCCTCTTCTGGAGGCTTTTGTGCAGTTGCCTGAGCTTGTGCATTTCTTTGCCTTTCCCATTGAAGTTCTAATTCCAATTCCCTCTTTTGTTCTCGCAATTTCTGCGCAACAGATAAAGGAATCATTGTCTTTTTAGGTTGGGCTTCCCCTTCCTCATTTACCTCAGGAGCTTTTACATCACTTTCAACCGCTACTTCCGTTTCAGGTTGATCTAATATCTGCTCTATCGGCTCTGCTTGAGGCTTTACGGCTTCCTCATCCATATGTTATTTCTCCGTCATTTGTAGCGTAAGTTTAGCCCCTTACGATTTAGGCATAGCGCCCTTTGCTTGCAGGTAGGCGACCCCTGATTGATTAAAATCTACTTTTAGTTTTTCTCCCTTTTTTGTGGGAGCAACCATCCAAAGTAACTCTCGTATACCTCTACGATTACAAATCCACCATACAAATGAATTTGAAAGAAACGAAGGAAGTTTCTTAGTTATTTTTGGTGTATCAATATTAAAATTTTCAGGATTCATTTTATCAAACTTCGCATGAAGTGTTAAAAAATATGAACCATCAATCCATGAAAATTGTCTTGTAACATTTTCCACATAATCATCTATTACTTTTTTTAATGCTACTTTTTCGTCAATAAACTGACTTGGCAACATCAAACCACTAATAGGGCATTTCATTAAATTTCCTACAGACATAATACCTCGCGTGTGTCATCATGTTGCATATGGAAATCAATTGCGCTTTTTGTCATAAAGTTTTTAAGACTCAACTTTGGAAGACAAAAAAATATAAAAATCTTTTTTGTTCTTTTGAATGTGCTACTGAGTTTAAGAAAAAACAAGTTGAATTGACTTGTCATTGTGGCAATAAATTTTCTGTTGCAATTTTCCGATTGTCTAAAAGTAAAACAATTAGTTGTTCTACAAAATGCGGATATAAAGCTATCAAGCTTAATGCGCAAATCACTAGGCAATGCAAATTTTGCGGAAAAGATTTTAGTTTTCCAAAATCTAGAGCAAAATATTCTAAAAAAGAATTTTGTTCTCTCATTTGTAGTAATAAATCTCAACCACGAGGAAAACAAGACAGTAATTATAAACATGGAATAGGAAGATATAGAGAAATTGCTTACTCTAATTTTTCTAAAAAATGTACTTTCTGCAATAAAATAAAGAAATACATGGATGTACATCATAAAGATCATAATCGTCTTAATAATGACATTTCTAATTTGATTATTTTGTGTCGCAGTTGCCATCTTAAACATCACAAATCACATCCCACTCATCCCCCTTAAGCTATCTTGTTGCTTCTGTGCTTTTTGCAATAGCTTATTAGCTTTTTGGCCATCTGCATTGCTCGTTGGTCCGCATTCTGGTTTAACACGGCTTGCAGCACTCATTGGCGACTTTTTATATGAACACATTCCAACACCGTTGTCCATAAACTTTCCGCCACCATTTAATTTGCCTTTATCGTAGGCCATAAAATACCTCGTTTTTCTTGTTTTAAATTCGTTCATAAACTATACTCTAGTCTATGATTGTTCATTGTGCCAAGTGCGATAAATCGTTTGAAACTTATCCCTATAAAATTAAAAAGCACAAACATCTTTTCTGTTCTACAATTTGCCAGTATGAATTCAAAAAAACTAGTAGCATTCTTAAATGTAGAATATGTGAAGCATTTTTTCAAATAGCAGCACATAGAATTAAAAATCAAAAAGAATGCTTTTGTTCTAAAAAATGTGCTAACAAAGCCCTTGAAGTTCCTAGAATTACTACTAACTGCAAAACTTGCGGAATTGAAATTCAATTTCTTGAATCTAGACTTAAACATTCCAATCGCGGTTATTGTTCTCTTCCATGTTTCTATAAGAATCAAAAAACAAGAAAAACTCATTTTTGCGAAGCATGCAATAAGGAATTTCTTGTAGCACCTTCTGAAGAAAAAAACAAAAGGGGAAGATTTTGTTCCAAAACTTGCTATAGTTCGTTTTGCAAAAAAGAAAATTCTCCTAATTACAAACATGGACATGGCTGGTTTAGAAATATGTCTAGAGAAACGAGATCTAATAAATGCGAGATCTGCGATAAGATTGGAAAAACAGATATACACCATATCGATGGTAATGAGAGAAATAATACTAACAGCAATTTTATAACTGTTTGTAGAAGTTGTCATATGCGTATACACCATCTTTCTGGTAGAAGAGGAATACCAATTAAAAAGTCTCTAGAAATATTTAAAATCATCAGATTGCTCCCTCCCCACTCTCGTTCGACATGGGAGCTTGTTGAGAAGCTAAAGACTGAGTGAGTTGAATATTTTCCGCTGATCCTTGAGTCTCTGTATTAATCGCATCGGCTTTATTGAATACTTTTTGCGATACATTTTCCTGATCTTGTCTTTCTTGTAATTCAAGTGAATTGACAAAATCTAGAACTTTTAAGATACGATCTTCATTCATACTTGATATTTCAACTATAGTCTTAGCTCTTGCCAATGCTGCTTGGGCACGATTTTCCGATGCCTCTGAAACTCTTTCCTCGGCGAGGGCGTTTTTGCTAATTACATCAGCTCGTCTAGATTGAGCCATAGCAATCATCTCTTCTTTATGAGCATTTCCAAGCTCTAGAGCCATTCTTTCTTGCTCATCAATCTTCTTCTGCTGATCTGATTTTTGCTTATCTTGTGCTTCAATCGCTTCTTGTAGATCGCTTAACCCCGCCATTGAAAGAGAACGCACAATTTCTGACTCAGGAACGTCCACAATACCATCACGCTTGAGATTAACCAGTTCATAATAGTAGGCATCCTTTTGAGATTTAGAACGTACCCCTTCTTTAATTACTGCATCGTATTGTTCGAATTCTTGCTCGTAGAATTGTTCTGTAGGCTCTTCGGCTAAAATGCGCTCTACTTTTCCTGGAGGATAATGCTCTTGAATTGCCGTCAGGATGAGTCCTCCGAGGATCTGTTGGGAAGTTTCGACATTGTCAAAGATCTTACGATTTCCACGAAGACCTTGTGCAATACGCACTTGTGCTAAACGACCAGATATTTGCGTATTTCCTTTGTCATCAATCCCCATGGAGCTTTCATTGACATTGGAAAGAGTTAAAGTCAGTTGATCTAAAACCTGCTGATATTGGATAAGAGCAGGATTTGTTCCCCCGCCACTTAGTTGTTGTACAGAATCAAGACCTTGCGGAGCATTCTCGGGGTCAACACCAATGATCTTGTTTTGACCAGATTGCTGAAGGTCTTGAGGGTCAGGAACAGAACCGATCAGGTATTTAAACCCAGTCGATATATCTGAATCCATCATGTCCACAATCTTCATGTGGCGTTTGTTGAATTGACGTTGAGCACTCCAATTGCAAGAAGCTATGCCTTGGATACGTTGAGATGGCATCCATATCGATGGTTCCATGTAGCAAACGATGGGAACAAATGGATATGTTTTATTGATTCCAGTTTTGTCATCTCCGCAATAAAGAAGATGGCCATTGAGCAATATATTCAGCTCAATGAAGCTGCGATTCACATCGCGAATCTCAATATTAGGAATCTCTGATTCGTCTATTTGCAACTCTTCGGCATTGTCTCTCATTTCATTAAAACGTCTAATGCCAAACTTCAGCTTCTTAATCTCTTCATTTGGAAGATCGGTTATGTCTCGGTAATAGGAGGAATCCATGTCAACGAGGAACTTTCTTTCACGAGTCACACGCTTATAATATTGATCGTAAGCAATCAGATTCCGGTTCCGAGAAAACGTGGTAAACTCCGGATGATATTGCATGAATTTATCATCGCGATAACCCATGGAAAGACTATCGATTTCTTCAGGATCAATGAATGGTAGCAATTGTTTTGCATATTGCTTATCGATGAGATCCCGAGTGATTGCAAAAGAACAATCTCGAAGAGAAATTTCTGTAAAGGTAGGATCAAGATAAAATGAATTATAGGTCCTTTTGAAAAAGGAAATGTCTCCATTGACAAAGTCTTTGGAGTAATCCATTTGGATACCACAGAGAGAGATCCCAGACTTGAAAGATTCATCACAAGCATCTAAGAAAGTAGGAAAGCCTAAGCCCTTATCCCATATGTAATAGGAAAGCTTCGTAAATTGATCGGCTGTCTTCTGGTCCGAGCCCTCGACTGGAGAATAAATGATTTCGTTGATATTATCGCGAAGGTAGCCAGAGAAGAACTGAAGAGGACGGCGAATGATGTTGAATTCTAAAGGCTCTCGGCCTTCTTTTATCAGACTACGACGCTCATCATCACTCCAGGTATAACCAGAAGCGGCTAATGTATAGACCTGAGCATCCTTATTGAAAGGAGCCCAGTAATCATGGGCATATCGGTAATTTTCCTGAAACTCGCCACGGATTTCATTATTTGTCAGCATATTCTGACATTACGACATTCAATTTTTAAAATACAAGGTAAAAAAGAATTCCGCGATTTATCATTGACACAAATCTATGCGGGTTGATATGGTGGGAAACGTATAGTGCCCACCATAGAACCACCCGAGGCCGTGCAAGGCTTATCGGGTGTTCGCATTTCAGGCCCGATATCCCGAAATTTAATCAATAAGTAATTTTATGCCTTTTTTGCTCGAGGTCGGCATTTATTGCAACAACTAGATCTATCATGAATAACTGTACAAAGTTTAATTTTTCTTATATTTCCGCAATGACATTTTACTAACGCTAAAGAGTTAGAAGTTATTTTACCTTTATCTAATATTTCTAATATTGTTTGAGTACCAAAAGTTTTTCCTTCTAATTCTTCAACCGTAAGTTTTCTTATTATCCTTTTTGGAATGTCATGTTTTTTTATACTTTTATCAATCTCTACCCTTTTCCAGATTTCTTCTCTTAAAATTTGATATACACTTGAGTTTCTTATATTAAATATTTTGCATAATTCTTTTATTGAATACATTCCAGAAAAATATAGTTCCTTTAATTCTAAAATTTTAGAAATATTAAATTTTGTTCGAGAATTATTATCCCCCGTCCTATTTTCATATTTTCCACATCCACAAGATTTGTTTTGATAAAAATTCTTAGTACTGTAAAATTTTTTATTACCACATTTGCAAATACATTCAAAAAAAGTCCTACTTCCAATTAATTTAGCATCTATAATTTTTAGTTTACCGTTTTTTAATCCTATCATTTCTTTTTTTCTCTCAAGACATCTAAGTGCCTTCGTTATTCCAGTACGGAGTTCACATCCACACGACATACAACTTTTATTTACAATTTTTGTTATTCCACAATCACATCGCGCCTCATATTTACTATTACCCATATGTTTTAAAAATGTTAACTTTCCTTGTTTAGTGCCCTCAAAACTTTTCACTTGACATGATTTACATTTTGATTTTATCTTACTGAATTGTTTGTTTATTTCTTTGCCACATTTACATTTTAATTTATAAAATTTGTTATATTTTATTTTTATAATATCTATAACTTCTCTATCGCCTATCTTATCACCTATTTTATAAGGAAGTATTTTTTCCATATTCTTCCTGTAATTTTGAGTGATTTTTGAAATTGTAAATTTCAATAAGCAATGAATACCACTCTTGAGCGTTTCTTTGAGGTTTCAAGTCAAACCAACGAATATCTAGCTTTTTGAAAAATGTTTCCTTGTCAAATCCTGATGTATTAAAAATCCATCTAAATGCCCTTGTGAAATTATGATTTGAAAACATACTAGATGGTGTGATGCGCTTATCTTTTACGTAAGCAGAAAAATCGTAGTAAAATTCCAATATCTCATTAGGATCTTCCTTCTCGGGAAAAATGAATCTACCACTCTTTACGAACTCAAGAATGCTTGAAGTTAAACAGCCTAAAATTAATGTCAAAAGGGCTTTAGGCCTAAGTCCAGACGCGTTTAACATTTTTCTAAGTAAAATATACTCAGGTTTTTTTTGTCTTATGCAAAAATAATCGATACGATCTTCGATGCGAGAGGCCTGTTGTATGCGAGCACTGAGAGCGTGTTCATCCCGAACAGTATCAGACTTAATGTAATAGATATTAAGACCAAGCTCCTTGGCTACTTGTAATCTATGTTGACCATCGATAACATAGAAATCCTTGTTTACAATGATGGGATGCAATTCAAGTTGATTATCTTCTTCAATTGCTTTCTTAAGTTTTCGAACATGAATATTTAATAATTTAGGATTTCCATCCATGATCTTGAATTTTTTGTAATTTTGTGTGACTAATACTTCTGACATATTCCTCCTTTAGGGTTTAAGGTTTTCATAAAAAATCTCCGAATATTTTTATTCTTTTAGGGAACACCCAGTATATCTATAAAATTTATCTGTGAGTTCTACTGTAATATTTCCTTTCGGATTCCAAACTTTTGATTTGTCTGTAACTTTATTTAATCCTTTCTTTTCTAAAGATGCTAATCCACACATCATTGAAAAAGCTAATCCATATTCCATTAATTCTTCTAGGGTAGCTGTAAACTCTTCTCCAATTTCATAACCATAAGCAATCAGAGACAAAGAAAAACAAATATGCATATTTTTTTTATCTTTAATTTCATATGCATCGGCATAATTCTCTAAAGTTTCATCATCTAATGTTAATATATAAGAGTATAAATTTCCTTTTTCATTTATCAAATAATTTATCATTGGTTCCAATTCTTTTTGAATTTCCTCATGGCCGCCACTTAAAGTAACTTTTATATCTTCTTCTTGATCACTCATTTAATTTATATCCTTTTACCAATAAAATTTTATCAATAGAATTACACATATACATTGCATGAGCAAATTTATTTTTATCAAAAATGTGTGTATGTAAAAATTCTTCGAAAATATTATCCCAAGTTTCATCTGCTTGCTTTTTTTTTAAACGAAGTTCTTTTTCTTCATTTTCTGGACGTCTAATATTTTTGATAATTTTTTTATTGATCATTTTTTATCCTCATACTCACATTGAGCTGCACTAAAGTGAAGACCAACTGTAAATTTGGTCGCATCTCTTCCACAAGCACATTTGATTACATTCCCATATTGATCATATCCTTTGCCTTGTCCAGGGACATAATCAATTGATGTTATCATTCCTTTATCTCTAAACCATTTAGCAATAAGATATTCTGATTTTTGTATTTCACTCATTTTTTATCTTGGGGGGTTTGAGAGGCATCCAATGCGTTGGGTTCCGAATACAATATTTTACATGATTAGCTTCTATCCATTTATTTTTATGAGCATGATAAGCAACTACATAAATAGACTTCCACTTATGAAGGGGAGCATAGATTAAAACATGCGTTCCATCTTTTGGAGCGGATTCAATGGATTGCCATTTCACTATTTAAGCTCCATTAATTTCTTATAGATAGATTTCTCCATAGACTCAAAAGTTCTTTCAATTTTTCCTGTTTCTAAGTCAACAAAAGTAGCAACGTTATGAGCACATATTTTTATGGCATAATTTATTGAAATTTTCCATTCTTCAGCTAAAAGAGCAGGAGACATGTCTGGATGGCATAACACATATCTTAATGCCCACTTTAATCTCTCTTCACTTTTTTTTGTCATTTTGTAGTTAACCTTTTAGCTTTAGGAATGGATGGAGCTGGCTCTTTCAATTTCTGTGGATCGACATTTCCATGATAGACAAGTCTTTCAATGAAGACTTTACGACACTTTTCTGAACAGATGTATAACTTCATACATCGCGTTCCATCTATTTTCTTAAGATGATCAGATGGCGATTCACAAATCCAACATTTAAGCGAATCTACTGTTATAGATCCTTGTACAGTACTCATTTTATATCCCCCTCACATACCAATTTCGTTTCACTTCATAACGCTCAATTTCCTTTTCATCCACTTTATCTACGATCCATAAGCCTGGAACTTTCTTCAGCTCAATAATCGCTCCCACCATTTCCGGTGTGACTACATTAAGAAAAGCTACAAGTACTTCACCAGTTCTTGTAAGACTCGATTCTCCTTTCTCCTGAATTACTTTTGCCAATTCACATTGTCTCATGTGTTTTCTCCAATTTATGTTCTTGTTCTAATGTTTTAAGTCTTTGCATGGAGAGTGACGAAGGTTTGCTATGTCCTCTTTCCCATCTATTGACTGTCTGAAAAGAAACTCCAATAAGGTGAGCTAAGGCCTCTTGAGATAATCCTAAGCGCTTTCTTAGGGCTTTGATTTCATTCATTTCTTTTTCGCTAATTTCCAAAATATTTTCCATCTCTTTAACAAATATAGACGAAGGTTTAAAGCTATTTCTTTCCCAAGAACCAAGTGATGATGTACTTACCCCAACAAGCTCAGCGAATGCTTCTTGAGATAGTCCTAAACGCTTTCTTAGGGATTTGATTTTAGTGGGAGTCATTCGTTTTCCTGATATACGTTATGGTATAACATGAAACTAAATTATTGGACAAGTGAATCTTTCTAAAATAGAGACTTCCGGCTAGAAACTGCCTTCTTATGCTTGGCTAAAGCCTCTTCTCTATTTCCTACATTTCCTGCTTTATCTATGTTCAAAGCAAGAATACGAAAACTATCTGAGCAATGAGAAGCAAAGTTATGAAGAGGTTTTGAACTCCAGCATCCTTGATTATCGTTCCATTGCTTCCGATAGGAATCTAAATACTTAATGCCAGTTGCACACTTCTCTTCATCGAAATAGCATCTGTGGAGTATGTTTCGAACTGAATCTATTCCTTCTTGAATTCCAAGATTTAACGATTGAATAAAACGAATACCAAGAGAACGAGCTATTTCAGTTCTTGTCAAACCACTTCCAAATTCATGTTGAGAGGCATCGTGAGGAACAAAGTGGTTTTCGTAAGTATAGCCCTTTGCTTTCAGCCAAGATATGTAAAACGGTAGAGCTTCACCTGAATTCTCGTAATACTCCAAGAGATTAATGCGTTGACCATCAAGTTGAAATAACCATATCGCCGTTGAATCTGCATATCCTAAATCCCATGCTGTATGCACAGTTTTTGTAGGATTGTGAAAGACTTTTGTGATGCGTCCATCTTTTCTTGCTTTCGTCAAATGATTAGAGTAATAATTGCCATCTAAGGATGTTTCCCAAGACTCTTCCGGAATACTTGGATACTCCCGCTTCATGTCTTCTTTTTGACTTTCTAACTTTTTGACATACCACGCACGTTGCCCTAAGGATAGTTTGCGATATGTTTTTGCTTCGATTGTATGAAAATAGTTATCCATCTCTGGAGTGATGAGAACATTTTTAGGCTCTAGAATATATGAAGGATCTGTGTCCCAAGAGTAAAAGTGGAAGCGAAAATCTAATTTCGTAAGTGGTTTTCCACTCCCTTGCATATCTTGCGCAGTTTTACAAATGTCGAAAAAGTACCCGTCACGACCTTCTGCTGTACTTTCGATAAATACATATTGACCTGCTGCAATTGTATTAAGTGATCCTGTAATGATCTCTCGAGCCTTTTCGGGATATTTTGCCGACAGTTTTGCCATCTCACTGACATGGAGATATTGTAAAGTCTGTCCACGCATAGATGTTCCTACACGTATGCTAGAACCATTTGAGAAGGAAAGCTCTCGCGCACTATCAAGATTTGCAGGAAGTATCTTCTTCAAAGCATCGGGTAGATTATCGTATGCAAACTTAACGCGACGAAAAAAGATCTCCGAATCTTCTCTTGTGTGGCAAATGATCCCTGCGCTGCAATTGCTATTGAAGAGGCAACGATCAAGAAATAGAAGTCCAATAAATGTGCTGATACCTAGCTGACGAGCCTTTAAAACGATATTACAATACCACATATCGTTGTAGAGTCGTTTTTGTGCCCAATTCAACTTGAAGATGACTTTACAACCTTCTTTATCGATGATGTTGTATAAGTGATTGATGCGCCAAAAAGGATCTGATAAGGTATCTTGAGCTATCTTAATGTCAGTTTTGTTCATGCTCAAAATTGTTATAGACATCTCCACCATCAGCAATCTCAAGCATGAAGTGAAGTTGATCTTTTATATCCTCAATTCCATAAACCCAATTGCGAATTAATTCATCCTTTTCGTCTTCTTGCATATCTGAAAACCATGTTGGGTAATCCTTAGGCCTGCTTGGCAATAGATCTTTTTCGAATAAAGTATGATCCAATAAGACGCGCAATAGGATCGATAATCTTCCTAAATCTTCAATCCTCTGTCTCATTTGCGAGCTCCTTACTTGTACCATCGATATTTTTTAGAATGAAAGAAAGAGGGTTTTCAGCATCGCCAGAGAGCTTTGTTTCGGTACGCTCACTCCAACCACAGATATTTCCCATGACAAATTTAGTGAAGCCCGCATTGAATTCATCTAGCAAGCCACCTTCAGCTAATTTTGTCTCCTGCCATTGACGTACTTTATTCATGACTTCCGCAAACTTACTGCTGACAGCAGCGAATTCTGGAAATCTTTGAGGAGAGTATCCCCTATCTAAAGCGAAACGTTTGAAATAGATATTTTCTGGTTGTTCTATCCATTTTTCAAAAGCCTCCGCTTCTGCTTCGATAAATTCTGTAGTATATTCTTTTGGTCTTCCACCTTCGCAATTAACATTGTATGGAAGATGTCCTATAGGTGGAGCAGGTTTTTTAGGTACTTTCATTTATGCTCCTGATGTTTTAAAAGTTATTCTATGTTTCTTGCATAATATATAAGGAGATTTAAAGAGAAAAGTGATATTTTCAAGTTGGGAAAGGAGGTGTATACTATTTCTGCACCATTTTCTGTTAACCTAAGTCAAAAGACTCAGGTAGAAGTAAATGAGTCATGCCACTGCTGCATACCATTTAGAAAAAGAAAGGACAACAACGTTGTCATTTTAACGGATGAAGTTTATTACCGAACCACGATTCAAGTGGAGAGGTATAATCCAAAGAAACTTCAAGTTCCAAAGCCATCAGCGCCAAACGGCACTGAATCTGGCATTAAGAAGTGAATCTTAACAGCATAGTGCTTTGAGATAACCTGATTATAGGCCACTTCGATGCGCTCATCGCTATCGGCGCGTCCTGGTCTATAATCGTTTGTGATAACCTCGCAGCATGCATCGAGTAAATATTTTACTGATATTGGCAAATTATCATGTTTATCTAGCTTTCTAGGAGCGTATCGTGTTATATTGATATGGCACGGCACCTTTAATAGGGGGCTTTTTGGTCTAAGGAGCATATATATGAGAGCTTTTTGCTTCTTATGACGTTTGTGTTTGACTCGCCAGTGGTCAGTACAATTAGCTTCGCTGACGGTGCGGATGGGGATGGTTATTTCGACCCAATTGAGGCCAGAAGTGCAAGAAAGTTTAAAAGGTTCATCAACTTTAATATTCATTATACACTTTTACGAAAACTCACCAGAAGCTCCAGGATCGCGTATTTCATGTTTTACGTACGATTCTGCCTTTTTCATTCGTTGCGATCAAGGATAGCTGTTTCTGTGCGAAATTAGGCCATCCTTGATCATTGATTGAATCTTAAAACGGCATTTGATCACCGTTTTCATCTTTTTTGGTAAAAACTGATTTTGATTCCCAGGATCTCTTTTCAAGGAATTCCTTTATATCTTTCTCCAAAAAGTTACTGTCTTGAATAAAAGCTTGATAAAATTCTTTCTTACCATTCTTCGAAACACCGAAGCCTGCGACGTTCCAGAACATGCCACCGTTGCCGGCTTTTTTCCGGATGTAGGCGACGCGGTACTTGCCTTCCAGGCATAGGTATACGAGCTCTTTTATATATTCATCTTCTTGAAAATGTTCATGACTTACGAATTCAAACTTGTTCATTTTCTCTCCTATAACATATTCTTGATTTTTATCATTTTAGATACTTTTTCTTTAAATTCCTGTTCAACATAGGAGAAAAACACAGGTTCTGCATTTCCTGCTATGGATTCAAAAAGAATGCCTGTTTGATCTTTTTTATTACAGTGATAATGTCTGCAACGCCATCCTTGATTATTTTCGAATCTATCTTCTAATTCTTTTGTATATGCTTCATTTTCTATTATTCTCGGTTTAATATCTTCTTTGATTTCCCAATTTGCAAGAGTCTTAGGCCAATTTTTTATTTTATTTTTTCGACCTGGCGATCGAATTATAAAGCTCATTGAATCCTGAACATTTTCGATAGAGCCTTTGATCTTGATGCATTTCGCGAGTTCGTCTTTCGTTAGAAAGATACCGGTAACGACTTCAATTCTTTGCGGCTCTTCTTTCTTTGGAAAAGAAAAGTCATCAGTCAAATCGGAGGGATCCGAAAAAGAAGAAGGGTTGGGATGATGACTCTTTAAATCTAAACTCTCTTGATCTTGATTGTGACCCTTCTGCTGACCCTTCTGCTGACCCTTCTGCTGACCCTTCTGCTGACCCTTATTTTGTTTAAAAGCACTTGCTACTAGTGTGTAGACTGTAAAAGTGCTGACCGTTTTGCTGACCGTCTTTTTCAAAAACCCTAACCCTTTTAGTTGATTTATGCTGATCTGAATTTTTTTTGGAGATATACCTGTCTCAGTAGAACATGAATCTCTACCAAACATAAATTCAAAAGGATCGAGTTCTAAATTTCGCTTTTGTTTTTTTAGAGAAATTATATTTTTTTCTGGAGAAATTCTTTTAAAAATCCAACGAATAAATTTCATCATATTGGGATCGGTGATGAAATCATCAGTGAAGAATTCTTCAGGAATCGGAAAAAACTTATAAGGAATTTTAGCCATGGAACCTCACAAAAGGGTTGATTTTATTTGTGAGGTGAGATACCATTGGAGGTACTTTAGATCTCTGTGGTATCTCACCGCACTAACGCCTTGAATTAAATTCGGGGCGTTTTTTTTTGTCAACTTATCTTTTACTGCACCAGCAATAAACCTTGCGTTTATGATCATATTTCCCCGTGTAAGTATTCGGCCTGATGATGACGTAATGACTATAAATATCGGTGGTGATAAGGAGTTGTTTGTATTCTAAGAAGGTAATGATCGAACGGATATGCTTGTCGCTATGATATTCATGGTAGAGGCTCGTATTGAGCTCTAGTGTGTTCTTACACACTTCCGCCATGAGATCGAGGCAAATGAAGCCGTAATTGTTTATTCTGTCTGAGCAGTCATCACAAATAGGCGTTTGATAGTGTCTCAGCATCTATCCTGCTATATTAGGAAACAATATTCCCTTGATAATGCAGTGACATCTATATTTGCAATATTTTATAGATCTTTGCCGGAAGATTCTGAAGATGAATGACTTGCATTTTTAATTTTAGAAGGAATCCAATCGTATAATGTGACGCGACCATCTGTTTCTACTTCGATTGCATAGGCAACGCGCAAAGATATGCTTCCATTTCCTTGAATCAATCTCCCTAAATTTCCTGGAGTGGTTCCTACTTTTTTTGCAAAATGATTTTGTCTAATGCCTTTTTGCTGAAGATATTTTGCGAGCTTATTCATAGAGGATTCTCCGTTTATTTTTATGAAAGATCACTTTGTGTTGACATAAATAACACTCGAGTGATATATTCATGATTATAGACGGGATGAACCGTTTATGTCAAGTGTGAGGATATCGTGAACACAAAAGAAGCGATAAAGAATCTAGAAATGATGAGTCTAGAATTAGGAAAAGAGGCGAATAAGCCAAGAAATTACAACACAGAATTCTCCTATTATTTGGAGATGATGAGTTTTGAAATGCATAAAATGGCCAATGAATTGCGTGAACTTTCGCTAAAAATATAGCATAAGGAGATCGAGTATGTCAGCATGGAAAGAGTTTAGTTATTCAGAACTGATGTCAATACAAGGCATCGAATTAGACGAAGTTGACGCAGATTCGTGTCAAGATGAAGTTGACGCAGATTCGTGTCAGGTTCGAATCAATGTATGTGAATATGATGAATGTGGATGTTATGGTGGATGTAACAGATGTTTAATTGGATAAAAAAGGGAAAGGTATGACCCTTTCCCTAGTCTAAATAAAGATGCTAGGGTGATCTGCAGGATTCCCCAGCTGAATGAAGACAAACCCTATAGGGTTATAAATGAATAGACTGAAAACTTACAAGAAAAAAGGAAAAAACTATGAAAACCTCAGAAAATATAAATGAAATAGCCAAAGCAATGGCTTTAGCTCAAAAGGAAATTAAACCAGCTGCAAAAGATGGAGTAAATCCACACTTTAAGAGCAGTTTCTCAACATTATCTTCAATATGGGAAGCCATTAGACAGCCATTAACTGAGAACTGGTTGACAGTCTGGCAAGATGTCATAACAGGAGAAAAAAGTGTTTCGGTGACAACTAGAATTTTACATGTTTCTGGACAATGGGTTGAATTTGGTCCTCTATCAATGCCATTGGCAAAGTTTGACCCACAATCGATTGGTAGTGCTACTTCTTATGCAAAAAGATATGCCTTATGCGCTGCAATTGGTGTTGTATCTGATGAAGATGGCGATGATGATGGAGAAATATCCATGGCAAGACCAAGTGGTGTTCCTGTTTCGAAAATATCATCAAATCAAGTAGCCATATTGCTATCCATGGAAGCTATACTTCCTAAAGAAGCTAAAGAAAAACTTAAGAAATGGTTAAAGAATTCTTGTGGGGTAGAAAAATTTGAAGATGTGACCTCTGATTCCTATAAGAAAGTGCATTTAGCCTATGACAATGCTATAAAATTTATTGAGCAAAGTAAATTAGAGGTTGCCCATGTATAAAATGACTGAAGAAGAAATGATTGATATCCTTAGGGATAACATTTTAGAAGAAATTGACCATCACTTAAATCGAGCTGTTAGGCTATTTGATGATCTTAAAGAAATAGATCCTAAATCAGTTCCTAAAGATATATCAACAGCTTATGGAAATGTACAAGTATTCATGGAATATGTGGAGAAAAATTATGAAAAAAATTAGCTGCTTTCAGGGATCACCTGAATGGCTGGCATGGAGAAAAGGACTTCTTACAGCAACAGATGCTGCTATCCTTTCAGGAGTTTCTCCCTATGTCACTCCATACGAAGGATGGCAAAGAAAGATTGGACAGATTCCTGAACAAATAGCGAATTCTGCCATGCTACGAGGTCAACGAGATGAACCCATAGCACGAGATATGTTCATTGAGCAGTATGGTATTGCTATGACTCCTTGCTGCATTGAGAGCGAAGTTTACCCCTTTCTAGGGGCTTCTTTGGATGGTATCAGTGATTGCGGGAAATATCTGCTTGAGATTAAATCCACGGCTCCAGTAGATGAGATTCCGATCTATCACATGTATCAAATGCAGCATCAACTACTATGTACAGATAACACGGCAAAAATATGCTTTTATGTAACCATATGGAACAACCAGATCTATGTGAAAGAAGTTTATCCCGATATAATTTGGGTTCAAGATTATTTAAATGAAGCAAAGAAATTCTGGGAATGTGTAGTTTTCTTTGAACCTCCTGAAATTTCCTCTAAAGATTATAAAGACATGAATGGAAGAGACGATTGGAATTTCTATGCAGATGAGTATCGTAAGATTTCAGAAGAAATAAAAAAATTAGAAGAAGTAAAGGATAAACACAAAAAAGAGTTGATAAAACTATGTGGAGAAGATAATGGATATGGCCATGGGGTTAAGGTATTGAAAAAGATCACAAAAGGACGCATTGACTTTGAAAATATTCCAGAGTTATCACAGATAGATTTGGAAAAGTATAGAAAAGAATCCATATCTTCGTGGACAATCATGATGGACAAGAAATCATGAAAATTGGAGATATGATGAAAAGTATATTTACGATATTAATGCTCTTAAGTATTCTGCTCTTAATCACTAGCTGCTCGTACATCAACTCAAAACTGGGATGGGCAGATGATCATATAGGAGAAGAGCTTGTTGAAAGTGCAATTGAAGGAAAGACTGGTTTAGATGTTGATCTTACACCTACCACTAAGGAATAGGTAATGGAAGACGAAAAACCAAACGTCGTAGGTGTAAGTTTAATCATTATGTTTACAGTTATAGTTCTTTTTGCCTTGTTTTTCACTTGCTACGCGTAGATAATGATTTTAGAATAACCAGGAGAAGCATCATGGATCCCGCACGTTCTATCGAACCACGAAGACATTCAGAGAATTTTTTTTCAGATCTACAGCAATCAGCATCATCTAGGCGTCTTGAGAAATTAAAAAAAATTACACTTTTTGCATTGAGCCTTTTTGCAATCATAGCCATTCCAGCAACTGCTGGTTATGGTGTTGCATATTTATTACAGTATCGTTTCAAACAACGTGTGATGTGTGCTGCAATATCGGTTGCAGCAGGATTGATCATGAGTGTTGCATATAAATACTTCAAAAAATCAAGAATACAAGAGCCAGAAGAAGAAGAAACTGTTGTCGTGAAAAAGAGTTGGTTAAGTAGATTTACATCTAAACATGTAGAGAAAAATCCTCCTGAAAAAGCATGATTGAATCTGTCAGACATTCAGATAGCTCTATCTCTAATATAAGCCAATCAAGTTCATCTAATGCATTTCTGAAAATAGGAAAAATTGTCACTCTTGCTTTAGGTATTCTTATCATCATGGCTATTCCTGGCATCATGGCATATGCCATCTCAGCTCATGTTGTAGGGGTTTCTTTCAAAACATGTGTGATTGTAGGTAGTGTGACAAGTGCCTTATGGACGATCCTTATCTTGGCACTTAAACATTACGATAAGTCAAGACCTGTATCAAATTCAGTAAATAGTGATGAGGTATTGCCGGAAGTTATTCATCAATCAAATCCTGTTCTATTAGATAAAGCAGGCGAAAAGACCCCTCTTGATCCTACAGATCATACCACACATTTAAAAGTAGATATTTCAGATTCTTATGAAAAGACCTCTACAGAGCCTCTAGTAGTTTATAATGCAGAAGAAGAGTCATTAGAATCTGCTGAAACCAATCCAGAACCCGTTACGAAAGATGATTTAGACGTCCCTCCATTGATCCATCATAGTAATGGGAAAAAAGTCACATGGAGTAAATTGAAGAGATATCAGATTAGACGCAGTCCAGCGCATGAAAGTAATTTAACAGCGAATAATTTTCCACCTACTGTGCATGAATGTGACACTGAAGATGAAATGGATTCTGATAATGAATGTCCTGTAGCACCTTCTCCTTGTTATCGAACTATTTATAGGCCTCAATATCAAGAAGTGGAAGAAGCCCATCCCGATTCTGGACCATTATCAACGATAAGTCCAAAGAGAGTATTCTGGTCCACTTCAAGTATTAGAAATCCTGAGCCAAATTCAGATGACGAATTAGCCGACTCTAACATCTCTTGATTTTCTATCTTTATATTCTGGTTGAGAAAAAACTAATTCCGCATAAGCATCAGGATCAGTCGGAAGAGATGGTATTCCCTTTTTCCTAAATTCTTCATCCCATTGTTCCTTTAATCTTTTGAAACATTGCTCATATTTATGCATCAAAATGTATTGAAGACGTCTTTTCATATCCTCATCAAAAAGATCTGCGTGAATATCATTTTTTATCACTTTTTTCTGAGTTTCTGAAAGAGTGAATAACTCTTGATCATTAACCGATATTTTCATTTTTTTTCTCCTAAAACTCTAATTGACATGAAATACTACTTTCATTAACAGTAATTGTTTTTGTACCACCAGTTACAGTAACCGTAAAAGTCATTGTATCTCCGGAATCCATATCTCCTAAAATTGATCCACCTCTACTTAATGCATTATTTCCAGGATCCTTCGTAGCTGCTGGATTTTCTCGATTACATTCATAAGATCTATTAGAAGTAACAATTGCATTGGTTAAAATAGTTTGAGCTCCTATAACTGTGAGTAGGTTAAAAAAGGCAAAGCGATATCGACCTGTGAGAGGAGCTGTAAATACACCTGTACCAGTGTTGTAATCTGCATTCTGATCAAAGATTTCACTGTCTCCAATGATAGTAACCACTGTTCCATCACCTGTAGCATTTGCGGAGCCTCCTGTTTTAATAGCTAAATAGGCAGGCTGTAAAGTGCTTCTTGTATGTCCATATCGTGCTACAAGTGGTGTTTGTGTTGTTGTATTTACAGTAGAGGAGGTAGAACCAAAATTTATATCATTATATTCAATAGTACCTGCACCCGTAATCGCATTAGTATTCGTAGAGGAAATATTTACTCCATCGCAAATTAATGATGATCCAATAGACATAGTGGATGCAGTTCCAGCAGTAGCTGTCGATCCTCTCATTATATTTGTTCCAGAACCTCCAATTGTCAAAGAAGTCGTATTAATAGAACTTGTATTATGATGACATTGTCTATTTTGAAGAAGATTTGTGCCCGATGTTGTGATAGCCAATTTGAAATAGCAAAAGAACAAATTAAGTTCTCCAGCACTAGCTGTCGATGCTGTGAGAGATGCTCCACTATTTGAAAAATTGCAAAATTGTATATTCATCATACCAGCAGAAGAATGAGCAAATAGACCGATTCCTGTGGTACCTAAATCTCCTGCACTATCACTTATATTTATTGCAGAACTTGCTGAGGATGATGAATATGTGATGCCTGTGTTATTCGTGCAATTTAGATAGCAATTCTCAAGATTCACGATTGATGCTGCAGATCCTGTCACAGCCAATAAAGCTGCTGAATTTGTCTGAAGCTGAATTCCTGAAATCGTTACTGATCCGGCAGTTGTCAATGTACATGTACCAGAAATGATCACATGGCCTGTTGCATTCTTTGAAGAATCACAGCCAAATGCAGTTAAGTTCACTCCAGCTTTTAGAGTTAAATTCTCAGTGTAAGTTCCTGGACGGATAAAAATAGTTTGACTAGATGATGCAGCTGTCAATGCTGATGCAATAGTGGTGTAATTGGCTCCCTCTGCAATCGTTGGAGCAACAATGAATTGAGCTACTCCGTATCTGTTATCGCTGCCGTTTACTGTCACTTATGCCTCAACTAATAATATTAAAACCATTCAACCACTATAATTTGACCATTAGCTCCGTTTCCTCCTGCTCCGCTATTAGCAACTGCGTCGATGCCTCCACCACCTCCACCACCTCCACCACCTGGAACGGCACCATTTCCACCATTTCCACCAGCAGTGGCGCCCCCAGCTCCGACAGAATAACCTCCGCCTCCGCCTCCGCCGAAACCACCCAAAGCAATACCTCCCGAAGTGGGTGTGACTCCATTAGATCCATTGATTCCGGTAGACTCTAATCCTCCAGCAGTTCCAGTAATAATTACTGTGCTATTTATTCCATCCACTGAAGAAGCGGCGCCCCCTGCTCTTTCTGTGACAGAATCTGCACCACCTCCACCACCTCCACCAGCAGCTACAAAATATGGCACGTTTTTTCCAATGTTAGCAGCAACGTTACCTGCTATAACTCTTCCTTGACCACCACTTGTAGCGCCAATGCCAAAATTGGCTATTGTAGTATAGGTTGTATTTCCATCAGTACTACCACCACTTCCACCGCTTACTGATGCTGTTGTTCCGCCAAGTCCATTTTGACCAGCAGTTGTAGAAGTAACTAAAACACCAAAAGAAGTAGTTCCACCATCCGTTCCCGGATTTCCATTGGTGGCGTTTGTGGTTTGTGCTGCTCCTCCAGTTCCACCAGCTCCTATAGTAAAACTTTCTGTATTACCAAAATAAGAAGTAGGACCAAAGAAATAAAGACCACCCCCTGGACCTCCGCCACTTCCACCACCAGCAGCAGCACTAGTTCCTTTACGACCAGAACCTCCTCCTGCTCCTGCACCCCATAACCAAATTTCTACCATTTGAGTTCTAGAATTTTTTGTCCAGGTACCTGGGCTATCAGCAAGATTGTATGTAGTCACTTTGACAGAATTATTTATTGAATTGTTTGTAGCCATTAATTAAAACTTTATTTTATGTCAGTGTCCAATTACCTATAGATGAAACAGCTTGCCAGGAAAGAGCCGTTGCATTAAACCGCAGTGAAATTGAATCACCAATTGCCGTGGAAACACAAGTTCCTCCAGAAGCAGTTACTACATTTCCAAGACGTATCGTTTGACCTGTATTAGCTGTTATCGTCAAAATATTAGCTGATGTACAAGCAAAAATAACTAGATCTCCGTCTACAAGACCCGCTGTAGCAGGCAATGTTCTTGTTGCTGTGGCTGTAACAAATTCACCTGTGTTTAGACTAGATGTAGCACTTCCACCTACTTGAGAAAATGGTGGACTACTAATAGTTAGAGTACTTACCGATCCTGAAGTTTTGCTTCCAGATCTTCCTAATATATTCCAATTTCCTAGAGTTGGAGATAAAGCACCTCCAGAATCTCCTGTGATCGTTTCACCAACACCAGCTGAATTTATTGAAACAAAACCAGTTCCATCAACGGTAAATCGAGCTGAGTCAAAGTGAGATACTCCGTTTAAGGCAACCGTTGATCCTACTACAGCTGTTGATCTTTGGATTTCCATTCTAAAAGAATTGGCGGCAATGGAGTTAGATCTAATGACATTTGCGCCTACTGTTCCTGTCGCTACCTGCCCTCCAGTAATCGTGATCAACCCGGCTACAGTTGGAACCACGGGATTCGTCCCTGGGGCTGTAGAAGCGTCTACTGCGATACTATCAATAGCTAATCCTGTACCACTAAGTTGGACGAATCCATTAGCATCAACACTAAATGAAGCTGAATCAAATGATGCAAGTCCTTGACTTGTGGTATCAGTAGCACCAACAGCTTGAGTTCTTTGGACGTTTACTGTAATTGTATTTCCAGAACCCGTTGTAAAAACAGGCACAACACCAGCTGGGACAGTGTCTCCTAGAATCTCCAAAGTATTAGCTATTGGTATAGCAGTTCCTACATCAGCAACAAATTCTGTTGGGATCTGTGGATTACTGCCTTCAATGTCTATGATACTAACTTGTGAAATAACAACCCCCTTAAATCCTTTTGTCGAGGCGCTCAATGAGAGTATAAATATTTTCTAGTTTCTTCTCTTTGATAAATGCGTCTTTTTTATAGGCTTGGATCTCTTCCATAAGACCAGAAAAATCTATCTTCTGTGTATTGATAATTTCTAAAAGCTCTTTCTTAACTTTTTCAGCTTCAGAAGGCTTAGCAGCCATTTCCACTTTATATTTATTGAAATTTTCAAAACTATCAGACGATATCTTAGCAATAGATGATTTCAATTCTTTCAATTCTTTGGAAATGACATCAAAACAAGCATCATGGAATTCTATTATCTCGATTATCTTTTCTTTTTCATGTTCTAATGTCTTATCAAAATTATGAATCAGATCATGAAAATCATCTAGACGTTTGTTTGCAGCATCAAATGCTTGCAATAAATCATTCATCTTTGACATAGCATCAGATTTATTATTTTCGACTAAAGAAGATAGTCTATCAAAATTTGATTTACGTTTAAGATTTTCGCTATTGCAAAGGGCTTTATAATGATCAAATTCTCTCTTTTGAACATCTAATGATTTTCTTAATTCATTTAGTGAAAGATTTGTAGCCAGCATTTGATCATTATGGTTGATGATCTCTTGCTGGACTACCAGCTCAAATTGCTTTGATATATCATTGCGCTTCAACATTAATAAAGTATCTCAATGTAAACATCACCAGATACAGGTGCTGTTACTTGTTTCACATAAAACTGCGTGCCTACTTCCAAAACATATTTATCATCAAATTGTGGATTGATATTTGACTGAATGTCAAAAAGCTTATAGCTTCTTGCCGCTACAAACAGTTCTCCTGCAACAAGAGTGTTGTCTGTCGAGAATATGAGATCTCCCGCCGTGTTATTAGTGATACAAAAAGCACGCGTCATATGTGTAGTAGCGGAACCTACTACCGCATATACTGCCGATATGCCAGCAAAGCCAAGTGTTCGTAATGGTTCAAAAAATGCTCTAGCTACCATTTAATTTCTCCTATTTGCATTCTGATGTACATGCTTCTTCTTTTTCACTTTCCTGTTTTTGTGATTCGGCTAAATCTTTTTGTTCTTTATGAGCTGCAACCATTTTTTCTACAGCATACCCTTTTAAGCTCATTAAATAATCATGAAACTCCCCAAGAGGTGTTTCATTCTCTACAAAGACGTTAATTTTACCACATTCACTAGAAAATTTTTGTACTGAAATTTGTGTCATAAGTCTACATGTCTCCACGCTTTTTTGTTTTTAATGTCATAGATAACCTGACAACTTACGTTATAATTTTTTGCGATTTTTGGTCCAGAGATTCCATTGTGAACATGATTTTTTATCTCTTTTACTTGATCTTCATTCAGTTTTGCGCTTCCATGTTTTGATCCTCTAACTTGTCGGCCCGTTTTAATTTTATCATCCGTATTGTCTTGATGTGTACCAATAGCTAAATGTTCGGGATTAGTACATATAGGGTTATTGCAAATATGCCTAATTAATTTACCTTTCGGAATAAGGCCTCTATGAATCATCCAAGAAGCTCTATGTCCTTTAGTGGTTCCTAATTTATAACTGCAACTTAAAAGTGTATATCCTTTTTCATCAATATATCCGGTCCAATCCCAGCAACCTTCTTTTCTCACAACATATTTTTCATAATTTTCTTTAATTCTTTCTAATTTTTCATTTTGTGTAGCTTTTTCAATCTTAAATGGTACTAGCCATGATTCAGTTTTTTCATATAGACATTTTGAGCTACAGTATTTTGTCCTTTTTAATCTATATTCTGAAACTTGATATTCATTTTTACAATTTTTACAAACACAAGTTACCATTTTTCTCATAATCCCTCTCAGATTATCTCTCTTTAAAAGATTCGCCAGGCACTAGAGTTGTGCTTTTCGGGCCGTCGCCCTAGGCTAATCAAATTCTAATTACTACGTTTGGCCTACCACGACGTAAACGAAGCTCGAGACGTCAGTTACAGCGGCAGCTCCTGTTACAGAAAATGATGCTACAGTAAACGAAGCTCCTGCACTGATTGTATATACTAAGAATCCAAGTGCTGGTGTAGCATTTAATGCAGATCTTGAAATGAAGATTCTATCTGTGGCAGCAATTCCAGTATGGTTAATAGTAACTGTCCCACCAATCAAAGTTCCAGTTCCGATGTTATCAGTTGCCGCGCCGCCATTATAAGAAAGCTTAGTTGCTACCGAAATTAAACCAGAAGCATTTAAAGTAGTGAACGCACCAGCTGCTGGAGTTGTGCCTCCAATTGCAGGAGGAGTAGCTAATTGCTGAGATACTTTCAAAGGAGTCATCGCTACGTTATCGTTTGTCGCAGCTTGTGCTTCTGCTGTAGTTGCAAGTTGCCCAATCCCAGAAACGGTTTCAGACCATGCTGGAGCACCGGCTATTGCTAAAGCATCCGCATAAGCTTTTGTAGCTACTGGAGAGCTGTTATCTGTAATTAAAACAACCCCTTCAATCAAAGTAGTAGCTGAAGGAACTAAACCACCTACAGCGCTTGCTAAAGTAGCTGGGCTGATATATAGTTCATCTGCATCTCCAGCAGCAGCTTCTGCTGCGGTAGCTGCTCGTGTGTCACCTGTGATATGACTATTGGATTGACGACCATTGTAAGAATTGGAACGACTGAACTTGGGCATTTTAGTTCTCCTTTATGTGGAACTGTTTTTTGATTTCACAATACAGAATACGATATTCTCCTGATAGTAAATGTTGACGTAAATATCTGGAAGTGCCATAATGAAGGCATGGGTGAAAATAAAGAAAAAAATTATATTAAGACAACTTTATATATGAATAGAAAATTGCATGATGAAGCAAAACTCATGGCAGTTTATACTCATACTAGTATGTCGCATATTATGTGCATATCTTTAAGAGAAAAAATAGAGCAGTTAAAGAGAGAAATTAATGTCAAGAAATCCAATTAAAGTTGAAATCGGTCAGAAAATAAGAAATTGGACTGTAATTGAATTTGATGAGAAAAACATAAATAAAATGACTTATTATATTTGTGAATGCAAATGTGGAAAAAGATCTTCTAAGGCAATATGTGATTTAATTAGAGTGGGTCCTAAGCAATGCAAATCATGTGCTTGTAAAGAGAGAAATTTTGGTGCATTTGGAAGAAAAAATTCACCTGACATGACAGGAAAAAAAATCGGTAAATGGATAGTTCTTGAAAAAGATTCATCAGGAAAACTGCCTATTCATTGGAAGTGTCAATGTGAATGTAGAACGATAAGTATTATATCAGGTGCAGAATTAAGGAAGGGAAGATCAAAACAATGTAAAAATTGTATGATAAAGCATGGTGCATGCAAACGCAATGCAAGAATGTCAGAATATAATTCATGGTTTAATATGAGAGCACGATGTCTTAATCCTAAAGAAATAGGATATAAACATTATGGTGGAAGAGGCATAAAAGTTTTTCCTGAATGGATAAATTCCTTTGAGAGGTTCTTTGCATATATGGGGAAAAAACCTACTCCAATACATTCTATAGATCGTATAGATGTTGATGGTAATTATGAACCTGGGAATGTGAGATGGGCTTCTCCTAAAGAACAAGCGAATAATCGAAGAAAAGTTCCAGTTATAGCAAGTTACAATGGCTTATAGAGAAATTTAGGAATAACTTATGGACACTGAAAAATGCCAATGCAATCTGTGCGATATGATCGAACATACGACTTGGGTAAACGTCAAAGACAGGCTTCCTAATGAAGAAGAAGAATGTCTTGTTTGCTCTGAAGATAATTTATATGCTCTAGCAGCATATTTGAATAAAAAATGGTCTCCTTTTTGTGGACATGAATTTGATAAGATGAAGTTTAAGGTGATGGCATGGATGCCTCTCCCTAATGCCCCCAGGAGGAAAAATAAAGAGTTATGATATTTGGTATAATAAGTTTATGTCTTATCATATCCACAGTAGCATACCTATATTTCACAGACGAAAAGGACTAATATGGAATGGTTACAAGTTTTAAGTTTATTTTTAGCTAATGCTGGATTAATCCTATGGTTTAGGTCAGAATCTAGAAGCGATTGGAAGCATATGGATGCTAAAATTGATGCAATTCAAATGGAAATAAAAGACTTCCATGGAAGATTGTGCGCTATTGAAGAAAGAAAGAAGAAAAAAACAATTGAATAATTTATAAACATATAAAAATTCTCGAGCAAATTCTATAGAAAACAAACAATTTTATACAAACAGGAGAATAAAATGATTTATATTATAACAATACCATTAGCTCTAATATTTTCATTTCTTTTCATGTGCTTACTTTCGTGGACAGATTAAATAAGGAGAATTCACTTTATGCTTCCAAATAAACTTGATGATGGAAGAAGAGTTTTAAGGCAAAGAACTTTTCTAAAGACACTAGGTAGAGGAAAAGCATCAGGAAAATCACTAAAAGGTTTAAAACAGGAGATTAAAATGATTATATTTCATGCAATTTTTGGTTTGATAGTAGCTAATTGGATTTGGGAAACTTATATAGCACATCCTGATGGCGATGATTATACAGATGGATTGTATTAGCTATTTCTTTGAATAGTTTTCAAACTTTTCTGCTTCTTTGTCAAACTTTTGTAAAGCTTTATTCATTGCAGCAGAATTCCCTAATGATGCTTGTCTAACTACCTCTAGATAGTGATTTCTTAAAACTGGGCTTCTAATCATTCGATTCATCACCTGAATAGTTTTTGCCGCGGCTGCAACTGGAATCGCTGCACCTGCAATAGCTGGGAGTTTAATTAAACCTGATGCCGCTCCTACATGAAATAAAGATTTAGCCATATTAGATTGCAAAGGCCGTGCATGTTGTTGAACAAATTCAGAAATTTGATTACTTCTTTGTGTGACGGCAAATGCTTGATTAGCTCTTTGATAAGTATTCCACCATTGAGGATTTGCTCTTGTTCCGTAATTTTCCATACTTGCAAGTAATGCTCTATCTACTTCATCAAGATAATGTCTTGCTGCTGCTCTATCGGGAACAGGATTTAATTGAAATCCTCCTAATTGTTTTCTAGCACGATTAAGATCTACTCGCAATTGCATAGCCGATTGACCGTCAATCATTCCGTTCTGAATTTGATTCTCAATTCGCTCTATCATTTGAAATGCGGGAGCTTTTGTAGCATCGGTTCCAGTTCTATACCAGGGCTGATTTCTTAATCTTTGTAAAGCCTGCGTAGTATCACGGGAATTGAAAGAAAGTCCTTGAGGTATCATACTTCGTGCTTGATTCATAGCATTTCTAGCAACAGCGGGAGCATTTCCTAAATGAGCTAATGAAGACAGAGCCATAAAACCAAGTTTACCTATATCTTGACCAGTTTCACCAACACCAGAACCTTTTAAAACTTGTTTTGTTGCTTGACCACCAAGTGGTATCAATATTTTAGAAAAAAAGCCTAGACCAGGTGTAGAAAACATAGATCCAATATCGGAAACAACTTCTTGACTTGCACCAGAAAATTCTCCTTTTGGTTCAAGATATTTTCCAGTAAGTTCTTTTGTTTTTTCTCTAAGTTGATGAGCACTCGGAAATCCTTGAGGTTCTTCACCAGGAGGATATAATTCACCTTCTTCGGTTATATGAAGTTCAGGAGTGAGAAGATTTAAAAATCCTCCAACTCCTCCAAGAAATCCTTCTAATGCTCTAGCTCCATGTGCTGCGACTTCTCTAGTTCCAGTTTGAAAAGGTGTTTCTCTTTCATAAGCTTCTGTATCTGCAATGTCCTGTAAGATCTTATCTTCATCGTCAAAATTCTGTTGAAAAGAATCTGCTAGTTCTGGTTTTGCAATTCCGATAGGAGGAATTATATTTTCACTCTTATGCTGTTTAATTTGACCAAAAACAGGAGCCACCTGATCAATAGGTTGTTCATCGACTGTTTGAGATGCATATTTAAAAATAGACATTCTAACCTCTCTGATACGTACTTTCAGTAGGAATCTTAAAACCTAATTTTACGGCTTCAGCTTGAGCTTTCTTTTCATCATAATTGTTTTTTATCATTAAAATGCGTGCTGCTCGCACTGTAAGAGGAGTGCCAGTCACTACATGTTTACCAACAATTTCTCTAGTTAGCTGTTCATCAGATAAGTTTTGTTCACGTCTTTTACGGATATCATAGGCCATTTCATCTTGTCTTTGCTCTGCATATTTTTCCATCTTTTCATCGGCTCTTTCTTCCACATCATTTCTGACATATCCTAATTTTTCGCGATCTTCATTAGCTGCTTCACGAATATATCTAGCACGTTGAGATTCTAGATCATCAATAAATTCTTCCATATCAAGAACAGTTTGATTTGATTCAGCATCTCTTCCTAAAGCCGCTTGTGCACCTACTAATTGTTGTTCAATAAACATGTTGGGCCTAGCTCCTCCACCAATAGAGGATAAATTCTCAATGAAACGTTGTTTCGAAGCTGTTTTAAATCTAGCGGATTCTGGATTTCTCCATAATTCTACTCCTGTTTTTTCAGCTAAAAATGGCAAAATTCCTTCTGTATTACCACTTGCAATATCTCTTCTTTGTTGATTGATAAGACCTTTTCTAATAGGCGCTTTTTTTAGAATTTCATTAGCTGCTGCTACAGATGGTTCTGATGTTTTAGAATGAAATGTTCGATCTGCTTCAAATGATTTTCCTCTAGATTTTATTTCTTCCTGTCGTCTTTTCAATTCTTGCTTTGCAGGTTCTGAAATTTCTTTATCAGGAGCGCCAGAGGCAACAACTAACTGATCTTCACTCAGGTTTTTAAAAGGAGACTGTGTGGGCTGTGGAACACCTGGTTGCTGTGTTCCTTGTGGAACTTGTCCTGGTTGTCCTCCAAGTCCAAATTGTTCTAAACGCTTGCCCTTCTGAGATTCTTTATAGATCGCTGCCTGGGCTGTCGGATTGATCCCAGGGACTAATCCAGCTTCCTTTTCTCTTGTATCTTGCTGCTTCTGCTGCTGCTGTTCCTGAATCGTAGAATATCTATTCTGTAAAAATTGAATAGCTGCACTTTGTCGTTCAGGTGATACCTGAGATAGGATTTGCCCTATATTGTTCTGTAAGACTGAAGGATCGTTTGAAGCCATGGATTCCTTCAAAATGCGGTCTATCGCATGCTCATCCCTATTTTGCTGAAAAGTTTTAGAAAGATTGGTTCCTATCTCTCTTGCGACTTGAAATTCTATTGGTAATGACATTAATGTGTCCCCCATTGCCATTCTGGCCCACTAGTTTGAAATCCTCTTAATTGTCTTCTTTGCATAACTTCTGGATCTATAGGTCCTCTATATTGTTGTTGTGGAGGGGATTGTCTAAATAGATCGGAAAATGCGGGACTAGATAAATACCCTCCTGCTCCTGCTAAAGCACTTTGTCCCAATGAACGTGGATCTTGAGCCCCTGCACCCATGCCTAAAATGGAACCTATAGCGCTTTGTTGTCTTCCCTTAGCAGCTTCTTGGTATTGCATCATATGTTGATTTAAGAGGGAGTCTAAGTCTACACCAGCTCTAGTGAGCGTATCATCTAAACCAGTGCCACGCTGCTGGCCCGATGCGATATATTGTTGTTGGATGTTAGGAGCTGTTTCATTTCTAAATCGTGCCTGAGCTGGTTCTACGAAGGATTTCTTAAAAGCATCTTCATCAAAATTAAAGAGATCAGAATAAGGACCATCTCCTCCTAAAGATTTGATCAATTGATCGATTAGTTTCCGCTGAGTCCTCTGCATTCGGGTTTCACCTTGGCCACCTGATTGGCCTGCGAAGATACCTCCTGCAAGTGCACCGCCTCCACTAATTAATGCTGGTAAGAATGACATAAAATCCTCATTTACTTTAATTTTTCATACTTTTATAATCGGGCTGCGCCCAGCGACTGAAGGTCGCGAACCAGGGCGCGAACCAAGCCCGATTATAACTCATTAGCCAAGCGTTGTCCAGGTGACATTTGTCGGACTGGTGTGGTTCGTTAACATTTCCACTTTGTTCGTACTCAAGTTTATATTTATAGAACCTTGCGCTAAAAATGTATCTGTTGCCTGTCCATCAGTTGTTCGTTGATACAAGTCGGGCTTCTGATTAACAGACCTGGCTAGGTCAGTGTAAAGCCTCTGAAGCTTAAGGACGAGATCTTCCACTGTCATTCCGTCAGTGCTTCCGAAATTGAATGTTTCAGGTAACTGCGCCATGTTTACCCACTCGTTAATCCGCCCGGCTCACAATGCAGCCGCATAGAAGTCAATCGCAATTGTACTGCTGGACTTTGTTGTTTCATAGTGAATGTTAAAAAATTAGCTTCCTGATCTACTCCCATTGTAATCCACTCAGCAGCCTGATTCTCAATCGATGGCTTAAGCAATATATCTCGTTTAAATGGAGTTTCTGCTTGGTCAGCAAAAACATCAACCAGTAAACTTCCTCCATTCGTATCAATGAGAAATTCCACATGAGAGACAAAACAACGTCTTCCTTGTGATCTATACGGATTGAAAGGAATGGTTTCAGCTGAAAAACTGATGATCTTGGATATACTTCCAGTATTTAGAGTATAAGCTGTCAGCAATGTACTATCCAGATTGATTTCTATAGAAGTGGATGTTGCTGAAATAACAACGTAAGGCTCTCCATCAAACTCATCTGTTGCCTCATCAAAATTGTTGATACCACTATTTCCTTCCGCATCTAACATCCCTTGAATATTAGAAATAGTCACTAAGTCACCAGCCAAAATTCCGGTTGCAGAGACTGTTAGAAGAGTTGTTGCACCCGGAGTGACTGCCGAAATATTTGCAAAATAATCATCATAATCTTGATTTATGTCATAGATGAATCCTAGATCATCTCCTGCAAGAGTCTTTTGAACGGCGACTCCTAATCCTATTCGATCCCAGATCTCTTCTGTCGTATCCCATTGTGCCCAAGATTCATTTCCACCTGTCTCATCAATATCATCCCAGGTTAAACCTAGACCTAAATCTGTTTGCCCTAGAACACTAAATCTTTGATCAAAGATTGCCCAAGTATCTTCCTCATAATTCTTCACTAAGACAAAATCTTGAGTGAGACTTGCTGTATCTGATTGCTTGTAAGTCCAGAGAAATTGATTGTTAACTCGATCAAAACCACCATAGGTGAGATTGAAGTTGACGGCATCCATTTCTTCACGAGTAAAGTTAGGAATCTTGTTGTCAATTCTTATGGTCTGGCGACCATCAGACCCAATAATCCCAGTTTTCCCTATAGATGTTACAATCTCATTCCAGGAAACAGCAGAGAACTTAGCATTAGTCCCCAATACTCCAGGAACTGCTCTACCAAAGTATGGATTGAAGGCATCTGTCGTTTTCTCAAGCGTGTAATTCATACGATCGAAATTAAGGACGATAACTTGGCCCAAGATGCTTATACCAGTAATAGTTTGATAAGTATCCGCCTGAAAGAGTCCAGAGCCTGCTACGTTGAATTTATCCCCATTCCCAGAGGCTGTGCGAATTCCTGAAAACAAAATGCCCTGAAAGAATTGAATCCCTCCAATTGTCGGAACAATAAAATTCAAGCGCTCATTAAACCAGAGGACATAAATTGCTGTTGTCAGTGCACCCCCGGGAGGAGCAGCGTAATTGGGATTATCGACTACTGATGTGAAATCTCTTACATCCGTTCCATTGTAAAAGAATATCGCTGATCCTGCTGCATTAGGAGTGATTCCCTCACCACAGAAGACAAAGCGTGCTCCATTAGTGGCTGTAGGATAAGAAGTTCCTGATACATATAAGTCTTTGGCTGAGATATTGAATCCACCATAAGCTGCCATACTCCCAGCAAATGCAATCTGATCAAAGACACCAGTACCGGTATTAAACTTGTAAAGAAAGTTCTGATCGAAAGCTAAAAGTTCTTTAGTGGAATTTGGCAAAGTATGCTCGAATATGCCAAATATGCGTGTGTTCCCAGCTAGTCTAGGAGCGAAAAAACCCACTCCTTGACGAGATTGAAGAACCTGCTTATAGATGAATCCATTGGTAATATTCTGGAATGAATCACCTGGCTGTAGATAATTAACGCCAGCATCAGAAACACCAGTCTGAAAGCCTGTAATTTCGTATACATCCATCAGATCGCTCTATATGTTACTCGATAATTCCAGGTAGCTCCAGAAGCCGCTTCTTCCACTCTTAAACGAATATTTAAACCAGATGCATTGCTACCATTTCCAAATATCACATTAAATTTTGGACTGGATGAGGAAATACTCTGCACTTGCTGTGCATAGGGCCATGCATCGCAAACAGTTGCATTTGATTTAAAGAATCCAGATTGTCCTCGTGTCGATCCATCAGTGGTTTGAAAGACATAAATGTCTCCATACACACTAGCAGGAACTGCAACCATGGTTGTAAAACTTCCCGTGATTACATGAGTTCCTGTTAGAAATGAAGGAATGAACTGATAGATACCTGCTGCGTTTCTATGGAACCATTCAGAACGTGCATTCGTCGTCTTTGCATACAAAACACTATCCATACCAGTCCCCACAACGGGATCTGTTGGTAATGCACCTACTGTGAATGCAGGAGATTGAATAAATCGATGACGACCATCCTCATTAGCTCCTACATTCCAAAAGTGATCGCGTGTTGTAACTGCATTCGTCCCGACAACACTATTTCCCATCGTCGTTTCGATGTAAGTCATATTGGTCTGAATGACTGTCTTGTTAGCTTTAACAGAGACAGATCCCAACGGGCATACTGTATTCCATGGCATATTTTACCTAATTCTCAAGTTTAATAAGCTTTTTTCTGCCCTTTAACAATCTTTCCAGCCTTCTTCTGAGGCTTCACACGAGGTTTCTTGGAATATCCTTGCTCTTTTTGAGAAAGTTTCAATTCTAAACCTAACCCAGCAGTGCGCATTTCTTTACCCTGCTTTTTAATCTGTTTTTTATCATATTCTTCATCATCCTCAACAAAGTTCTTCCCTTTCACAGCCTTTCCTTTGGCTTTCATCATCTTAGGCATTTTTCTTCCCTTTCTTTTTTGGTTTTTTCTTTACTTTCTTAAGTAACTTTTTTCCTTTCGGAGTATGCTCTGCAAACTCTTTTGCTATCTCTGGCTTTTGAGAATATAAGTAAGCCCGCTGGCTTTGGCTACGAAACGGCATTTCTACTTTTCCATGTTGTGAGTTCGATATAAAAGATACATCATACCTGCAAGCAAAGCACCCATTATAATAAACGTAAATATCATACCTACATTCATCTAAAACCTCGGAAGTGCTCGAGCCATTTTCACCTGATTGTGTGCATGTGTCAATTGCAGTTTTCTTTCACTCTTAAATGATGCCTCAATCAATGATCTAGCTTGTGCTTCATATCTAAAATCTCGCGCATAATTCACAGCTGCACCATAAGCCAAATAACGAAGCCAATAATCAAACTGTAAAGGCTCATCGGCATCTGGATAATCCTCATTTTTCTTATACCCGAAAATCTTTATCATGTAACTATCATTTGGTATCGTTCTAAAAGTAAATTCATTCCCATAATACAACATCATCGTAGGATATCCTGGAATGAGTATTTCATCATTATTGATACCCCAGATGGAAAAGAAGTCACCGGGATTTTGCCAAATTGGAAGCTGATTCCATGACACAGAATTATTGATTGGATCAAGAAGTGAAATGTATGCCTCTTGAGATATATTCATGAACTCTGTATCCGCTCCTACCTCATTGAATGTATAAACACCAGTTGTGTTTGACTCATCAATGGTGAATGTAAGCGTTCCAAAACTTTCGAAAAGTTTTGTGTCGTTAGGCATCGAAAGACTGACGAAATCATTCAAATACCTAAGAAGAAGACTATCACTAGAGTCAGGATCATTCTCATTCCTCCTACCAATCGCCACTCTCATAATATCTAAAGTATCTTGAACGGTACGAGCCATATTATGCTTCCTGATAAACTGTTGTTAATGAAAATCGAGGTTGTTTACCTGTTTCACGAGTCTCTCTAGATCCATCTTTTAATGTGACCCAACCCCATACTGGATAACCTTTTTCACTAAGATAATGCACAATACATTCAGGAATATCGTAGATATGTCCAGGGATTAATTTTTCATCATAGTGAATCAAATGATTGCTCAAAAATACTGGAACAGGATTCATTGACTTATCATTGTTGCCAAATTTAATGCGCTGTTTTGGATGAAGTTCCACAGGACATTGCTTGATTGGATAACGACACATCCTCAATTTCTTATTGAGTTTACGCGCTTCTTCATTATACAAACGATAATCTCTAAGTGTCTCTAGAGGCATATTCTCAATCGGAAGCTTCTCTTCTTCAGCCACCTTAAGGCTGCTTTCCATTACATCGCCTGTCGTTCTATTCGCAACGTTTTTATGTCTTCCCATTTATTTACTCCTAGTTAGGGAATTCCTGATCTTCACTTGGATAAAAAATATAAGTCTGCTGCACTAAATTGCAGCTTCCCCCTTCAACATAAGGAGGATAGTTTGTAGAGTCAATAGGTAAAAATGTAATCGGATCTTGCAAAGTAAATGTTGTATCACTCGTCACAATGATCCTGAACTTGTAATTATTGAGAGGATCAACGCCTCTATGTATAGGTATAGAGCTATTTAAGTCTGTTAAACGAACAAACGAATGAGTCGAAAAACCATGAGCTTCTTCTGTCGTCACTTCACATGGAAGAGCATTCGTAACATCTACAATATTCACTCTTTCTGTAAGCTGTCCAATTGGGGCACTCATTTCCCGTGTTCCTTGTTATGACACTCTCTGCACAACCAGATTACTTCTAAGGGCTTGCTGTAATCAGGATGATGGCCTTCTGGTTTACATTCTTTTAAACACCTTGAACAACTTGTGGGTCGGATTAGTACTCCAATCTCAACCGCATAACTTACCAACAATCTAGCCTTTACTTTATGTGGATCATTTTTTCTCTGATTGCTAGCTGATCTTCTTCCATATTCTTTTACTTTTTCTGGATTTTTTAATCTCCACTCTTTGTCTGATTGTTTTTTTTCTTGTGCGTAAACTTGTCTATATAATTTATTGTATTCTTGTCTTTTACTTTTAAACTTTTGATATGCTTTCTTACTACTTTTTTTATTGCTTTCCGTAAGAATTTTTTGATTATTTAATTTCCATTTTTTGTGTCTATCAATAAATTTATTAGGATCTCTTGTATATTCTCTCTTTGCATATTCTCTAGATTTTTTTAAATACTCTTCTCTGTTTTTATTTTTAAATTCCTTAATCTCTAAATTTCGACAAATTTTGCATTTTGCCGTTAATCCAGATTTTGTTCTTTTACAGGAATGGAATTCATTTTCAATTTTTTCAATTTTACATTTTCTACATATTTTCATAGCTAGACTCCCTTAAAAGGGAGTCTAGTCTATTTATTCTTATTTTTCAACACCTAGATCTGTAATCCTTATGTTATAGAACGCAAGTTAAATATCTAGGGGATTTAGCTTAAATCACCTAAATCAGTTATCTGGCCCCACTTATAAACCTCCACCAAAAACACATCGTTGTCACTTTGCATCACATCTGTGCCTGCTGTAAGCTGATAAACGATCGGTTTAAAGGCGTATGGATTAGGAACATACGGTGTTACATCATATGGGCTGACTTCTGGATTATTTAAACTCAGGACCGCAGTCTCGAGTGTTAATCGTCCACCTGACACATAAGCTGTATACGCTGTTGAGTCAATAGGCTCTCCAGTAATTACATCTTTTAGTGAGAATGTGGTAGCAGTGAGAACAACGATTCTGAACCGTAGGTTATTCAACTGGTCC